>Ga0209689_1002354_pt1 | contig 14098 bp, 16 predicted proteins | sample GraSoiAngelo_149_FD_187119 | JGI IMG/M metagenome (GOLD analysis project Ga0209689, IMG submission 187119) | Grasslands soil microbial communities from the Angelo Coastal Reserve, California, USA - 14_1009_09_30cm (SPAdes) (version 2) | ecosystem: Environmental > Terrestrial > Soil > Grasslands ...
AACATGGTCTCGCTCATCGAAAGCAATTATCGCGGGATGGGCAGCGGCATCGTCGTGCCGGGTCTTGGATTCATGTTTCAGGATCGCGGCGAACTTTTCTCGATGGACCCGCAGCACGCGAATGTTTATGCGCCGGGGAAACGTCCGTTTCACACCATCATTCCCGGATTTGCTATGAAGGATGGTAAACCGTGGGAAGCATTCGGCGTCATGGGCGGCGACATGCAACCGCAGGGACACGTGCAAGTGCTCACGAACCAGATCGATTTTGGTTTAAACGTGCAGGAAGCCGGGGACGCATCTCGCTGGCACCACGAAGGCGACAATGAACCGACCGGCGAAAAGATGGAGAATGGCGGGTACGTCGAGGTTGAGAGCGGCATTCCGTACGAGACCGTGCGCGAGCTGCGCAAGAAAGGGCACGATGTACGTTTCGACGTCGGCGGCTACGGCGGTTATCAAGCCATCAAAGTCGAGATGCACGACGGCCGCCGCGTTTACGTCGGCGCCAGCGAATCACGCAAAGATGGGATGGCGGCCGGATATTAACCAGGGGAAACGGAGAAACGGCGAATAGGCGAATGGGTGAAACGGAAAAGAAACATGAACGCTGACGACAAGAAGCAAAATGAAAAGCTGAAATGGCGGAATGGAGAAACGACAAAGAAACCGATCAGGCATTTTCGAGATTTGGACGTTTATCAAAACGGTTTCGAAACCGGGCTGCGTGTTTACAAGTCGAGCAAAAAATTTCCCGACGACGAGCGATATGCGCTGACCGATCAAGTTCGTCGTTCGTCGCGCTCGGTCTGCGCAAACATTGCGGAGGCGTGGCGCAAGCGGCGCTATACCGCAGCTTTCATTTCCAAGCTAAGCGATTCCGAAGGCGAGGCCGCGGAAACGCAAGTGCACATCGAGTTTGCATTTCGTCACGGCTACATCGGTCACGCCGATTTCCATGCAATCGATGACGCGTACAAACACATCCTCGGCCAACTCGTGCGCATGATCGATCACCCGGAGAAGTGGGTCATTGGCGTGCGGAAGAACACGTGAACGCGCAAGATTCGCCGTCGTCTCGCTTATTCACCCATTCGCCGTTTCACCGGTTCGCCCATTCGGTAGTGATTATTGCTTCGGCGCCTTGAGCTCGGCGATTTTTTCTTCCGCGTTGGTTACGTCGGATTTGCGTGCGCTGCCAAGCCTAAGCAATTTCTGCTGACGACGCAGGTTTGCTTCGGCGGATTCGAGCTCGGCGCTCTCGCGTTTAGCCACCGCCGTTTCCGCGGCTACGATTAATTGCGCCAAAGCTGATTTTGCGACATCCAGCTGTTGTTTGGTACTTTCACCGGACGCAACCAGCGATTCCTGCTCTGTAAGTCTGTCTTTCGCTTGTGCGACTCGCGCGTTTGCCAGCTCAGCTTCGCATTTGATCACCTTCAACGCCCGCTGCTCAACTTCGACTTTCGCGAGCACACCGATCTTCCAAAGGCGTTCCGCGCCGGCCGCGTTTTTTTTTGCACGCTCCAGTTGTTTCTCCCAACGCGCGACCTCGCCATCGGGCGTTCCCGCCGTCGCGGCTAATTCATCCGTTAGGTTTTGTTTCAATATCGGCGGCTCAATATCGAACTCGCCGGGCTCGTCAGAGTTGCTCGATTGATCGGCTGCTAGTGCGATCATTGCGCTGGTGAGAAACGTCACCGGCAACGCGATCGCGCGGATCATGCTGCCAGTTTATCACAAAATTTTTCGTAGCACACGCATCTTGCCTGCCTGCAAAACTCCGCTGAGGACAGCGGACGCTACAGCGCTTTGAAGCAGGAGACAGTTGTAGCGTGCGCTGTCCTCAGCGCATTGACGGAGCCGAGTGACGAGATGACAAAAATTTAGAAATTTTTTCTTTTCATCCGCCACTCTTTTTCTGTAGAAGACGGACCCGGAGGAATTCATCTATCCGGTTAATCGCCAAATCCTGCTCGCCGTCGTCATCTCAGGATTAATACTTCCACACGCATCGGCCGATCTTTTTCCTACAAAAGGGCCGGTCACTTCGGGAAAAGTCGCCCGGGTTCGTTTTGGCCACGCTGCCGCGCCAAAGAAAGCGCCGCTTCCAGTAAAACGCGCCATCTGGGCGGGCAATCAACTTCGCCACAAGCGGTATCGTTACGGCGGCGGCCACAAATCTTTTGACGATCATGCTTACGATTGTTCCGGCACAATCTCCTACGTGCTCGGTGCGGCCGGTTTGCTCAGCTCACCGATCAGTTCAACGGAGTTTCGCAGCTATGGCGAACCCGGCGCCGGCAAATGGATCACGATCTACGCCCGCGAGGGCCACACGTTCGCAGTGATTGCCGGGCTGCGCCTCGACACTACGCCGTACGACCGTTACAAGGGCAAATGGGCGCCGCGCTGGCAAACTATTTACCGGCCGCCAAACGGTTTTGATGCCAGGCACCCGATCGGGTTGTAACTTCACTGTAGCCCCCGACTCGTCCGCCGGAGCCTTGGCGAAGGAGGATGTCCTCAGCAGATTTTTTCGGTGCCCCGACCGGATGCGCTGCGGACAGCGCACGCTACAGCCCATCGCAGCGACGAACTCCGACACCCAAGCTGATATTTTCGAAGGTGGAATTTCTCTGGAGCTTGGATGTTGGTTATTGGAGCTTGCTTCGTGCGAAGCAGGGATACTTTCGGTTTCACTCCAGCCGAGTTGCGCAAGCTGCGCGCGCTGAAAAACCCGGTGGGCATACAGAAATTCCTGGACGACCTCCCTTACAATCTGAGCTACACCGCGCGCTCGCCGAAAAAAGTCCTTCACGACCGCACCGCGTCATGTCTCGAAGGCGGAATCTTCGCCGCGGCTGCGCTCCGCATTTTGGGATTTCCGCCACTGATTTTCGATTTGGAAGCGGAACAGGACACCGATCATGTCGTCGCGATCTTCAAAGTGCGCGGGCACTGGGGTGCGGTAGCAAAATCCAATTTCACCGGCTGCCGTTATCGCGAGCCGGTTTACCGTAGCCTGCGCGAGCTCGCCATGAGTTACTTCAACATCTACTTCAACCTGCGCGGCGAACGCACACTGCGGCGCTATTCGCGTCCAGTGAATCTCGCGCGATTCGATCGTGTCAACTGGATGACCACCGAAAAACCGACATGGTTCATCGCCGAATACCTCTGCGAAATCCCGCACATCTCATTGCTCACACCGGCAATGGAAAAGAATCTCACCCGCCTCGATCGCCGCACCATGTCAGGCGAGATGGTCGGGCACAAAAAGAAATAATTTTTGCTTGGCTTCGGAAGCGGTCGCCGCGCCGATCTGGCGATCGCGCTCTCGCGATCTACAGACTTTAATCGAGTGGACTCTTCACGTCGATTCCCGGCCGATTTAGCACATGCGTGTAGATCATCGTGGTACTGACGTCTTTGTGTCCCAGGAGTTCCTGCACCGTCCGAATGTCGTAACCCTTTGCCAGTAAGTGTGTGGCGAACGAATGGCGTAAACTGTGGCAGTTGGCCCGCTTCACAATCCCTGCCGCGTCCACAGCTCGTTTGAGCGCGCTTTGCAATATGCCCTCAGCGATATGGTGCCGCTGTTTTCGGCCCGAGCGCGGATCATTGGAAAGTCGAGACGAAGGAAAAACGTATTGCCAAGCCCACTCGCGCGCCGCGTTCGGAGATTTCCGGGCAAGGGAAAATGGAAGGTGGACGCTGCCAAAGCCGTCTTCGAGATCCTGCTCGTGCTGTGCTTTCACTCGCAATAAATAACGGCGCAGCGGTTCACTCAGATTCAACGGCAGCATGGTGATGCGGTCTTTCCCGCCTTTCGCGTCGCGCACGGTGATTTGTGCGAGCGCAAAATCGACGTCCTTTATTCGCAGCCGGACGCATTCCATCAAGCGCAGCCCGCTACCGTAGAGCAGACCCGCCATCAGTTTCGGCACGCCGTGGAGATGCGCGAAAATTTGCTTTACCTCCCCTCGCGACAAGACCACCGGCAGTTTTGGCGGTTTTTTGGCGCGTTCTACCTTTTCCAGCCAACCGATCTCATGCTTGAGGACTTCCTTGTAGAGAAAGAGCAACGCGCTCAGCGCCTGGTTCTGGGTTGAGGCTGCGACATTAAGGTCGCGTGCAAGATGAGTCAGGAATTCGGCGACTTCCTCTTCGGCCATGTCCCCGGGATGCCGTTTGCCGTGGTAAATGATGAAGCGTTTGATCCAGTCGATGTAAGCCTGCTCGGTGCGGATGCTGTAATGTTTACGGCGGATGACGTCCCGCACCTGGTCGAGCAGTTTTGGTTTGCCCGCGGCCGGCGTTCTCACTACCCTCTCTGCCATGAGAGCGATTTTGCGCCCTCAACTCTCAAACTCAAGCCGGATTAGACCCAAAATTTGGGTATTTCTCTTGAAATGCCCAAAAATTGGGCCGAATTCTCGTTAGATCTCATGCGCGTGCCATCGTCTCTGCTGGTGCTGCTTGCAGCGCTGCTTGCTGGCGGTTGTGCTAATGAGCGACATTATACGGGTCTGCGAGGACCCGGGCCCGCAGCAATTCCGCCCCCGCCGAGCCACCCTAAGATGGAAGGGAATCTGAACAGCGTTTCTTCAGCCGACATCCGTGACGTGATCCGCCTAAAGCAGCAGGACATGGTAAAAGAGTACGGGAAAGTCCTTCCCATTTACACCGTCCGTGTGCACAGCAGGAACCACATCGAGGTTCAGTATTGGGGCGCTGACGGAGTGGAATTTTGGAGAGATGCGCGACGGGTAAAAGGCAAGTGGAAGTTTGACGAATTAGTTCCCGTAACCTTAGCAGTAGCCGACATTGCGCCCGATCGCCGCTAACAGATCTAACCAATCGATGAAGCCAACGGCCCCATATCGAAATGAGTCCAGTGTGTTTGCTACGACACCCTGCCGTGGCTTATCTCTTTCTCGTTAGACCTCGCAAGACAATGTGCCCATGTCTGACACGGCTTCGTCGATAGTCGACACTGGAGCGCTCTTCCTTCGGCACCTGACGCTCGACGACACGGCCGTAATGTTGCGGCTCAGTCAGGAGCAGGGCATCCGGGCTTGGATACCCAATCAGGTCTATGCAGACGAGGCCCAGGCATTGGAAGTCCTGCGTTTTCTAAGTTCCCAATACAGCCCTTCAGCAAACCCGCGCCACACGCCCTACGTGCTTGGGGTGTGCCTGTCGGCGTCGCATGAACTCATCGGTCATGTAGGCTTCAGTCCATGCGAGTACGGTGTGGAGGTTGGCTACGCCAAGCAGGCCGTAGTCGCCGCTACCACTGGGCGCTCTCCAGGTTCGACCTTCCATTCATTCACGCGATAGTTGCTGCAGAGAATATCCGGTCATGCAAGGTCCTGGAATCGTGCCGCTTCCAGGTGCTGGCCGTGATTCAACGCAAGTTGCATGGTGTAGAGCGTCCGGTGAGAATCTATAGACTCTCCAATGCCACACGTCGCGAGGCCTAACCAATCGATGAAGCCAACGGCCCCACTCGGTTGTAAGTTCAGTGTGCTTGCAACCACACCCTGCCGTAGCTTATCTCTTTCTCGTTAGGGCTGCGTATGAAGATACTGTTGGCCGTATTAGCGCTAATCAGCGCAGGTTCAGTTGCCGCTGATTGCCCGAAGGCTGCAGATTGGGCCCGCGCCTTCTACTCCGAGCACTATTCTTTTTATGCCGACCCATCAGATCGTGTCTTGCAGTTCACCACGCCAGAGTTTGGAGCGTTGCTCAAGAGGGAATGGGCATATTCGAATGGAGAGATCGGGCATCTGGATTACGACCCCTGGCTCGGAGGCCAGGACGGAGAAATTGGCAAGCCGGTTCGCTTTTCCGTCGAAACGGAGTCGCCGGATACGGCAATTGTCTCCATGTCATATCCGTTCGTGCTTGACTCCAAGCACCCGCCCGAACGGCACACGGTGCACTTGATATTGCGCAAGCGAGAACACGAGTGCTGGCAGCTTCAAGATTTCATCACTCCGCGCGGCGACTCGCTGGCATATGCGTACTCACTTCCGCAGCCCTAACCAATCGCTCCAGCCGACGGCTACCCGCTGTGCGTCCACATTTTATACGACTAGAACAGCTCTGGAGATTTTCAGCCGCGCTCCCGGTAGCCGCGGCTGAGCTGGTTCTCGTTAGATGAAGCAGCGCGTTTACTTAGATTTGCGCGCCAATTTTGGCGGGAATAGCCAGAGAAGTCTTCCTTGCTCAGCCTCGGGATCGATATCGACCAACGCCACACTGGCTTTGGAAAGCTTGAGGGAAGCGCCGGTCAACGCGGAGACAACACTCGAAAAATCCGGCTCGTGACCGACCAGCATCAAAACTTTTGCGCGATGCCGATCGAGCACCGTCTTCAACTCTTTCATCCCAAAGCCGGGCGCGAGCGCTTCGTCTTCACGCAGCTTCGTTTTTAGCTGTTCCGCGGCAGTCTTCGCCGTCTGCGATGCCCGTGGCAACGGGCTGGTCACGATCAGATCCGGTCGCACCTTCAAACGATCGAGAAATTTCGCCACCTGCCGCACCTCTTTTTTGCCAAAATCGGTGAGCGGCCGTTCATCGTCCGGCTTGTTCCAGTGCGGCCAATCGGCTTCGCCGTGTCTAAGAAAATAGAGTTGCATTTGTCAGGCCTCGCACAACGTCAATTTGTGTGAGGCTCTCTCATAAAATGTTCCACTTTGGCCTGCGCGTGCGAGGGTTGGTTTGCCAGAGGCGAACGCCGCCGAGAAATGCGTTTCGATTGTGCCCCAGCTCGACGCCATTCGGTAGCTCGTCCAGTCGCTTTGCGCTCCCGCCGCCGAGAACCACATAATCGGCAATCAGCGACTTCTTCAACAGCACGACGGCGCGAAGGACTTCACGTTTCCATCGTTTTTCGCCGAGCCGTTTCAGACCAGACTTCCCGAGGTAATCCTCGATGATGTGGCCATTAGCGTAGGGCAAATCGCCGAGCTCGAGCGCGAGCACGTTGGTTTCCCAAATCAGCGTCGATCCCAGGCCGGTGCCCAATCCAAGAAACAGCATTCGCCGGCCGCGATAACTGCCGAGCGCCTGCATCGCGGCATCATTGATGATGCGGATCGGCTTGCCTAAGGACTTCTCGAAATCGAATCGTGTCCATCCCGGCCCGAGATGCTTCGGCTCGCTCATGATGCAGCCATTGCGGACCGGCGACGGAAACCCCATCGAAATCGCGTCGAAGGTCCAATCCTGCACAAGCGGTTTAATCTGAGCCACCATCTCGCGCGGCGTCATGTCCGGCCCAGATTTGAATTTTCGCCGCTGCGCGCGCGAAATCATCACCTTCACATTGGAACCGCCAACATCGACAACGAGAATTTTTTTCTTCACTGCTTCTCCGATTTTGTCGCTCCAGCGGCCGCCGCTTCATCGACAACCGCGATCGGGATAAGTCGATCCGCGCGCGCTTTTTTTGTCGAACCACCAAGCTTTTTCGTGCGTTCGCGTGATACTTCCCGAAATTGCCACTGCGCCTGCCGGCGCGGTTCTGTTCCTTCGGGCTTTAATCGCCGGTACATGCCGTCCGCCTGTAACTCCCGCGCCTTCACGCGATCGTTTAGAAACGCGGGAATGACGTCGTTGATGATTTGATCGCGCAACGCCGGCGTCTCGATCGGGAAGGCCAGCTCGATTCGCCGGTAGAAATTGCGCGGCATCCAATCCGCGCTGGAAAGAAAAACCCGCGGCTGCCCGGCATTTTCGAAATAAAAAATCCTGCTGTGCTCGAGAAAACGGCCGACGATGCTGATGACGCGGATGTTTTCGCTGAGATCTGGAACTTTCGGACGCAAGCAACAGATCCCGCGCACGACCAGATCAATGGTCACATCTGCGCAGGACGCTTCATAAAGCTTCTCAATGATCTCCTGGTCCACCAGCGCGTTCATCTTCGCAACGATACGGGCCGGCTTGCCTGCTAGTGCGTTGTCGCGCTCCCGCTCGATCAGCTTGACGAACCGGCTGTGCATGTCGAACGGCGAGACAAGCAATTTTTTCAATCCGGGATAACCAGCGAGGCCGGTAAGCGTGTTAAAAACGGTCGCCACTTCTTCGCTCAACTGCGGTTCACTGGTGAGCAGACTGAAATCGGTGTAAATGCGGGCGGTTCGCGAGTGATAATTTCCTGTTCCCAGATGGACGTAACGCCGGAGCTCGTCAGTGTCACGCCGAACGATCAGCATCGCCTTGCAATGTGTCTTGAGACCTACCACACCATAGATCACATGCGCGCCGGCTTCTTCCAGGCGTCTCGCCCACTGAATGTTGCTGGCCTCGTCAAAACGCGCGCGCAGCTCGACAATCGCGGTAACCTGTTTTCCTGCGTTAGCCGCGTCGATGAGCGCCTCCACAATGGGCGAATCTCCGCTTGTGCGGTACAGCGTCATTTTAATGGCAAGCACCTGCGGATCTTTTGCCGCCGTCTCGACCAACTCGACGACTTCATCAAAACTGTCGTAAGGATGATGCAGCAACACATCCTGTCGGCGTAACACTTCGAAGAAATCCGCATGTGGCGGCAACGCCGGATCGCGCGCCGGTTGAAACGGACGGTCTTTCAGCTTGGCAAATGCGTCGTTCGCCACCAGCGGAGCAAGATGCGTCATCGTCAATGGGCCATCGAGCTTGTAAGCGTCCGCTTCAGAGAGATTGAAAAACTCGAGAAGCAGCTGGAGAAAATCTTTCGGACAATCGGCTTCCACTTCCAGCCGCACCGCGTTGCCTCGGCTGGTGCGTCGCAGTTCCTGCTCGATTGTTCGCAAAAGGTTCTCCGCTTCCTCATCGTCGATGTAGAGGTCGCTGTTGCGGGTGACGCGAAACGCGTGCACGCCGTCCAGGATTAACCCGGGAAATAATTCGCCAATGTGCTGTTTAATTAGCGACGCCAGGTAAATGTATTCCCACGGTTCATTCGCACCGGTGCCGCGCGGCATGAGGATAAGCCTCGGCACGACCCGCGGCACCTGGACAATTGCGTGCAGTGGCTCGCCGCGACGGCGCGTCTTTGCTCGCACCAGCAAATTGTGGCTGCGATTCAACAGATGCGGGAACGGATGGCTGGCGTCCACAGCCAGCGGCGTGAGCATGGGAAGAACTTCCTGCTGAAAATAGCGATTTGCCCAGGCCGCGCGTTTCGCCGACAACTCCGCGATCTCGCGCACGTATATCCCATTCTTCGCCAGCTCCGGCAGCAATTCGTTTTTCCAAAGCGCATACTGCGTCCCCACCAGCTCGCGTACCGTCTTCTGAATGCGGTCGAACAGCTCGGTGGGGCTTAACCCGTCAGGACCAACGTCGCTCGTCTCGCTCTCGATCTGTTGTTTAATCCCCGCTACGCGAATCTCGAAAAACTCATCGAGATTTGAGCTGACAATCGTGAGGAATTTAACCCGCTCGATGAGCGGTTGGGTGGGATCTTGCGCTTCCTCGAGGACGCGTCGATTGAACGCTAGCCAGCTCAGCTCCCGGTTGATGAAATTCTTCGGATCGCCAAAACGGTCGTGGACGGTTTGGACAACCTGGGGAACAGCGGTCGCATCGCTTTTCTCTTCAGTGCGAGGAGTGGCCTGGGCTTGCGGCATCTTTAATGTTTGCCGATCACCCGCGCATGCGCAACGCTGCGTCTCAGACGGACGCCGCCAAACTTTTGTGCCTGATGTCTTCTGCTGCCGCGGCGTAAACGGCGTCCTCTGCGATGTTGGTTGCGTGATCACCGACGCGTTCGAGCGCGCGCGAGATCAAGATCAGGTTAAAATAGCCGCGCAACTGCTCGCTATCCTCCATCATTCGTTCGGTCAGTTTCTTGTTTGCATCCCGATTCATATCGTCGAGTTGCTTATCGCGGCTGCAAACGGAGTGAGCCAGATCGACATTTTCCCGCACATACGCGTTGATACTGTCTTTGAACATCGACATCGCGTACGCCTGGATCGGCACGATTAGTTCGAGTTCGGGCAAGGGTGGATGCCGGTTCAACTTGCGCGCGCGCTTCGCAATATTTGTCGCCTGATCGCCCACGCGCTCGATGTTAGGTGAAAGTTTAATGGCCGAAATTACCCGGCGCAGATCCGAGGCCACCGGTTGATACCGAAGCAAAATTTCGAACCCGTCCTTATCGATCTGTTTCTCCAATTGGTCGATTTCCTCATCATCTGCGATTGCGTGTGTGCAGAGATCGTCGTTGCGCTGCAGCAAACCCTTAAGTGCTCGATCGAGACTGCGCTCGGCCAAGCCAGCCATCATCAGCAAATCTTTGCGCAGCGCCGTCAGTGCTTCGTCGAATGTTCCAAGTATGTGTTTTGGTATCACCATTATGGTCCTCAGTTCTTGCTCGTCATACAATCGCGGCACGCCTGATGGCCGCTCCTAGAAAAATTATCCAAACCTCCCTGTGATGTAATCCTCCGTCTGTTTCTCGCTGGGGTTGGTGAAAATTTTCGTTGTCGATCCTACCTCGATGAGACGGCCCATGTAAAAGAACGCAGTGAAATCAGAGACGCGTCCCGCCTGCTGCATGTTGTGCGTGACGATGACGATGGTGTATTGCGTTTTCAGGCCCTGGATTAATTCCTCGATCTTCGCGGTCGCGATCGGATCGAGCGCCGAGCAGGGTTCGTCCATCAACAGGACTTCCGGCTCCACGGCCAGGGCGCGGGCGATGCAGAGGCGTTGTTGCTGGCCACCGGAAAGGCTCGTGCCCGATTTGTGTAAATCGTCTTTCACTTCATCCCACAATGCCGCCATCCTCAATGATTGCTCAAGCCGTTCGTTGAGGAATTTCCGATCGCCGACGCCATTCAAGCGGAGGCCGACGATGACGTTCTCGCCGATCGACATCGTCGGGAACGGATTTGATTTCTGGAACACCATGCCGACGCGCCTGCGCACAACTGCCGGGTCCACACCGCTTGCGTAGAGATTTTGGCCGTGAAGGAACACGCTGCCTTCGATGCGCGCGTGCGGCACCAACTCGTGCATGCGGTTGAGCGCGCGGATGAACGTCGATTTTCCACAGCCGCTCGGCCCGATGATGGCTGTGACGGCTTTGGCGGGCATGTCCAGGCTCACGTTGTCTATCGCGCGCTTCGATCCGTACCACATTGAGACGTTTTGGGCCTCCATTGCCAGAGGAAGCGGCTCCCCCTCTGTGTCTGTTAACAGCGCACCGGCGCGGTCGCGAGATTCGAGAACTTCGGGTTGAGGCATAGGAACAGTAACCATGTTTGAGACTTTAGGCTGATGCGGTGCGAACGCGGGTGACCAGCCTCACCAATATGTTAACGCAAAAAACGCCCGTGACGAGAACAAGCGCTCCCGCCCATGCCTGGCGATGCCAGTCGTCGTAGGGGGATATTGCGTATGTGAAAATTTGCAGAGGCAGCGCTGCAATCGGTTCGCTCAAGTTGTGGTTCCAAAAGCGGTTGCCGAATGCGGTGAAAAGAAGCGGCGCCGTTTCGCCGCCGACGCGCGCGAGGGCGAGCAGAATCCCCGTAATGATTCCCCGGGACGCGGTCTTCACAACAACAAACACAATGGTTTTCCAGCGCGCGATGCCCAGCGCGAGAGCGGCTTCGCGATAGCCGACAGGCACAAGCAAAATCACTTCCTCGGTCGTGCGCAGGATCAATGGGATCATGATTAACGCCAGCGCAAGGCCGCCGGCGTACGCGGAGAAACTTTTGAAACGCAACACGATCAGGCCGTAAACGACCACGCCCCAGATGATGGACGGGACACCATTGAGCACGTCGGCTATGAAACGCAGCACCGCATTCACACGCGCCGTGCCGTACTCAGCCAGATAAACTCCGCCGAGGACGCCGACGGGTATTCCAATGACAGACGCAAGGGCCAGCAACTCCAGCGTGCCGACGATCGCATTTGCCATTCCACCGCCGGGCACGCCGACCGGCTTCGGCAAATGCGTAAAGAATTCGAGATTAACCGCACCCGCTCCGCTTTTGAGTACGTGAAAAAATACGAGACCGAGCGGCGCGATCACAAGGACCGCGGAACAGAACGTCAGCGCGGAGATGAGCGCGCTCTTGAACTTGCGCCAACTGTGATGGCCTTTGCGCTGGATCTGCATGTTTATTGAACTCGCCCTGGCGCTGCGCCTGCGGTAATCGTTTTCAAGAGCAATTGCGCGAGAAGGTTGACCAAAATTGTGACGCCGAACAACACCAACCCAATCTCGAACAAAGCTTGGAGATACATGTCGGTCGTCGCTTCCGTAAATTCATTCGCGATTACGCTGGCCAGCGTGTAACCGGGTTTGAATAATGACGCGGCAATCTGCGGCGTATTACCGATCACCATCGTCACCGCCATCGTTTCACCCAGCGCGCGACCGAGCCCGAGTATCACCGCGCCGAACAAGCCTTTCCTCGCATAACTGAGCACTGCGATGCGTGTCACCTCCCAGCGAGTTGCACCCAGCGCGTATGCGGCCTCGCGTTGCAAATCAGGGACGCTCCGCAGGATTTCGCGCGAGACCGACGTGATGATCGGCAGAATCATAATCGCTACAATGATTCCACCAGCCAGCACGCACGGCCCATAAATCGGCCCGCCGAAAAATGGTGTCCAACCGAGTAGCTTCTGCAGGAACGGAAATGGATAATCGCGCAGCCAGGGGATCATCACGAAAATTCCCCACAATCCGAGAATCACACTGGGAATCGCGGCTAGCATCTCGATGAGCGAGATGATCGGTTGCCGAATCCAAAGCGGCGCGAGTTCTGTCAGATAAACTGCGGTCGCAATGCTCAGCGGCACGGCGATAATTAACGCAATCAGCGAGGAGATTGCCGTGCCGTAAATGAATGGCAAGGAGCCGAATTCTTCTGCTACCGGATCCCACGTCGATCTGGTGAGAAAATGGAATCCGAATTTTTGGATCGCCTGCCAGGAACCCTGTCCCAATTCCCAACCGATAAGAATGACCAGCAAAACCACCGCAAACGCCATCGAGAGCGTGAGCCAGTAGAACGCCTTGTCACCAAACGGCGACGGCGGCGACATTCGCGCCTGCGCCGGCTGAATCGCGTCTGCTTCCTCGACAGTGATGGCCGACATATTTTAGGCCGGTTGTTCGACCGGAAGAGAGGCCAACCAGTCTTGAATCTTTGCCGCAATCTCGTCACGAATATCGCGCACTAACTGCAACTTCTGCTCGTACTTTCCGGTAACCTTTGATGGATCGGGAAAAGACCAATGCAGACGCGTTGTGGGGCCGGGGAAGATTGGACATTTCTCAGCTGATTCCGCGTCGCAGACCGCGATCACGTATTGAAAAAGCTCGCCGCTCTTCCAGACATCAAAAACGCTCTTGGTTTTGTTTTGCGAAATATCGAGGCCGATCTCGGCCATTGCCTCCACCACCAGCGGATTCAATTCGCCTGGCTCAAGACCGGCACTCTGGGCGTCGAATCGGTCGCCTGCGTAATGCTTTAGAAAAGCTTCGCACATCTGGCTGCGCCCAGAATTGTGCACGCAAATAAATAACACTCGCGGGCTGCTGAACATTTTCGGTTACCCCGTTGAATGGTCTTTAGAACTTAATTTCGTCGATCCGTTTGAGGACGCGCTGCTGGACACTTTCAGGTAGCGGGGCGTAGTCCAGATCCTTTGCCATGGTCTCCCCTTTGGTCAGCGCCCATTTTAAGAATTCGACAAGCTTTTTGCCTTTGGTCGCATCCTTCTGCTGTTCGTAAACCAGCAACCACGTCGCGCCCGCGATCGGATACGCGTCCTTGCCCGGTGCGTTCGTCATCGAGAAGCGGAAATCGTCAGGAATGTCTGCTATACCGAGCGCCGCTGTCACCGACTCCAGTGTGGGCTTAACAAATTCGCCCGCTGAATTCTTGATATCCGCGTACGGCATTTTGTTCTGGATCGCATAAATCAGCTCCACGTATCCGAGCGCGCCTGGTGTCTGCTTCACCTGGCCCGAGACGCCTTCGTTACCTTTGCCACCGATCCCGGCTGGCCAATTCACCGACGTGTTATTGCCCACTTTCGATTTCCATTCAGGGCTGATCTTGCTGAG
>Ga0209689_1002357_pt1 | contig 14074 bp, 11 predicted proteins | sample GraSoiAngelo_149_FD_187119 | JGI IMG/M metagenome (GOLD analysis project Ga0209689, IMG submission 187119) | Grasslands soil microbial communities from the Angelo Coastal Reserve, California, USA - 14_1009_09_30cm (SPAdes) (version 2) | ecosystem: Environmental > Terrestrial > Soil > Grasslands ...
CCCGTGATTACGAGGACCGACTCGACGTTGTTCCGGTGATCGGAACGGGTCGGGTTCGGCCTGGACTCGCCGGGGTTCATGCCAACGTACTGGTTGCCCGCGTACAGCGTGCCGTCGGGGGCGTGGACCGTCAGGTCCAAGTCGTTCACGAGGCACGGGTTGCAGCCCGCGGTTCCTGGATAGTCCGACCACACGAGGGTGATCTCGACCGACTGGGACGCATCCCCGATCGCGAGGGTGTAGTTCGTGACGGCGCTCGTGTTCAGACCGTTGCGGTTGTCGTCCAAGAGGAGGCCGCGCGCGTCCCCTTGGAACGCGAGGGCGTCATCGAGGGTGAGCCGGCCGAAGCCCTGGTTGTCGTTCGGATAGTAGGACTCGCCAAACGCGTACGCCCCGGTGCCGGTCATCTCGCGCGCGCTGTTGATCGCCGTCGCCTTGATGAGCGCGGCCGTCGGCGTGAATCCGTTGCCGGGGACCGGCGCGCCGGTCGGGTACCAGCCGTCCATGTAGTATTGGCGGACGAGCGCCATGCTGCCGGCGATCGTCGGCGTCGCCATGCTCGTGCCGCTCAGCTGCCAGTACTGCGTGCCGTCCCCGTTGGGATCCAATCCCTGCGCGGACCACACCGAGACGCCGGGCGCCGTGATGTCGGGCTTGATGCGCCCGTCCTGGGTCGGGCCGCGGCTGCTGAAGTCCGCCATGTTCTCGAGGCCGAGGCCGTTGGCGGTCGCCCCGGCGGTGATGACGTTCTTCGCGGTCCCGAAGAGGTTCATCGACCGGAGGCCTCCCTGTCCCGCATTCGCCGCGGCGAAGACGACGAGGAAGTCCTGGTTATTCCAGATGAAGTTGTCCGTGTCCGCGGCTTCCTGGATATAGTCGGCCACGAAGTCCACGGAACCCCAGCTGTCGGAGTGGATGAACGAGTTGCGATCGACCGCACGCTGCCAGACGTTTGTGATGGAATCGAAATAGACGAAGTTGCCGTCGTTGGACATGTCCGTCATCTGGATCCAGGCGTCGAAGGCTTGGCCGTCGTGCGGTCCCGTCGTGCCGTTCGAGCCGGTCGCGTCCCCGTTGTAGACGTGCCATGTGCCGTCGTCGCCCGCGACGCTCCCCGAGGTGTGCGTGCCGTGGTTGATGCCGTTGTCCGTGTCGTCGCAGTTCCCGCTGCACGCGGGATAGTAATCGGTCAGCTTGCGCGCATTCGGACCCGGCGTCGTGTTACCCGGATCCCAGAAATCGGGGTGCTTGTAGTCAATCCCGGTGTCGCCCAACGTGACCGTCTGACCGGTCCCGTGGATTCCGTGGTCGTGGACCGGGGTGGCGAACGTGTTCGTGTCGCCGCTCTGCACGACCCAGCGTGCGAGGTCGTTGAAGGGGTACGGCTGGACGAACCGGTCGACGTACAACACGCCGGGCACGCGCGCGAGGAATGGAAGCGCGCCCTTGTCGACTTCGACGCGGACGCCGCCGGAGTTGCCCCAGGAGTAGGTGATCTGGGTGCCGCCGAGGATCGAGGCCACGCGCACGATTTCCGGCACGCGGGACGTCTCGAAGGCGGTGACCTCGAGGGAGATGCGCGATCCGGCGCCCGACGGCGCGGCGGCGGCACCGCCGAACGAGGTCTGCGGACCCATCGTCGATCCGGATGCGGACGTGTCGAACTTCGGGGAGAAGCTGGAAGCGGACGTCGCGGCGCCGCCGGAGGAGCTGACGCTCTTTGCGGGAATGCCGCCGCCGATGGTGGTCACGGCGCCGCCGTTCAGGGAGTCGCCACTGCGGTCGCGCTCCATCGCGCGCTCCGTGATCAGGGCGTATTCATCGGAGAGGCGGGGACTCAGCTTGTAGGCGGGCTGGAAGACGCCGCTCCACCGAACGACGGGGAGGGCGGCCGCGCGGTCGATCGCGGGTCCATCGGCGCGGACGACGAAGGCGTTGTAAGCGATGTACTGCAAGATCGTCACACCGGTCGCCGCGAGCATCGATTTCATCGCGGGCGTGACCGGTCCGTTGAATTGAACGATGTAGTAGAACTGTTGGTCCCGAGGGACCGTGTCGAACCGGAGGGAAGCGGGAATCGACGGAGTCTGTGCGAGCGGATCGAACTGGAAATTATTGATCGTGACGAACTTCATATAGTCAGGAACCGCACGCGGCAGGATCGACGGCGGCGCGGCCCTCGCCGGCGTCCCCAGGATCAAGAACGCCGAGAAGACCATCACGAGCACCAACGCGATTGCGATGATGCGATTCCACATGCGGCGAGACACGGCGTTCGCTGATACTTGCGATTGAGAACTCACGTATACCCCTTCCCCGTCAACGGTACTAACTCCCTCCCGGCGAATCCAGCGAACCGCCAGATGCACCGGCCCCAGGTGCGGAAGGGATTAGCGTTACAGGAGATAAGGATAACGGAGACGTTCGGTCCGCTCCGCCGCGCGCCGCTGTCGTGGCCGGCGAGCGGATATCGTACGCATCTCCGCGCGTCGGCGCACCAATTCCTGCACGGAATTCCCGCGATCCGGCTGGGGGCTTTCGCGCCTTCCGCTTACGCGCCCGGGCGGACGAACGGCAGCGGATGCAGTCTCGCGCGGAGCGACCAACCGCCGCGATCGACGAAGAGCGCGTCCGTCGGGGACACGGCATCGACCCGAAGAAGGGCGAGGGCGATCACCCATCCGACCGCCGGGGACCACGCGGCGCTCGTCACGGCGCCGACCTTCTGCTCCCCCCTCGAGACGGGATCGCCTCGGACCGGCGGCATGTCCCCCTCAATCCGGAGGCCGAGGAGCTTCCGGCGGACCTGGCCGACGTACGTCCCCCGAGCGACCGTCTCCTGGCCGACGTAGCACCCTTTCGTGTAGCTGATCGCGGACTCCGGCGCGACCTCGAGGGCGAGCGTGTCCTCCCCCATGTCCGCGCCGAACCGAGGGACGCTCGATTCGATTCGCAGGACTTCGGCCGCATCGCGCCCGATCGGCGTGACGTCCCGTCGCACCAGCGCTTCCCACGCCTCCGCGAGGCTCGCCCCAGCCGACCAGATCGCGTAGCCGTCTTCTCCGAACGCGCGCAACCGCATGGCACGGCCTTCGTGGTGTCGGTCGACGGAGAACGTCAAGAACGCGTTATCGGACAGGCTGCGGACGTCCGTGCCGACGATGGCCGACACCGCTTCTCCGGCCGACGGACCGTGCACCTCGATGTGGCCGCACAGGCCTAGATCACGGAACTCGACGTCGTCGCTGACCCGGGCCTTCTCCAGGAGCCGCACGATCGAGTCCTTTTGCGATGCGTCGATGTCGAGGACGAGCGAGTCCGCGAGAGCGTACACACGGAGATCTCCGAGCACGCGGCTCTTCTCGTTCAGGAGGAGTGCGTATGTCGACATCCCGGGCCCGATGATCTTCAGGTCGGTCGTCACGAGGCCATCGAGAAACGGGACGCGCTCGGATCCGGCGAGCTCGATCTTCGCACGATCGCTCAGGTCGATCATGCCGGCGCGGGTTCGGATCGCACGGACCTCGGCATCGAGGGAATCGTATCCCGCGGGGATTGACCACCCCGCCTCCGCGCGGAAGATCGCTCCGCTCAGGTCATGATAGGGCCGCAGCTGAAGTTCTTGCATGCGCATACAACGGATGCATCGGCGCCATTTGGCTTTTACGTGAGGGCTACGCCGCGGGTGCGGCTGCCGGAGCGCCTCCGCAAGGGGAGGGACCGCATCGGAAGTTTCAATACGGCCCGCGCTCTGGTCTCGTCGCGATGGCTCCCGAACTGCGCGACGGTCGGATTTCCGTCTTCGCGAAACGCATCATGCGGAAGCCGCGGACCCTTCACTGCCCGTACTGCGACGGCAAGGTCCTGTTCACGCGGAACGAGGAGCACCTCGATGCGAAGAACTGTCCGCACTGCGGGATGCGGGTCGAGCGCCGCGAGTGGCCCGAGAAACTGTACGACCCGATGCCGATCCTGCGGACGAAGCCCGGCGGCCCCGACGCGATGAAGATTGAGACCGCCGATGCGAAGGAGCCCGCGACGAAGAAGGACGAGAAAGAGAAAAAGGCCTAGCCGAAGACCGCGCCGCACTTGAGGCAGTCGCTCCAATACTTTCCCACGGGGGCGCCACACTCCCCGCACTCCCCGCCTTTCGCGGTCTGATCCGCCTTCACGACGACGAGCTCGGGATTCGAGAGCTTGTCCCACCGGGGTTCGCGGACCAGGAGGAACGCGAAATCGTCGCCCCATGTCTCGAGCTCGAGGAACGCGATCTTGCGGGTCGCGAGCATCTCGTTCATGGACTTCATGAGGTCCCGTGCATCTTTGAACCGAACGACCCGCTCTTGGTCGCCGAACCTCAGCTTCGCCTTCCGCAGGTTCAGTTCCTCGTCGAGCCAGCTGACATCTTTCATCTCGATGGTGAGGTTGAAGGAACTGAGGCGGCGGTTGATCTCTGCGAGGACCGCCGAGGGCTCAAACGCTTCCGAGACGCGGAACCCGAGCCAGTCGATCAGGACTCGGGTAATCGCGCGGTATGGCGTCGATTGGTACTCGAGGACGAACGCCGCCTCGCCGCCCGGATACACGGCGACGCGTTTCGCGAAAACGGCTTTCGTCGGCGGGACGGTGAGGCCGAGGTCGACGAGGCCCGCGTGGGCCTGGTTCACGAACGCTGCGGCGTCGCCCGGCTTCGGCACCGCGGGCGGCGCGGCTTTGGGCTCCGGCTTCTTCGCCTCGGGTTCCGGCTTCGGGGCTTTCAGCTCCGGGGGCGCGGCCTTTTCCTTCTTCTCCTTCAGTTCCTCGGCCGCTTTTTCTGCCTTGCCCGTCTCCGGCTTCTCTTTCTTCCAGAACCTGAGGGGCATCCCGCCGCGCGTACTCGGGTCGCGCGTAATAAGAGTTTGGTCGTCAAAACCGCGCGACGTATCATGGGTCCATCGACGCCGCTAAGTACGACCGATGTGTAGCCCCGCCGTCCACGGTGGATGGATGGTCCGCGAGCCACGCGTTCTCTCGTCGCAACCCCTTCGCGAGGGATGGCCTCCGATCACGGAGGAAGAGGTCGAGCTGCCCAGCGGAGCCCGGAAGAACTGGATCCGGATGCACTTCGGGATTTCCGCCGCGGTTCTCGCGGTCACGAAACGGAAAGAGATCGTCTTGACCCGCGAGTATCGGCACGGGCTCGGGCGCGTCACGTTCTCCCTCCCGGGAGGGACCGCCAAGGACGGCGAGTCCGCGGAATCGTGCGCGCGACGCGAACTCCTCGAGGAGACCGGATATCAGGCGCCGAAGCTCCTGGAGATGTACGCGGGAAACAACCTCACCGCGTACCTCGAAGGCACGCTGCACCTCTTCTTTGGGAGGGATTGCCAAGCGACGGAACGGCGACCGGATCCGGACGAGATTCAGGCGGTCGAGCGGATGAGCGTGACGGAAGCGCTCTCCCGCGCTCGCGCAGGAGAATTCGAATCCGCGGTCGTCACGCTCGGGATCCTCATGGCCGACGCGCGCGGCTGGCTCGTCGGGTGACGTGCCCCGCGCGAGCGCCGCGACCGATTCACCACTGCAGGCCGGTTGAGAATGCGTGGGGCAGGATTTGAACCTGCGAACCCCTTCGGGACAGCGACCTCAACGCTGCGCCTTTGACCAAGCTGGGCCACCCACGCACGGCGCGGTTTGATTGCTGGCTTCGTTATTAATCTTCCTCCAGAGGACGTGGCGACGCCTCCCGCGAATCGAGTCGTCTGTGGTTCCGTCGCTCAGCCCGGAGGCGGATGATTGCCGGGCTCGATGATCATCGGAGGAGGTCCGGACGCGGACTTCGTGACCGCCCAGAGGACGACTCCCGCACAGAACGATGCGCCACCGCTCAGTATCAGCATGATACCTAGCAGAGCACCGTTCGTCGATTCCTCGAACCGCGTGTAGAACCAGATGCCGAGGCCGCCGAGGAAGTAGCCGAGGATCATGAGATTGAACGCGATCCGCCGTCTCGACATCGATCCGCCCGCGCAACGCAAGCCGAAGATGGGCCACGCCGTATTCGAAGCTTAGCCCGCTCCGAATTCAGCGGATGTGAACCTCACCGATTGCCCCGATTGGCAGTGCCTCGAGTGACAGGGTCGGCGTCCACCGGATGACAAAACATATTTGGTGCGCCCGCCCTCGGTGCAACGAGAGGATTTCAGTGCCCCGCCGAAAGCTGAGTCGGCATCCCAAGAAGCACCGCACGTTCAGCGTGATCAATCCCGCGACCGGCGACTCGCTCGCGATGTATCCAATCGCGACCCAAGCGGAGGTCCGTGCGAAAGTCGAGAGGGCCCGCGAGGCGTTCCGCTCGTGGTCGAAACTCGATGCGGAAGATCGTGCGACCTACCTCCTGCATTTTGCGGAGGTCCTCCGGAAGCACAAAGCCGACTACGCGGAGACGATGACGCTCGAGATGGGCAAGATCATCCGCGAATCAATCGCAGAGGTCGAGAAATGTGCCTGGGCCGCCGACTACTTCGGACAGAACGGCCCCGCGTTCCTGCGGCCGGACATCGTCGCAACGGACGCGATGCGGTCCTATGTCGCGTTCCATCCGCGCGGCGTACTCGGATCGATCATGCCGTGGAACTTCCCGATGTGGCAGATTGTGCGATTCGCGGTGCCCGCGCTCATCGCCGGCAACACGGTCGTCGTGAAACCCGCGAGTGCCTCGCCGCAATCCGCTCTCAACCTCGAGGTGGCGTTCCGCGAGGCGGGCCTTCCCGATGGAGCATTTCAAATCGTCGTTGGAGATCGCACGACGGCGACGGCGCTCATCCGATCTCCTGTGTCCGTGGTGAGCCTGACGGGATCCGTCGGCACCGGGGCACAGGTGGCCCGCGAGGCCTCGAGAGACCTGAAGAAGGTCATCCTCGAGCTGGGCGGCTCCGACCCGTTCATCGTCGCCTCGGATGCGGACCTCGATGCGGCCGCGAAGGGCGCCGTGGCGGGACGATTCGTGAACGGCGGACAGTCGTGCATTGCCGCGAAGCGTTTCTTCGTCGTGGACAGCGTGGCAAAGGAATTCCTTGCGAAGTTCGCGGAGAACATGCGGCGCCTCCGGGTGGGCGATCCGTTGGATCCGTCCACGGACATCGGGCCGCTCGTCAGCCGGATGCAACGTGATGAAATCGAAGGCCAAGTGAAGGACGCGGTCGCAAAGGGCGCGAAGGTCGAGGTCGGCGGGAAGCGCGGCCGTCGCGCGGGCTGGTACTTCGAGCCGACTCTCCTCAGCCACGTCACGAAGAACATGCGGGTCCTCCGTGAGGAGACGTTTGGCCCCGTGGCGCCGGTCGTCGCGGTGCCGGACCTCGATACCGCGATTCGGGAAGCGAACGATTCGGAGTTCGGCCTCGGCGCAAGCCTGTGGACGCAGGACCTCGCGCAGGCAGATGACCTGGCGAAGCAGCTCGAATCGGGAATGGTGTTCATCAACGGGATCGTGAAGTCGGACCCGCGGATGCCGTTCGGCGGCGTGAAGCACAGCGGCGTGGGGCGGGAGCTGAGCCGCTATGGGCTACTCGAGATGGTGAATATCAAGACGGTCGAAATATTCCCCGGGAGTCCCGGTGCGAGCGCGGTCCGCAAGGAGACGGAGTGACCATCATCGGGATCGTAGATCCCAAATGGGAAGGCCGCGTGATTCGACGCGGCACTCAGATCTCAAGTGAAACAAGAAAGGTGGTCCTAGTCGTCCGCGTTATCGCGGTTGCTTTGGCCCGGCGTCGCCTGGGTTCGTCACCCTAGCATCGCCGGACCATGTCTCGAACCCATTGACCGAGGCCGGAGCTGGACCCAAAGCGGTCTTGGAGCATGTGGACGTAGGACGACACGCAAGCGCCGTGGCTTGCCGAGCCCGATCCACTGCCGCTTCCCTGGAGGCTGACGCCTCCGGGCACGACCGCGGGAGCGCTGACGGCAACGGACCCCGCGAGGGCGCCCACGATGAGGGCGATCGCGAAGAGGGCTACCATGTTCGCCAAACCTTTCACCTTCTGACTCTCCTCTTGGCCGGGAGTATTAAAAGGCCTTGTGGAGCGCTAATCACCGGCGATTATTATATGCGACTCTAGGCGCGGTAGAGCGCGAGGCACCTTTGCCTCCGGGACATCGGGCCGTCGAGCCGTCCCGGGAATCACATGGTTTCGGCAGCCTTCTCCTCGCGAGTCACACGGCTCGGCCCGAAAAGTGCCGCGGTAATCGACCCAGCGTACGCGGCGAGAAAGATTGCGATCATGAGGAGTTGCGTCAGGGTGATTGTGAACCAGGGTCCATAGACTGCGGCCGCCGCTGCGATGAAAGCGACGCGATAGCCCCCGATGGCAGTCAGAGTCGCAACCCGCCAATGCCTAACACGAGCAATTCTGAGCGGCATGTCGACATCCTCATCTACCGACATCGACAAAGCCCTTCCGTCGGAGAGTCACCTTGTTTTGGCCCGTCTCTTCATGGTAAGAAACCCGCCAACGGTTCCGAGAATACCCATGGCGACGAACGCAATAGAGCCACCGAGGAATTCCCATCGACGAGGTGCACTAGTCGGGATAAGGTAAACGACTCCAAACGCGATGACGAGGCCAAAGAGGATGGTGAAGGGCCCCACGATAACGAGGGCGCGGGATGCGGCTGCAGGAGAGAGTCGGAAGACTTCGAGCGGACCCATTGGACGTTTAGGCGCGGCCATGCCGAAGCTCCATCCCTCGATATCGGCATATCCCTTCCGCCAGCGTGGAAGAGGACAACACGCTGGCCAAGGTGGAACAACGCTGAGGGGGAGATTCGAACTCCCGAGGGCCTTCCGGCCCACCAGATCTCAAATCTGGCGCGTTGGACCGAGCTTCGCTACCTCAGCCCGGTCGCCATCCGCGGAGGACGGAAATACCTTTAGCTCGGTCGCGTCCTGGCCGCGCGAAACGCCCGTCGGAGCGACCGCACGGCGGCGCCGTCGCACGATCGGAATGATGACCATCGCAACCGCTGCCAGTGCCGGCATGGGGAATTCCGGAATCGGGTAGAACAGGTGACCCCAGGTATCCGGCACGTTCTCGTTGATCGCAGGGCCTCCCCAGCCGTATGCCACGCCCGCGTTGAAGTCGTACGCGATGATCGCGAAACCTGCGGTTTGATTCCCGGTGGGGAGGAGGGTCCCCCATACATCGGTGTACCGGATCTTGAACTCATAGAACTCGTTCGCTGCGAAGCGGCTCGCTCCCGCGTCCCCCAGATCGCATGCCAGGCACTGGGGGTCCCATCCCACGCCGTTGCCCTGCCAGCGCTTCAGAACCGCGTCGCCGTTGCCGAAGACATAGAACAGCTTGTCGTCGACCTGTGGAGTGCTGCCCCCATTGTGCAAGGTGTCAAAGATGATTTCACCCCAGTCATTCTTGTTTCCCGCCGTGTCCGCGGTAACCTGGATGCAGAGGTAGACGAACTGGGTGTCATCCCTGCGGCCGACGAAGAACCGGAGGGCGGCGTTGGACCCCATCGAGGCGCCGTTGTATTCGCCACCGGAAGACGCGCAGTTGCCATCGATCGCGGGCGTGTTCACTAGGAGCGTGGCGCTGATCTGATTCGGAGGGTTGGCGTGAAGCGGGCCCACGGAGACCATCAGAGACGGCGCGTTGCTTGGGATCGGCACGTCGGTGATGTCCCAGCTTCGGGACCAGTCCGACATCGCGAAGACCGTGAGGGGGTTGAAGACCGGCCCGAGGAACGCGGCGGACACAGAGGCCTCGATTTGCGTCCCTGCGAACGCAACGTTCGGAAGTTCCGAAACGAGATCCCAGTTCGAGGTCGTCGAGTTCCATGTGAAGAGCGACGTGGAGCGGATTTGTCCGAGGCGTCCCGTCACCTCGATCATCCGATTCGCGGTGATCGCGCCGATCGACTGGCCGCTCACGTTCCCGGAGTCTGTCTCGACGTACGCGCGCAAGACGTCGAGGCCGGCCCGTCGCGGTAGCCACAAGGGCGGCGGGACGGAGCCGTTGGTCGGGGGGAGCGGGAGTCGCCGTTCGGGGAGGATCGCTCCCGCGAGGATATCGCCCCGCGTCTCCAGATAGAAGTACGCGTTCCCGGGGACCGACATCGCGGATGCCACGATGTCCAGATGGTCCGGGATCGGGTCGATCGGATCGGGCGTCGTGTTGGTCCAGTCGTTGAACACCCCGTCAATCGTCTTCGCCGCAGGGAGGGTCTGGATGTAGGCGCGGGCCTCGGGCCCGGCGATCGTCGTGGGCACCGCGGTCCCGTTGGCCGTCGTGACGGCGTCCACTGCGCTGACTCGCAAGGTGACAAACTGACCCGCCGGCAGGATGCCCGGGTCGAGGGTCACGGTCTGCGTCGTGTTCTGGCCCGCGGCGACCCAGAACGGGAGCGCGAGGGACAGGACGGTCCCGCCGCCAACGAGGTCAAACGTCACGCCGTTCACGCGGATGTCCCTCGCGAGCGCACGGAACGTGAGTTGGAGCACCGGAGTGGGACCCGAGAGGACGTTCGTGAGCGGGGCCTCCTCGACCACCAGAGCGCCAGGCGAGAGGCCGACGACCGCGCCCAGGCCGAGGACCTCGGAGGCGTGGGCCGCGACCACCGCTTGGAGGGCGGGGTCGAATCCGATGAGGTTCCGATCCAGGGCCAGCTCGATCTCGTCGCCGACCGCGATGGCGGGGAACGGACCGACCGGCTGCAAGGCCGACGCGTTGTCCCGGTCCGCGGCGCCGTTCCACTGCCGGAGGAGGGTGCCCTGGAGCGCGCCGTTCCATCCCCAGATCTCCGCGACGAACTCCGCGTCGGTCTCGGGTGCGTCGTACCCGGGTCGAGTCGGATCGTGAACGAGGACGTAGACGCTGGACACGGTAGGCCCGGCGAACAGAGGACCTCGCGTCTTCGCGTACGCGAACAGCTGACTGCCCTCCGCGTGCACGGCGTAGGCGAGCAGGTTCGCTTGGGCGGGCCCCGAATCCACGGGACCGGCGTTGAGCGGCACGTAGCGCCACTCCGTGAAGTTGCCGTCGACCGCGAACACGTAGGGCGGCGCCGGCGGGACCTGGGTCCCCAAGAGGAGCGAGAGGAGCAGCATGACCGCGACGGATCCGCCGAAAATACCGTACGCGGCGCGGAGGTCCCGCCGAGTCACACTCCGGAACAAAGGTCGCGCGGGTTGACCGTTCGGCGGCCGGACCCCGTTCGTGAGGCCGTTCGTCAGGCCGTTCGTCCGGCCCACCCCATTCACGAGCCCGTTCGTCCGGCCGACGCCGTTCCCCAGGCCGTTCGTCCGACCGTTCCCGTTGACGAGGCCGTTTGTCCGTCCCCGCGTCCCGTTCACGTGGCCGCTGCCTCGGACCGAGGTGTTTCGGGACTGCAGGGCGGACGAGTTCGTCATCCCGTGCGTCGGGGCGGGTGGCAAATCCATGTTCAAGCCCCCGCGGCGCCCCTCGTCCTCATCGGGGTGCGGCGCATGCCGACGGCCATCGCCGCGAAGCCGACGCCGAGGAGAATCATGCCGATGAGAACCGCGCCCACATTCAGACGACCGAACGCGACATACGATTCGCCGAACAGCGGGACTCGGAAGAGGTCGTGCAGGAACGAGCCCAGGACGAGGCCCGCGCCTCCGACGGTGACGTAGAACACGCCTACGTAGTATACGACGCGTCGCCACCGGGACCGGTGGATCGACGGAGCGCGGGACCGCGGGGGGACGGCATGAGCCGTGGCAAGCGGGACGGTTCGCTCCGCCGGCATGGGAGCCTGCATGACGGGTTCAGGGGGGAGAGGCTCGAACTCCGGCTCGGCGATGGGCTCCGCGGGAACGATTTCATCGGGAGGTGTCGGGAGCTCGCCCTCGTCCTCCGGAATCGACTCCGGCTTGGATTCGGCTTCCGGCGGTGGAGGGAAATCATCGGGAGGCGGTGGGGACTCGGGTTGTTCGACCGCCGGCGGCGTGGGCTCTCCCTCGGCGGGAGGCCCCTCTAGGAATTGCTCTTCGGAGGACGCGGTGGCTTCGGTCGCCTTCTCTTCGGGGGCCGGTTCGGGCATTGCCGCGATCGGCGGCTCGACCGGGGCCGGCTCTGCGCGCGGTTCGGTCGGCGTCTCCTCCGTGAGAGCGGATTTCTCGTCCTTCGCCTCGGGACCTTCCTCCCCGAGTTCGCTCTCGTAATCCATGAAGAACCTGGCCCACTGTTTCCGGCTGGCGACATCCTCGGTGGGCGGGGCGGGCGTCGACTCAATCGGCTTTGACTCCTTCTCCCGCACCTTCGCTTGCCAGCCCTGTTCGTCGACGAAGAACAGGAGGCGGGCGACGAGGTCTGCTTTCGTGCCGTCGGACGGCAGGCCGTACTTTCGACACAGGAGCTGAAGCTCCTTCGTCGTGCCCGTTCGGATCTTGACCTTCGCGGGCAGCGAACGGACCGGCGGCTTTGGCTCGCTCGGCCGGAGGACCTCCACGAAGATGCCGCACGTCGTGCACAGCCCTTCGGGCCGGTTCTCGGAAAACTTCAGCTTTCCGCCGCAGTTCGGGCAGCGATCCGGCACGAGCTCCGAAGGCTCCGCCGGCGGCGGAGGACCTGATTCATCTGACATCGATTCGTAGGGAGGTCGGCCGAGCCGGCGCATAAAGTCGATTGGCTGAGTCTTGTCCGTGAGAATCGTGAAAGATAGCCACGGCCGGGACGTGGGCTGGGGACGCCCGAATTAGTGCCCTCGGAGAGGCTCCACGTCGAGCTCGAACGCGAGGGCCGGCTGCACGAGCGCGTACGCCTCCAGGATCCGCGGATGGATTTCGCCGAACCGACCGACGGCGTGCCCGTCGACGAGGACGGAGGCGGCCCGGCCCAGAATGAAATTCCGGTCGTCCACGGCTTGGACCTCCGCGGTCCAACCGACGTCCCGCAACAAGCTGAGGACGAGCGACTTCGCTTCCGTGAACGAGGCTTTGTGATGGATCGCGGCGGCCGCGACGCGCCGGACGTTCCGCGCCGCGACGACGACATCCGCGATCTCGAAGACCCGCTGCGGCAGCTCGCGGTGTTTGTTCAGGCGGAAGATCGTCAGGAGGGCGGGGAGCATCGACGACCGCAACGTGGAGAAATCATCCCCGAGTGGATTCTGGATCACGACCCGGTCCGGCGCCTCGAACGGATCTTTGGAAGCCGCGACGGTGAGGGACATGACTTCTTGGTACCCGTAGCCCACGAGCAACCCGCGCAGTGCCTCGGCGAAGTCGTTTGCGGCGAGCGGTTCGCCGATCGTCGGGCGCCGCGGCAACGCCCGCGGGTATCGATCGTACCCTGCGGAAATCGCGAGGTCTTCCACGAGGTCCACCTCGTGCAAGAGGTCGAGCCGGTACGCGGGCGAGAGGACCGAAAGCGTTTCGCCGTCCGCGCGGGCATCGTGGCGCATCCGGCGGAGGCCCTCCACCGCTTGCGCCGGCGTCAGCGACAGCCCGAGCCAGGCGTTCGCGCGGCCCAGGTCGAGCGAGTGGGTCGCGGGGGAGAGGTCCGGCGTCTCGAGCGTCCGATCCGAATACTTCGTGCGGACGGTCTGGATCCGACCTCCGCGCTCCGCGAGCGCGGTCGCGAGGATTGCGAGGCAGCCTTGGACCGCCTCGAGGTCCGTGCCCGTGACGTCGAGGAACAGGTTCTGCGTGTCCGGCGTGAGTTGCGTTACGATCCCGTTGATCACGGGAGGGAAGCTGAGCACTTGTCCATGGGCATCCTGGATGATCGGGAAGCGCGGCTTCGATGCGACGAGCGGCGCGTACTCGCGGCCCTTCTCGTGCTTCGCCAGGATCTCGGCGAGGTCGAGCTCCTCCGCGAGGCCGAGCGGCGTGAAGCGGACGTCGTGCGGGCGGACGGCCTGGTACGTATACGGCGGCGTGACTTTGTCGAGGTCGTGAATCCCGATCGCGACTTTCCGACGCCGGCGGCCCGCGGTGAGGTGGAGCTTTTCCTGCAGATCGACGAGGGACCGGAGCAGGGCGTCGTCCAGCTCGATCCCGCGAACGACGCCGCCGACCGCGTACGGGCGGACGTCCGCGACGCTCGGATCGACG
>Ga0209689_1002358_pt1 | contig 14072 bp, 15 predicted proteins | sample GraSoiAngelo_149_FD_187119 | JGI IMG/M metagenome (GOLD analysis project Ga0209689, IMG submission 187119) | Grasslands soil microbial communities from the Angelo Coastal Reserve, California, USA - 14_1009_09_30cm (SPAdes) (version 2) | ecosystem: Environmental > Terrestrial > Soil > Grasslands ...
CTGCTCGATCTGCTCGGGCGTGCTGAGCGGTGACAGGCAACGCACGAAGTCGCCGGTCCACCGCGCGGTCTCAGTCAGCCTGTCTCGAGCAACACCGAGCAGACTCCCCACGACGAAGACGGGCAGCCCGAAGGCAAACTCCGTGAGTCGACGGGGCTCGGCCGCGGGCTCGAGCTCGTCCCAGAGAATTCGCGCCGAGGTCTTGCTCTGCTCGGCAGCCTGAGTCCTGTCGACCGAATCGAGAGTAGCGGAGACGGCCTGCTTGAAGGGGCAGTGACCCGGACCGTCGTTCATCCGAACGAGATGTCCGAAGATGTCGCCGGCCGGCGATCCCAGGAGCGCCCGGGGAACGGGCTCGGCGGGCGGGCGCACCCGGCAGAGATCGCTGGTCAATACCGCGGTCACGGCGGCCGCGCTCGAGGCGACCCACAGGCCGAGCGCCGCATCGCGATAGAAGGGCCTCTCCGCGACCAGGCTCGCATAGTACGGATACGGATCCGGATGGGTCACGGCTGCCAACGGGTCTCGCGGAAACTGCATGGCGGTATGCTCCGGGCTCATTCCTCCGGTCTCATTCCATTGACGCGCACGGCGAATGTCTGACCACCCGAGCCGTCGACGCGGGATGCTTGGTCAGCGCGTCCACGGGACGTATGGGCCGACGGACCAGCTCACCCCCGCAATTCGGACAGCGACCGCGCAGTGTCCCGTCCGCGCATGTCGCGCAGAAGGTGCACTCGAAAGAGCAGATGCGCGCCTCGGGCGAATCCGGAGCAAGGTCCCGGTCGCAACATTCGCAATTCGGCCGCAATTGGAGCATGGGTCCTCCAGGAGGCGGGTATCGACTCGTGCGGCAAGGATAGCTCATCTCCGCGTCTGTCCGGCGAGCCGTCCGGCCAGCAGGTATACTCGATCAGGCGCACACTGAGATGAAATCGATCGAGAGACCTGCCGTGCCGGAAACGGAGGCTGCCCCCCTGAGAGCAGACGGGGCGGTTCTCCTGCTGTCCTGCTACGAGCTCGGCCACCAGCCGCTGGCCCTGGCCTCACCGCTCGCCTTTCTCGAGCGCGCCGGCTTCGCGCCCGCGGCTCTCGACCTCTCCGTGGAGCCATTCGATCCCGGCCGCGTGACGCGCGCGCGGCTCGTAGCCATCTCCGTCCCCATGCACACGGCCCTCCGGCTCGGCACGCGAGTGGCGGAAGAAGTGCGGCGCGTGAATCCCGGCTGCCACGTGTGCTTCTACGGGCTCTACGCCTCGCTGAACGCCGACTACCTGCTCGCCAACGGCGGCGATTCCGTCCTCGGCGGTGAGTTCGAGGCGGCGCTGGTCGCGCTGGTGGAGGCGCTCGAGACGGGGCGTTCCGGACCCATCGAAGGCGTTCATCTGAGAGACCATCCCGCGAGGCCCGTGCTGAAACGGATGGCCTTTCTCCCCCCGAGCCGGGACACGCTGCCCGCGCTCAAGAGCTATGCTCACCTGGAGGAAAATGGGTCGCGTCGTCTCGTCGGCTATGTCGAGGCCAGCCGCGGGTGCCTCCACCATTGCTTGCACTGCCCGATCCCGCCCGTCTACGGCGGGCGTTTTTTCGTGGTTCCGCAGGAGGTCGTTCTTGCGGACATCGACCGGCTCGTGCGTGCCGGCGCCACCCACATCACCTTCGGGGACCCGGATTTCCTCAATGGGCCGGGCCACTCGATGGCGGTGACGCGCGCCGTCCACGCGGCGTGGCCGTCTCTCACCTTCGACTTCACGGCCAAGGTGGAGCACATCCTGAGGCGACCGGAGCTCCTGCCCGAGCTCCGGCAGCTCGGCTGCCTCTTCATGATCTCGGCGGTGGAGTCGCTCAGCGACACCGTACTCGCGAACCTCGAGAAGGGACACACGCGGGCGGACATCCTGCCCGCCCTCCGGATCGTCAGGCAGGCGGGCATCGCCTTCCGTCCCACCTGGGTGGCCTTCACGCCCTGGACGACCCTCGAAGACTATCTGGACATGCTCGACTTCATCGAGCGGGAAGGGCTGATCGATCACGTCGATCCCGTCCAGCTCACCCTCCGTCTTCTCGTGCCGCCCGGCTCCGCGCTCCTGAGCCGGGAGGCGATCCGGCCCTCTCTCGGGCCGCTCGACCGCGCGTCCTTCAGCTATCGCTGGAGCCATCCCGACCCCCGCATGGACGATCTCCAGCGGCGGGCGAGCCGCGTCGTGGAAGCCTCCGTCAGCGAGGACGCCGGCGCGACCTTCTACAAGGTCAAGACGCTTGCCCGCTCGGCGGCGGGGCGCCCGCTCGATGTCGAGCCGGCGCTGGCCCCCGACCGGCGGCGCCCTCCCAGGCTGACCGAGGCGTGGTTCTGCTGAGCGGAGCCTACCCAGGGCCAGTTCGGCCCTCTCCGACCGATGGTCCACGAAGGCGTCGCCGGCGTCATCACCTGAGCGCTCCGCGCTTCGCCGCCCACTCATGCTAGATTTGCCGACATGAAGTTCGGGATCTTCTACGAGCACCAGCTACCGCGACCCTGGGTCTTCGACAGCGAGCATCGGCTCCTGCAGGACTCGCTGACCCAGATCGAGCTGGCCGACCGGCTGGGCTACGACTACGCGTGGGAGGTCGAGCACCACTTCCTGGAGGAGTACTCGCACTCCTCCGCGCCGGAAGTCTTCCTCGGGGCGGCCAGCCAGCGCACGCGCCGCATCCGTCTCGGCCACGGCATCATCCAGCTTCCCACCAATCATCCGATTCGCGTGGCGGAGCGCGTGGCCACCCTCGATCTCCTGAGCGGGGGTCGCGTGGAGCTGGGGCTCGGCGAAGGGCAGGGGCCCGTGGAGCTCCATCCCTTCGGGCGGCGCGTGCGCGACAAGCGCGACGTGTGGGAGGAAGCGGTGCGGGTCCTCATCCCGTGCTTCACCCAGGAGGCCGTCGAGTTCCACGGGCAGTTCTTCGATTTCCCCGCGCGGAATGTCATTCCCAAACCCTTCCAGAAGCCGCACCCGCCCCTCTGGGTCGCCTGCTCGAACATCACGACCATCGGCAGCGCGGGGCAGTGGGGCATGGGCGCCCTCGGATTCCAGTTCGTGACGCCGGAGGCCGCGCGCGCCTGGGTCAGCGAGTACTACGCCAACCTCATCGATCGTCCGGCCAAGCTCGCCGACTATCCGACCAATGCCAACGTCGCCATGGTCAGCGCCTTCATGTGCGCGCCCACCGACGAGGAAGCGCAGGCCAAGGCCGCGGGCTGGACCTTCTTCGTCTTCTGCCTCTCGCACTACGGCAAGCACGGCATGGCCGAGCCTGGTCGCGGCAACATGTGGCAGCTCTACCAGGAGTGGCGACACACCCCCAAGGCGCAGGAGACGCTACGCGCGGGCCTGATCGGGTCCCCCGACACGATCAGACGACGGCTGCGCGAGTTCGAGGCCGCGCACGTGGACCAGGTCATCCTCCTCAACCAGACCGGCCGCACGCCACACGAGGACATCTGCGCCAGCCTCGAGCTCTTCGCGCGCGAGGTCATGCCCGAGTTCCACGGGCGCGAGGCCGCGCATCAGCGCTGGAAGGACGACGTGCTCTCCGGGCGCGCCGGTCTCGAGCGCCTCGACACCTCGACCCACAAGGTCTACGCGCACCAGAACGAGGACATCGTGCGGCTGACTCCGGAAGAGCTCAAGCGCAAGATGGCCGAAAAAGAAGCCGCCCGGGCCGCGGGCGACGGTTCCTGAATCTCGCGCGTGACCGGTGGGGGGGTGTCGGGGGAGGAGCGGCGACGCTCCCCCCTGACTTAAAAACGCCTGGGGCGCCAGAAGCACAGGCAGGCCAGCGTCCCCGCCAGGGCGATGGCCGTGGTCATGGGACGCGCCGTTCCGTCGTAGAGATGTCCCACCGCGATGCTGTAGACGGCTGACCCGGTCAGCTGGATGAAGCCGAGCACCGCCGCCGCCAGCCCCGCCATCCGAGGGAAGGGGCCGATGGCGCCCGCCGCGCCATTGGGCAAGGTCAGGCCGAGCCCCACCGCGAAGCAGAACATCGGCACGATCACCGACGGGAGCGTGAGGACCCCGCTCCACGCCATGCCCGCCATCGTGAGGCCGGCCACCGCGCCCAGCGAGGTGCCGCACAGGATGGTGCGGTCGAGCCCGAGGCGCGGCCCGAAGCGCCCGGAGAGGAAGTTACCGGCCATGAGCCCGACGGCGACGGCGCCGAAGGAGCGCCCGAACACGCTCGGGGAGAGGCCGAGCAGGGTGATGAGCACGAAGGCCGAGCCCGAGATGAAGGCGAACTGGCCGCCGAACATGAGGGCATTGGCCAGCGCATAGGCGAGATACGCCTTGTCGCTGAGCAGGGTGGCGATGTTCTGCAAGAGCTGCGCGGGCTGCAGCGCGGTGGGATCTCGGCGGATGTTGGTCTCGCGGAGCAATGCCGCGGCGAGAAACAGGAAGAGCCCGCCGAATCCCGCCTGAACGAAGAAGACGGCGCGCCAGCCCAAGCCCTCGTGGATGTATCCGCCGAGCACGGGCGCCAGGATGGGTGTGAGGGCCTGCGCGGTGCCCATGTAGGCGAGGACGCGGGCGGCGCGCTCTCGCTCGTAGAGGTCGCGCACCACGGCGCGGGCCACCACGGGCCCGCTGGCCGCGCCGAGCGCCTGCAAGACGCGGGCGGCGATGAGCGTGCCCATGGTGGAGGCGGAAGCGCACACGAGCCCGGCGGTGGCGTAGAGGCCGAGGCCGCCGATCAGCACCCAGCGGCGACCGAAGCGATCGGAGAGCGGCCCGTAGACGAGCTGGCACGCGGCCAGCGTGGCCAGGAAGAGCGTGACCGTCAGCTGAGCCGTGGCGGGCGGGGCGCTGAATCCGTGGGCAATGGCGGGCAGCGAGGGCAGGAACATGTCGATCGACAGCGCGCCCAGTCCCACGACGGCCGTCAGGAGCACCTCGATCCTCATCTGGGCGGACTATACCAATCCCTCTCGCTCCTCCCATGCTAGATTGACCCGCATACACGCCGGCGATGTGACGCGCGGACGCTCAGACCCGCATCGGGAGGACGGAATGCAGACTCGCCGAGACTGGCTCAAGCAGGCGGGCGCCGCGGCGGCCGTCGCCCTGGCTCCGCGTGGCGCGGAGGCGCAGGCGCGCAAGTCGACGCTGACCATCGCGCTGCCCTCGACTCCGGAGACCATCGACCCGCACCAGCTCCGCTCGGTGCTGAGCGGCTCCATCCTCGGGCTCATGGGCGAGGGACTCCTCACGCGCGACCCCCAGACCATGGAGCTCAAGCCGCTGCTCGCGGAGTCGTGGCGCAACGTGAACCCCACGACGTGGGAAGTGAAGCTGCGCCGCGGGATCAAGTTCCACAACGGCGAGGAGTTCACGGCCGAGTCGGTCAAGTTCACCATCGAGCGCGCCATAACCTCCAAGCTGAACACGCTGGCCAAGCTGACGTGGCCGCCCAGCTTCGGCCAGGAGGTCCAGGCGGTCGATCCGCACACGGTGCGCATCACCACCCGGATCCCCGACCCCATGGTGCCGAGCCGGCTCGCCGCGGAGTCCTTGAACATCGCGCCCGCCAAGGGGCTCGGCGACTATCGCGAGAGATTCGTCACCGACCGCTTCATCGGCACGGGACCGTACCGCTTCGTGGAGCACGTGGTCGGCGACCGCGTCGTCGTGGAGGCCAACCCCGCGTACTGGGGTCCCAAGCCGCCGTCGGCGCGGATCGTCTGGCAGGTGATTCCCGATGCGGCCACGCGCGTGGCCGCCCTGCAACGCGGGGACATCGACGTGATGCTGAACCTTCCCGTGCCGCTCCTCTCCACGGTGGAGACGGATCCCGGATTGCGGGTCTATGCCGAGCTCAGCTCGCTGACTCACGGAGTCCTGCTCAATGCCAGGGAGTCCCCGCCTCTCAAAGACCGGCGCGTGCGCCAGGCCCTCAACCTCGCCGTGGACCGCCAGGCCATCATCAAGAATCTCTTCGCGGGACGGGGCCAGCTCTTGAATACGGTGACCGGCCGCAATGTCATGAACACCTTCGACCCTGGCCCGTATCCCTATGACCCGGGGCGCGCCAAGGCCCTCCTCGCGGAGGCGGGGTACGGCAATGGCTTCGATCTCCAGCTCTGGCAGTCCATCGGCCGGTGGACGCTTGCCGAGGAGATGGCCCAGGTCATCGCCGGCTACTGGGACAAGGTGGGCGTCAGGACCAAGATCCAGCTCCTGGAGTGGGCGGAGTACAACAAGCGGTCGGCCGGATCGCAGTTCCGGGACGCCTTCTACTACGCGTTCATCAACGGCACCTGGGACGCCTCCTACACCGTGCAGCGCTTCAAGCCGGACTTCGCGACCTTCCGCTATTTCGACGCCTCGGGCGATCTCCTCAAGGCGATCCGAGACTACGAGCAGACGTTCGATCCCAAGCGACGGCGCGAGCTGGCCGCGCAGGCTCTCAAGGGGCTGCACGAGGAGGCGGTGTGGCTCTTCCTCTGGCAGCTCGAGCTGCTCACGGGCATGTCGAAGAAGGTCAAGGCCTTCAGGATCCGCCCCGACGACTTCATCTGGGCCCGCGACGCCTACGTGGAGGCCTGAGGCGCTTCCCTTCCTGCTTCGCCGTCTCGGTCAGGCCGGCATCGTGGCCTTCGGGGTGTCGGTGCTCGTGTTCGCGCTCGTGCACCTCTCCGGCGATCCCGTGCTCTTGATGGTCTCGAGCGATGCGCCACCCGACGTGGTCGACACCACCCGGCGGGCCCTCGGCTTCGACCGGCCGCTCTACCAGCAGCTCGCGCAGTATCTGGTTCGCGCGGCCCAGGGTGACCTCGGCGTCTCCCTGCGCAGCCAGCGCCCCGTGGCCACCCTCATCGCCGAGCGCCTGCCCGCGACGGTGGAGCTGACCCTGGCCGCCCTCCTCCTCGCGGTCGTGACCGCAGTGCCGCTGGGCATCGTCTCCGCCGTCAAGCGCGGCTCACCCGTGGACCGCCTGGCCATGGTGGGCGCCGTGGCGGGGCAGGCGATTCCGATCTTCTGGCTCGCCCTCCTGCTCATCGCGCTTTTCGGGGTGAGACTCCGCTGGCTGCCCGTCTTCGGGCGCGGCTCGCTCGCCCATCTCGTGCTCCCCGCCCTCAGCCTCTCCACCATCATCCTGGGCCGGCTGGCCCGGCTGGTACGCTCGAGCATGCTCGAGGTGCTGGGGCAGGACTACGTCCGGACCGCCCGCGCCAAGGGCCTGGCCGAGCCCCGCGTCCTCGCCCTCCACGCCCTGCGGAACGCCGCCATCCCCATCGTGACCCTGCTCGGCCTCCAGTTCGCCCAGCTCCTCGGAGGGGCCGTGGTGACCGAGACGATCTTCGCGTGGCCGGGTATCGGCCGCCTCGTGGTCGAGGCGATCTTCAACCGCGATTTTCCCGTGGTGCAGGGTGTGGTGCTGGTGGTCTCCCTCATCTTCGTCGCCGTGAGCGTGGTGGTGGATCTGGCCTACGCCGCGCTCGATCCGCGCCTGCGCTCGGAGGCCGCGTGAGGCAGCGCGGGCTCGCCTTCTGGCTGTCCGCGTCGGCCGTCGGCGTCATCGTGGTCGCGGCCGCGCTCGCCGAGGCGCTGTCGCCGTATGGCCCGAACGAGCAGGACATCGCCCAGCGCCTCCAGGCTCCCGGGCTCACGCACCTGCTCGGCACCGACGAGGTCGGGCGCGACATCCTGAGCCGGCTCATCTTCGGCGCGCGCATCTCGCTCCTGGTGGGCGTGATCGCGGTGGGCGTCTCGTGCCCGGTGGGCGTGCTCGTCGGTCTGGTCGCCGGATACGCGGGCCGCCGGACGGACGACGTGCTGATGCGCATCACCGACATCCAGCTCGCCGTGCCCACCATCCTGCTCGCCATCGCGGTGGTGGCCGTGCTCGGGCCGGGGCTCTGGAACGTCATTCTCACGCTCAGCGTGACGGGCTGGACGCTCTACGCGCGCCTGACGCGGGGCGAGGCCCTGACCATCAAGAGCCGCGACTTCGTGCAGGCCGCGCGGGCCACGGGCGCCGGCGATGCGCGGATCATGGTCCGGCACGTGCTCCCGAACGTTCTGTCCCCCGTCATCGTCGTCGCCGTCTTCGCCGTGGCCAACATGATCATCCTGGAGGCGACGCTCTCCTTCCTGGGACTCGGCGTGGAGCCGCGGGTGGTCACCTGGGGGCGAATGCTGAACGGCGGGCGCCTCTATCTGAGCACGGCATGGTGGCTGACGGCCTTTCCCGGGCTGGCCATCTTCGTCACGGTGCTCGCCGTCAACCTGCTCGGCGACCATCTGCGCGACTGGCTCGATCCGCGCCTGCGCAACACGCTCGGGGGAGACCAGCTCTGAGAAGCCGAGCGGACCGGCTGACCGTCGTCGCGCTCCGCCTGGCCGTCTTGGCCCTGGTGGCCCTTGCCGTCGTCTACGTGGTCGAGGACGTCCTGGTGCGATACCGGATGCGTCGAGCCGAGACAGAGGTGATGGGCGCCGAGACCTTCTACTACGCGACGCTCCGCAAGGACGGCCGGGTCGAGATCTTCTGGGACCAGCCCCAGACAGAGATCTGCGTCCGGTCGCTCTTGCCTCATGCGGGCTACCGGCCCTGCTGGTATGCGCGCCGCAGCCCGGTCAGAACGATCGGCTAGCGGGCCGCTTCCGCGCCGCGTTCACGAGAAACCCCCTACTCATTCCACATGACGCTCCACCCGCATTGCGGACAGGGGGCGGGAGGCGCGTCGGCGTGCTCGGCGTCTTCCACGGTAGGGGTAGGGCCCTTGGTGGACTGGTCGCCCTTCGCTTTCTGCTTTGCCGGAATGTCCGCCTTGCACTTCGGGCATTTCATCTGATGGACCTCCGCGAGATCTCGAGTCTCTACTGAATGTCGTTGACGGGGGCCGCGACGGGCTCGGAGTTGAAAGCGGCGCGGTCCCTCGGCCGACGAGCCAAGGCATGAAACGGACGTGGGATTAGCGTCGTTCCCCTCGTACGGCTCAAGGGGCCCCGCAGGGCGAGCTCCAGCCCCCTCTTGATGAGGACGGCCGCCCCGGCGTTGGCGGCGGCGGTGAGAATGCTGGTCACGGCTCTCGGAGCCTCGGCCCGACGACCGGACTTGCGTGGTGGAATCACGGCTTCGCGCAGTCGCTCGAGCTGGCCGCGCCATCCCGCCCGACGCCTCGACCGCCGGCTCCTGAGCCAGACGAAGCCGGACGCGGCGGCGACGAGCGCCACGCCGGTGAGAGCCAGCTCGAGGCCGTGGCGCCTGACCTGGAGCTTGACGTCGAATGCCTCGTGCCGCCGGCGGTCGAGCTCCGCCACGAGGGCCGAGAGCTCCTCGCGAACCGCGGCGATCTCACTCTCCAGCTGACGGGCGGCCTCGCGGGGAGGCATGCTCACCGCCCGGCCATTGTCGCTCGCTATCGCTTTCATGCGAGTCGCTCCTTCACCCATTGGCTGTCCTCTCTGATGGTCTTGCGCGTGAGGGCGAGTGGACTGGTCACGCGGCGTGTCCAGCTGACGTAGCCGAGAATGCCCCCGATCACGACGAGGCCGCCTCCGATGAGCAGGGCGGCCAGCCAGCCGGGCATGACGGTGGCCAGGGCAAAGACGAGCGCGACCAGAAGTATGTTCAGGCCGAGCACGGTCACGAGGACGGCGATGGCCAGGCCCTTGGCCATCGCCAGCTCGGACTCCATATCGGCCTTGACCTCGACTTTGGCCAGCTCGATCTCCTTCTTCGCGAGAAGGGTGACCTTTCCCATGATCTCGTTGATGAGCGTTCCCACCGATAGCGCCCTGGTTTCTGCACTCTCCGGCGTCATGTGAGCCTCCTGGGTTGACTCGTGCGTCTCGAGCCTGTCCGCGACGACCGTGGCCTCCAGCATCTGTTTCTCGCCCCGCAGAGCGCGGTCGAGTTGCAGCGCCTGACGGTAGACGATCTGCCATTCTTCATAATCGACAGGCAGATTGCGGATCTCGCGGGTGATCTCGTCGAGGCGCGCCTCCAATGCGGCTGCCCCGACATGAGCCGCCGGGTTCTGGCGAAATACCGCCCACACGCTGCGAATCTGACGTTCGATGTCCTGGGCGCCCGGGTCGAACGTCTGATAGGCGGGGGCAGCGGTCAGAGCCTCCACCAGGAGTCCATGCGCCCATGCCGTGTCCTGCGCGGACCCCCGCATGGCGAGACCGTTGGCGTAGAGCACTACCTCGAGCCGAGGCCCCCGCAGGCAGGCGAGGCGCTCGGGAACATAGTCGCGAAAGCTGGGACCGCCGAACGTGAACAAGATCTTCGAGGGCGCGGTCACCCACCACGGGGGCTCGACGGCGTGGACTTCGAACCCGTGCCTCGTCAAGGTGACCGCCACTTCCTTGGCCACGAGCTCGTAGCCCCGCGCATCCGTGACCAGCGGCACCTGCACGTCGACCTGACGACGGACAATGGCCAGCAGCCGCCGCACGGGGGTCGTGACGAAGACGATGAAGAACGAGGCGGCTATCGCGAGCGTGATCGGAATTCCCCCGAGCAGCCGCACGCCTTTGGATCGGCTCAGCGGCGAGTGAGGGATCGGGGTCATCCGGACTGGGTCCAATCCGCCAGGCAATCGGGTGACGGGCGCCGTCCCAGGAATCGTCGGCGGGACGCCCCGGGCCCGAGCGGCCAGCGCGATCCCGAGCGCGAAGGGGACGGCAAGGGCCAAGAGGACCCAGACCAGGCGAATCGACCAGGTAGGAATCCGTGAGGGAAGGGGGACGAAGGCAAGGACCAGCGCGGCGAGCCGCGGCCACACGATGCCCAGCAGGAGGATCGGCCAAGCCGCAGCAGCGCCGACCAGGCCCGAAAGCCACGCCTTTTCGCGGCTAGTGGTCTGGCCGAAGAGCGCCACCACCGCCCACCCGAAGAGCGACGACAGGATGCTCCCGAGCGAGCGGCTGATGAGGGCCAGGATCGCCTGGACGATGGCCATGGGCTTCCTGAGTGTCGGTCAAGACCCGTCGTACTCGCGTCGCCGATCGCGGCGCGCAGGGCTCCCCACCCCCTGCGCGCCGTTCCGCTCCAGCCTGGCCCTCGATACGCGAGAGCGATGCTTCACGTGGCGGCGAGCCCTAACGAGGCAGCGGCGGTGGCGGCGGCGGGGCCATGCCCCCACTGCCACTGGGAATCCACACCCAGTAGTACGGAGACGCGGCCGTGCCGTTGCCGTAGAGCTGATACTGCCCGGCCGGCTGAACCGCGGCCTGAGCCGTGGGAAGTGGCGGCGGGGCGGGCACGGTGGCTTCTAACGTGGCACCCGCTGGCACCCACACCCAGTAGTGGGGAGAGGCAGCCGTACCGTTGCCCTGGAGCTGATACCGTCCCCCCGGATACGCCACCGTCGAAGTAACAGTAGTCGTGGGTGGCGCCGGCGCGGTGACCCCCGTCGGTACCCACACCCAGTAATAGGGCGAGATGGCCGTGCCGCTTCCGTAGAGCCTGTACTGCCCGCCCTGATACACCACGGTCTGAGTCGCGGGGGCCGAGGTCGTCGTGACGACCGGGGTTTCCGTGGCGCAGGCTCCGAGGAGACCCGCCACGAGGGCCAGGGTCACAATCCAGCACGCGCTGATTCTCCCAGCAAGATGAGCCATGGTTGACGTCCTCCTGATGGCAGTCGAGCATTCCTCGTGCCATGAAGAACTTGGGGGGAAAACCATGTTCGATGAATTGAATCCGGCCAGGTATCGAGGCGGATGAAACAGAAAGGCGCGATCGATCAGCCCGTTTCTACCGGGTCATCGCTTCCGCGTTGGCCGGAGCTCCAGCTGTATCGGCGCCGTCGGCGCTCCCTCGACGGCCAGGATTCTCGCCTTCGTGGCGCGTCCCCCATGAGCGGAGAATCCGCCTGGTTTGCCACCGGCGGCCACCACCCGGTGGCACGGGATGATGAGGGCGATGGGATTCTTTCCCAGAGCCTGCCCCACGGCTTGCGCTTCGCGGGGCTGACCCAGAGCCCTGGCGATCTCCCCATACGTCCGTGTCTGTCCGGCAGGGATCTCTCGAGCGGCCTCGTATACCTGCCGCGCGAAATCATCCGCTCCCGTCAGGTCAACGACGATGTCGCGAAGATCCTGCGCTTCGCCTTCGAGATGCTTGCGCAGGCGCTCGATGATCTCGGCGATCGGGGGTGGAGGTGCGCTCGGTCCGGGCGCGCCGGAGGCCCGGGCCATCCTCGACTCCGTCCTCTCCGTCGTGACTTCCGGCAACTGAAGGAGCGTCACCGCGGGCCGCACAACGGATGGTCCCCCATCGGATGGCCCATCGTCGCGCCAGGCGATCCCGCACTGGCCGAGCGGCGTGTCGAAGAGGCAGTAACCGGCGTGGCTCATGACGTCATGGTCTCGCGGCGCCACTCGCGGATCTGACCCGCGTGCTCCCGATAGTGCTGCGAGGTGCAGTTTTCGATCAAGCCGCGCCCCGCCGTCTCCGGCGCGAACTGCTCGTCGGGGAGCGCCCGGGCCGCCGCCACGAAGTCCCGGTGGGATGCCTCGAGCTCCGCCACGACGTCGGAAAGCTTCACGCCCCGTCGGGCCTCCACGAACTTCGCGTTCCACGCGTCGAAGTCGTCGTACGACACGCCCTCGGGGTAGGGCGCCTCGCCCCGGCCGATGCGCTCGAGGGCCGGCGTCATCTCGAGGAGCCAGCCCGAGGCGTGGATCAGGATCTCCCGCACGCCCCACGTGCCAAGCCACGGTTCCCCGGCCCGAGCCTCGTCGAGGCCGGCGATACTCTGCTGCAGCTCGAGGTACCCGTCCTGCGCTTCCTTCAAGAGAGTCTCTTTGTCGCTCATGGTGCCTCCCCAGGGCTGTGAGATGTGCCGCTCACCTGTCTAAGACCCCGATGCAGGCTCCTCGTGAAATTCAGGACACCACTGTCCGAACTCTCCCGTTACCGCCTCTGGTATCCTGGGTGCCTTCTATCGCACCGCGAGGAGCTGCGACTTGGCGAAAATTGCTCTCGAGCTGGAGCATGCCTTGGCCCGGCGCGCCGTCAGCGGAGTCCCGGGGAGAGCCACCGCACGGGTGCTCGCCGAAGGCGGCGGCTGGGCGGTGTCCGATGTGCTCTGTACCTCGGGGCCAGGGGATCACCCGTTCGAGGAGCGGCACGCAGGCGTCTTCATCGCCATCGTGGCCGCCGGCACATTCCAGTACCGCTCCGCCGCGGGTCGCGCCCTGATGACCCCTGGCTCGCTTCTCCTCGGCAACGCGGGCCAGTGCTTCGAGTGCGGGCACGAGCACGGCGCGGGAGACCGGTGCCTCTCATTCGAGTACGCCCCGGAGTATCTCGAGCGCCTCGCCGCAGATGCCGGGGTCCGCGGCGGCCGGCCGGACTTCCGCATCGTTCGCCTGCCGCCCGTGCGGGCACTGTCGCCGCTGGTGACTCGCGCCTGCGCCGGCCTGCTCGCTGGCCCTACGGAGACGCCGTGGGAGGAGCTCGCCATCGAGCTGGCGGCGCGGGTCATGCAGATCGCCCGCGGCGCCATGCGCGAGGCGAGCGGTGCCCCGTCCGGCGCGATGGCGCGCGTGACGCGCACGGTGCGGACGATCGATCAGGGTCCCCACGAGGGCCTCGCCGTGGGAAGCCTGGCGCGAGAGGCGGGCCTGAGCCCGTACCACTTCCTGCGGACGTTCGAGCGCCTGACGGGCGTGACGCCGCACCAGTACGTTCTCCGGGCACGCCTGCGCCAGGCCGCGATGCGGCTGGCCGCGGAGACGGCGAGGATCATCGACATCGCCTTCGATTGCGGCTTCGGCGACGTGTCGAACTTCAACCGCGCCTTCCGGGCCGAGTTCGGTGTCAGCCCGCGCGTCTACCGCGGGCGGGCGCGCAGCCGGGTCACGCGTCCGAGCTGACCGGCCTCACGCGCCTCCCTCCTCCACGATGCGCGCGGGGGGGCGCTCGGCCGTCGACCCGCCTGTCGACGAGTGCGGATCCAGACGGATCCGCCGCATGAAGGGAAGGACGAGGGGAACCGCCGCGAACATCACGGCAAGCATCCAGAAGTCGTCCATGTAGGCGAGCAGCTGAGCCTGGTCTATCGTCTCACGATAGAC
>Ga0209689_1002363_pt1 | contig 14062 bp, 11 predicted proteins | sample GraSoiAngelo_149_FD_187119 | JGI IMG/M metagenome (GOLD analysis project Ga0209689, IMG submission 187119) | Grasslands soil microbial communities from the Angelo Coastal Reserve, California, USA - 14_1009_09_30cm (SPAdes) (version 2) | ecosystem: Environmental > Terrestrial > Soil > Grasslands ...
CCTCTACCTGAAGGACCCGTATCTCAAGTCGTTTCAGGCGCGCGTGCTGGAGGTCCGCGAGCTCGAGGGAAAGCCGGCAGCGATCCTCGATCGCTCCGCGTTCTATCCCGAGGGAGGTGGACAGCCGGGCGATCGCGGCACCCTGGGCGCAGCCAGCGTTGTCGATACGCAGGAGCGCGGGGGTGCCGTTCTGCACCTGCTGGACCGGACGATCGAGCCCGGCGAGGTCGCCGCCCGGATCGATTGGCCGCGCCGATTCGATCACATGCAGCAGCACCACGGACAGCATCTGCTCTCCGCGGCGTTCGACAAGCTGGGCGCGGCGACCGTCTCATTCCACCTCGGAGAGCGCACTTGCACCATCGATCTCGATGCTCCCTTGGGAAAGGTGGATGCGGCGCGCGCCGAGGCGCTCGCGAACGAGAGCGTCTGGCGCGATCTGCCCGTGATCGCGCGCGATTTCACCGGCGAGGAGCGCGCCAGGCTACCGCTGCGGAAGGAGCCGGTGAAAGGCGATCGCGTGGTCGTCGTCGAAGGCGTGGACGCTTCGCCTTGCGGAGGCACGCATCCGGCGCGCACCGGAGAAGTCGGATGCATCGCGGTGCTCAAGGCGCAGAAGTGGGGCGAGGGAAAGTCGCGCGTCGAGTTCGCTTGCGGCGCCCGCGTGGTGCGGCTGCTGCACGAGGTGAGCGAGGGATTGGCCGAGGCGGCGGAAGCGCTGAAGACAGCCCCCGCCGAGGTCGCGCAGGCCGCCGCACGGGTCGCGGCGGAGGCGCAGGCGCGACGCAAGGCCGCGGACGCGCTGCTCGATGAGCTCGCCCAGCTAGAGGCGGTGCGGCTGAAGGCACAGGGATCGCCCGTGGTTGCAAAGCTCGAGCGCGGCGCCGCGTTCGCCCGCGCAGTGGCGCAGCGAATCGCCCAGGACGGAGGCACCGCGCTGCTCGCCGCCGTCGAGGACGGGCGCGCCCACCTGGTCTTCGCGCGCCCGAAAAATGCGTCCGGCGCTCCCATGGGCGCCCTGCTCAAGGACGCGCTCGCGGTGCTGGGAGGAAAGGGGGGCGGCGGACCGGACTTCGCGCAGGGCAGCGGTACGCCGGAGAAGCTAGACGACGCACTTGCGCTCGCCTCCCACAGGCTCGTACATCCCTGAACTCCCGCAGGAAAGCTGGCGTGCTACCATTCTCTCCGTCCCGGCCCCGGGGGGCCGCCAACCGCTTTCCAGGGGCCCGATGCGACTTCCGGTCAAGCTGTCGCTGCTGCTCGCGGCGGCTACCTGCTTTCCGCTCCTGCTCGCCACCGCGTTTACGCTGCCGCGCGGCCGCGAGGCGCTCCGCAGCCAGCTCGACGAGATCTACGCGCAGGACGCGCGCGCGCTGGCAGCGGAGGTCCACCGCTCGTTGGTCGACAAGCTCGATTCACTCACGCTCGCAGCCTCGACGCTGCGTCTCCACGAGCTCGACCCCGAGGCCCGCGAGCAGGCGCTGCTGCTCATCTACAAGGAAACGCGGGGGGCGGACATCGTCGGCCTCTTCGACGCGCGCGCGGATGCAGTGGGAAACATCATCCGCTTTCCCCGTCTGCAGGGAGTGCTGGCGTCGGAGCACGAGGCCGTCGACGATGCGGCGCTTTCCGCCTACGCCGGCAAGGTTCCTCTGCAGGGAGCGCTCCAGGCGGGTCTCGCTATCGGCCCCGTCTACATGGTTCCCGACGTCCGCGGCCGCCCCATCCCGCGCCTGGTCCTCGCCGTCGCCGTCCCGGGCACGCACAATACCCGCTGGGTCGTTGCGGTGGAGGTCTCGCTGCGCAGGCTGGCGGAGAGCTTCGAACGATTTCGCCCCGGCGAAAGCGGAGCCGCCTTCCTCCTCGACGGAGAGAACAAGGTCATCGTGCACCCGGACCGGCAGCTGATGTTGAAGCAAGCGACGATGCGCGACCACCCGCTGGTGAAGGGCGGACAGAGCAGCGAGTGGCTCGGCGCCAACGAGCCGGTGCCGTTGCTCGGATGGAGGGTGATCGTCCAGGAAACGGCCGACGAGGCGCTCCGGCCGCTGCGCCATCTGGCGCGCGACGCGTATCTCTGGCTCGCCCTCGGGCTGCTGGTCGCCGTGGTGCTCGGCTTCAGCTCCGTGCGTACGGTCACGGCACCGGTCCAGAAGCTGCGCGAGGCCGCGCTGGCGGTGACGGGAGGCGCCCTGGAGACCCACGTGGACGTCCAGCGCCACGACGAGCTCGGCGAACTCGCCGATGCCTTCAACACCATGACCCGCGGCCTGCGCGAGCGCGAGGCGCTCAAGGTCACGCTGGCCCTCTCGGAGACGCTGGAATTGAAGGAGGTCCTCGAGCGGCTCCTCGACAGTCTCGCGCGTGCGGTCCCCTTCCAGGAAGCGTCCATCCTGGTCGAAACGCGCGACGCCATGAACGTGGTGGTGAGCCGTGGCACGCGGGGAAAGGACGAGTCGCACCGGCTGGTGCCGAACTCGGCGCACGTGGAGCGGGCCGTCACGACTCTGCAGCCGGCGGTCAACGACGGCAGGCAGATGATGGCGCTGCCCCTCATCCAGCGCGGCGTGGGCATCGGAGTCGTCTGCCTGGAGAGCAACCGCCCGTATACGGACGCCGAGGTGCGCCTCGCGCACTCGCTCACGCAGCCCGCCGCCATGGCGGTCGAGAACGCGCGGCTCTTCGACGAAGTGCAGCGGCTCGCCACGCTCGACGGCCTCACCAGCACGTACAACCGGCGCCACTTCATGGACCTGGCGCAGCTCCAGTACGACAACGCCCGCCGATTCGGACATCCGCTCACGGCGATGATGCTCGACGTCGACCATTTCAAGCGGATCAACGACCGCCACGGCCACCACGTCGGGGACCAGGTGCTTCGGATGCTGGCGGAGCGGTGCCGCGGAGCGCTGCGGTCGGTCGACGTCCTCGGCCGATACGGCGGCGAGGAGTTCGCCCTCCTCCTGCCGGGCACGACGCAGCACAACGCGGCGAGCGTGCTCGCGGAACGGATTCGCCGGCGGGTCGCAGACGAGCCGATCAACACGGACGACGGCGCGGTGAGAGTCACGGTCAGCGTGGGAGTGGCCGAGCTCGACTCCGAGATGCGCGGGCCCGAAGACCTCTTCAAGCGCGCGGATGCGGCGCTCTACGAGGCGAAGCAGGCCGGCCGCAACCGCGTGGTCGAAGACGCGGTCGCGTGATACTCAGGGCGCATGATCCGATATGACTGGACGCTTGCCGAGGTGCGAGCGATCCACGATCTGCCTCTGCTCGACCTGCTCCATCGTGCCCAGAGCGTGCACCGCGAGCACTTCGGCGACAACAAGGTGCAGCTCTGCTCGTTGCTCTCGGTGAAGACCGGTGGATGCCCCGAGGACTGCGCGTACTGCCCGCAGGCGGCTCGCTATCACACGGGCGTCCAGGCCGAGCCGCTGATGGACCTGGACGACGTGCTCGCCGCCGCGCGCAAGGCCCGGGCGGCCGGCGCCACCCGCTTCTGCATGGGGGCGGCCTGGCGCGAGGTCAAGGACGGCCCGCAGTTCGACCGCGTGCTGGAGATGGTCCGGGGCGTGAAGCGATTGGGGATGGAGGCGTGCTGCACCCTGGGCATGCTCAGCGAAGAGCAGGCGAGGCGGCTCAAGGAGGCCGGCCTCGACGCGTACAACCACAATCTCGACACCAGCCGCGAGAAGTACGCGGACATCATCACCACGCGCGTGTACGACGACCGGCTGCGCACCCTCGAGCGCGTGCGCCGGGCAGGGATCGGAGTGTGCTGCGGCGGCATCCTGGGGATGGGCGAGTCCGTGGACGATCGCTGCGAGATGCTGCGCACGCTCGCCGCGCAGGATCCGCACCCAGAATCGGTGCCCATCAACATGCTCGTCGCCATCCCCGGCACTCCGCTCGCCGGGGCCGCGCCGGTGAGGACGCTGGAGATGGTCCGCGCCATCGCCACCGCTCGCATCCTGATGCCGCGCGCGATGGTGCGCCTGTCCGCCGGCCGGCAGCAGATGAGCGAGGAAGCCCAGCTCCTCTGCATGATGGCGGGAGCCAACAGCGTCTTTTTCGGCGAGAAGCTGCTCACCACCGGCAACCCCGAATACGCGCAGGACATGGCGTTTTTCCAGGCCGCCGGGATCGAGCCGCTGGAGCCGCATCCGTGAATCCGAGATGCTTTCGCAGCAGACCTCTTTGACAGCAGGGCCGCGCTTGGTTAGGTTGCGCGGTGCCCGGTGGCCCCGGGCGGCGCGGACTTTCGCCCACCTTGAGTGACGCGCTTGATAAATCTCACTCTAAGCGGCTGGGCTTTTTCTTCAGCCATCGTGGTGGGCGGGAAGGTTGCCCGCCGTGGCCAAAATCAGCTCCAGAGAACCGAAGCCCGGGACGCTCGCCGTCCGCGGGGGTGAGCCGCGCAGCAAGGCCCACGATTCCGTCACCACCCCCATCGTCTGGTCCGCCACGTACGCGTTCGCCGATACCGCGGAGATCGAGCGGTACTTCAAGGGCGAGATCGAGCGAGAGGAGTACGGCCGGTACGGAAATCCGACCGTCCGCGCCGCGGAGAAGAAGCTCGCCGCGCTGGAGGGGGCCGAGGACGCCGCGCTCTTTTCCAGCGGGATGGCGGCTGCCACCACTTCCCTCTTCGAGCTGCTGAAGGGAGGCGATCACGTCGTCCTCACCAAGGACTGCTACCGGCGCACGCGGCAGTTCGTCACGCGCTTTCTCTCCCGGCTCGGCATCGAGTCCACGCTGGTCGAGCCCGGGGACGAGGCGGCGCTGCGGAGCGCCCTGCGCCCTGGGCGGACGAAGGTGATCCTGGCCGAGTCGCCCACCAACCCGTATCTGCGCGTCGCCGATCTTTCGCTGTTCGCTCGCGCGCGGGAGGCGTGTCCCGGCGCGAATCTGATCATCGATGGCACCTTCGCCACTCCGGTGAACCAACGGCCCCTCGACGAGGGGGTGGATCTGGTGATCCATTCGTGCACGAAGTACCTCGGCGGCCACAACGATCTCCTGGCGGGGGTGGTGTGCGGGCGGAGCGGACTGGTCCAGGCCATCCGGGACTTGCGCGGCGTCCTCGGCGGCGTGCTCGACCCCCAGAGCGCGTTCCTGCTCATCCGGGGCCTCAAGACGCTGCCGCTCCGGGTCAACCGCCAGAACGAGACGGCGCTCGCCGTCGCGCGATGGCTGGAGCGGCACCCGCGCGTGCGGCAGGTCTTCTACCCGGGTCTGCCGAGCCATCCCGATCACGCCATCGCGCGCAAGCAGATGCGCGGATTCGGCGGCGTGGTCAGCTTCCGCCTCGCCGCAAGCGCCCGGGAGACGTCGCGGGTGGTCGACGCGTGCAAGCTCGCCACCATCGCGCCCTCGCTCGGCGCGACGGAGACCCTGATCGAGCAGCCCGCGTACATGTCCTACTTCGAGCTGACCAGCGAGGAACGCGAGGCGATCGGCATCTACGACGACCTGGTGCGGTTGTCGGTCGGGCTCGAGGACGCGGAGGACGTGATCGCCGATCTGGACCAGGCCCTCTCGGCGTAGCCGCTCCCGCGCCGAAGGCGCGGGTATGCGGCTATTGTTTTGAGGCTGTACAGATTATGAAATGCGCTCTGGTCGCGGCCGCCGGAAGCCGGCTTGGCGACTACGAAGAGCGGCTCTGGAGCAGTAGACTTTCGGGCGATGGGCGATGACCGTTTGCGTGGCGCTGTGCTCGGCCTGGGGTCCGCCCTGCTCTTCGGGCTCGGGGCGCCGGTCTCCAAGCTGCTGTTGCCGCGGACGCAGCCGCTGACGCTCGCCGCGCTGCTGTACTTCGGGGCTGGCGCGGCGTTTCTCGTCGCCCGCGCTCGCCGCAGCGAGGCGCCTTTGACGCGCGCCGATGCTCCGGTTCTGGCCGCGGCGGTGATCGCCGGGGCGGCATTGGGTCCAGTGCTCATGCTCTGGGGCCTCGCGCGCGTCAGCGGCCTTGGGGGATCGCTCCTTTTGAACCTGGAAGCCCCTTTCACCATCGCCCTGGCCGTGCTCGCCTTCGGCGAGCACCTCTCCCGGCGCGAAGCGTTGGCGGCCGCGGTGATCGTCGCCGGCGCGGCCCTGCTCGGCGCGCGGGGAGACTGGTCTGGCTCCGGGTTGGGCGCCGCCGCCATCGCGCTCGCGTGCGCGTGCTGGGCGCTCGACAACAATCTCGCCGCGCGCCTCGCCTTGAAGGACCCGGTTCGGGTGCTGCGGATCAAGGCGCTGTGCGCGGGCGCGTTGAATCTCGCTCTCTCGTTCGCGCTCGGCCAGTCGCTTCCGCCGATCGCGGCCTGCGCCGCGGCGCTCGCGCTCGGGTCGGTCAGCTACGGCGCGAGCCTGCTCCTCTATCTGCGTGCCCAGCGGGTGCTCGGCGCCGCGCGGCAGGGCGCGCTGTTCGCGGCGGCTCCATTCGCCGGTGCGGCGGCGGCGGTCCCGCTGCTCGGCGACCGGCCCGCGCCCCTGGACGTGGTTGCGGCGGTCATCATGGCGCTCGGAGTCGCTGCCCTTCTGCGCGCGAAGCACGCGCACCTGCACACGCACCAGCCACTGGAGCACGACCACCTGCACGTGCACGACGCGCACCACCAGCACGCCCACGACGGTCCGCTGACGGAGCCGCATTCGCATGCGCACCGGCACGACGCGCTCACGCACGCTCACGCGCACGTGTCCGATGCGCATCACCGTCACCCGCACCGGTAGCGAAGGAACAGGTGCGACTGGTGCCGGCGCAGCGAAACCAGCTCGAGCCGCGCGCCGGCGAGATCGCGCGCCTCGGTGAGCGCTTTTCGGGCGTCGCCTGCCCACCGTCCGAACAGCCTGGGTGAGAGCGTCAGGAAGATTTCATCGACCAGCCTGGCCGCCAGCAGCTCGGCGAACAGGCCGGGCCCGCCTTCGCAGAGGATGCGGCGGTGTCCGTCCCGTCGCAGAGCCGCGAGGATCTCCTCCGGCTCCAGTTTGCCCCTGAGCACGACGCCGTCGCGCAGCGCCGGATGGCCGGGATCGACGTGTCCCGAGCCGCTGACGACGTAGAGTCGCGGCCGCTCGGGGAGCCCCAGCGCGCGACGCGCCTGCTCGTACAGCGGCGCCCCGGCCGGAAAGATCGACTCCGGGAACCACAGGTCCCCGGGCGCGGCGCGCAAAGTGCCCGCGCCGATCAGCACCGCATCCGCGCACGCGCGGAGCAGCCCCATGAGGAAACGATCCGCGGCTGATCCGCCGCTGACCACCGCCCCTGACTCGCCCGCGGCATCCGGGAACGCCACCACGCCGTCCACCGACTCGACGAAGTTCGCCACGAGGCAGTCTTCCGCGAGCGAGAGGTCCCCACCGTAGGCGCGCGCGAGCGGCCCCGGGAGACCGAGGCCCTTGGCGGTCGAGTCGAACAGCACCTCGAGTTGCGGAACCGATTGCATCGCGCTCTCCGGGATGCGACAAGCCGCTCCGTGACCATCCTCGTCGCTGGACACTATTGCCACGACACCGTCGTCGGCAACGCATCCGTTCATCGAGCGCTGGGCGGGACCGCGGCATACGCGCCGGCGATCCTCGATGCCCTGGGCGTGCCATACGAAGTGGTCGCCAAGGTCGGGACGGACTTTCTCTACGCAGCGGCCGTATCCCGCAACCCGATCGTCGTCCCGGGACCCACCACCGCCTTCGTCGGCGACTATCGCGGCCCCGAGCGGACGGAGCGCGTAGATGCGGTGGCGCCGCCGATCGAGCCCGGCGACTTGCGCGGCGAGTGGGACATCGGCGTTGCCGGCGCCGTCGCCGGAGAACTGCCCCTGCGGACGCTGCGCAGGCTGCGGGACATCAGCCGGATCGTGATCGCCGATGCGCAGTCCATCGTCCGTGAGATCTCGCCGCGGGGTGAAGTCATCTTGCGGCCGCCTGCCGCCGGCGCAGTGGAGACGATCGACGTGCTCAAGGCGAGCCGCAAGGAGGCGGAGGTGCTGGATCTAGCCGCGCTCCGCAGGAAGCTGATCCTCCTCGTCACCGACGGACCGCGCGGGAGCACCATCCTGCGCGGCACGAGCGAGGTGCACGTCGCGGCTTATCCGGCGCAGGAGAGAGACCCGACGGGCGCGGGAGATTGCTTCCTGGCGGGGCTCGCCGTGGGTCTTTCGCGCGGTCTTCCGCTGGAGACGGCCGCGCGCATCGGCGCCTGGTGCGGAGCGCGCGCCGTCGAGCACGTCGGCGTGCCTCGCCTCACGGCGGAGGAGGCGCGCGCTGCTTCAGAATTTCCCTGAAGTCGCGGTGAACGCGAAACCGCTGTCCGAGGCCGCGTGGTTCCTGTCTGCGACGGCCCGCCGCGGGGGAGGCTGCGTCGCGGCCTCGTACACTCCATAGCCTGCGCCTGCGAGGACTCCGATGCCCGCGCCCAACATGAGATTGCGGGCCCAGTTGTTTCCCTGATCGATCAGCGTGACTCCGGCGCCGATCAATGCGCCGCCCACGCCGCCATACAAAGCGTCAGTCGCGATGATCGCCACCGCCGACCGGCCCGAAGGCAGGGTGGTCACGCCGCCTACGTCCTCGTCCGATCGGACGGTCGTGCGCGGCGGGGGCGGGGCATAGCCGGGATCGCTCGGGTTCACCACAACCTGCGTGGAGGAGGTCGGCGGCTGGGGCTGCGGCTGCGTGGTGGTGGTGGTGGTCGTGGTCGGGGGCGGCGGCTGCTCTGCTGGCTGCTGCGGCTCTGAGGTCACTGTCGTAGTCGTCTGCGCGAGCGCGGGGAGCCCGACGCATGCGACCGCGAGCGCAAGGATTTTCCACATTGGAAGCTCCCAGATTGGTTGCGAGAAGGTGTGCCGCGGTCGACTTACGCGGCAATCCCCGTCCGCGCGTGCGCCCGGCGCGCCGCACCGCGGCCGGGCGGCCCCGCTTCTCTTCCGCGCCGCGCGTCCGCACGTTTCCTCCATGGGCGGACAAGGAATGATCCCGGAAGAGGGCGAAGGCGGAATCGTCGAAGGAACGAAGCAGGCGCAGGAGCAGCGGGAGAAGAACGCGTTCGAGCTGCCCCATGGCGCGGCGCCCCGCGCCGGCATGCAGGGTCGCAGGGAGCGCGGCGCTGCGCCGACCCAGACGCTGGAGCGGCCTGGGACCACGCCCGAGGCAACCCCTGGCTCGGGCGGAGGGATCGGCAAGACCGAAAAACCGGAGTCGCCTCGAGGAGGCGGACGCGTTCAGGACCCGAAGAGGCGCGACACGCCGTAGTGGGCGCAGCATTCGAGCCAAGCCGCCTCGCAGCCGCGACTGGAACACATTTCATGACCGGCCTGCGAGTGTTTGCGCTCAAGCGTAGCCGCTAACCGGCCTTCGGCCGGCGCGGTAGAGCGCATCTCAAAACCTGTGCAGTCCAAAAACATAGCCGCAAAGCCGCACTTCGTGCGGCAGCGGCTAGCACCCCAGGTGCTCGGCGGTCCACTCCAGCGCGGGGGGCTCGATCTCCTGGGCTGCGTCCGGGTGCCGCGAGGCCCAGGAGAGCAGGTGCGCGATCGCCGGATCGCCGGGCATCGGAACATGCCCGTGCCAGGTCGGATCCACTGCCGGCGTAAAGCCGGGATGCGTTGCGGCGAATTGCAAGGCGTCCATCGCGTGCACCGGCTCGTCCCGCACCCAATGCGCGAGGCGGATCGCCTCCTGTGGGTGGTCCCTCTCCCAGGTGCAGAGTTCCTGCGCAGCGAGCGGATGTTTGTCCGCCCAGGTGAGGAGGGCTTGCGGTGGCGCGTCAGGCCGGCTTGGCCCGTGCGCGCACGCCGCAATTGCGAACCCGACGACGATGAGCCAGCGCATGATCAGCTACCAGTAATGGCCCGGCGTCCGGTTTGCATCCGGCGATCGCGCAGGTCGGCGGCGATGCGCCCGAGCGTGGCGATCGCGGCCTCGATCCGCGGCGACCAGACGACACCGCAGCTGAGCCGGATGCAGCTCTCGTATCCCTGGCGCGCCGAGAAGATGGGTCCCGGCGCGATGGCGATCCCCGCCTCGAGCGCACGATCGTGCAGCTTCAGTGCTGAGATTCCGCCGGGGAGCTCGACCCAGACTACGCCGCCTCCTTGGGGACGGCTGGCGCGCGTACCGGCCGGGAAGTGCGCCGCTACGCTGTCTTCCAGGCTGCGCATGGTGGCCGCGACCGACTTCCGCAGAGAGCGCAGGTGCCGCTCATAGTGCCCTCCGGCGAGGAATTCGGCCATGGCAAGCTGCTGCAACGACGCAGTGGCGAGGGTCTGCGCGAACTTCAAGAGGGAGACGCGCTCGCGGAACCTTCCCGCCGCGACCCACCCGATGCGCCAGCCGGGCGCGAGCGTCTTGGAAAAGCTGCCGCAGTGGAGCACGAGGCCGCGCTGATCGAAGCACTTCGCGGCGCGGGGCCGGGAGGGACCGAAATACAGGTCGCCGTACAGGTCGTCCTCGATCAGCGGCACTTCCAGCGCGGCCAGCATCGCCACCAGGCGCTCCTTGTTCGCGTCCGGCATCACGCAGCCGAGCGGGTTCGAGAAGTTCGTCACCGCCAGGACCGCGGAGATGCGGCGCGTCTTCAGCACCCGCTCCAGCGCATCGAGGTCCATGCCGTCGCGCGAGCAGCTGGGGATCTCCACGGCCTTGAGCCCGAGCGCCTCGATCAGCTGCAGCGATCCGAAATACGCGGGCGACTCGATCGCGATCGCGTCGCCCTGCCGGGCGACCGCGAGCAGCGAGAGCTGCACGGCCTCCATCGCGCCGCAGGTGACGATGAAGTCATCGGGGGAGAGCGCGCAGCCCCACTCCACGGACCTGCGCGCGAGCTGCCGCCGCAGGGACCTCGCTCCCGGCGGCAGCTCGTAGGTGAACCCGCCGCCGTCCCGGGCGATGCCGGCGGCGATACGGCCCAGTCTCCCCCAGGGAAACAGGTCGGGATCGGGCTGGTTGCAACCGAGCGGCACCAGATCGGGATCGCGCGCGCTCTCCACCACCCTCGCGACCAGGGCGCTGATCGTCACCGGAGTTGCGCCCGGCGCAGGCCGCGTGGGCGGGGGCTCGGGCGGGAGCGGCCGCTGCCGGCGCACGTAATGGCCGGACTGCGGCCGCGTCTCGATCAGCCCGCGGGCCTCGAGCTGCAGGTACGCCTGCAGCACGGTGGAGACGCTCACCCGCTCGCGCTCGGACAACCCGCGGACCGAGGGAAGGCGATCCCCGGGCCGCAGGGCGCCGACGCGCATCGCTTCTTCCAGCTTTCCGGAGACGCGTTCGTAGAGACGGAGCTGCTGCATGGCCGCAGTGTGGCGTGAACCAGCACAGCTCGCAAGAGCGCAATCTGTGCTGGTCACAGTTGCTCGCGACTGCATCTGTTCTGCTTCCCCGGGTCGGGCTAGAAGCTGGCAGCATGCGCCCGGATACCCTGCTGATCCATGCTGGAGAGCCGCGGCCGCGCGACGGCGGCGCGGTGGCGATGCCGATCTACCAATCGAGCACGTTCGAGGAGACGGAGGCCCGCGGATACCACGACATCCGCTATGCCCGGCTGTCGAACACGCCGTCACATGAGGCCCTGCACCGCAAGCTCGCCGCGCTCGAGGAAGCGGAGGCCGCCCTCGCGACGGCGAGCGGGATGGCGGCGATCAGCGCCTCGCTCCTCTCCGTCCTGCGCACCGGCGACCACGTGATCGCGCAGGAGGGCCTCTACGGCGGCACGCATGATCTGTTGACCCGCGATCTGCCGCGGCTCGGCATCGCGGTGACGTTCGTTCCCGGCGACGACCCCGCCGCCTGGCGGGCGGCGGCGACGCCGCGCACGCGGGTGTTCTACGTCGAGGCACTGACGAACCCGCTGCTGCGCGTCGGCGATCTGCCGGCGGCGGCCGCGTTCGCGCGCGAGCGGGACATCGTTTCCATCATCGACAACACCTTCGCCACCCCCCTCGCGCTGCGGCCGCTGCGGCGTGGCTTCGACCTGGTGGTGCACAGCGCGACCAAGTACCTGAACGGCCACAGCGACCTGATCGCCGGAGCGGTGATGGGGCCGGCGGCGCGGGTGCGCGAGGTGAAGCGGACGCTCGACCATCTCGGCGGATCGCTCGATCCGCACGCATGCTTCTTGCTGCAGCGCGGGCTGAAGACGCTCGGCGTCCGATACCGGCAGCAGTGCGCGACGTCGCTCGCCGTGGCGCGGTCCCTGGAGAACCATCCGGCCGTCGCCCGCGTGAACCATCCCGGCCTTCCCAGCCACCCGCAGCACGCGCGCGCCCGGGAGTTGTTCGCGTATCTCGGCGCGATGCTCAGCTTCGAGCCGAAGGGCGGCGCCGAGGCGGCCGAGCGGATGTTCTCGCGCCTGACGATCCCCTTGCACGCTCCAAGCCTGGGCGGACCGGAGACCCTGGTGACTCGCCCCGCGGCGAGCTCGCATGTCGGGCTCAGCCCGGAAGAGCGCGCGCGCATCGGCATCTCGGACGCGCTGGTCCGCGTCTCCATCGGCCTGGAGGCGCCCGAGGATCTGATCGAGGACTTCGACGGGGCCCTGCGCGGCTGAGGTCCTGATGGAGAAACAGTTCGCCGCCGCATAGACTGCCTCCATGGACCGATACCTCGACCCGAGAAGCGAAGGATCTCCGCCGGCGCTGGTGGTGGGCACGATGAACTTCGGCAAGCGCACGCCGGAGCCGGAGGCGCACCGCATCGTCCAGCGCGCGCTCGAGCGCGGGCTAGGCTTCTTCGATACCGCCAACGTCTATCTGGACGGAGAGTCGGAGCGGATCCTCGGGCGTGCGCTCGGCAAGCAGCGGCCGGAGGCGCGCATCGCCACCAAGGTCGGCATCGGGAAAGTGAGCGATCCGGAGGGTCTGGCGCCGGAGCGGATCACCGCCGCCCTCGAGGAGAGCCTGCGCCGGCTGGGGACCGATCGCGTCGAGCTCTACTACTTCCACAAGCCGGACCATTCGCGCCCGCTCGAGCCGTCGCTGCGCGCGATGGAGAAGCTCATCAACTCGGGCAAGGTCGGCGCCTTCGGCGCCTCGAACTATGCCTCCTGGCAGCTGCTGGAGATGAGCCAGGCGGGACTGAAGCCGCGGGTTTCGCAGCAGATCTACAACCTGCTCGTCCGGCAGCTCGAGATCGAGTACTTCCGCTTCGCGCGCAAATACGGCGTGCACACGACCGTCTACAATCCGCTCGGAGGCGGGCTGCTCGCAGGGAAGGTGAAGCGCGACGCGCCCCCGGAAGCGGGCTCGCGCTTCGACCGCAACCCGATGTACCAGCGCCGCTATCTGAGCGACCGGTTCTTCGATCTCGCGGATGCGTTCGCGCGGCTCGCGGCCGAGGCGGGGCGCGGTCCGGTGGAGCTGGCCTATCAGTGGGTGGCGGCCCGGCCCGGCGTGGACTCGATCCTGCTTGGACCGGCTTCGGTCGAGCAGCTGGACGCCGCGATCGAGGCCGTAGCACGGCCGTTGCCGAAGGAGGTGGTCGATCGAGCCGACGAGCTCCACCGCGCCTTCCAGGGCACCGACGCAAGCTACGCCCGGTAGGGTCCGCGCGGCGCGCCTGGTCGCGCTCGGGGCGGACGCGCTGCAGATCGCGCTGGCACCGCTCTTCGGCGAAGGGTTCGCATCGCCCTTCAACGACGCGCTCGATCTGCTGGTCGCGGCGGCGCTGATCAAGCTGCTCGGATTTCACTGGGCACTTCTGCCCGCGCTTGCGGCGGAGGCTGTGCCGGCGCTCGATCTCGCCCCGACATGGACGGCGGCGGTGCTGCTGGTGACCGGCTCGAAGCGGCGGATCTGGTGGGTGGTAGCGGGCCTGACGGTGCTCGCGGCGGTCGCGGTCTGGTGGTTCCTGCACCGGCGTGGGAGCTGAGTGCGCTTTCGGTCAGGCGCTCGCCGGCGTGGCCTGCAGGCGGCGCCGATGACCATTCCTTTGGAGCGGGGCAAGCTCAGGTCGGTCGAGAGGGCCAACCGGGGGTCTCGACGCCGAACTGCTTTGCGTACTCGGCGTTCAATCGCTGCCAGCCGCCGAACTTCATGGCCTCGGCGCCGACGATGCGTCCAATGGGCCGACCGGCGAGAAGCCGCTC
>Ga0209689_1002367_pt1 | contig 14044 bp, 13 predicted proteins | sample GraSoiAngelo_149_FD_187119 | JGI IMG/M metagenome (GOLD analysis project Ga0209689, IMG submission 187119) | Grasslands soil microbial communities from the Angelo Coastal Reserve, California, USA - 14_1009_09_30cm (SPAdes) (version 2) | ecosystem: Environmental > Terrestrial > Soil > Grasslands ...
ATTGAACTTGAGGAAGTCAGGTGCGAATCCAAAGAAGTCCCCGAATATTATCCCGAAGACTACGATGCCTATGCCTAGCAATATGATGAGCTCAGAACCATCTGCTATCATTTGGCCAAGCTCGAAGATCTTCCTTCCCTTCTTCTTCAGATTCCAGAGGAAGAGACCGCCGAAAATGAACAGCAGTCCTTGGCCGACATCGCCGAACATTAGCCCATAGATGATCGGGTAAGTGATTATCATGAAAGGTAACGGGTTCAACTCGTGGTATGCCGGCGTTCCGAAATTATTGATTACGGACTGGAGGGGCTTGAAAAATGCCGGGGCATCAATGAGCGTGGGTGGCGGCTCTTCGCCGACAACATGCTCTGGGATTAGTTCTTCGCTATGCTGGCGCGCTGTCCTGACTATTCTCTCGGCTGCGTGTTCATCGACTTGGATTGAGATGTCGTCACCAGAGGCCTTTGATGCTCCTTTCGAAAAACCGTCAAACCTCTCTTCAGGAACCCAGGCGTCCAACAGTACCGTCGATTGGGTTGCTAGTGCAGTCGACAGTGCTTTGGCACGAACCTCAAGAATTTCGAACATCATCAAAAGGGATGCATATCTGGGACCGTACTCCTTTGCCAGCTGCATTCTGTCAGTCTCGAGCTCCTTCTCCCCTAGCCGAATTTCCTCGAGCCGCTGCTCTACTTGCTTCTTGGCCTCCGAGGGGTCGGGTGGGAGCTGGGCAAGGCCCGGCTCAAGTCTCGCCCCCAGGGCAGCGAGAGCTTGTTTGGCTTCGTCCTGAAACGCGCTCGGCAGTATTGCAAAGAAAGACTCGGCTTCGTCGCTAGTATTGGTGATTGCAAAGATGGCGTTGCCGTACGACACGCGATCCAGTTCCATGCGAATGCTTTCGACGGAATCCCTCGGGGCCTCTCCCGCTAGGATTGTGGTGAATCCAGTTCCGCCTATTGTGCCAAGTCTGACGCCGAGCTTTTCGAGTCCTGATAGGAGCCGGGAGAGCTGGACGTTGCGTCCTCTCTCTTCTTGGAGCTTCTCTTGTTGGGCCTCGAGTTGTCTGACACTTCGCTCGAGGTTCAATGCTTCTTTGTCCAAATACTCGGCCAGACCTTCGACGCTTTGAGAGGAAATGTTCAATTCAGGTTCTGCGTGGGAGTCCCGCATTAGTGGGGCGATAGTTGTGAGCCTATTCCGGACTGTAGCCAACCGTGCTACTAATGATGATGTTTCGAATGGAATCGTTCCTGTCGGCACTTGCTTGTCTGGCACCGTGACAAAGTGAAGGAGGCCTTCTTGGCCGGCGTATGAGAGAAAGTTGGTCAGTTGATCTTTTGAGACTATGACTGTGACTCTTCGCATTCGGACAGGAGTTAGCAATACTTCGGGTGCCTACGCAGATGTTGCTTCCACTTCTTCCCTTTGACCCGGCCGTTGCTCGCCGAAGATCGTGGACGAGACTAGAGTCAAGAGTTCACGATCGAGTCGATCCAATCTTGCTCGAAAGGTGTTACGGTAGGCAATCTTCCCTTCCGAGTCGCTTGCAACAACGCCACCGAGTTCCTCTGCAAGTTTCTCATCATAAACGACAGTGGCGCCTCTTGGCAAGGCATCTGCCGGGAGGTTGAATTTGTCACGTGATGTCTTTGGAAACCCAATCTTCAATGTTGCATGGTCGGATCCGATAGCATCGATGGCTTCCGTTGCGAGTCTCTTCACGACCTCCTGGAAATTTCCTGTCGTCGCGACAGTGGAAAGTCGCTCCTCCACATCAGCTAGAACGCTTTGCACGATCTTGTTCCTCTCTTCTAGAAGCTTGAGTCGGTTGGCTCTTATTCTGGAGCTTATGATGCTACGCCTAGCGGCCTCAGCTTCCGCCTCGGCACGTGCGAGAATCTCGCTAGCTTCACGCTCGGCTTTCTCACGGGCCTCGTTCCGGATTTGATCAGCTTTCTGGCTCGCCTCTCGGATAATCTCGTCGGCTTTGAGTCTAGCATCAGATAGGATTCGATTACGCAGCTTCTCTAGTGATTCCGACATTTCCATCATTACTTCTGCAATACGAGTTCCACGGCCTTTCGAACGGCGTCGTTCTTTCTTTCGTCGAAAGCTCGATGATAATTCCCTATCAATTTCTCGGTCTCCCTTTCCGACTCCGTTGCTTCCTTCTCGGCCTCCTCGCGAGCTCTCGTTAGCATCTCTTCCCGTCGTCTTCTAGCATCTGCGAGGACCTGTTCTCTTACTCCTTCTGCCTCCTTAGAGGCTTGGGAGATTATTTGCTGGGCTCGTTGTCTAGCGTCCTCAACGATCCTTCTGGCCTCTTCCTCTGTCTCAACGATCTTCTTGACGGCATCGATGCCAGACATGATTCAATCCGCGATTTATTCGACCGGACGAACCTTCAGGGTGCTATAAAACTGTTGAAGACTGTGCAGGTCCTATAATTTGGTTAAGTTTTCGACGGTTCTGCTTGTATCTCGACTGTTTCAAAGTTGACGTAGGGACAATGTTGCAGGAAGAGATGTCTAGCCCATTCCTCACCGGTCATCTTCTCATGTGTGGCCCGGTGTATATCGCTCATGTCCTGGAGTGCGACTGTGGCTTGGATGATGAGCTTCATCACGCATCCCTCACTGTCACAAGTCGACCGGTGTCGCGGTCAATCTCCGTGTTCGGGATCTTGCCGATGTAACACCTCCTAGTATGAATCACCTCGCCGTATGGTCCCTGGAAAATTACCTGTCCAGGACCGGTCTCAGCATAGGGATGATTCCTGCTCTTACGTCCCTTCTTGATCTTCAACTGTTTAACAAGTGGTTGAGTGCACTGATGATCTAACAAATTATGAGGCGATCGAGCCGCCTAGACTATTGAATGCGCTTCTGCAGTCCAGGCATCCAGGATTCAAGGCCCGTGAAACCTATGATCTGCCTGCGGCCAGCTTGGATCCTACACTGACCAAGATCACGGACAATTATTCCTCGTAACTGACTCCACTCCAGGTATGAAGCAGAAAAGCACAGCCGACGAAGAGTACCAGTCCGATCCCAAGGATGGGTGCGCCGCCGTTGGTGTCTCCACTGTACCAGATAAGCGCGCCTAGGATGGCTGTGACGGCTGAGAGGTAGGCGAATATGCGGGCGAGGCGGGTTTTGAAGCCCAAACAGACCGAGCGAGAGAGTCGGGTCTGAAACTATTAGTCTTTCGCAGGCTTCGAGAGGTAGATCCGTTGACTGGACTCGATCTCAAGATTCCGAACTACAGCCCGTAACTCCCTGACTTCTTGCTGGAGTTCGTCATGCTTCATATTCACCGCCCCCTGTTCTGAAATATCCAAGTATCGATAGGCTCGCTTGTACAGGGGACGTAGTTCGTCAATGTCCCGGTCGGTATAGCTCCATTCAACCCTGAGACTGTGGCCTTGTAACTGTCTCTTCTTATCCTCGTCCAATTCCGCCTTGTCCAGGCATCTTTTGAAATATTTCCTGAACCCATGGTTAGGCTGCACAATCGGTTCCACCTAGGCTTTACGATGCCACGATAACATCTCGCCAGGTCTGCCGCACATAGGGGAAGAGAGCTGGGCAATTACAGATGTTCCGGTCACAGCGGAGTTTAGGAACTACGAGCTCGCCTGATTCTAGCATTGATTTGATCTGCCGGAATTATAAGATCGGCCTAGAAAGATAGCCAGGAGATCTACACAATTGTTCGAGTAAATGGACGGATTGGTCGATGCTCCGTACTCTTCCGGCATCGAGGAGACCCTGTCTCTAGCTCACGATGGATAACAAAGATGTTGCAGCGCTCTGTGAAAGTGAGATCCAGGGTTGGGGATAGATCCCTATAGCAAATGTGAGGATAACGGCCAGCCAGAGGATTCTTGTGTATGATCGAGGCTCGGGAAGCCGAGATGCGTCCGCTGGATCGTCAAGATACATGCGCTTAATCACCCATCCATAGTATCCCATGCTGAATCCACTGTTCAGCAAAGCTGCGATTGCCAGGTAAGGTCCCCAGGAGAACGGCGAGTTTAGCGCCCCCGTAAAGAGGATGGCTTTGCTGAAGAAGCCGTTTAGTGGGGGTACGCCTGCCAGTGCCAAGAAAAGTATTGTGATCCCGAATGCGGTTTGAGGCATCCGCTTGCCCAGACCGTTGAAAGATGTGAGATCTGTCACCGGGAGCTTGGTTGCAATCGCTGCGGCGGCTACGAACGTGGCCGTCTTCAATATTCCATAATTCAACGAGTGGAAAATCGCACCTGCTAATCCGAGCGTGTTGGTCGGAGTCGTGACGGCAAGTGCAATCAGTAGATAACCGGCTTGAGCAATGCTAGAATATGCCAGGAGTCGTGTGAAACTCTTCTGCATTAACGCTGCGACATTGCCGAGGGTCATAGTAACTATCGCTAGGATGGCGAAGGTAGAGTACCAATCGACTTGGAAGGTGCCCATGCCGAAGATGAAGACACGGAAGGCGGCTGCGAAGGCGGCAAGTTTTGCGCCGGATGCGAGTAGGGCGCTTATTGTTGAAGGTGCTCCTTCGAACGCGTCAGGAATCCACATATGGAAAGGAACCACGGCCATCTTGACGCCGAAGCCGACGATGAACAAGACCAACGCTATCACGCCAAAGGGTTTGACGCCCGGTTGCGAGACTGCTATGTTGACAAGAATACTCCGAATGTCGACTAAGCTTGTGGAGCCTGTCATGCCGTAGATGAGGGATATCGCATAGACCAAGAGGGCTGATGACATGGCCGATAGGACGAAGAATTTCATTGCCGCTTCGTTCGAGAGAACGTCTCTCTTCTTGATCGCGGTCAAAGCGTAGGTTGGGACGCTCATCAATTCCCATCCCACGTACAACAGGACTAGGTCTTGCGATGCGGCCAGTATGACCATTCCCAGTGTTGAGAGCAGAAGGAGGCCGTAGTATGGGGCCTCGTTCGGATCGCCTTTTGTGAATCCGAGTGAAGCAAGTGCGACGAGAGTCGATGTGCCTATGAGGATTCCGCCGAAGAAGTAAGTGAATAGGTCGAACCGGAGGGCGCCGAGCGCAGTGGGTTGATAGTTGACGAGGATAAACCATGAGATTGAGCCAAGCGCGATCAGCAAACCAAGTATGCCGAGATATGGTGCCGGTCTCAATCTCATCCGTCCCCCTCGAAGTAGGCCAGCGGGTGGGGTGATCAGTCCAAAGACTGCCAAGCTGATGAGTGGAACGAGTTGTAGAGGAGCCATTTCTAAGGTCCTCCCCCCAAGAATCTGAGGATTGTTGGCCGAATTATGCTGTCAAGCATTGGTCCAGGATAGGCTCCGAGGATAAACAAGGGTACGAGGAAGGCGGCTAGAATGATTAGGGAATGGAGATGCAATTCGTTGCGAGGTCCGGTCGCGGGAGTCAGGACAACCCGCCTTAGCATCCAGAGAAAGTATCCGACGGTTAGGGCTGGGGCGATGATGGCAAGAGCAAAGATTGGATTCGCGGTAAGAGCACCCGCGATGACGAGGTATTCGCTGATGAAGTTCGAGAGCCCAGGTATCGCCATAGCCGCCAATGAGCCAAAAACCAGCAATGTGGCGGTCAGTGGCATCCTTCCCCTCAATCCACCCAACTCGTTGATATTTCGAGTGCCCATGTGTTCATGGATGTAGCCGGACATGAGGAAGAGAATACCGATCGCTAAAGCATGATTGAACATTTGGAACACAGCACCTGAGACTCCAGCAATGTCACGGGAGAAAGTACCCAATAGGACGAAGCCCATGTGGTTAATGCTCGTCATAGCTATCATTCGTTTCAGGTCCGTTTGGACAAGTGCAACAGTGGCACCGTAGATCATCGTGATCAGTCCTATTCCAGCAAAGTATGGCCATAATGTGTTGGCTGCATTAGAGAAGAGGAGCAGGTTGTACCTGATGAATCCGTAGCCACCCATTTTCAGGAGAAGGCCGGCCAGTAGAACGCTGACGGGGGCGGGGGCCTCGACGTGTGCGTCCGGAAGCCACGTATGGAACGGGACGATGGGCAGTTTCACCGCGAATCCGATGAATGTGGTTACTGATGCGAACAACTGAATGAACATAGGCATCTGGCTTACTTGAGACATTAGAGTCGGCGAGCCGTTGACGGATATGTAATCGAACGTGTGAGTGTAAGCGAAGACTGCCAGGAAACCGAAAAGCATCACGGCGCTGGCAGAATACGTGAATAATAGGAATTTTAGCGCGGCATATCTTCGTCTGGGGCCTCCCCAGACGCCTATGAAGAAGAACATGGGTATCAAGACTATCTCCCAGAAGACGTAGAACAGGATCAGATTGAGAGACGAGAAGACTCCGATTATGCCGGTCTCGAAGATCAGGAAGAGCGCATAGTATTCTGGTTCCTGGAAGTTGATGAGGTCCCATGATCCCGCGCATGCAAGGAGGCTGAGAAATGTGGAAATAATCAGAAGGGGGAGACTGATGCCGTCGAGGCCGACGATGTAATTGAGCCCGAAGGATGGTGCCCATGGCATGGTATCCACGAGTTGAAAAGCTGGAGTGGATGAACCGTACCGGTAGAACACCAGAGTGAGCATCGTGAGGCCGAACAAGGCGGTCGTTGTCCCTATGCAAACGATGCGAGCGAGCTTCGGTTTGATCTTGCCTAAAATGTAGGTGGGGATGGCCATTAGGACTGGGAGGAAGACGATGATTGAGAGTATTCCGAGCATTCCTGTCTAGCTTGCTCCAATTACGAATATCATGTACAATAGGAGTAGAAAGATTCCAATCGCGAAGCCTAGAATATACTGTTCTGTTACGCCGGTTTGCAATCTTCGGAGCAGGTTGCTAAGTCGCGACCCTGATGTTGCGATACCAGTAACTGCCCCATCTACGATACGAGTATCCAGGGTTGCGCTGGCTTCAGAGTATCGATAGAACCGCTGTGGAACAATCATGTTCAACTTGTTCCAGATGCCAAGTTCAATGTAACGATATAGTGCGTGTGCGGCGAGCATCATACCGTTTACAAAGATTTTGTAGTAGATGGCGTTTAGATAGAGTCGGTCGAAGAGAAAGTGCTCTACTGCGCCCATTTTCATGGTGAATGGATGCTTTCCACCAAAGTAGCGATAGTAACCGATTGCCGCTCCACTGGCAGCGACGACAACGCTAACGATGGTAAGCAGGAGTTCAAGGCTGAGCCCCGGCACCGGTGACGCTTGAACAACAGCCGTAGCCGAAGTTGGAATGAGGATTGTACTGCTCAGATAAGTGGTTAACCGATCGCGGATGAATGGGAAAGCAATCCCTATGGCAACGCTGCCGATTGCGAGCAAGAAGTACGGGACCAACATTACGAGACCTGCTTCGTGCAGATGACCCCCGTGCTCTACGACTTCTTGCAAATGGTGGCTAGGCTTGCCAGTGAAGGTCATTCCGAGCATTCTCATCGTGTAATATCCCGTTAACAGAACGGTTGCCAAGGCTAGTGCGTAAAGAACGAACTGGCCAGCGCTGTAGCTTGCAAACAATACTTGGTCCTTGGTCCAGAAACCGCTTAGCGGCGGGATGCCCATCAGAGAGAATCCGGCGATGAACATCGAGATTGTCGTAAGCCGTAACACTTGCGATAAGCCGCCCATCTCGTCCATGAACCTGGACTCTGCCGCGTGCAGCACCCAGCCGGCAGCGAGGAACATTGAAGCCTTGAAGACTGCGTGGCTCATGACATGGAAGAGGCCCGCTGTGTATCCAAGGAGGAAGTCTGTGCCGAGACCAGCGACACCTAGGCCTAGCATCATATAGCCAATCTGGGAAACGGTCGAGTATGCCAACACCTTCTTTATTTCACGTTGAACTGTGGCTTGTATTGCGGCGAGAAAGGCGGTTATGACTCCGATCCATGCGATCGTGCCGAAGAATGGTGTAAGTTGTCCGAACTGGGCCAGTGCAGCGTAGAATACCGGGCCCATTCTTCCAGTTAGAAAGACTCCGGCTTTGACCATCGTTGCTGCATGTATCAGTGCAGAGACGGATGTGGGACCGGCCATTGCATCTGGCAACCATTCCTGGAGCGGAAATTGTGCTGACTTTCCGATTGGTCCACCGAAGAAGAGGATGGCGGTCGGGACGAGGAGTCCGAGCCTTGCAAGGCTAGCCGCCCAGTTTCCTCCGCCGGAGAGCTTTGAGGCCAACTCGTTGTAGTTGAACGTGCCAGCGTAGGCGTAGATCAAGAATATCGCGATTAGAAGAGCAATGTCTCCGATCCTCGTAACTACGAACGCTTTCATTCCCGCATGACTAGGTGGGTATGCTTGTGGCATCCCGAGCGCTTGATCTCCGGGGGTTCCGACCCAGTATTCCTGCTGATCCTTGTAGTAATGACCGATCAGTGCATAGGAGCATAGGCCAACGCCTTCCCAGCCGAAGAACATCATCAGTAGATTGTCAGCCAGAACTAGGAGGAGCATGTTGCCGATGAAGAGGTTCATGAAGAACCAGTAGCGGGTCAATCCATCGTCTCCTTTCATGTAGCCGAGGCTGTAGACCATTATCAGGAAGCTGATCCAGGCAACAATGTTGATCATGAACATACTCAATGGGTCCACCAAGACCCCTGCTCGCAATGGACTGCCGCCGCTCGCTAATCGGAAAGATGGCATCCAATCCAGTTGATAGTCGCCGGGGGCGACTGTAAGCGCTGTGTATGTCGCGAGTATCGCGGCTGCCAAAGTAAAGGCTACAGCCGCGTAGTTGCGGACCTTAGAATGAATCCTCGCAAGCACCAGGGTCAGCAGTGCACCGGTGAGCGGCGTGATCCAGATGAGCCAAGGAGCGAGTGTGAACATTGCTGACTCATATCGCTCCTAGTATCGGTATCGCGCGTGCAGCATTGAACAAGCCTCCCAAGACTGGTTCGGGATAGATTCCAAGAAGAATAGTGACAATGCTGAGAACAATGAGGGGGATGGTTACCGTCAAGGGAGCCTCGGTAACCGTTGCAGTGTGCTCGTTCGTGGGACCGAAGAAGATTCTACGTAGCGTCCACAATGAATAGCCCGCGGTGAGTGCAGTGGCCACTACTCCTAGGACTGCGACACTTATTCTGAATATTGTCGGCGTATTGGTTGCCCGGATGAATGCACCTTGAAAGAGAACGAATTCCGAGAAGAATCCGTTTGTAGCTGGCAGACCGACAATGGCGAGGAATCCAATGAATGCAGCTGTGGCAGTGATCGGCATTCTCGACGCAAGTCCACCGAGCTTCTTGATACTTCTCTCTCCGTGAGCCTGGAGAATTATTGCCCCCGCAACCATGAACAGGATTCCCTTGGCGGTCCCATGACTGACGTATTGGAACATTGAGCCAGCAACTCCGAAACTGTCTGAAGCCGCGAGTCCAAATAGAATGTATCCCATCTGGCTCACGCTTGAATATGCGAGTAGTCGCTTGATGTCGTCCTGGACGAGTGCCATCGCAGCGCCGTAAAACATAGTCACTACTGCCAAGGCAGCAAAGAACGCTGACAGGGTCAGGAATGCCTCAGGAAAGATTGTCATGACTATTCGCACAATTGCATACCCCCCAATTCCGATCATTGCCGGCGACAATAGGGCACTGACAGGGGTTGGAGCCTCGGCGTGAGCATATGGCAGCCATATGTGGACTCCGAACTGGGCCATTTTGACGAAAAAGCCGAAGCACATCGCGGCGACGATAATTAGTCGAAGGGTCGATGGAATGGATGACGGATTGATTAGAGCCATGTCAGTTACTCCGCCAGTCAAGTATCCGGTCAGCAGGATTCCTACGAGGAGAACGAGGGCTCCAACGTGTGTCCAGATGAAGTACATCAAGGAGATTCGTTCTTTGTCGCCATATCCCCATTCGGCGATCAGGAAGAAAGATGGAACGAGCATAATTTCGAAGAAAGCATAGAATTGGATTAGATTAGTGGCTAGGACTGTTCCAAGCATGCCCAGAGCATAAAGGTTGTAGAGGGCAAAGTAGAGGCCGTACCTTTGGGACGATTCTTCGTTCCCAATCTTGTGATGCATGTATGGGATCGAGAAAAGGCTGATCAACGCTGTCAGCAGACTAATTGTGAAGAGGATTGGAAAGCTGAGATTGTCAACTCTCAAGCCGAAGAATCCGATAGGTGCCCAAGTGTACAATTCCTGATAGGCCCCTTGGGGTTGTCCCTGACCCCGTGCGGCCGCGATCAGGAAAACGGCCAACGGGAGAAGAAGGGTCGCGAATGATAGGTAGCCAGTCCTTTGCCTCAACCATCTTGATGCTACATAGACGACAGGGGCAGAGGCTAGAGGGACGATTATGCTTCCAAGGAGAAGAAGAGTCGTTTCCGGTACCCTCTCTATCCTTTGAGCCTGGTCATTTTCCGCAGGTCGATGTCAGAGTTGAGCCTGAACGCTAACAGGATTATTGCGAGTCCCACGGCGGCTTCCATCGCAGCTAATGCTATCGAGAATATTACGAGGACCTGCCCGGTGACAAGGGGCGGATTACGGAGACGGGCGAATGCCACGATGTTCAGGTTCGCTGCATTATAGATCAGCTCGACTGAGAAAAGAATCCGGATCGCGCTACGTTTTGTGGCAAGCCCGTAGATCCCGATTGCAAGCAGGGTTGCGGACAATCCGAAGAAGCTCGCGAGAGGCTCCATTCTTCTACGCAGTCCCCCGTTCGCTTTTCGCAAGAGTCAACGCGCCAATTACCGCCGCAGCAAAGACGAGAGATAACACAGCTAGTTGGACACTGTAAGTCACGAGTAAAGATTGGCTGAACTGAGCAAGATCGCATTCGGGTGTACATGGCTGATTTGTAGAAAAGGCGCTCGGACTTGCCAGTGCACCTCCCACGCCGAGCATCATAGCAACAAGTATGCCGATGAATAAGGCGGTCCGCCTGAATTCGGTGGGTCCTTCTCCCTTGGCGGGTCCAACGAGCATTACGGTGAACAGGATCAGAATAACGACGGCTCCGATGTAGACTGCGATCTGGAATACGCCGATGTATGCTGCGTCGAGGAGAAAGAAGAGTGACGCTACACCTAGAAAGCTCACGCCTAGCGAGACTGCACCATAGACAAGGTCACGGGATTCCAGGGCCAATATGGCTCCAAGTACTGTTACTGCGGCAAATCCGAAAAACGCAATGTCCGGCATTCCCTTGATCAGATCCTGGGCCCGACTACTAGCAAGTACGTGATCACTATGTTCAGGAACGCCAGACCTAGAAGATACGTCCAGCCGGCCCGGAGGAGTTGATCGATGCGGACTCGGGGGAAGGTCGCGCGTAGAAGGATAATGAGCGAGGACACGATTATGATCTTAATCGCTGTCCACAATAGGGCCGGGACCGGGGCCGGACCCATCCATCCGCCAAGGTAGAGGACAGAGAAGAGGGCGGAGAAGGCGTAGAGGCGAACGAACGATGCGCCTGCGGCGGACATGAACAAGAAGCCAGGATACTCAGCCTGCCATCCCATAATGATCTCAGGCTCGGCTTCGGGCAGATCGAAAGGAATTCTTTCCATCTCCGCAGTGGCGGTGATGAAGAATAGAAGAGCGCCTAGAGCCTGTGGGATTATGTACCAGCCGGGAATGTACATGCCAGGAAAAACATACCAAGGCTTGGCTTGAGCTTGGACTATGCCGATGAGGTTCATTGTCCCAGCCATCATGACCACGCCAATCGCTGACAGCCACAGTGGAATCTCGTAGGCTGTCTGCTGGAACAGAGATCTCAGGCCCCCGATGAACGGATACTTACTATTCGCACTCCATCCTGCTAGCAGGATCAGCATGGGAGACAACGTGACGAAGGCAAGGAAGGCGGGAAGGCCTAGTTCAAGGTTCGAAATTTGCCACTCGGGCGTGAAAGGTATCAGACCAACGAGCCCGGCCCCTCCGATCAATGCCAAGACAGGTGCCGCTACGAAGAAGAACTTGTCAGCATTTCTAGGAATGAACAATTCCTTGAAAGCGAATTTGATCAGGTCAGCGAAAGACTGGAGAACCCCGCCTAGCGGGCTTGCATACAAGGGTCCTACTCGGAGCTGGACTCTTGCCGTTATCTTCCGGTCAAGCCAGATGAACAGTGCGATGATAATACCTATCGATGTCAAACCCGGGAATACTGCGACTTTGAAGAATAGTGGACTGGTCATTATCTCCAAGGAGAAACCGATCGGATCGGATATCGGGTCCGCCAATTCCTACTTCCTACCAGAGGTCCCTCTGTGATGCCAGGTGTATCGAGTATGCCAGCGGAACAAGGAGGACACCCATGAAGATCAGTATTGGCCAGGTTCCGCTTCCAGGTGGTTGCAGTGTTCGGAGCGTCAACGCCCATGCGAATAGGAACATGGCCACGACATCATAGATGACGAAGATCAACAGGTAAGGATAGTACTGAATTATGAATCGGGTCCGTCCCCTTCCAGACGGCATCTGTCCAGCCTCGTAGGTCTCAAGCTTCATCGGACTAGGCTTCGCGTCGCGGGGGGTTACTATGAGGAACAAGGCAATAATCGGGACGAGCGTGGCGACGACGATGAAGCCCAGGTAATAGAAGATCTCTGCTAATCCTGGCGCTACCATACGCCTGTCCAGTCCCCTATTATTTCTCGGATTATCGAGCCAGCAACCTTCTACCTATTATAAACCTTGAACTGAAGCCAGTCTATTCCCGTCTCTTCCACAAATAATCAGCAAACTCTTCCAAGGTCTTCCTGTTTCGGAGTCGTTTCACATTGCGCAGGGCATTCTTCGAATTCATTGCATACTCCTGAGCTTTTCCCGTCGCAAACTTCAGCGACCCAGTCTCTCTCAAGATCCTGATAACCTGTCGGCTAGGAAGATCATTCGCTTTCAGCTTATCCGAATAGTTATTCGGCCTAGGAGCTTCGTGTATGCAGTGTGAGGTTACTATGTTCGGCCCGCCTAGTGATTGTTCGGCTGAGCCATCTTCGAAATCCAACATGTCATCCCTAATCTGGAAGGCCATTCCCGATGCTCGACCATACTTTTGCATTCCAACCAAATCCTTCCCTTCTACACCCGCGACGGCCGCGCCGATACCCGCGGCCGATGCGAATAGGGATGCGGTCTTGAGATCGGCAATAGCTATGCATTCGCTAACGCTGGCGCTGCGATCCGACAGGACGTCGAGAAGCTCTCCCTTGCTCACGTCGACGAGTGATGAGCCTATCATTCTCATGACCTCCGAGTTCTTGTAGTTAGACAATAATTGGACCCCCTTTGATGCCAGGAAGAGACCCGATGTCAAGGCCTTCTCATTGCTGAACGCCATATGGGCAGTGGGTATTCCTCGTCGAACCTTGTCCTTGTCAACCAAGTCGTCGAAGACCAAGGTAGCAGCGTGAATGATCTCTATCGCCGCGGCAGCATCCAGAGCTTTCTCTCCGTCGACTCCAAACGCTTCAGTTGTAAGTATTGCTAATAATGGTCGGCAGCGTTTTCCGCCGCTTCTGAACATGTACTTGACAATCTTGTTCGCCTCGTCTCGGTCGAAGTTCGCCTCTAGGGTTTCGTCTATCTTCTTCTCGATGGGATCGCGCCATTCTCCAAAGATAGAGGGATACTTTCTCGTCATTCTTTCGCCAGGGAGTCGCGTCAAAAGCGAGAGGATTAGGCCGCTATTTAACGAGTTTTCCGAGTGGAAGTAAGCTTTGATCGTGTATGCAGATTACTGCAACAAGCTTTATAGCGAAAGTTTGCCCCCCGCGCAAAATTAGCGAATAAGAATGGAACCATCACCGAAACCAGCAGACGCAACTTCTGCAGCCCCTAAGAAGAGGGGTAAAGGATTATGGATTGGAATCGCAGCGGTAGTCCTCATTGCGATTATCGGGATCGCGGCCTATTATTACATGATGCCGCCTGCCGCCAACATAAGTATTGTTGACGACGGAAAATGCACTCCGACCGGCGACACAGCTTGCGCGTTCAGTCCAACATCGTACACTGCGACCGGAAGAACAGTAACTTGGAAGAATAATGGG
>Ga0209689_1002370_pt1 | contig 14032 bp, 12 predicted proteins | sample GraSoiAngelo_149_FD_187119 | JGI IMG/M metagenome (GOLD analysis project Ga0209689, IMG submission 187119) | Grasslands soil microbial communities from the Angelo Coastal Reserve, California, USA - 14_1009_09_30cm (SPAdes) (version 2) | ecosystem: Environmental > Terrestrial > Soil > Grasslands ...
AATCTCGTTGTCATGCCGTTCGCATACTCCGACGGCACCTGTGTCTTCTGCCGCGAAGGTTTGCACACGTCGTGCATCCACGGAGGGTTCTTTGGCACGGTTGATATCCCCGGAGCACAGGCCGAAGCGGTGCGTGTCCCCTGGGCAGATGGAACACTCTTCGTCCTACCGGTCGGCGCCAACGACGCACTGATGCCATCGCTTCTCACGCTTTCAGACGTGATGGGGACGGGCCATCATGCAGCGGTCACTGCCAAAGTTGGCCCTGGGAAGACAGCGGCCGTTGTCGGAGACGGCGCCGTCGGTTTGTGCGGTGTGATTGCCGCCCGCCGCCTCGGCGCCGAGCAGATCATCATCCTGGGCCGCCATCCCGACCGAATCGCGCTGGCGAGGGAGTTCGGCGCAACGGACGTCGTGAGCGAGCGAGGCGACGAGGCGGTTGAGCGCGTGCGCGAGCTCACCGGCGGCCTCGGCGTTCACGCTGTCCTCGAATGCGTCGGACTCGAGCAGTCGATGCGGACGGCTCTCGGCATCGCCCGTCCGGGAGGCGCAGTCGGCCGCGTCGGCGTCCCCCAGGACGAGACGCTGCCGGCGTCGCAGCCGGCATTCTACAATAACGTCACCGTCGGCGGCGGACCCGCACCGTGCCGCGCGTACATCGCGGAGCTCCTCCCGGACGTCCTCGAAGGCCTGATCGAACCGGGTCGAGTCTTCGATCGGGTCGTGCGCCTCGACGAGGTGCCTGACGGCTACCGGGCGATGAACGAACGAGAAGCAATCAAAGTCCTGATCGAGTTCTGAAGCGCAGAAGGAGGCGCGCCGAATGACCGCATGGACGAGCGATGAGCTCAACAAGATCGGAGCAGCAGAAGAACTGAAGATAGCGTCCGTCAGCCGCGACGGCCGGCGGCGAAACCCGGTGACAATCTGGGTCGTCCGCCGTGGTGACGACCTCTACGTCCGATCCGTGAACGGGCGCACCGGCGTCTGGTTCCGTGGCGCCCAGGTGCGCCACGAAGGTCGGATCTGGGCCGGCGGCGTCGAGAAGGACGTCACCTTCGTGGACGCCGACCCCGGCATGAACGACCAGCTCGACGCCGCGTACCGCACCAAGTATCGTCGCTACGCCGCGAGTATCGTCGGAAGCATCGTGAGCCCCAAGGCACGATCCGCGACAATCAAACTAGTGCCGCTAAGACCTATGGCGCCGTGAACGTCACCCGTCCCGTGGACTCCTCGAACAGCCACAATCGGGGGACGCCGCCTGCCAGCACCTTCATCCCGATCCGTGGGCGAGCCAGGTCGTCAAATAGCCACACCCCGGGCGCGTCATCGTAGCCGACCCACAGTCCCAGCCGCGGACGGCCGCGACCGTCCGCGATCCGAATCTCGGCGGCACGCTCAAACCCGACGCGAAGGAGGATGCGTTGTCGCCCTTGCGGGTCTAGCAATGCGAGTTCCGGCACACCGCCGGTTCCGACGGTCAGTCCAGCGCGCCGTCCGCCGTCGTCGCCGTATAACCACAGGCTCGGTTTCCCGTTCACGGCATCCAGCGTGGCCCGGATGCGACCTCCTGCGTCCACAATCTCGAGGGCGGGAGTCCGGACAAGCTGCGATTGCGTGGCGGCGCGGGCTGTCCACGGTCCCCAAAGCAACGCGAGCACGAACGGGAGGGCCGCGAAACCCGCGAGCAACACCAGCCATCGTTCCAGCCGTAGGAGTCGTGCCCGCAACGCCTGCTCCTCCGTGATGCCCATCGATATCCCCCTCTCTACTGGCCGGGATCCATCGGGGAATTTGCGCCCGCCGTCTTAGGTTTCCTGCGGAGGATACGATTCGCTGCGGCGTCGAAACTGACAGCCAATGATGCGGTCGGCGGATGTGGTTGTCATTGGCGCAGGCATCATCGGGTGCTCCGCGGCGTATTTTCTGGCCGCAGATGGCCACCGGGTCGTGATCGTCGACCGCGGCGAGGTCGCCTCGGGCACGGCAGCCGCCAGCGGCGGCTGGATCATCATTCACGATAAGGAGACGCCCGCGGGGGTGGCGCTTGCCCTGGAGAGCCGCCGGCTATACGAGCGGATGGCGGCAGACGCAGGTGTGGCGGTACACTCTCACGGTGGCCTCATACTTGCTGTGACCTCCGCGGAACTGGACCGGCTGCGGCATCAGGTGGAGATCGCGACCGCGGGCGGGGCACGAGTTGACCTGTTGGATGGTCCGGCGCTACTGGATCTGGAGCCGGAAGTCGCACGCGATCTTGCCGGCGCCACGTACTGTCCGGATGAAGCGACTGCAGACGCGCCGCAGGTATGTCAGGCGATCATCGCGGCCATCCGCGCCCGCGGCGTGGAAGTCCTGACGGGGAGTCCGGTCACGGCGATCGGCGTGGAAGGCGGGAGGGTCACCCACGTGGTGACGGCGACCGGACGGATTTCCACGCGCACCGTGGTGTGCGCCTGCGGCGTCTGGTCGCCCGCGGTCGGTCGGCTGGCCGGCGTCGAAATTCCGGTCGTCCCACGGCGTGGACATCTGCTGACGATGGGGGGGTCGCCGGTCCGGCGTCCGCTGCTCGAGGCTGGCTATCTCGACGTGAGCGGGACGGCGCAGCCCGACCCGCAGGGGTTGCGGACCATCGTCCAGCCCCGCGGCGACGGAACCTGCCTGGTCGGCAGCAGCCGTGAGTTCAAGGGCGAAGACCGCACGGTCGACGCGGATCTGGCCGAACGGATGAAACAGCGGGCGGCGACGTTCGTTCCAGCGCTGCGGACGATGAGGCCGACTCGCGTCACGGTCGGTCTCCGCCCGTACACATCGCTCGGCCGGCCGATTATTGGCTGGGCGGGGCCCGACGGGTTCCTGGTGGCGACCGGGCACGAAGGGCAGGGGATTACGCTGGCCCCTGTGACCGGGAAGCTGGTCAGCGATCTCGTCGCCGGGCGCGCGCAACGGACCGGGTTTGAGCTATCGCCATGACTTTTCCCGGAGGGCGGTGATGCGCGCTGTCGTGCAGCGGGTCGTGCGCGCCGCGGTGAAGGTGGACGGCGCGGAAATTGCCCATATCGAGCACGGATACGCGGTGCTGGTCGGTGTGTCGACGGACGACACGGACGCCGATGCGAAAACACTGGCCGAAAAGATCGCGCACCTGCGCATCTTCGATGATGAGCAGGGGAAGCTCAACCGCTCGATCCTTGATGTTCGCGGGGCCGTGCTGTCCGTGTCGCAGTTTACGTTGTACGGTGACACCAGCGGGGGCCGACGGCCGAGTTTTGTCAAGGCCGCGCCCCCGCAGCAGGCTGAAGCGCTCTACGAGATGTTCAATCAGCATCTGCGTAGTCTCGGCGTGCCGGTAGAGACGGGCCAGTTCCGCGCCGTGATGGTGGTAGACATTCAGAACCACGGACCGGTGACGATCATTCTGGACACGCGGGCATGATCGAGAACCTGCTCGACCTGACGATTGCCACGCAGGCCGTCCTCAGGTTTGCGGTCCGTCCGGAACCGCTCCAGGCGCGCCTACCCGCGCCATGGCAGGTGGCGGCGGACCCGTCTGGGGTCTCGAAGGGGGCAAACCTGGCTGTGACCTTCAACGATGCGCTCCTCAACCAGGATGCCGCCGGCACCCCCACGGCCGATGCTGTGAGCCGCTACATTGGGTTTGCCATTCCGGCACGGCACCCGGAGACGGAGGAGGAGGCCGGCTTCAACTTCCGGATTCTCACCGCACATCCCCGCGCCATTCCCGGGAAGTACAAGACATCGCGTCTGGGGACCGTGCTGCGGGAGTACTACGCCAAGGGGAACGACATGAGCGCGACCATCACCGATCACTTCCGGTTCCGCGATCCGGGCGGGGGATCCGTGGAGCTACAGCTGCAGTACCGGCGGGGGCTCCCGGTCAGGGTCGTGTCCCAGGGGAACGTCCGTTCCGCTGCCGATCCCAACATCCTGCGTATATATAAGGTACATGAACTGCTCGACGTGGTGCGCAGCGTGCCCCAGAACATCGACCGGGTGATGAGTTATCAGTTTCGCAACACCATTACCGAGTTCAGCGACCTGTTCGACGGCACAGAGCGGTTGGTGAGCGTCACCATCGTGCCCTGGTACGTCCGCCAGGTGTACGGTCCCCCGGCCGGTTGACACCCATGGTACTGTCTATGAGCAAAGGCGTCTACTTGGTCTACTTAGTCTAAAGACCTGACCGGCTTGAGCTTGCAGACCAAGAAGACTAAGTAGACCAAGAAGACTAAGTAGACGCAGTTTGGTGGCTGGCGCAGTTCGGAGGAAACACCAATGAATCAAATAAAGGTGACGCTTCCGGACGGTCGGGTGAAAGAGTACCCGAAAGGGGTCTCGCTCGCCGAGATCGCGCGCGATGCGGGCAAACCCGATGCGCTTGTCGCTAAAGTGGATGGGGAACTGCGCGACCTGGCGACCAAGCTCGACCGCGACGCGCGCGTGGAGCCGCTGACCTTCGAACAGCCCGAAGGGCGGGAAGTCTACTGGCATTCGTCCGCCCACCTGCTGGCTCAGGCCGTGAAGCAGTTGTTCCCGGAGGCCAAACTGGCCATCGGGCCGCCGATCGACGACGGATTCTACTACGACATCGATCTCGGCCGGCCGTTTGCGCCCGAAGATCTGGAGAAGATCGAGGGCCGGATGCGGGAGCTAGCCGCGCGGGACCAGCCGATTGAGCGCGTTGAGGTCCCGCGCGACGAGGCCATCCGTACGTATAAGGAAATGGGCGAGAAGTACAAGCTCGAACTGCTGGAGGGTATCCCCGACCCGCGGGTGTCCTTCTACCGCCAGGACGGCTTCATGGACATGTGCCGCGGTCCGCACCTGCCGCGCACCGGGCTGATCAAAACCATCAAGCTCCTCAGCACGTCGGGCGCGTACTGGCGCGGCGACGAACATCGCGAGATGCTGCAGCGCATCTACGGCATCTCCTTCCCCCGCCAGGAACAGCTGGATGAGTTTCTGCGCCAGCTGGAAGAAGCGAAGCGGCGAGACCATCGCCGGCTCGGCAAGGATCTGAAGCTATTCGCCTTTGCCGAGGAACTGGGACAGGGGCTCCCGTTGTGGCTGCCGCGGGGAGCAACTGTGCGGCGTCTCCTCGAGAACTACATCGTCAACCTGGAGTTGCAGCACGGTTACCTTCATGTCTATGCGCCGGATCTCGCCTCCGTGCAACTCTACAAAATCTCGGGTCACTGGGACTACTTCCGCGAGGCCATGTATCCCCCAATGAAGGTAGATAACGACGAGCTGGTGCTCAAGCCGATGAACTGTCCCCACCACATCATGATCTACAAGCAGGATCAACGCTCGTACCGCGACCTGCCGGTCCGCATTGCCGAACTGGGGCGGATGTACCGCTACGAGAAGTCGGGGACGCTGACCGGGTTGCACCGGGTACGGTCCATGACGCTCAACGACGCGCATATCTTCTGCCGGCAGGACCAGGTCAAGGAGGAGTTTGCGGCGGTCGTGCGGTTGATCCAGCAGGTCTACCAGGACTTTCGGATCACCGACTACCGACTGGATCTGTCCCTCCACGATCCCAAGGACCGGCAGTACTACCATCAGGACGAGGAATTGTGGATGACGGCGGAGGGGCTTCTGCACGAGGTCTTACGCGAACTGGGGTTGACGTACAACGCGGTAGTCGGCGGCGCCAACTTTTATGGCCCCAAGCTCGATGTGCAGGTCCGGACGGCGACGGGGAAAGAGGAGACCCTATCCACGGTGCAGCTCGACTTCTTGCTCCCCAAGCGGTTCGAGCTGGAGTTCATCGGGGAGGACGGCAAGTCGCACCGTCCGGTGATGATCCACCGGGCTATCATCAGCACGATGGAACGCATGATGGCGTTTCTCATCGAGTACTATGCCGGCGATTTCCCGGTCTGGCTGGCGCCCGAGCAGGTGCGGGTGCTGCCGATCGCAGACCGCCACCTCGACTATGCTCGAAACGTGCGCGATCGCCTGATGGCCGCAGCAGTACGGGTCGAGCTCGATACGAGCAACGAACGAATCAGTTACAAGGTCCGCCGCGCGCAGGTGGACCACGTCCCCTACATGCTGGTCGTGGGCGACAAGGAGGCCAGTAGCGGCCAGGTGGCCGTCCGCAGCCGCGGCGCCGGCGACCTGGGCCCAATCCCCCTCGAGACATTTGCCGCGCGCATCATGGAGGAAGTGGCAGCGAAACAATAGCTCACTTGAGTCATGGCAGGACCGCGCCTCTCCTGACACAATCGCGTCGTCAGGGGAGGCGCCGTGTTTCCACCGATCGCTTGGATCGCTGCCGCATTCGCCGCCGGGATTGCGCTCGGTCGTTGGTCGGTGCTGTCCGCGTGGATATGGTTTGCCGCTTCCACAGGGTCGGTGCTTGCCGCAGCATGGTGTGTGAACCTCAGGCGGCCTGCGACGGTCCCGCTCCTGGCAGGCGCGGCCACCGTGGGCGCGCTGTGGGTGATGCTGCACGCCGACCCGGTGGCGGCGCCCGTGTTAACGGCCGCGTTTGGACGCGACGTGACGCTGGCCGGGGTGGTCGTGAGACCGCCGCAGCGCGGGAGCGAACGTGTCCGGGCGGTCGTATCCGTCGAGCACATCGACTCGGCCGGCCGGTCTTCCCCCGCGGACGGGTTGGTCCTTGTCACATTCCCCCAGAGCAGCGATGTTCTCTACGGCGACCGTATCGCCATCTCCGGCCGGCTCGTCCGACCACCGCCCGCCGGGAATCCCGGAGAATTTTCGTATCGTGACTATCTCGCCTCGCGCGGGATTGGCGCCGTGCTCTATCCGCAGCGCCATGCGCACGTCCATGTGATTGAGCACGGATTGGCCACTCCCATCCTGGCCGCCGCCGACATCGTGCGGCGAAGGATGACGTCCTTCCTTCTAACCGCATTGCCGGGGCAGCGGGGTGCATTGATGGCCAGCCTGCTGCTGGGAGACGATGGGGCGATCGGACCTGAGGCCAGGGATGACTTTGCGCGATCCGGTCTGCTGCACGTGCTGGTCGTCTCAGGGGCACAGGTGGGTCTGGTGCTGGCGTCGGTGCTGTGGCTGGGCCGGCTGCTCCGCGTCCCACTACTGCCGGCCAGCGGGGTGGCGGCCGCGGTCACGCTATTCTTCGCGCTCATGACCGGCTGGGTCCCTTCGGTGGCGCGCGCGGCGATGATGGCGTTGATCGGACTCGCTGCGCCGTTGCTGCAGCGGGGTCGAGATGCGCACGCTGCGCTGGCCGTGGCGGCCCTGGCGCTCCTCGTGTCGCAACCACTGCTCCTATTTGATGCGGGGTTTCAGCTCTCGTTCGCCGCCACGTGGGGGCTTATCTTCGTCGCGCCCGTCCTGACGTTGCATCTGTCTGCGCTGCCTCGGTCCCTCCGCTCCTTGTTCGCGATGACTGTGGCCGCACAGATCGCCGTCGGACCACTGCTCGCCTACCACTTCCTCCAAATCTCTGTGGTTGGTTTGGCAGCCAACCTCATCGTCATCCCCCTGGTCGCGCTGCTCGTTCCCGCGGGGTTCGCCGTCGCCGTTGTTGGCGCCGTGATCCCGACTCTGGGTGTTTCCCTGGCCCCGGTCTTGGGCCCGCCGGCGGATGCGGTGCGGTGGACGGCAGCCGTCTTCGCCCGCCTCCCGCTTTCTGCCGTGCCGGTCGAGGCGCCGTCGCTGCTGGGGATTGCCGGCTTCTACGCCGTCCTCGTCGCGACCGTGGAGTGGCTGCGGGGCCGTGTGCGTGTAACCCGGGCGGCAATCGTCGCGGCGGTGTCGGGTGCCGTTGCCCTGGCCCTGTGGGCCCAGGTCTTCGCTGCCACAGTCCCCCCGCAACTCGTCATCACATTTCTCGATGTCGGCCAGGGAGATTCCATCGTGGTCCAGGCTCCGTCCGGCCGCACCATGCTGGTCGACGGAGGCGGGGAGGTCGAGGGGCACCTGACCGGTTACGACGTCGGAGCCCGCCGGCTCGTGCCCGCGCTGCGGCGGCTGCACCTGCGCACGATTGACATCATGCTGCTCTCGCATCCGCATGAGGATCACGTCGGAGGACTCATCGCCGCGCTGCAGAACTTCCCCGTGGGGTTGGTGCTCGACAGCGGTTTCGAGCATCCGGCGCCGTCGTACCCGCGGTTTCTCCGACTGGTGGAGGCACAGCAGATCCCGTACCGGCTTGCCCGCCGAGGTCAGAGGCTGGATTTGGGTGATGGGGCCGCGGCGGCCGTGCTCAATCCCCGCGATCCGTTGATCGTTGGTTCCAGCTCCGACGTCCACGCGAACTCCGTGGTGGCGCGGTTGGCCTATGGAGCGACGAGCGTATTGCTGACCGGAGACATCGAGGCGTTGACCGAGGCGATCCTCCTGGGCGACGGAACTGACCTGCACAGCACGGTGCTCAAGGTGGCCCACCACGGCAGCGCTACCAGCAGCACCCCGGTGTTCCTGGACGCGGTGGCTCCACAGGTGGCGGTCATCTCCGTGGGCGCCATGAATCCGTTCGGGCATCCCCACCGCGCGACACTCGAGGCCCTCCAGGCCGTCGGGGCGGCGGTGTACCGGACTGACGTCCATGGGGCCGTGACCGTGGCCAGCGATGGGGTGCAGGTGTGGGTGCGCACGGTGCGTGACGCGGGCGATCGTTGACCGCAGGGGAGACGGCGTGGCCGATGCCTGACGCGCAGGTGTATCTCCTCCAGGGCGAAGAGGATCTGCTCATCGACCAGGCACTGGCGGTCCTGCTGGACCGTCTCATGCCGGCGGAAGAACGCGACCTGAATCTGGATGTGCTGCGGGCCGGTGAGATCGCGCTGCCCGATCTGGTCACGCGTCTGGATACGCTCCCGTTCTTTGGACGCCGGCGGGTGGTCGTGGTCAAGGATCCCGATGCCTGGAAAGCTCCAGAGCAAGAGCGGCTGGCTGCGTATCTGGAGCAGGGCCCGCCGCCCTCGGCCCTGATTCTGGTCGCCCAGGGCCTGGACCGGCGGCGCAAGCTGTACACCACGATCCGCCGCATCGGACAGGTGCAGGAGTTTCCCCGGATGTCGGTGCGCCAGCTCCCCTCATGGATCGCCGAGCGGGCCCGGCAGGCCGGCCGGCGGCTCGACGCTGATGCCGTGGACGCCCTGGTCGCGCTGGTCGGTCCCGGGCTGCGGCAGTTGAGCCTGGAGATGGAAAAGGCCTTTGCCTACGCGGGCGACCGCGATCGTATCACGCGGGCCGACATTGAGGCGGCGGTGAGCCGCGTGTCGGAGACAACGATTTTTATGCTGGTGGACGCGATCGGAGCGCGGCAGGCCGGGCAGGCCCTGCGTCACCTGACTGACATTCTCCGAGAGGAAGCGCCACCGTACGTGCTGTTCATGATCGCGCGGCAGTTCCGGATGCTCTACCGCAGCAGCGTGTTGCTGGCAGCCCGGAAGCCCCTGGCGATGCTGCAGGAGGTGCTCGGCGTGCCTCCATTTATCGTCCGCCGGATCGCCGAACAGGCGAAGAACTTCTCGCCGGTGTCCTTCCCGCGCATCTTCGCCCGCCTGCTGGAGGCCGACCGGGCCATCAAAGGCACAGGGCATCCCCAGCTGGCGCTGGAGATGCTCATTGCCGACTTGTGCGTGCCCGCAGGCGAACAAACGGGAACGGGGGAACGGGGGATCGCGGGAACGCGATGACAATTGCAGAACGAGGCAGAGGGATTCTTAGGGAGTGGCTTTTGCTCCCGCCTTCCCGTTTTCCCTCGCTCCGCCCCGAGCCGGCGAAGCCGGCGTGGGGGTTCCCGTGGTCAGCTTTGTCATCAGGCGGGAGTTCGTGCGTGCCGCGGTATTGTGGTGAATGATCCCTTTGCGGGCGGCCCGATCCAACTCTGATACTGCCTGGGCCAGCTTCTCGGGATTGGTGCGGGCCGCTTTGGTCAGCGTCTTCAGGCGGGAGAGCACGGCCTGATTGGCCAGCCGCCGTCGTTCAGATTGGCGCTTGTGTTTGAGTCCTGACTTAGATCGTTTGGCCACCGGAACCTCCCTGTCGTGGTCTGGAACCGCTCGGTTATCCTACCACGACCTCACGGCCGCCCACAAGGACGCACACTCCAAAAGGCGTTGGAGGTTGGAGGTTGAAGGTGGAAGGTCGATGCCGGAAGATGGACCGCCGCTCCCTCGTCGCCTCGCGCGCGCTGCGTCGCTCATGGCCGTCGCGACCACCGCCAGCCGTGTGCTGGGGCTACTGCGCGAAGTGGCCGCGGCGTGGCTGTTCGGGGCCACGAACGCTAAGGCCGCCTATGTCATCGCGTACTATCTGCCGTTCTTCGTCCAGCGGCTGCTGCTGGGCGGCACCCTCAGTATCGTCTTCATCCCGACGATCAGCCGCTACCTCGCCCGCGGCGAACTGGACGAGGCCCGGCGCATCTCCGGAAGTCTCTTCAGTCTCGTGCTCCTGGCGGGGGCGGCGATGGTGGTGGCCGGCCTGGCGGCGGCGCCGCTCCTGGTTCCACTCGCCGCACCGGGCTTCGCCGCATCGCCGGGGTTGCCTGAACTGGCGGTGCGGCTGACCCGGATCATCTTCCCCGCGATGCTGTTTCTCGCGCTCTCCGTTTTCGTCACAGGATTCTTGCAGGCCCACCAGGATTTCACGGCATCCGCTCTGGCCCCGCTGCTGTTCAATAGCACGATCATCGCCGGCACGCTGCTGCTGGGACCCCGGATTGGCATCCGGGGGCTGGCCATCGCCTGGATCGCGGGCACGGCGGCGCAGTTTCTGGTCCAGCTGCCCGCCGCGCGCCGGTACGGGCTGCGGTTGGGTCGGGTCGACCTTGCGCATCCGGCTCTGCGCGAACTGGCGCGCCTGGCGGTGCCGGCGATGCTGGGACTGGCGATTGTGGAGATCAACGCGTACGTGGACCGGTTCTTCGCGTCGCAGCTGCCGCTGCGGCCCGAGGCGAACCCCGTCGCCGTACTCGACTATGCCTATGAGATCGTGCAGGCGCCGGCCGGGATCTTTGCGATTTCCATCGCCACCGCGGTGTTCCCGCTGCTATCCCGCCACGCCGCAACGGACAACCACGATGACTTGCGGGGGACCGCGTCACTGGCGCTGCGCACGCTGCTGTTCGTCATCCTGCCGGTGACGGCGCTGGTGCTCGCGCTGCGCGAGCCACTGGTGCGGCTGCTCTTCCAGCGGGGCGAGTTTGGGCCCGTCGCCACACGGGCTGTCGCGGCGACGCTGGGGGGATACGCGGTGGGACTCCCGGCGATTGCCGCGTACTATGTCGTCACACGGACATACTACGCCCTCCAGGACATGGTCACACCGGTGCGCATCGGGGTGGCGATGGTGATCCTGAATGGCGTCCTCGACTATGCCCTGATGCGGGTGTGGGGCGTGGTGGGCATCGCCCTGGCCACCTCGATCGTGTCGGCGATCAACGTGGCGTTGCTCCTCTGGAGACTGCGCGGGCGCCTCGGCCGCCTGGACGGTAGGCGCATTGCGTCAACCGCGCTGCGGACCGGCACGGCCGCCATCGCAGCCGGCCTGCTCATGGCCGCGGTGGCGGATGCGGTCCGGCCCGCGGGGCTGGTGGAGCGATCCGTGCACGTCGGCGCGGCGGCCGTGATAGGCGCGCTGGTATACGTGGGGGCGTGCCGCCTTCTGCGCGTGGAGGAACTGCGTGTCGCGTTCCAGCTGCTGCGCAGTCCTCCCAGCCGCTCGGCGCGCGCGGCGCGTTGACACTGGTTTTTGCGCGGTGCTATGGTTAGGGGGATTGTTAGCACTCCACCGCGTTGAGTGCTAATGGGCGGTGGTCCCCAGCAGGGGGAGATGCGATGCAGGCTACCCTGGATGCACGCAAGCGAGAGATCCTGCGGGCGGTGATCCGCTCCTACATCGAGACCGCCGAACCGGTGGGTTCTGAGGTGGTGGCGCATCAGGGCCATCTGGGTGTCAGCGCGGCGACCATCCGCAACGAGATGGCAGCACTGGAGGAGCTGGGGTATCTTGCCCAGCCGCACCCCTCCGCCGGGCGCATCCCCACCGATCGCGGCTACCGAGCGTACGTGGATCAGCTGGCGGACACCGACGCCCCGCTATCGACCGGGGAGCGGCTGCGGCTCCGGCGGCGTCTGGCCACCGCGGTCCAGGAACGAGAGCGCATCCCGAAAGAGGCGGCCCGCACGCTGGCCAACGTGACGAAATACACTTCGCTCGTCGCCCATTTGGAACCGGACCGCTTCGTCTTCCATCTTGAAGGCGCAGCCAATATTCTCATCCAACCGGAGTTCCGCGACGCCCGCGCGGCGCGACCAATCCTCGAGGCCCTGGAGCGGGAGGAGGTCATCGCCGGCTTGCTGGAAGGCGCGCCCGAACAGCAGGTCTCGGTCACCATCGGCAGCGAGCACCGCGTGGAGGACCTGCGAGGCTGTAGCGTCGTCGCCGCTGCCTACCGGATCGAAGCGCGGCCGGCGGGAGCTCTGGCCATCGTCGGTCCCACTCGCATGCCCTACGCGAGGGTCATCGCGTTCGTGCGCTATCTGGCCGAGAGCCTCGATGACGTGATGGCCGGGCTCGCGTAGGCGTCCATGCCCGACTATTATCAGGTCCTCGGTGTCGACCGCACCGCCACACAGGACGAGATCAAACGGGCATTCCGCCGGCTGGCCCGCGAGTACCACCCCGATGTGCGCAAGGATGACCCGAAGGCCGAGGAGCGCTTCAAGGAAATCAACGAAGCCTACCAGGTCCTCAGCGACCCGGAGCGCCGGGCCCAGTACAACCGGTTCGGGACGGTGCAGCCGGTCCCCGCCGAGGATGTGGCCGGCGGGGGATTTGGTCCGTTCAATGACATCTTTGACATGTTTTTCGGCCGGCGGAGCAGCCGGGTCGACCGCGATGCCCCCGAAGCCGGCGCCGACCTGCGGTACGATCTCGAGCTGTCGCTGGAAGAAGCGGCAACCGGCGTTGAGAAGACGATTGAGATTGAGCGGTTGGAGACCTGCCCCCGGTGTTTCGGGACGGGCGCCGAGCGAGGATCTGCGCCGGAGCGGTGTCCCACCTGTGGCGGGCGCGGTGAGGTGCAGCACTCACAACGCACGATTTTTGGGTCGTTCACACAGGTCTCCACCTGCCCGAGTTGCGGCGGAACCGGAACAGTCCTCCGCCACCCCTGCACGCAATGCCGCGGCAGCGGCCGGGCCGCGATGGCGCGCACGGTCTCGGTCGGCATCCCGCCGGGAGTCGACAGCGGCATGCGCCTGCGCATCGCCGGTGAGGGCGAAGCCGGGCTCCGCGGCGGTCCGCGGGGCGACCTCTACATGTTCATCCATGTCCGGCCGCATCCCGTCTTCCAGCGGGAAGGGAAGGACCTCTTTTGCACGGTCCCGATCACGATCTATCAGGCCGCCTTGGGAGACGATATCGAGGTGCCGACGCTGGAAGGTCCCATCGGGCGCGCGGTCCCGGCAGGCGCGCAACCCGGAACCGTCATCACGGTGAAGGGGAAGGGGATGCCGGATGCACGCGGGAACCTCGGCGATCTGCATGTGCGGCTTGACGTGCGTGTGCCTACCGATCTGACGGACGAGGAGCGCGCGCTGCTCCGCCAGCTGGCGGCGCTGCGTGGACGTCAACTGAAACCGCACCGGCGCAAGATTTCAGACAAGGTCAAGGATATGCTGCAGTGAGGTCCCGCCGACTCTCTCCAGATGAAATGGGTTGAAATTACCGTCACGACGGCTCCGCAGGCCGTGGAGGCCGTCGCCAACATCCTGCTGGAGTGCCGTACCGGTGGTGTTGAGGAGGCGCATCCCTCAGCCGGTGTGGTCCGCCTGCGCGGCTATCTTCCGGTCGGTCCCGCCGTCGAGGTGATTCTGGCCACGATTGAGCGGCGCGTCCGGGCATTGCCCGGGTTTGGGTTGGACATCGCCCCGGGTCGCATCGAGACAACCGTCGTCGAAGACTCGGGATGGGCCCACGCCTGGAAGAATCACTTCAAGCCGTTCCCCGTCGGCCATCGGCTGTGGATCACGCCGACCTGGCGTGATGC
>Ga0209689_1002371_pt1 | contig 14030 bp, 10 predicted proteins | sample GraSoiAngelo_149_FD_187119 | JGI IMG/M metagenome (GOLD analysis project Ga0209689, IMG submission 187119) | Grasslands soil microbial communities from the Angelo Coastal Reserve, California, USA - 14_1009_09_30cm (SPAdes) (version 2) | ecosystem: Environmental > Terrestrial > Soil > Grasslands ...
AATCGTGAAGGCGTATCCCGATTTTGTCAGAGCGAATCTGCACATCATCACGCCGAACAAGCGCGCGAACGTGTTGCCGTGGCGACAATACGCGGCCCTCATGGAGCTTTTACGAAAGCGGCAGAAGTACTTTCTAGATGAAGCCAACGTTGGCGCGGGACTGCCTATCATGTCGACGTTGCGCGACCTGATCGCCAGCGGAGACGTGATCAGGAAGGTGGAAGGCATTTTCTCGGGCACGCTGAGCTATCTGTTCAATAGTTTTGATGGGAGCATGCTATTTAGCGCTCTCGTGCGAAAAGCTTATCAGGCGGGGCTGACTGAGCCGGATCCGCGCGATGATCTCTCCGGTCAGGACGTGGCCAGAAAGTTGCTTATTCTCGCGCGTCAAAGCGGATTGAAATTGGAAATCGCGGACGTCCATGTTGAGAGCCTGGTTCCTCGAAGTTTGGCGCTGAGGCCATTTTCGCACCGATTTTTCAGCTCATTAGCTAAGCACGATTGCGAAATGGCAGAACGATTGAAACGCGCGCAATCGCGCGGCGCAGTGCTGCGATACGTCGGCACGCTCGAAGGCGGTCGCGCGCGCGCCGGAATCAGAGAGTTCCCGCATGGTCATCCAATCGCTGCTACCAAGGGCAGCGACAACATTATCGCATTTACGACAAAGCGTTATTCGCGTACCCCCCTCGTTGTTCAGGGCCCGGGGGCCGGCGCGGATGTTACGGCGATGGGCGTTTTCTCCGATATCCTCAAGTTGCTCAATTACCTGCCGCACTAGGATTCGGAACTATTTCCTTACGCCTTCCAATTCATCGGCAAGCGGCTGCGCATCATACACCTTGCGCAGCGCTTCGATTATGGCAGCAGAATCAACCGAGACAGCACGCGCTTGAGTGTCTGTGTAAATGCAATCGAGCACCAAAGATTGAATGTTGCCATCGAAAATAATGCCCACGAATTCGTTTGCCCTGTTTACAACGGGGCTGCCGCTGTTGCCGCCAATGATGTCCGCGTCGGACACGAAATTGAAATGTGTCGCGAGATTCAAACTGGCTTTTTTGTCGACCCAACGCTTCGGCAGATCGAACGGCGGCCTGTTGTCGTGTTCGGCAGAACGCTGATATAAACCGGCGAAATCAGTAAAGGCCGGAATTTGTTTCCCGTCCTGTTCGTAGCCGCGCACGGTCCCATAGGAAAGGCGAAGGGTGAAGGTCGCATCCGGATAGCTACCCGTGCCTTCGATCGCAAAACGTGCTTTGGCGATTTCCGAATACGCTTGTTTTTTGATTTCATCTTGCGCATCGTGGATCTTCTTCGCTTCTCTCGCTGGGCCGTCCAAAAGACGCGCGACATCGATCATCGGATCATGTGCTGCTTGCAATGCGGCCGCATCTTTCGCGTAAAGATCTTTGCGCACGGCGACATCTTTTAGTTTGGTCCCGGAGACGAGCTCGATGGCGCGATCGTGCGGCGATTTCCCACCGAGCACCTTTTTTACGAGCGGATCGTCGGCGCCAAATTGGGTGGCGAAATCGGTCAACGAATCCGTCAGACGCAGGGTTTCGTAGTCGTCATAAATCGGCTCGCTCGAAAAAAGTTCGAGTTCCAGCGAATCGAGCGCGCTGTCGCGGAATTGGGGAATCCGCTCCCCATTGGGTTTGGTTCGTTCGTCCACGGCACGAAGCAGCAACCGGGCATATTCAAACAGATTTCCGAAGAACGCTCGGGGGCCGCGATAACCAACGGGTATTGGCCGTTCCTGTTCAAGATAATTGTACAGTGGCGCGTTTTTGGCGATTTCGGCCTGAGCATTTTTGATCCGATCGTACGCGCCGGCGGTCGACCGCAATTTCGGATCGCGCGCAATCGCGTCACGCAGTTTTTGTTCGCGCGCCTGGAGTTGTGCCCAGATTTGCGGATCAAGCAGCCCGGCAAGATAACCGTCGTAACGTTTCCGGTTATTTTGGTCGCCGAAAAGATCGTCGCGTGTTTTTCTTGCGTTTTCGAACGATCGCGCACCGTACGCCAGCTCCAGCACTTCGCGTCGGTTAAACAAACGCAGGAGGTAAGGCAACCACCGATCGCGCGTGTCGGCCAGTTCATCGACGGTGAGCTGCCGGTCAGTTTTACCAGGGCTGCCGCTCACGAAGGTTAGTTCGCCGTCGCTCGGGCCGCGCGAATTCCATTTAAGAAAATTGTCAATCTTCGCGGGCTGCCCACTTTCGTAGACTCGAAAAATGCAAACATCGAGATCGTAGCGTGGGTACTCGAAATTATCCGGATCGCCTCCGTAAAATGCTATCTGCTGTTCCGGCGCGAAGACTAACCGGACATCATCATAACGCTTGTAGCGATAAAGGTGATACGCTCCGCCTTGATAGAGCGTGACGACATCCGAACGCAGCCCGGTCTTGTCTTTGCTTTCCTTCTCAATCGCAGCGATGACTGAGCTGCGCGCACTGGAAGCCTGGTCGTTTGTCATTCCCGGTTTCACCGCTCCGTTCACTCGCGTTGTCACATCTTCGATTGACATCAGCACGTTGAGCTCGAGATCGGTCGATTTGATTTCCTCCGCCTGGGTTCTCGCGTAGAAGCCGTCCTTCAAATAATTGTGCTGCGCGTCGCTCATCTTTTGTAATGTGTCGGCACCAACATGGTGATTTGTAATCACAAGACCATTTGCAGATACGAACGAGCCGCTGCCGCCAGAATTAAACCGGACGCTCGCTTTTTGCAGGTGCTCCAACCATTGCTGCGTCGGTTCGAATTGATATTTCTCTTTGAGCTGCTTGAGCGGTGGCGCATTGAAAAGCCACATTCCTTCATCGGCAAACCCTGATGCGGCAGATTCGAATGCGCACATGATGGCGAATATCGTTAGTTGTTGCGATGCCGAAAAACCAGTAAGCATCGCTTAGCATAGACACCGAAAAGCGCGCGACAACTGCTGGTCCTTTCCCTTACTCATGCTCGCGCTCGTAGTCGCAACGACATCGGGCAAGATAGAGGTATGGCAGCGTGTTGAAGGTCGCCTCTCCCTTCCGAAGGGAGAGGAGGAGGATGAGGGATGAGTTTGCCTTGGAGGAACACGGTGACCCCTCACCTCAATCCTCTCCCCTTTAACAAGGGGAGAGGCGGTTCGAACAACTCTGCTGGGCAGATATCAAAATCTCGCCAATCGCTCACTCTTGAATAACTTGCGCAGATGCTCGGAACTAGGCGTTGCAAACTTGAGCGGCTCGATTTCGTTGTGGCCGGTGCGCAAAAATCCGGCACCACAGCATTGCACTATTTTCTAAGCAAACACCCGAACATAACGATGGGCGATCAGCAGGAGATACATTTTTTTGATGACGACGCGCTCTTTGTTTCCGAGCCCGATTACGAGGAATTACACAAACATTATGGACCGCTTGGGCCGTCCACCATTGCCGGTGATTGCACGCCCAGCTACATCTATCATGAGACAGCAGCGGAAAGGATTTGGAAATACAATCCGAAGATCAAATTACTGATTCTTTTGCGAAATCCTGTCGACCGCGCATTTGCTCACTGGAACATGCAACGATTTAGAGGTCGCGAACCGCTGGATTTTTTTGACGCCGTTCGAGAGGAAAAAACGCGTATTGCCGGAGCGCCTCCCGCTCAAGCACGCCGCTTTGCTTATGTCGATCGAGGATTTTACGGACAGCAACTCGCGCGTCTGTTCAAATTCTTCCCACGCGACCAAGTCAACGCGGTAAAGTTTGAAGAGTTTAGGGATAAGCAGCGAGAAATGCTGACTTCGATCTTTTCGTTTCTCGGTCTCGAACCGCTCCGTTCGGTGCGCAGTAAAGACAGAAACGTCGTTCCATACGAACGGGCGATGAATTGGGAGGAGCGAATTTTCCTCTACAATCTTTTCGCGGAAGACATCACAAAGGTCGAGCAGCTGTTAAACTGGGATTGTTCGGATTGGAAACTGTAATTAGGGAGCGCACAGCTTGCCCACCGGTGTGCGGGTGTACTCGCGCGCGCGGTGGCAGTTCGCTTCAGACTTCCGGCGCCCTCGCGAAACGTCACAGGGCTGCATCAAATCCTGCCCGTGGTTCAATACACTGCGCGATCAAGATTTAGACTTGACCTCTTCGCCGCTGTCAAAACAATGTCTGCTTCGGACATCTGGATCAGGGCAGGGCAGAAAGTTTTTCCCGGCAGTTTCTTTCCCCTTTTCAGAAGAGTTTATAAGGTCAACTTGCCGGCGAAAAAGGACAAAGCCACTATGACACCTACAAATCTATTAACGATTCATCGAAAGCCGCGCTCACTTGTCGCGCCGGAGCAATGCTCAGGCGGGGATTTACAGCGCAGCTGGCCACTGGTTCTCTTGGCGCTTGGCTGCTTTGCACTTTGCCCAGTGATGCAAGCGGTTGTCCCCGTCCCGGACGGAGCCTATCCAGGGGGGAAATACGGCAGAAGGACAAGACGCCCTTCTTAGTCTCACGAACGGCACATACAACACGGCAGTTGGCTGGTTTTCCCTTCCGAGCGTCACCGACGGCAAGTTCAATACAGGGATGGGCGCCGGGACGTTGGTTGATAACACGGCAGACAACAACACCGCCACTGGCGCCGGAGCGCTTTTAAACAACACGACCGGCGACTCCAATACGGCCACCGGGGCATTTGCGCTTTTTAGCAACACCACGGGCAGCGCAAACACAGTCACCGGCGATTCCGCGCTCTCGAGTAACACCACCGGGTTCCGAAATACGGCTACTGGCGCGGCCGCGCTTTTTAGCAACACCACAGGTCCCGCCAATACAGCCATCGGTTTTGGAGCTCACTAACAACACAATTGGCGGCACCAACACAGCTAACGGGTATCAAGCGCTATCTAGCAACACCACCGGCATTGGCAATACAGCCATCGGCAACGGTGCGCTCGATGGCAACACCACCGGCGATGACAACATCGCTTTGGGTGTCGCCGCGGGGAGTTCTGTGGCCACGGCTAACAACGTTATTTCTATCGGCGCCACCGGTGCGAACGTGAGCGACACGACTTGGATCGACAATATTTATGCTACAACTACGGTAAGCGCGACAACGTTGCCAGTCGTTGTGTCTGATTCCGGTCAACTCGGCACCGCTCCCTCTTCGGCCCGGTTCAAGAAAGAGATCAAACCAATGGACAAAGCCAGCGAAACAATCCTAGCGCTCAAGCCAGTGACGTTTCATTACAAGAGCGACAATACAAATATCCCGCAATTTGGCTTAATCGCCGAAGACGTAGCCGAGGTGAACCCGGATCTGATTGTGCGTGACAAGAATGGCGACATTTACACTGTGCGCTACGACGCGGTGAACGCGATGTTGCTCAATGAATTTCTCAAGGAGCACAAGAAGGTTGAGGAGCAAGCCCGTGAGACGCGGGAACAAAAAAATGTTATTAACCAGTTAAAGGTAAGTGTGGCAGAGCAGGAAGCGACTATCGCCCACCAGCAAACAGATTTTCAGTTCAAGCTCACTGAACAGGAAAAGCAAATCGAAGCCTTAACATCGGGTCTTCAGAAGGTGAGCGCGCAATTGGAAGCGAGCAAATCCGGGCCGCAAATGGTCGAGAGCAATCAATAAAAGCGGGAGGTGTAGTGGCACATGGCTTCACGCGCAATCTCTGAAATTATGCGGCTGGCACAGCCGGGCCCACAACGCACCCGCTTGGGATAGGACAGCCCGCCACCGCTGTCCAATGCCGTAGCGCGGGCTCTCTACTATTTAGGTTTGAATCGTGGACGCTGCTTCGGATCCGAAGCCAACAGCGCTTTCCAACGGAAAATTCGCGCGCCTTGCGACTTAAAAAAGGCGCGCAATTCATCCGTAAAAAATGAGGAACCGTCCGGTCGCGGATTAAATTCCAGCAAGAGACGCCCTTCGGGTTTGAGAAATCGTGTTCGGATATCGTTGATAAAAAATTCCCAATCGGCGGGTGTCCATTCGAGCCACTCTCCGTTGTTGGTACGTGTGAGCCGGTGAAAGCAAACGCGGTGGCCTGTTACGAGATCGAATTTTCTTCCAAGATCGGGCAGCGGCGTTTGCGGCTCAATGCGCCCGATCACGCGGCGAACGTTGAAGAACTCGGTTGTGCCGCGGAAGAACGGCTCCTCATCCGTGTCAAACCCCAGTCCCTCGTGACCAAATAGCCGGCAGAGGTAGAGAAAGTAACCGGCGCCGCAACCGAGATCGAGAATTTGCAATGGTGGAGAACGATCGAGCCAAAGATCCTGCGCGCGCCTAACGTTCACGCCGATCCAGTATTTTGCATCTTCGTAGGCATTGATCTTGCGCGCATTTGGCCGGCAGGGATAACTGTCACGCAATCTCTCTAATTCGGTCCTGTCAATCGTCCCGAGAATTCGTCGAGCGCTCACTGGGTGAGTGGAGCGGCAAACGTGTTCCCACAGGCTTTGGCCTGCGTCGAGTGAAAACAGTTTTTGAAATTTCCGCGAAAGTCGCACCCAATAACGATGCAGCGAAGTGCGTGACACACAAGGCCGACCCAGGGAGCGACAGCTTGGCAGTTGTCGAAATAAAGGCGACGGCCGCGAAGCCGTCACTCCTTGATAGTAACCTGGATCAGACCGGTTGAGCCTTCGCGTGTCATGAATCCACTTCCCCAGCCCCCGTTGCCTGGAATGAGCTGTTGCCCGTAGAAGAATTGCTCGTAACGCCAAATCATATCGAGCGTCGCGCCGGTAGTTTTTTTCCAGCGAAGCTTGTAATACAAATGGCGTTTCCATGACGGCGAATGGCCGGTCATGAAATTGACTTCGAATGGCGTTGGCCAGTTAAGAACGCTCCGTCGGATTTCGATGGAAGCATCGTCGCCTGCTGGCGGCACTGTAGAGAGGTTCTCTGCCTCTGATCGCGGTGGACCAAATGCGAAAACCTTTCCACCGTCTGCCAGCCCAAGCTGACCATTCTTCGTTGTACCGATGTTTGGACTCGGACCATTCCTGTCGTTCAGACTTAGGGCGAGGTCATTAACGTGAAGGATGCCACCAGTGCCGCGCCCTTCATACACGATCGAATTAATTCGTGCTGAGGTCATCTCAATAGTCCCGAAGCGATCGAGAAAAAGTGAAATCTGGCGGCCGGCGAAAATCCAGCTCGCTACTATGCCAATAACAAACGCGACCAGAACTCCAAGCGTAATGAGGATCTTGCGCATTCTTTTCTACCCCCGCAGACTACGCTAATTTCGCGGATAAAACTTGTGGGGATTTGTCACTCTGAGCGGAGAGAAGAATCTCTGAACAGATTGTTCCAACAAAAGGAAATCGCAAGATCGAGAGATGTTTCGCTTCTCCCAACATGACAACGAAAAACAGCAGCTGATCCGTGCCATCCGCGAAGTCCGCGGTTGACTAAAGGTTATGTTTTTTCCGCTGAATATAATCGTTCACTTGTTCTTCGAGAATCTCGAGGGGTAACGCGCCGTTTTTCAGCACGACATTGTTAAACTCGCGCCGATCAAATTTTTCGCCCAGTTCGTTTTCTGCACGCGCGCGCAATTCTTGAATCTTTAACATGCCGATTTTGTAGGCGCACGCCTGACCCGGCGCGACGATGTAACGTTCGATCTCGGATTTAACTTCTTTCTCGCCCATGCCGGTTTTCTCGCGCATGTAAGCGATCGCCTGTTCGCGGTTCCAGCGCTTTGCGTGAATGCCAGTATCGACGACCAATCGGACCGCGCGGAAAAGTTCATCGCGAAGGCGTCCCAGATCTCCGAACGGATCGTTGTCGTACCACCCGACTTGTTTCGCCAGCCATTCGCAGTAAAGCGCCCAGCCCTCTATATACGCGGTGAACGGCAGCACTTTGCGAAATTGCGGAATGCCTTTGAGCTCCTCCGCGGTGGAGAGTTGCCAATGATGTCCCGGCACGCCCTCATGATATGCGAGTGTTGGCATGCTCCATTTTGGCACTTCATTCATGTCGCGCAGGTTCGCGAAAAAAATCCCGGGACGGCTGCCATCCATGGCGGGAATGTCGTAATACGCTCCCGGTGCAGTTGATTCCTTGAACTCAGGAACGCGGCGAACTTCGATCTTCGCATGCGGCGTACTAAGGAACAATTCTTTCGACGAACGTTCTGTCGCCTGCGTGATCAACTCCGTGTACCTCGCCAGGGCATCAGAACGGCCTTTGTCATCGTTTGGATAAAGAAAACGCGGATCCTTGGCGAGTTTGTCCATTGCCTCACCGATCGGTTGACCTGTAAAGCCGTTTGCATCGAGAATTGCTCGCATCTCGCCTTCGATGCGAGCCACTTCGCGCAGACCAAGTTCATGCACCTCATCGGGCTTCAGCTTGGTGGTCGTGTTCTCGTGCAACTTGTAGGCGTAGAAGGCGTCGCCATCCGGCAATTTCCAGACGCCATCGTCTGTTGTCGTTTTTGGCAGGATTGCCTGGAAATAATCGATTAGTTTTTGATAGGCCGGATAGACTTTGCTGGTTATCGCCGATTCCACACGCGCTTGAAGCTCGGTGCGATCTGCCTCGCTTAATTTCTCAATCTTCGCAGCGCGGGTTTTGAATGATGTCGCCAGAATATTCTCCGAAGCGGGTTTGCCGATAAACTCGGTCATCTCCTTGAGTACTTCTTCAACTACAAAACGCGGCGGCAAAATCTGTTTTTGTTCGCGGACCTTCAGGCCGTCGAGCGTTTGATCGAACTTCTTCGGCAAAGCATCGAGCCGCATGACGTAGTAATCACAATCCTTCCGGTTCAGCAGCCGGTGCGTATTCGCCATGAAAGACGGAAACTGGTTCTGGACTCCGAAGAGCTGATTAACGGGATAATCATGCCATTGCCACTTCTCGCCTTCGGCTTGTATTTGCAAAAACCAATCGAGCACATGCGTCGAAAGCTTTTGCGAAGACGATTGGCGATCGGGCGGATATTTGCGAAGCTGCGTCAGATCGCGCTTCCACCTGTCGAATTCGCGTCGTTGATGCGCGGGCGATTCGTCGTCGAGCTTTCCATTGTGACCTGTGATCCCGAATTGCTCCACCAGACCGAGCGTGGAGAGTATCTCCGGGTGATCGAAGAGAATTTCGGCAAAGACCTTCTCGTAAAACAGATTCAGACTCCATGGCCGGAACCAAATTAAATTGACAAGGAAGACCGCAATCGCGATTGCGACGACGGCAATTATTGCGCCGAACCACTTGAAAATTCGCTTAAACATGAGCTCGCCTCAGTGTTGGAACGCCTCCTTAACTATGATGGAGCGGTTGTCCACTTTGGATTCAGAAGTTTATCAAGTGTACATAGCCGACACGGGTTAGCCCAATGCTCAACGCCAGACGATCATCCTGTCATCCCGAACGAAGAGAGGGAACGCGCAGTTGGAGTTTCGTACACAAATTGCGGAGTGTGATCCAAGTGTGTGTGTCGTTCCTCGCTCCACTCGGAATGACAGAGGCGGTTTTCCGGGATGGCGTCATATGCGAATTTCAATTATAGCCAAGGGTCATGCCTGCCCCATCAGATCGCATCGATAAACCTGAGCCGCGGTGGCAGGTGATCCTTGCACTGCTCGCTGTCGGTGGAATTCACCTGGCATTGCCGCGGTGGTTCATCGTTGGTCCTATCTGGCTGCTGCCAGGCGTGATCATCGTATTGCTAGTGCCGACAATCATGACCCATCGGACAGGGCGTAAATCGCTCAATCATGCGCTCGGGATCCTGATTAACGCCATTATCACTATCGCTTTAATTGGATCAGTCGTCTTGTTAGTGACGACCCTGCCATCCCACAAGGAAACGCCATCGCGACTATTGCGTTCAGGGGGGCTCCTCTGGCTGACCAACGTCATCGTGTTTGCGCTCTGGTACTGGCGGCTCGACGGCGGTGGGCCGTCCGTGCGCCACGACCAAAACAAGTTCGGCAGCACAAGTTTTCTCTTTCCGCAGATGCAAGTCCCGCGTGATGAGCGTGCGCAATTTGAGTGCACGCGTTGGCGGCCGCACTTTGTCGATTATCTGTTTGTCGCGTTTACGCAAAGCTCGACATTCGGCCCAACGGACGCACCGTTGCTGGCGCGCTGGGCCAAGGTTCTCGCGATGTGTCAAGTCTTCATCTCACTGAGCATCGTGGTGTTACTCATCTCGCGAGCCGTTGGTATTTTGTAAGGCATTCCGCAAGCCTGACTATTTGCGAGACTTTTGAAATGCTCTGAGCGCCCTCGGCGTTTTTGTCTTTCTGCTCTTACTCGTGCTCATCCCCACTTTCTTCTGCTGTTGTGAGGGCCAGAGACTGAGTAAAATTAGAAGTGCCCCGCATAGTTTCGCTTTTGCCCGCTGCGACCGAGATCGCGGCCGCGCTTGGCTTGATGGACCAACTGGTCGGTGTTTCGCATGAGTGCGATTTTCCGGAAGGAGCAAATGCGCGGCCACGTGTCACGCATTGTCCAGTCCACAATTCGGGCCTGACTAGTGGCGAAGTCGATCAATGGGTTCGTCGCGCGTTGTGTAATAACGGGACGATTTACACGATCGATGAGCAACTTCTGCGTGAGCTACGCCCGGATGTAATTCTCACCCAAAAATTGTGCGACATCTGCGCCGTCGGTTATGGCACGGTTGCACGACTTGCCGAAACTCTGCCAGGCCCGCCACAGTTGGTGAATCTCGAGCCAACAAGCCTCTCGGATATATTCGATGATATTCAACGTGTCGCGAAAGCGTGCGGTGTGCCAGAACGCGCCCGTGGCATCATAGCCAAGTTGTCGGAGCGTGTTGAAGGCGTGCAGCTCCGAGTGGATCGCATTTCACATCGACCGCGTTGTTTCCTAATGGAGTGGGTGGATCCGCCATTTTGCTCGGGTCATTGGGGACCGGAGCTCGTGGAGATCGCCGGCGGCCGTGATTCGTTAGGGCGCAAGCATCAGCCCTCGGCGCAAATCGATTGGCGGGAAGTAGTCGACACTCGTCCCGAAATCATGGTGCTGGCGCTCTGCGGCTACAATATCAGTCGTGCGCGACGCGATTACGAGTTGCTCCGGAGTTTTCCTGATTTCGAGTCTCTTCCGGCCGCGCATGACGGCGAAATTTATCTCGTGGACGCTAGCGCTTATTTCGCCCGCCCAGGGCCGCGTATTGTCGACGGCCTCGAGATTCTCGCCGGAATCCTGCATCCACGGGAATTTCCTGAATTCACTACACGCGGGCCTGACGATCCGCGCGTTGTCCGCATCAGCTAACGAATCCACTATCGGCAACCGCCCGCCCGTGAACGCCTTCGAAGTGCGGCTGCGAAATTCGAGATCGGTGCGCGTCTATCCTGTTCGCGAAATGTGCGTGAATTCACGAAATCAATGGATCAGCTTACAGCATGCGAATCAGCGAAATGAATTGGATGATGGTTGAAGAATATTTGAAGCGTGACGATCGAGCGCTGTTGCCGCTCGGCAGTACTGAACAACACGCATACCTTAGTCTGAGCGTCGACAGCATTTTGGCCGAACGCCTGGCCGTCGAAGCAGCGGAATCATCAGGCGTGCCGGTCTTTCCTGTGCTGGCCTACGGGATCACCCCGTACTTTCGCGCGTTTCCAGGAACCATCACGTTGCGGGTCGAAACGTATCTGTCGCTCTTGCGCGACATTCTCGACGTGATGGCAGAGCAGGGGTTCAAACGAATCCTGATCGTCAACGGGCACGGGGGCAATACGCCTGCGCAAGGGCTGGTGGGCGAATGGCTGGCGGACCATCCTGGCTTGCGAGTCAAGTTTCACAACTGGTGGAACGCGCCGAACGTTTGGGCACAAGTGGAGGCAATCGATCCTGTCGCATCGCACGCGTCATGGATGGAAAATTTTCCCTGGACGCGTTTGGCAAAGATCGACATCCCGCGTGAGCAAAAGCCGATGAGCGATTTGGATAAGTTGCGTCGGCTAGATGCAAAATCGCTGCGGGAGTATCTAAAGGACGGCAACTATGGCGGTTTTTATGAGCGCGACGACGAAGAGATGATGAAGATCTGGCGCACAGGCGTGGAAGAAACGCGCGCTCTATTAACTGAAAAGTGGGATTGAAAGCGGCAGGGCGCTGCCGCACTCCAAGACGCAAGCGCGTACGATGGCCAGGAATGATGGATAAGTTTTGAAATGCGGCGGTGTTCCGCCGCTCTTAATTCATAGAGATTCGCGCGTTCACTTTCGGCCAAAAACGTCACGCAGTTCGTCTTTAGCCCGCTCGAGAACGCGCTTTCGGCTCTGCGGTAAATTTTTCCCAGCGCGGTTGATGTAAAAATTCAACATCGACATCGCCGATTGATAAGGCGTGCCTTTGCGTCTTTTGCTCCGCTGGGCAGAACGTTTTAATGACAGCGCAATGCGATGCGAATCTTTTCCTTTGAAGACGTCCGACTCAAGATCGAGTGCGTCGCTACGCTTTGTGACTTTAGCCGACCATCGGCGAGTTCTCTTGCGGGGCGCGCCCTTCTTTGGTGACTTCCTAGCTCTCGCACTCACGATTATGTAGTTGGGCGTTGGACGTTGAGCGTTGGGCGTTTCTTTTTGGTCTCGATGGTTCAGCTCAGTGTCCGAGTGTAATCAGTCGGCCACCCCCATGCGCGTCGCATTAACAAACTCTTCCGTGTGATGATCGATCTGCCGACCGCCGCGTCCCCGATTTTGGTGAATGTAAAGCGCGTCTCGTTGCACGGTGGAGACGGAAGGCGGCGGTAGATTGATTTCGTATTTCACCGGTTGACGGTGATCTGCGAGTTGCAGCTCCGGATGATAGACGCTGTCGAACTTCCAAAGCATCCGGATGAAATTGGTCTGTCCGCGAAGTAATTGCCGCGCAACGATGCGCGCACAGTCTCGAAGGGCGGCCCATCCAAGATGTTTATGGGAAAGGACTCGCTGAGTGTCGACAAGCTCCTTGTAAAACTCCGGAAGTGGCAACTTGGTTGGCAGCACAGCGTGTTGGATGTCGAACAGCCGGTAGTCACGCGTAGTAAGCCGACGCGATTCGGTGCGCCATGTTTCTGTCCCAGGATAAGGCGTGTTAATGCTGATGTTAACGACCTCCGGAATTTCGAGGCACCAATCGCGTACGACCTTGAATCGTTCGCGGTCCCAAGCGGGATCGGCAATGATATTGACAGCTACCGATATATCGAGCGAGCGAGCAAACTCCAACGCCTCGAAATTCTTTGAGAGCGTCACACGCTTTCGATAACGCTTGAGTCCATCTTCGTCGATCGCTTCAAGGCCGAGGAACATGGTATTCAGACCAAGCCGCTTCCACAGCTGGAAGATCTCTTTGTTACGCAGCAGCACGTCGCCGCGTGTTTCGAGGTAATATCGTTTTCGGATCCCGCGACGGGCAATGGCCTCGCCAAGCTGCATGCCGTGCTCGGCTTGAATGAAAGCTACGTCGTCCACGATAAAAATTCCGGGCTCGCGTATTTGCGCCAGCTCCTCAACGGCGAACTCGGGTGTCTTGACGCGGTAGTTGCGTCCGTAGAACGTCCACGCACTGCAAAAGACGCAATCCCAGGGGCAGCCCCGGCTAAACTCGATGGAAGCAGCCGGGTCCAACGCGCCGATGAAATACTTTTGGCGATGCTGAAGCAGGTCGCGGGCGGGGAGTAAATCGTCGAGCGATTTCACGAACGCGGGCGGTGGACCCCGATGATCGAGCGTTACGCAACCGGAAACATTGTTTAAGTTCGGCGGATTCTCGCCTAGCGCATCGAGCAGCCCGGTGATCGCCGTTTCGCCTTCGCCGGTCAGCACGCAATCCACGGCGCCGCCAGCGTGCCGCAAAATTTCTTCGGGGATAAACGAAACACTGTGTCCACCGACACAGATGAATGTTTCCGGCAATAAGCCCCGCGCAGAGCGAGCGAGATCGATGACTTCAGGAACGTTAGCGAGGTAATTGACGCAAAACGCGATGACGTCCGGTTGCCATCGTTTGACCAGGCGGAAAAAATTCTGGTGCGGTTCGCATTGCAAATCAAT
>Ga0209689_1002372_pt1 | contig 14030 bp, 11 predicted proteins | sample GraSoiAngelo_149_FD_187119 | JGI IMG/M metagenome (GOLD analysis project Ga0209689, IMG submission 187119) | Grasslands soil microbial communities from the Angelo Coastal Reserve, California, USA - 14_1009_09_30cm (SPAdes) (version 2) | ecosystem: Environmental > Terrestrial > Soil > Grasslands ...
CCGGTGACGCGGTCGTTGAAGATGATCGGCCCGGCGGTGGCCAGACGGATGGGGGCGCTGTCGATGTAGCCGATGAACTTGTCGCCCAGAGCGTCGAACGATCCCAGTAGCACCGGGCGAACCACGGACTCGGCCGAGACGTCATTCCCGCTCGCAAACACGAGGCCGCCAGGGTTCCTGGCATCCGGCTGGTCGATTTCGAGGATGGTGTGCCCGGACGAATCGAAGACCTTGATGCTCCCGAGCCGGTTGTTGATCTCGAGCGGCACGAGCAGCTTGCGCAGGGCCGCGGCGTCGTGATTTTTGACCGCCAGGTCGACTCCCTCCGTGTTGGCGATCAGGCGGACGGCGGCGACCTGCCGGCCCTGCACCTTGACCGCAGCGTCGAGCGCGGCATCCTGTGCCTGGACAAGCTGGTCGGCGATCCGGTGTTCGAGGGAGCTGGCCACCAGGCTGGTGGTGAGGTAAGTGCCGACAACTCCCAGGATCAGCATCAGGAGGAGGAAGGGCAGGATGATCTGTGTCCGAATCCTGAGCGCAGGGATGACCAGGCGCCGGCGTCCGCCCCGGTTCTTCTTACCCACGGCACGTCCACGACTGGCCTTGAACGCTGTACGCGGGGTACACGAATACGAGCTGCTCCGAGCCCGAGTGCTGGGGCGTCCACTGGTCGCTCACCACCGCGTGCGGTCTGTAGTCGCCGGCCGCGATCACGATCGGGGGTTCCGGCTGGATGGTTGTCTTCTGGCCGTCCGTGCGGACCCAGCCGTAGTACACGGTACCGCCGGCGCCGTTCGTGATAAAGCCTCCGGTGGCGGTGACCTGGCCGTTCGAGCAGGGGGCACCACCGCCGTTGGGACGCTTGCTCACGTTCTCCTGCGCGAAGACGATCCTGAACGGGCCCGGCGTCGGCGTTGGAGTGGGGGTGGGCGTGGGCGTTGGGCTGGGCGTGGGGGTTGGGGTTGGGCTCGGGCTCGGTGAGGGGGTTGGAGTGGGCGTGGGTGTTGGTGTGGGTGTTGGGGCCGGCGTGGGGGTCGGAGTCGGGGACGCGGACGGTCTGGGGGTTGGAGTCGGCCGTGGGGTAGGCGTGGGAGGGATCACCGGACGGGTGCTGGGAGCGACGCTCTGATTGGGTGGCGTGACCACGGTGAGAATCGGTGGAATAACGAGGATGTCGGACTGGCCTGTTGAATTGAAGAGGTTGTTGTCCCGCATGGCTTCCTCGGCCACCTGCGGGCTCAGCGGCTTGGTCCGGGCCCCCGAATCCAGGCCGAAGTCGGGGCCCAGGCTGGGAACCTGAACCCAGGCCAGGCCGTCGTTCGGCCGCAAGGCGGCCAGGGCCACCGCTCCGAAGAGCACGACGACGCCAACGCCAAGCCCCGTGAAGCCGGCGAGCGTGCGGCGTCCTTTCCGATTGGCACCCATCATTCGCGCGTCGTCGCGCACTACCGATGCTAGGGAGGCGAACTTACGGCGGCCGTTTCACCCAGCGCCGAGCCCGTCGCTGCCGTAACGATTTGGTGACAACCCGCCCGGGGCGTCGGCCCGCCGGCCTTTTGAGGCGTTCGACGGTCGCGAGGCCTAGCTCGCGGCCAGGTTACCTTCGCGCGCGCGGGGCGTCGCCCCACGCAGGTCGCGCGGAACGTGCGACACCTGCGTTTGAGACATTTGACGGTTGCCCGCGTCTTCCCTAGCTAGCAGCGAGATTTCCCTCTCGGGCAACCGTGTGCACGTCCTTGACGGTCTCGAGTCGCTCCATCAGGCGGCTGAGCTGGGTCAGGCTGCTGATCTCCACCGTGGTCGAGATCACCGCCGTCTTGTCGTCGTAGACCTGGACCTCGGCACCGGTCAGGTTGATCTTGTTTTCCGCGATCACGGTGGCAATGTCACGCAGCAGCCCGGTCCGGTCCCAGGCCTCGATCTTGATAGCGACCGGGTAGAGCTGCCGGCCGCCGGTGTCCCAGTCGACCTCGACCAGACGCTCCTGGTTGAGCACGTTCATCACGTTTTTGCAGGTGGCCCGGTGGACGGTGATCCCCTTGCCCCGAGTGATGTATCCCCTGATCGGGTCCCCGGGAACGGGCTTGCAGCATTGGGCGATCTGGGTCAGGACACCTCGCTCGCCTTTGACCCGGATCTCGCCAGTCGGCTTGAACTGGGGCACCATCGGGATGAGCGGGAACTCGCCGTTGCCGTCCGGCTGGCTGGCCGCCACATCCTTGAGCAGCACCGCGTGGGCGCTGACGTCACCGTATCCGATCGCGGCGAAGAAATCGTTGAGGTCGTTGAAGTGAAACTCCTGGGCCAGCTCGAGCACGCGAGCGTCGCCAATCGACGCAAGCGACCGCTGCTCGATCCGGCGAAACTCTTTGTCGAGGAGCTCTTTACCCTTGGCGACATTCTCCTCTCGACGTTCCTTCTTGAACCAGGCGCGGATCTTTTGGGAGGCTCCGGCGGTCTTGACGAAACTGAGCCAGTCACGGCTGGGGCCATGCGGCCCCTTGGAAGTCAGGACCTCAACGATGTCACCGTTCTCAAGCGGATAGTCGAGCGGCACCATCCGGCTGTTGGCCTTGGCCCCGATGCAGCGGTGCCCGACCTCGGTATGGATCCGGTAAGCGAAGTCGACCGCGGTCGCACCACTCGGCAGGGCGAGCACATCACCCTTGGGGGTGAAGACGAAGACCTCGTCGCGAAACACGTCGACCTTGACCGCATCCACGAACTTCTCGGCGTCGAGCACCTCTTTCTGCCAGTCCATCAACTGGCGGAGCCAGGCGAAGCGCTGGTCCATCTTGCGCTCTTCTTTGGAGCCCTCTTTGTAAGCCCAGTGCGCGGCCACGCCCCACTCCGCGGTCTTGTGCATCTCGTGGGTTCGGATCTGGATCTCCATCGGCTCCCCGGAGTGGCTGACGACGGTGGTATGCAGGGACTGGTAGCCGTTCGACTTCGGCATGGCGATGTAGTCCTTGAAGCGACCGGGGATCGGCTTCCAGAGCGAATGGATCACGCCCAGGGCGCCGTAGCAGTCCTTGATCGAGTCGGTCAGCACCCGGATCGCGGAGAGGTCGTAGATCTCGTCGAAATCCTTGCCGAGCGCGAGCTTCTGGGCGATGCTGTACACGTGCTTGGGCCGGCCGCTGGTGTCGGCTTTGATGCCGACGGCTGAAAGCTCTCGCTCCAGGATCTCCTTGATGTCGTTGACGTAGGTTTCGCGCTCCTTGCGCTTGCGCGCGATCCGCTTGACGATGTCGTGGTACTCGTCCGGATGCAGCTGGGAGAAGGAGAGGTCCTCCAGCTCCCATTTGATGTTCCACATCCCGAGCCGGTGGGCGAGCGGCGCATAGATGTCGAGCGTCTCCTGGGCCATGGCTCGTCGCCTGTTCTCCGGAAGGAAGTCCACCGTGCGCATGTTGTGCAGCCGGTCGGCGAGCTTCATCAGCACTACCCGGACGTCCTCGGCCATGGCGACCAGCATCTTGCGGACGTTCTCCGCCTGTGCCTGCTCCTGGCTGTGGAAGGAGATCTTCTCCAGCTTGGTCACGCCGGCCACGAGCTTGCCGACAGTGGGGCCAAAGCTCTGCTCGAGGTCCGTGACCGTCAGGTGGGTGTCCTCCACGGTGTCGTGGAGGATGGCGGCGGCCAGCGTGTCCCGGTCCAGCTGGAGGTCGGCGAGGATCCCCGCCACGCTGAGCGGATGCTCGATGAATTTCTCGCCCGACAGCCGGTTCTGGTCGTGGTGGGCACTGGCGGCCGTGTCGTAGGCGCGCGACAGGACCTCAACGTCCTGCGGCGGTAAGTAGCTGAGCTTGGTCAGCAGATCCGCGAATTGCATTGTGCCCTTTGTGGAATTATCCCCGAAGTCCTGGAAACCCAACCGGCGCAGTCGCGCGGGTAGGGACGCCGGGCAGGCTGCCGCCTAGTAGGCCTTGGCCCAGATCACCTCGGTGGCGGCCGGCTTGCCGCAGACGGCGCAGGCTGCCGCGGGTGCCACAGACCCGGTCGGGATTACGCGCGTCGTGGCACCTGTCAGCTCCTTCACCTTGAGCTCGTCCTCGGCGCTACCGCACCAGGGGGTGAGGACGAACCCACTGCCACGCTGGAAGTGCTCGACCATCGCCGGCAGTGAGTCCAGCCGGACGGTGTTGGTCGTTCGGAACTCCATGGCGCGGGCAAACATCGCGTCCTGGATCTGCTTGAGCATGGCCGGGATCCTGACGCCCAGATCGCGAAGTCCGATCGCCTCCTTGGCCCGGTCGTACCGCCGGACCACGGTCACTTCGTTGCGGGCCAGGTCGCGGGGCCCGACCTCGATCCGGATCGGGACTCCTTTCAGTTCCCACTCGCTGAACTTGAAACCGGGTCTCTGGTCACGCCAGTCCTGCTTGAGTCGAATCTCGGAGAGATCCTCCAGGACGGGCGCCAGTGCGGCAGCGATCTGCGCACGCTCGGCTTCACTGCGAAAAATGGGCACGATCACCACCTGGATGGGCGCCACCATGGGCGGCATCTGGATCCCGGACTCGTCGCCATGGACCATGATCAGCGCCCCCACGATCCGTGTCGACATTCCCCAGCTGGTCGAGTGCGGATATTGCTTCTCGTTGTTCCGACCGGTGAAAGTCAGGTCATAGGCCCGGGTGAAGTTCTCGCCGAAGTAGTGTGAGGTGGCGGCCTGCAGGGCCTTCCCATCCTTCATCAGTGCCTCGATGGCGGTTGAATATTGCGCGCCCGCGAATTTCTCGATCTCGGACTTGCGGCCCGGGATCACCGGGATGGCGCACCATTCCTCGGCAATCTGCCGGTAGCACTCGAGCATGGTGTAGACCTCTTTTTCCGCCTCCTCCGAGGTCTCGTGGAAGGTGTGGCCCTCCTGCCAGAGGAACTCCATGGTGCGAAGAAAGAGCCGAGTCCGTAGCTCCCAGCGGAAGACGTTGTTCCACTGGTTTGTCAGCACGGGCAGGTCCCGGTAGGACTGGACGTAATCGCGCAGGGTGGTGGCGAGCAGGGTCTCGGAGGTGGGACGCAGCACCAGGGGCTCCTCGAGCTCCTTCCCACCGCCGCGGGTCACCAGGGCGAACTCCGGGGCAAAACCCTCCACGTGCTCGGCTTCCTTCTGCAGGAAGCTGAGCGGGATCAACATCGGGAAATACCAGTTCTCGTGCCCGGTCTTCTTGATCAGAGCATCGAGTGCATTGCGGATATTTTCCCAGAGCGCGAAACCGTATGGGCGGATGACCATGCAGCCGCGTACCGCTGAGTAGTCGGCCAGCTCGGCCTTGCGGACCACGTCGTTGTACCAGCCCGGGAAATCCTGCGACTGCTTGCGGATCTCCTTGACAAAACCCTTTTCGGGTTGCTCTTCCTCGACAGCCATGTGGCTGTCGAGTATACGGACTGCTAACTAGCTGGCGAGCTTTTGCTCGTCTTCGCGGGCGATCGCGTCGAGCTCGCGCAGTAGCGCCGGCACCAGCTCTTTCTCGGGGAACGTGCCGACTATCTTCCCGTGCTTGAAAAGGATGCCCTTGCCTTTGCCGCCCGCGATGCCGATGTCGGCATGCTGACCCTCGCCGGGGCCATTGACGACGCAGCCCATCACCGACACGTTGATGGGTCTCTTGATCTTCTTGAGAGCCTGCTCGACCTCGGCCACCATGGGCAGCATGTCGATCTCGAGACGTCCGCACATGGGGCAAGCGATCAGGTTCGGGCCGGTCTGCGTCTCCGAGAGGGCATTGACGATCCCGTAGCCAACCTCGACCTCTTCCACGGAATCCCCCGCCAGCGAGACCCGGATGGTGTCCCCGATCCCCTCTTCGAGCAGGATCCCGATGCCGACCGCGCTCTTGACCGAACCCGTGCGTGGGGGACCGGATTCGGTGACCCCCAGGTGGAGCGGGTAGTAGATCTTATCGGCGATGGCGCGGTTCGCCGCAATCATCGTCGGCGGGTCCGACGCCTTCATCGACACCTTGATCTGGTTGAATTCGAGGGCTTCGAGGATGGCGATGTGGCCCAGGGCCGCCCGCACCATGGCGTCGACGACCTCCTCGGTGGGTGGGCGTCTCCCCTCCCCTTCCTTACCGCGACCGGGAAGCGAACCCGCATTCACCCCGATCCGGATCGGAATGTCGCGTTCCTTGGCCCGCCGTGTGATCTCCTTCACCTTGTCGGGATCCCGGATGTTCCCGGGGTTGAGCCGGAGACCGTCCACCCCGGCGTCCATCGCCAGCAGCGCCAGCGGATAGTCGTAGTGGATGTCGGCGATGATGGGCAGAGGCGAACCCTTCTTGATTTCGATCATGGCCTCCGCCGCCTCCCGGGTAGGGACGGCGACCCGGACGATCTTGCAATCGACGTCCTTCAGCCGGGCGATCTCATTGAGCGTCGCCTTGACGTCGCGCGTATCCGCCTTGGTCATGGACTGGACCACGACCGGGGCCGCCCCGCCCACGATCACGTCGCCCACGCGCACCGGCTGACACTTTCGCCTTGGCTTCATCTAGCGCAACACATCGTTATATGTCACAAGTCCGATCAATCCAAACAGGATGGCGAGACCCACGTAGTGGACCATTTGCTCGCGGGCCGGGTCGACCGGACGGCCGCGAATGGCCTCGATCACCAGGAATGCCGCCCGCCCACCGTCCAGCGCCGGGAAGGGCAGGATGTTGACCAGGCCCAGGCTGAGACTGAGGAACCCGATGAACGGGATCAGATTCAGGCCGCCGCCCTGGGCCACCTGGGCAGTGGTCTTGACGATACCCACCGGCCCTTCGATCCCCTTCGGACCGAGGAGGCCGCCCAGCCGCTTGTCGGTGGCCAGCTGGTAGATGCCGCCGAAGATACCGGCGATGGTATCGCCCGTCCGCTGGATGGAGAGGCCGGCCGCCTGAAGCGGACCGTAATGGTAGGTCACTATCGCCGGCCGAATCCCGATCACGAACCCACCCGAATCCTGGTCATAGACCGGGGTGACGGTGTAGGTCTGCGTCTGGCCGGCGCGCCGCACCGTGACGGTGACCGGGGCGCCGTTGGAGGCGTTCACCCAGCGGTGGAGATCGTTGTACTGGTTGACCGGGTGTCCATCAACCGACAGGATCACGTCCCCCGGTCTGATTCCGGCCGGCCCGGATGGCATGACGTTCGGCGCGGACACCGCGGGTTTCGTGGAGTCGAGGCTTCCGACCTCGATCGGGGCCTTGTAGTCGAGATCACCGGCGATGGCAATGGTGCCGAAGAAGATCAGCACGGGCAGGGCCAGGTTCAGAGCTGAGCCGGCCACGATCACGATGAAGCGTTGCCAAAGGGGGTGGGCATTGAACCCGCGCGGACCCGCGTCCGTACCGTCCATCCCGGCCAGCTTTACAAAGCCGCCCAGTGGAATCGCCCGGACCGCATACAGCGTCTCGCCCCGTTGACGGCCGAAGAGCATCGGACCAAAGCCGACGCTGAACTGCTCAACCTTGATGCCGGCAAGCTTGGCGCTGACGTAGTGGCCGGATTCGTGCAGGATGATGATCCCGCTGAAAATCAGCACGATCACCAGGGCAAGAAGCGCGCCGCTCACGTTCTCACCTTACTAGACGTCCTTTGCGATCCTTCCCCAGCCAGTTCGAGGACGCGGGCGCGTGCCCAACGATCCGCGGACAGGAGCGAATCGAGGGACATGGATCCGGCGGCAGGCGCCTCGGCTAGCGCGCGGCGCACCAACGCCACTATGTCGGTGAACCCGATCCGCCCTTCGAGGAAGAGAGCCACCGCCTGCTCGTTCGCCGCGTTCAAAACCGCCGGGGCGCTGCCGCCTCGCTCACCGGCTGCCCGGGCCAGGGCCACAGCAGGAAAGCGCTGCTCGTCCAACGCCTCAAAGGTCAACTGGCCGATCGCCCCCAGGTCCGGAGCAGGCACCACGTCGGGAACCCTTTCCGGGTAGCTCAGGGCGACCGCGATCGGCAAATGCATGTCGGGGACACCGAGTTGCGCCTTGATGCTCCCGTCGGTGAACTGCACCATCGAATGCACAACGCTTTGAGGATGAACGAGAACATCGATGTCCTGGTACGCGACGTCGAAGAGGACGTGCGCCTCGAGGATCTCGAGACCCTTGTTCATCATGGTCGCCGAGTCCACCGTGATCTTCGGACCCATCTTCCAGCGTGGATGGGCAAGAGCCTCAGCCACGGTGACCCCGGACAGCGTCGACAGGGGACGGCGCAGGAAGGGCCCGCCCGAGCCAGTCAGGATCAGGCGGCGTACCGCCTCCCGTCGCTCGCCCCATAAACACTGCCAGATGGCGCTGTGCTCGCTATCGATCGGAAAGATCTGAGAACCATGCCGGCGCATCTCCTCGCGAACCAGGTCCCCAGCCATCACCAGGACCTCCTTGGTGGCAAGGGCGATGTCCTTGCCCGCCCGTAAGGCCGCCAGCGTGGGCGGCAGAGCGGCGCTACCGGAAACCGCCACCACCACCAGGTCGACCTCGGGATCGGTGAGCACCCGCTCGACGGCGCTCGCTGCCGCCGACCGGTCGCCATCGGCCGGTTCGGCCAGCAGGACATGTGCCTCCGGATGCGCCTGGGCCACCAGCTTCAACGCGTTGGCATCGTGGCCACCGATCAGGGAGTGAAGGGCGAATCTATCGGGATGCCGTAAAACCAGGTCGCCGACCTGGCCCCCCACCGAGCCGGTCGCCCCCAGGAGCGCCAGGCGCTTGGGCCGCCTAGACGAACTCATGTCAGATGGAAAACGCGGAAATAGTAGTAGACCAGCACCCCCACCAGCAGGAGGGAATCGATCCGGTCCAGCACCCCGCCGTGGCCGGGAATTACCTGGCTGGCGTCCTTGACGCCCGCGCCCCGCTTGATCTGCGACTCCACCAGGTCACCAACCTGGGCCGCCGCGCCCACCAGCACGCCCAGAACCAGGTTGTGCGGAAAGGCCGCCCCGATGAATGGTCCGCCGGCGATCAGCACGGCGCTGCTGGCCAGCAGCCCCGCGATGGCTCCCTCGGCACTCTTCTTCGGGCTGATCTTGGGAAAGAATCGGTGCCGGCCCCAGCGGGTCCCGACCACCATGGCCGCCGTGTCTCCCGCCCAGACGCTGACAAAGACCACGATCACCGCCAGGAAGCCGGTGTGATTCGTGTCGGGCTGAGGCGGGAGAAAATACAGAGCCAGGTAGAAACTCAGCAGGTAGCCGAGGTAGAGGCTGCCGCCGACCGCGAGCGCCCAGCGAGTCAGGCTGGAACGCCAATCTCGGACAAAAACCATGATCCCGAGCCCGGCCACGGCCGCGATCGCCAGCACCGCCGTCAGGTCGAGCCAGAGCGGCAGCCGGTCGCGCAGGAGCAGGGCATAACTCAGGGGAAACAGCAGCCACCAGGGAGCGGTGGATCCGAGCGCCCGGGTGAGCGCCAGGAATTCCAGGAGGGCGACGCCGAGAAAGACCGCCACTGCCGCGTAGACCCAGGGAGAGCCCGCCGCCAGGGCCGCCACCACGACGACGATGAGGACCACCGCGCTGCCCACCCGAAGGACCATGTTCGAGGGCTCCCGCGACCCCGGTCTGATGCTGCCGGTCTTGGCGTCAGCGGCCTCGATTGGAGACCTCCGGCCGGGCACCGAACCGGCGCTCGCGGCGATGATACGAGGCGAGCGCCTGATCGAGATCGTCCTCTCCGAAATCCGGCCACAGCGTCTGCGTGCTGAAGAACTCCGAGTAGGCGGTCTGCCACAACAGGAAATTGCTGAGGCGCATCTCACCCGCCGTGCGAATCACCAGGTCCGGATCGGGCAGTCCCTGAGTGTAGAGGTGATTGCCGATGGTGACCTCATCGACCTGCTTGAGGTCGATGCCTTCGCGGGCCATGGCCCGGACCGCGTCTACGATCTCACCCCGGCCGCCGTAATTGATGGCGATGTTGAGGATGGCGCGGCCACCCACGCTGGTGCGTTCGTTCGCCTGACGCATCTGGTCCTGCAAGGCGGGCGACAGCTCCTCGAGCCGGCCGGAGAAGCGCAGCTCGATGTGCCGCCGGGCCAGCTCGTCCAGCTCGCGCCGGATGGTCTCGCCAAAGAGTGTCATCAGCGCGTCTACCTCATCGCGAGGCCGCGACCAGTTTTCCGTGGAAAACGCGTAGAGAGTCAGCACCCGGACTCCTCGTTTGTCGCAGGCCTCGGCGACCCGCCGGATCGATTCGATGCCGGCCTTGTGCCCCATCACACGAGGGAGAAATCGATGGCGGGCCCACCGGTTGTTGCCATCCATGATGATGGCGATGTGTTCCGGGGGCGGCAGCTGAGACACGGGTGGGTTGGGCTTAGACCTCCATGATCTCGGCTTCCTTGCGGGCCGCCATCTCATCCACCCTGGCGATGTAGCGGTCGGCAACCTTCTGAAGCTGCTCGCTCCCGCGGCGCGCCTCGTCCGCCGAAATCTTTTTCTCCTTCTCGAGAGCCTTGATCCGCTCCATCTGGTCGCGGCGAATGTTCCGGATGGCGATGTGAGCCCCCTCCGCGTAGCGCTTCACCAGCCGCGCATATTCGCGCCGGCGCTCCTCGTTCAGCGGCGGGATCGGTACCCGGATCAGCTGCCCGTCGTTGGCGGGATTGAGACCCAGCTCCGACTTCTGGATCGCCTTCTCAACCGCTCCGATGACAGTCCGGTCCCAGGGCTGGATCAGGATCATGCGGGCCTCGGGCGCGGTGATGGTTGCCAGCTGGTTGAGCGGAGTGGGGTTGCCGTAGTACTCGACCGGGATCTTGTCGACCAGGGCGGGGCTGGCCCGACCGGTCCGGATGGTGAGGATTTCCTTGGCCAGTGCCTCGATACTCTTCTGCATCCGGGTCTCGGCCTCTTTGACGTTCTCCTCGATCACTTGCGGTTCCCGACAAAGGTCCCGGTGTCGTCGTCGCCTACCACGACCCGCTCGATGTTGCCTGGCTTTAGCAGGTCAAAGACGACGATCGGGATGTCATTCTCATTGCAGAGGGTGACCGCGGTGTGGTCGATGACACGCAGGTCCTTGTTGATGACCTCCAGGTAATCGAGGTGCTTGAAGCGCTTGGCCTTCGGGTTTTTTCGCGGGTCACTGTCGTAAATGCCGTCGACCATGGTCGCCTTGAGAACCACCTGGGCTTCGATCTCGACCGCCCGCAGGGCGGCGGTCGTGTCCGTGGTGAAGTAGGGATTGCCGCTCCCGGCCGCCAGGATCACGACCCGGCCCTTTTCCAGGTGCCGGACGGCGCGGCGCCGGATGTACGGCTCGGCGATCTGGTGCATGCTGATCGCCGTCTGCACCCGGGTGGGCTGGCCCGTGTTCTCCAGGGCGTCCTGCAGCGCCAGGGCGTTGATCACCGTGCCCAGCATTCCCATGTAGTCGGCAGTCACCCGGTCCATGCCGCGGGCAGCCTCGGAGGTGCCCCGAAAGAAGTTTCCTCCGCCGACCACGATCGCGATCTGGGTGTCGTACGAGCGCCGCACCTGGATGATCTCCTCGGCGATCCGGTGAACCACGTCCGGATCGATGCCAAAGGCGCCGGCCGTGGTGAGGGCTTCGCCGCTCAGCTTCAGCAGGACGCGCCGGTACCGCGGGCTCGTCGAGCTCGCGCCCGATGAGCCGGTGGCCGACTGGCTGGTCACGTGCTTGACGGCGACGGTCCTTCTCCCACCTTGAAACGGGCAAACCGGGAAATCGTTATGTTCTCGCCGATCTTGCCGATCGCCTCCTTGACCACCTCGCTGACCGACCGCTTGTCATCCTTGGTCCAGGGTTGGTCGAGCAGGACCTCGCGCTTGTAAAAATCGTTCAGCTTTCCCTGCACGATCTTTTCCATTACCGCCTCGGGCTTCTTCTGGTCACGCGCCTGAGCCTGGAAGATGGCACGCTCCCGCTCGAGCATGTCGGCCGGGACGTCTTCGCGGCGAAGATAGCGTGGATCGGCCGCGGCGATGTGCACGGCAATCTCGTGTGCCAGCTCGCGGAATTGCTCGTTGCGGGCGACGAAGTCACTCTCGCTGTTGACCTCGACCAGCACCCCGAGCTGCTGGTTGTGGTGCACATATGTTTCCACGATCCCCTGGCGCGCGGCCCTGGTGGCCTTGGCGCCGGCTTTGGCCATGCCCTTCTGGCGCAGCCAGTCCTTTGCCTTCTCGAAATCGCCACCAGTCGCCTCCAGGGCGCGCTTGGCGTCCATCATGCCGGCGCCCGTCGCCTCCCTCAGCATCTTGACCTGATCTGCGGTTATCGCCATGTCATTTCTCGTCATCCAGGGCTTCGTCTTCATAGAATTCCGCCTCATCGACGTTGGGCATCCCGGCGAAGCCTTTCTCGCCCTCCTCTTCCTCTTCCGCCTCGACCCCGTAGAGGCCGGCGGTCGCCGCCTCCGGCTCCGGCGAGGCGGCCAGCTCTTCGGGACTGATCAGCTGACGTGCCTCGAGGGCAGCATCCGCGATTTTCGACGTGATCAGCTTGACCGCCCGGATGGCGTCATCGTTGCCCGGGATCACCTTGTCGATCTCGTCCGGGTCGCAGTTCGAATCGGTGATGGCCACGATCGGAATCGCCAGCTTGCGCGCCTCGGTGACTGCTATGTGTTCCTTACGCGGGTCGACCACGTAGACGGCTCCCGGCAGCTTCTTCATGTCGGCCATCCCGCCGAAGAAGCGCTCCAGGCGCTGCATCTCCTCTTCCAGCTGGGTGACCTGCTTCTTGCTGCCGGTGAACCCTCCGTTGTTACGGATCGCCCGCAGCGCGTTCAGCCGCTCGATCTGGCGCCGCATGACAGTGAAGTTGGTCAGCATGCCGCCCATCCAGCGGTGATTGACGTAAGGCATGCCGGAGCGGCGCGCCTCGAGTTCGATCGATTCCTGGGCTTGCTTCTTGGTGCCCACGAAGAGCACCATCCGGCCACTGCCGACCACATCCTTGACCCAGTTGCTGGCCTCGTCCAGCAGCTTGACCGTCTGCTGCAGGTCGATGATGTGGATGCCATTGCGAGCGGTGAAGATGTACCGCTTCATCTTGGGATTCCAGCGGCTGGTCTGATGACCAAAATGGACGCCAGCTTCGAGAAGCTGCTTCAACGTGACGAGTGGCATCGTGGGTAAGACCTCCTCAAGGTTTGCTTCCGCCCCCGTCTTCCGGCCGCCGGACCTGAAGGTTACCCGCCTTCAAGCACCCCGGCGCGCCGTCGGGAGGCGTGCTTAATGCGCTCGACAGTATACCGTGATTGCCGAAAAGCGAATCAGTCCGGCTAAGAGCCCTGTCTGGGGGCCATCGGCTCTGGGTCTTTCCCCGCGCTCAGGCTGTCGGAGAGGGACATGGTCCGCTGGTAGGCGGCCCAGACCGCGTCCGCCAGCACGGTTCGCAGCCGGCCGCGCTCGAGCTCGTGCAGGGCGGCGGCAGAGGTGCCACCCGGGGAAGTGACCATGTCGCGCAGCTGGGCCGGATGCTTTCCCGACCTCTCGGCGAACTCGACCGAGCCCTTGATCGTCTCCAGCACCAGGTCATGCGCCAGGTGCCGGGGAAATCCCAGGTGGACCGCGCTGTCGATCAACGCCTCCATCACCAGGAAGACGTAGGTCGGCCCCGTGCCACTGACCGCCGTCGCCATGGCTACGAATCGCTCGTCCTCGACCTGGAGCTCCCTGCCCAGGGCGCCGAGCAGGGCTCGGGCCTGAGCCCGGTGGGCTTCCGTGGCCTCATCGGTCGCATACCAGATGTTCATCCCCATGCCGATCTGGGCGGGGGTGTTCGGCATCACCCGGACCAGGGCGGCGTGATCGAGCCCTTTGCGCAGGGCGTCCGTCCGGGCACCGGCGATGATCGAGATCACAAGCTTTTCCGGGGCCAGGCTGGGGCGCATCTCGGCGAGCACCCGGGGCATGACCTGCGGCTTGATTCCCAGGACCACGATGTCGCCCCGCTGGGCGGCCTCGGCGTTGCCGGCGGTTACCTCGATGCCGTACTTCTCTTTGAGGAAGGCCCGGCGCTCAGCCCGCGGGTGGCTGGCGACAATCGCGGATGCCTC
>Ga0209689_1002377_pt1 | contig 14021 bp, 15 predicted proteins | sample GraSoiAngelo_149_FD_187119 | JGI IMG/M metagenome (GOLD analysis project Ga0209689, IMG submission 187119) | Grasslands soil microbial communities from the Angelo Coastal Reserve, California, USA - 14_1009_09_30cm (SPAdes) (version 2) | ecosystem: Environmental > Terrestrial > Soil > Grasslands ...
TTTCCAAAAGTGCCCTGCGAAATTTATTTGGCCCCCACCCTCCATTATTTTTCTCCAGCCACACAGGCGAGCAGGAATAGACAACTACTACGCCGTAAGCAAAGGTGCCACCGGTTGCATTGCCTCCTCCTGCTCCAACCGCTTCTTGATCCTCTTCAAACGAAAGAAATCCTCACGCTCCCTCTCCTGCAACGACATCTCGATATAACGAATCGTGTTCTCTATCCGCGGAATAACAATGTACTCCAAACTATTCACACGCCTCTTTGTAGCAGCAATCGCCTCCGCCAATCGACGAATCGCAGCCTCCGCCGCAGAAAGCTCAACCATATTCTTAACAGCCTCAGACATCAAACCCACAGCCTCATCCAACTTCGACGAAGTCCCCAACATACTGTAAGGATAACCCTCCAACGGTCGAACCTTCACCGAAGCATGAGGAATAGACACACCAATCACATTTCTCGTCGACGCTTCCACATCAAACCTATCCTGAACAGTCAAGCTCGCCTCAGTCAAACGCTCGAAACCCATCAGCATCTCAGCCTCTGCAAACCTACGATAGGTCTGCGCAAGAATATCCTGAGTTCGCTGCCTCAGAGCAGTGATCTCACGAGCGAACTGGAAGAACTCGATCATCAAAGCATCCAACTTCTCCCTCAACAGATCGCCCCCCCTCTCTGCAATCCTATGCCTCTTCCTAAGAGCAATCAGCTGCATCCTAGTCGGCGCAGCACCACTAATGATCTCGCCAGGCATCTAAAGGCCTCCCTACTAGCTAGCTACCACAGATGTCATCAGTTTATCGCGATATTTAGGATGCCACTTCTTGATAGTCTCGGGATCAATCCTCTTCAACTCGGTCTCCGGAAGCGCACTCAGAAGACCCCATCCTAGATCGAGTGTAGCATCTATGTCCCGATTCTCATAGACTCCTTGGCTGATGAACCTCCGCTCGAAGTTCTCAGCAAAGGTGAGGTACAGCCTATCCCTAGCAGACAGTGCTTCCTCGCCGACAACCGCAACAAGATCTCGGAAGCTCCGACCTTCGGCGTAAGCATAATACAACTGATCCGAAACCTCTCGATGATCCTCTCTCGTCCGGCCCTTACCAATACCCTCCTTCATCAGACGCGACAGCGATGGCGCAGGATCAATCGGTGGATAGATCCCTTTTCGGTGCAGACCTCGATCGATGAAAATCTGCCCCTCGGTAATGTAACCGGTAAGATCCGGAATCGGATGCGTCATGTCATCATGTGGCATAGTCAAGATAGGCATCTGTGTAATCGTGCCTTTGGACCCGTGAAGGCGACCCGCTCGTTCGTATATCGAGGCCAGATCCGTGTACATGTATCCAGGATACCCTCTCCGACCAGGGACCTCTTCCCGGGCCGCCGCTATCTCCCTCAAAGCCTCAGCATAATTTGTCATATCCGTCAATATGACAAGGACATGCATACCTAGTCTCACCGCAAAATATTCTGCAGTAGTCAACGCAAGCCGCGGAGTGAGGATGCGTTCGATCGCAGGATCGTCGGCAAGATTGACGAACATCGTCACATGATCGAAAGCTCCCTGCTTCTCAAAGTCCTCCCGGAAGAAGCGAGCCTCATCAGCAGTAATCCCCATAGCAGCAAAGACAGTGGTGAAGGATTCCTCGGTTCCCTTGACCCGAGCCTGACGGGCGATCTGCGCCGCGATCATATTATGCGGCAGCCCAGCGCCCGAGAAGAGCGGCAGTTTCTGCCCCCTAACAAGAGTATTCATGCCATCAATGGCAGAGACTCCAGTCTGGATGAACTCGCGTGGGTATTCCCTAGCGAACGGGTTGATCGGCGAACCGTGAACGTCCAGATAATCCTCAGGAATAATCCGTGGTCCCCCGTCGATGGGTCGACCGCTCCCGTCGAAGATTCTTCCCAACATGTCCGATGACACGGGCAGCTTGACCGTTTCACCAGTGAAACTGACGGTTGTCTTCGAAACGTCGAGTCCAGAGGTTCCTTCAAAGACTTGAACAATGGCCATGCCTTCTCCTACTTCCAGTACCTGGCCTCTCCTCTCTTCCCCAGTGGGAGTTTTGATGCGCGCGAGTTCTCCGTAGCCGACCCCTCTCACCGATTCTACTATCAATAGTGGCCCAGAAATTTCCCGGATCGTCCTATATTCTAGTCCAGCAAGCGCCATTCTGACCTTACCTTCTCACTATCAAGACTAGATTGTCAAACTCGTGATCTATTCTAGCGGAAAGCTCCGTCGCGTACAGCTGGAATTTCTCAGACGGTTGGAGCCTCATTCTCGAAATCTCCGTCTTAACAGGCAGATCGAGGACCTTTTGAAGCGGAATGTTCTCGTCCACCGACTTCTGCATCCGCTTGTAGAATTTAATGATCATCTTGATCATCTGATATGCTTTCTCCGGAGCACAGTAACTATCGACCGGATGGTATGCATATTGAATCAGAAAGTCCTCCTTGATCATTTTCGCCGCTTCCAAGATGACCCTTTGACCTTCCGAAAGTGCGTCGGGACCTACCAGCATAACGATCTCCCTCAGCTCTTCATCCCTTTGTAAGAGATACATCCCTTCCTTTCGGAGCTCGACCCAGTCCTTTCCTATCCTGCCGTACCACTCGTCAAGATTATCCAAGTATAACGAGTAGCTTGTCAACCAGTTAATCGCTGGAAAATGCCTTCTACTCGCAAGGTCCTTGTCAAGCGCCCAAAAGACTTTGACGATTCGTAATGTGTTCTGGGTGACTGGCTCGCTGAAGTCCGCACCGGGCGGTGAGACCGCTCCTATGACCGAGATCGAGCCAATTCTTTTCGGAGACCCTTGAACATCCAGTCGTCCTGCCCGCTCGTAGAACTCTGCCAGTCGGGACGCGAGATAAGCAGGGTATCCCTCCTCACCAGGCATCTCCTCCAGTCGACCAGAAATTTCCCTCAACGCCTCCGCCCATCTGCTTGTTGAATCGGCCATCAAAGCGACGTCATAGCCCATGTCGCGGAAGTATTCCGCGATCGTGATGCCCGTGTAGACACTTGCTTCCCGTGCTGCAATTGGCATGTTGGACGTGTTCGCTACCAGAATTGTCCGGTTCATCAACGGCTCTCCCGATCTAGGGTCCGTGAGCTTTGGAAAAGTCTCAAGGACCTCGGCCATCTCGTTGCCCCTCTCGCCGCACCCGACATAGACAATGACCTTTGCATCAGCCCATTTCGAAAGCTGCTGCTGACTAACAGTCTTTCCAGTTCCAAACCCGCCTGGAATCGCAGCAGTCCCCCCCTTAACTATCGGAAAGAAGAAGTCCATAATACGCTGACCCGTTATCAATGGTGTGTCAGAAGGCAACTTCCTCGCAAAGGGCCGCGCAATCCGCACTGGCCAAGTGTGCATCATGAACAAGGGCATCGGCCCGTTAGCCGTTTCCAGCTCCGCAACTGGCTCTGTCAAGGCATAGTCTCCTTCCGACGCGATGGATGAGATACGACCCGAAAGGTTGGGAGGAACCATAATTCTCTGGGTAATCAGAGACGTCTCCTTGACTTCACCAATCACGTCTCCACCGCCAGTAACCTTCGAGCCTAACTCTACTTCAGGAACAAAGTGCCATTTCTTCCCCCGGTCCAGAGGCGAAGGTGCTACACCTCGCCTTACGAAGGGACCTGTCTTCTCGAAAAGAACGGTCAATGGTCTCTGGATCCCGTCATAAATCTGGCCAGTGATCCCTGGTCCTAGCTCGACTGACAATGGTTTGCCTGTTCGCTCCACAACTTCTCCAGGACGAATCCCTGCAGTCTCTTCGTAAACTTGAACGGTCGCCTTGTCTTCCTCAATCCTGATAATTTCGCCTATCAGCCCTTGCTCTCCAACCCTGACAACCTCGTACATTTGGCTGCCAAGCATATCTCTTGCAACTATGACAGGACCTGCCACTCGTTGGACCTTTCCTTTCTTCAAATCGGACAATGGTAATACTCGCCTAAGGCTGAAATCGAATGCGGGCTGTCTGGGTCCAGATTAAAACCTTCTCCGTATCATGAACGGTAACATCAGCAATTTAGACGACGCGCATTCTCTGTCTGTTTCCGCGACCCTCGTTCTTCAAGTGAATATGCCATGTTTAGAGGAGTATCGAGAACCCCGCCAACAGGTTTCAAGAAACTAACCCAGATCTTAGTGATAGGCTCTGACGGAGATCATTGTCAGCCCCAAATGTACGAAGCCGCAAAGTTGGTAGGCGACCAGATAGCGGCTCGCGGCGCTGTCTTGGTAACCGGAGGATTGGGAGGCGTCATGGAAGCCGCATCGAAGGGTGCAAAAGAGCGTGGTGGACTCGTCGTCGGGATAATACCACACGAAGAGATGAGCTATGCCAACCCATTCTGCGACATCATTGTTCCAACAGGATTGGGTTTCGCCAGAAACTACGTCACTGCCTACTCGGCAGATTCAGTCATCGTTGTAGGAGGCGGAGCCGGAACACTGGTCGAAGCTTGCGTAGCCTATCAAAAAGGAAAGTCTATCGTTGCCTTGACTGGTTCGGGTGGCACAGCAGACAAGATTGCGGGAACTTACCTGGACGATAGGAAAGTAGTCAAAGTCATGTCCGCATCAACGCCCAGAGAAGTAGTTGATCTCGCATATGATAATGCTCTAAACGGCAAGAAAGGGGTCAAGTACTTCCAGAGCGTTGCGAGAATGATTTAGCAGCCAGTCCACGACGAAAGTCCACTCTGGAAAAAATTCCGAAACATCAGAGGGATGTTCTGTTTCGTCTCCGTCTTGGAGTAACTCATATAGCCCGTGATTCTCTGCACCAACGCTGACTTGGTCTGCCCCGGTGGCTCAGCCTGGTAGATGCCCTCAATCCGAGTGGCACTGGTGAGCGTCGCCTTGGTAAGGCGAAGGCCGCGGGTTCAAAAGCCTCCCAAGATGGGCTGAAAACCCCGCCCGGGGCTCCTCGTCACTAGTTCGTTAGGCTAAGAGAGGACCGGAGAATTGGGAAACGAATCGATACGATTCTCAACGAGCCAGCTCAGTCGTTTGAAGACCCCTCTCGGCCACTTGATACCGGGCCAGCCGTCGCAGACAATGCCCAGGCTAAAAGAACTGGTCGAACGAACACACCCACCAAAAATAATCACCGTAGGCGACGTAGTATCCACAGAGGCACAAGTAGCGGGCATCCCTGTAAGCTTAGCGATCATTGACGGAAAAACTATGAGACATGGCTACGCTCCCCCAATTTCAAAGACGCGAGTGACATTCCACGTCGTCAATCCTGCAGGTACAATAAGCCAAGAGTCATGGCAGGCGATCAAGAACGCGCTGAAGCAAGAGGCTGCGACGGTCATTGTCGAGGGAGAAGAGGATCTTCTTGCCATCCCGGCCATACTTGAGGCACAGTTGAACGCGTTGATAGTTTACGGTCAGCCATCGCAGGGAATCGTGATCGTAGAAGCCACAAGCCAAAGAAAGACAAAGCTAGCGAAACTTTTGGACGAGATTCGACGACAGAGTCCTCAAGCTGGCTAGGGCGATGATGTAGGAGCCTGAGCCTGTGTCTGGGAAGACGATGGGACGGCAGGCGGATGGCTTGCAGTTGTCTCTTCCCTCTTCATGCCCGGAATCTTGAACACATCGCCCATCTTGAGTCCGAGGAGACCGACCCCGGCGGTCCCAAGGAGAGCCACTAGTATCAAGTTAAAGGCATGCGTGACAAAGATGATCGCTAGAAGTGATGGCGAAGCCGGCAGCGTGGTCAACCCGATAGCGGTGAAGGAGAAGAGGAAGAGCGCTTCGAAGGTTCCAACGTTCCCGGGAGTGCTCGGCAGTATGAAGGTGAGTTGGAACAGCATTATTCCCAAGAGTATTGCCATTGCCGTTGCGTCAAATCCGACACCGGTTAGCATAAAGTAGAATCCGAGGAAACTAACGAACCATATAGTCAAACTCAGGAGGATAGACACAGCGAGCAACTTGTAATCTCGTCCTATTGCAGTAGCTCCTATGAGCGAGGATTCGATCACACGCAGTGTCTTCTTGCGCCATGACTCGCGGAGTGGCGCGTGATAGACGAGCCAACGGAATCCACGCATTACCAGCGGAAGATTTCTGCTGCCGACAAGAACTACGGCGAACATGGCCGTCGATGCGACCGCCGTTATTACGAGTATCAGCATTACGGAGAACTGTGAGAGAACAACTGAGTAAGTGAACGCACCGAGAAGAGCGAGCCCAGCTATCGAGAGGAGGTCGAGAATTCTTTCGACGGCAACCGTTGAGAGGCTAGGAAAGAAGCCAACATGTTTCTTCGCGTCTATTATGTAGGCTCTCGTAACTTCACCTCCAAACCGGACAGGAATAAACTGGTTGACCGCGTAACCGATCATGTTCGTCCAGAACACCATTCCAAACTCTGTCTCTCCCATGATCGCTCTGAGCAAGAGTCTCCACCGGATCGATCTGAGAAAGTGAAATCCAAGAATGCTAGTCACAAACAATACCATAGAGATGAAGGGGATCCTAGCAGCTTGCGATGCTATAGTCGCAGGATCGGTAAAGTAAAGCAGGATTGCGACTGCAGCAATACCGATCCCCAAAGATATGAACGGTCTTGCTCTCAATCTACGGGAGATCCCAACCCTGCCCTTGTTTCAACCATCGGTGCAGAGCAAGTGCGTATTAAATGGATACTCGAAAATCACCGTTTTTTTCCTCCGAATTGTAGGCGAAAGACGATTTCACACCCTTCCAGAATATCCAAAAAACATACCGCGCCGGGCTGCAGCATGGTGAAACGTGTTCGCAATGCCTCCAGTGTCATTTCTCGACATGCTCCTCCATGAAGCCAGGAAACCTCGGTCCACGTCCCTTCGTCCATGTCGCGGAGTGATTTTGGCTATTGTATAGATGCTCAGGAAAGCTTTTTCCAACCGGTTCAGGGGAGACAATCCCGTCGATCATCGTATGAGCAGAACCGGCCCTTCACTTGTCGACCAGCTTTTCGCATTGGATAATAGGATTCGCTATGTCGCAATTCTCGACCGAAACCAGAGGCTTAAAGAGTCAAGGATGAGGTCGAACGTTCCCAGTCTAACTCCTGAGGCCTATGATAGAAAGTTCATGAGCAGTGTTCCGCCTCTCGTACTCGATGCTCTCCAACAATTGGAGGCTCAGTGTGGACAGCTCGAGCAAATCTCGATACAATACCAGAGAGTGGACATGGTCTTCTTCTCATTTGACAATCAGATCGTGGTTCTGAGCCTGGAACCCGGTCCAATGGAGCCAATCTGGAGAAAACTGCGCGACACGCTCGGGTTGCCTGTACGCGGATAGCTCTAAGAAAAAAGTGAACTCATGCCAACACAACGCTTCAGCACTAGGAAGAGAGAGGCGTCTAAGAAGCATGTTGAGGAGTCAACAAGCAGCCACCTCGCCGAACTGGCCTCGGCTCACCAACCTTCAAGGAGGGAACAGACGCCGAGGATTGAGGATTATGTCGAGATCATTTATGAGCTGATCCGGGAAAGAGGATATGCAAAACCAGTCGACATCTCCAGTCACTTGCACGTGAAACCTCCGACGGTCACTAACATGCTCGAACGATTGGATCGGGACCAGTTGATCGTCCACCAGAAGTATGGAGGGATAATATTGACTGAGAGAGGCAGAGAGATGGCTGAGACACTTGGGCAAAGACATGCGCTCTTGGTGCAATTCCTACGATTGTTCGATGTGAAAGAGTTGAACGCTCAACGAGTGACAGAGGTTCTAGAGCATTATGTTGACTCGGAGACTTTGGAGGCATTGGGAAGGTTCGTCAAGTTTGCGGGGAGAAACATGGACTGGTGGAAACAGTTTAGGAAGCAGTAAAGACTCGAAAGGTTCGGAAAAAGAGTTACCTACCGACCGCCACTTCTGCAACTGTGCCCCGGCTTTTTCCTCTCAAACCATCCATCAACTTGATCGTCGATTAGACGGTTCGTATCTCCGGCTTCGAAAACCCAAGCCATCCAAATCTTAAACTAGGCTTCCAACCGCGAGAATCCACGACTCTTCATGACAACTCTGACTCTCGAGCCGAAGAAGATGCATGATCGAGTATTCGAATTACTAATGGCCCATCACAAATGGTTCGAAGCAAGCCTACCCCTAATCGCCAGCGAGAACATTCCAAGCATCGCCGTCCGGGAGGCCATCATTTCCGACTTTGGTAATCGATACGCAGAGGGATGGACTGGCGAGAGGGTCTACGCAGGCTGTAGATACATTGACCAGGTAGAACAAGTCTGCATCGACCTAGCAAAGGCGCTATTCAGAGTCGAGTTCGCAGACGTACGACCCATCTCAGGAGTCTGCGCAAACCTCGTCGCATACACTACATTCACGAATCCAGGCGATACGATGATGGCCCTAGCAATCCCCGCGGGCGGGCACATCAGCATGGGACGGAAGGATTTCGGCGGAACAGCTGGATCGGTTCGTGGATTGGATGTGGAGTATTTCCCGTTCGATGTGGACGAGATGAACATTGACGTCGACGCCACCGCGAAGAAAGTGAAGAAGCTGGTCTCCGATGGGAAGAAGATGTCATTGGGTATGTTCGGAGGTAGCGTCCTCCCGTTCCCGCAACCGGTAAAGGAGCTCTCCGAGGTGTTCCACGATAATAACGCAAGTGTTTGCTATGATGCGGCTCACGTTGCCGGACTGGTCGCTGGTGGACAATTCCAAGACCCGATGCATGAAGGCGCAGACGCAATGACGGCGAGCACGCACAAGACACTTCCAGGTCCACAGGGTGGTTTGATCATCTCAAAGTCGGAACATGGCGAGAATATCAAGCGAGCCACGTTTCCAGGCAATACGAGTAACCATCATCTTCATCATCTCGCGGGGAAGGCGATCATGTTTGCGGAGATGATGGCATACGGTAGAGAGTATACTTCGCAAATCGTGAAGAACAGCCATGCCCTAGCAGACAAACTGAACGAGGATGGTTTGAAAGTTCTGGGGGAAAAGAAAGGATTCACAAAGTCCCACGTGATTATAGCTGACATCACAGCCTATGGGGACGGTAAAACTCTGGAGAAAAAACTCGAGGACTCGAATATTATTCTCAACCGGAACCTATTACCGTATGATGTGAAGATGGGTCGACACTTTGAGGCCCCTGGCGGGATAAGATGCGGAGTCTCGGAGGTCACAAGGTTGGGGATGAAGGAGCCGCAGATGAGAGAGATCGCAGACCTCATAGCTAGGGTCGTAGTTAAGGGCGAACAGGGAGAGAGAATCCGTGCGGACGTTGCATCATTGAAGAAGAGTTTCAACATGATACATTATGCATTCGGCTCAAGCAGAGAAGCCTACGAGTACATCAAGCTAAGATAATATGCCAGAGTGCCGACGAGCCCTATGCTTATAGCTCAGTACAATCAAGTGGAGACTACTCATTCATCGGGACTGGAACTTGAGCACCAAGAGAGAGAAAAGACGGCGGGACGAGGCGCCGATGCCTGCTGCCAGCGCAGGATTGCTCCGTTTCTTCGAAGAAGACACTCCAGGTGTCAAGATCAGTCCCTACCTAGTAGTCATCTCAGGCATGAGTCTTGTCGCAGTGGTACTCCTGCTCAGAGCTCTCTCTTTCGCAGGTATCATCAAGGTCTGAGCGTTCACCGACTCTCCGGCCGTCCTGAGTGGGTTACATGACGTTTTAGCCCATCAATCATGTTGAGCATGGCCTGAACCCTTCAACACTAATCGATTTGCAAACGGGAGCTCAAAAGCTACGGTGGAAAAAACGGCCAAGAGCATAGCAGTTCATTCATTCAAAGGCGGGACAGGAAAGAGCACCATCACAGCAAACACATCGGTTGCTCTGGCACTCGACGGTAAGCGGGTCTGTGTCATGGATATGGACCTGGAAGGACCGGGACTGCATGTTATCTTCAATATTGACCCAAGTGAGGTCAGGTATACTCTGAACGATGTACTCCGTGGCTCGGCGAGCCCAGAGATGGCAGCGATCTCGATGAACGACAGGCTCGGCATATCGAAGGGTGAAGTCTACTTCTGCCCTGCAAGTTCTAGAGTGGATGAGATGCTGAAAACTTTGAGGACTGGTTTCGAGGTGGACAGTTTCTCAAAAGCCATCGCGAGATTGAAGGATCACTTTAAGCTCGACTTTCTGATGATCGACACTCACCCAGGGATAGAGAATGATACATTACTCGCTATGGGAGTTTGCGATCATCTCCTGATCGTGTCGAGACTCGATCAGCAGGATATCTTCGGAACCGGCGTGATCATTGAGCTCGCACGGGTACTGGAGAAGCCCGCACATCTCGCGTTAAACATGGTTCCGAAAGGGATCCGGGATTCCCAGATTACACTTCTCGCGAAAAAGATAGCAGCGAACCTGAACACTGAACTGCTAGCTTGGCTTCCATTCTCGGACGATATTCTCGGTTCATTGAGCAAATCGGTTTTCGTTCTTTCGATGCCGAAGAATCCTATGTCTGAACGGTTCACAAAGGTCGCGAAAGCCTTCGAAGAGTTCGATCAAAAAAGGTGAAAGACGGATTGAGTGATTTTCTAAGTCGATACTCTTCCAATGGCCTGCGACGATTAATTAGCTCGCTGAACTCGATTAGGTTCAGGGATGAAGTGGGTGAGGTGGAATATTTCGGACAGAAGGTCGTGCTATTAAGGCGAGACGCGTTCTCGCTGATTCGGAAGGAGCTTTCACGTGTAGCCGGGACCGCATCAGGCGTGATCCTGGAAGTTGCTGGGAGGAGAGTCGGGACCGAAGAAGGAATCGTATTATCCTCAAAGGCAGAGGGTCTGGGACTCAATCGGCCTGAGGGTCTGCCCGATTTCATCCGGACAGCGGTCGAGGAGTCGAATATGGGGTTTGGGAAGATGCAGGTCAAGGAGCTGGAAATCTCTGTTGGCAAAGCGGTCGTGATTGTTCAGAATAGCTTTGAAGCTGAAGATGCTGGCGTATCCTTGAAACCCATTTGCAGATTCACCTCGGGCTATCTAGAGGGAATTTTCTGTCAACTTGTCGGGAAGAACATGCGATCCCAGGAGATCGAGTGCAAAGCGAAGGGGGACAACGATTGCAAGTTCATTCTCTCACTAGTAGCATCCTGAGATACCATCTCTGAAAAAGATTCGACTAGTACTGTTCAGTGATTGTTCTTTGTAGAAACGAAGGTACCAACTTCGTTTCCTTTCCTAGCGCTGCACTCAAGGCTCTCCTTATTCCGTCCACAAACCCGGTGAAGACGTAGACATGTTTTGGCTTGCAGTCCTTGATGTATGAGACTAATTGATCAAAGTCCGCATGGCTACTTAGTGGAAAGCCCGCATCTCCCCTCCAGTACGACATTGCCCAACCTGTGGCATAGGCCCTAGCAATTCTTCTATTCGCTAACTCTGCCGTGCTGCCGTTCTGGGATGGTGTGGTAAGATAGATGCAGGGCCCTTTCTGTAAGAGTTCTCTTCCCTCGTGAGATGTGGAGACTTTCCATTCGAGTGGCTGGCCCGATTTCGTGTATGCCCTGTTGACCCCGTCCAGTCTTGGACTGACAATAACCGGGATTCTAGTGTAGAGATTGAATAATCGCACAACTTCTTGAGCCTTCCCGGCAGCGTATACGTGAAAGACGGGTAGGATTCCTTGGTTGATTGTGTATAATGCCCATTCGACCATCTCTGAGTAGACCTGTTCTCTTCTCGGGAACCTGTAGGTGGGGGAGCCGTATGTCGCCTCGATTACCAGCATGTCGCATTCTTGTGGCTCGGCTGCTTTGGTGGTCAGGGTGTCGATGCAGTTGATGTCGCCAGTGTAGAGAATTGTTGAGAGTGGAGTATGCGTCAAGAATTGGGCTGAACCGAGCATGTGGCCGGCGTTCAATGCTTCAATCTCGATATCATCAACAGCGACTCTATCTCCTAACTTGACTTGCTCGAACTTTCCGATCCCCAAGCTGTTCAATGCGTCGTGAATGTCTCTTGTTTCAGGGGTCGATTGTTTCACACCTTTGTGCCTGAACCCATATGTGTGATCAGCATGGGCATGCGATACCAAGACACGAGCATGATCTGGGACTCTGTCGAGACTTTGGGGATCAATGACAACAGTGGCCTCACGGGTACCTACGACAAGTCCGTTCAACCAACCAATCCTCTCTGCTTTACCCGCCAATACTGCCTCCGCTCCCTTTCCGTTCGGGTCGTCCCTCAGGGATGCTTTCCAGCCTCTGCACCGCGTCCAAGTGCAGGAAGATTTCTCCCTTCGCCTCCCTGTTGACAATTTGCGGGATCGGGCTTATCACTGTCGAACGCAGGATGACAGCCTCGCCCTCGACCAGCCAAATCCCCGGCGGGTTGTGGGATACCACTGCAAGCTTCCCTTCATAACCAAAGTCTCGATCAATCACGACGAGAATCCTCTTGCCCATCATCCTCTCAAGCATGTGGTAAACAGTGGGGCTTACGGAGGACATTGTCCAGGTGGGTTCTCCTTGTGAAGGGGCATTTTCAGCCATCACCCCAGCTTAAAAAGGACGGATAGGCGAAAATGAACAGAATCCTAGTAGTATATTAGCTCGGAAGATGTTTGATTCGTCAAGTCCTCGTCGTACCTCACCCGAGTCCCCCAAGATTAATCTGATAGGTTGACCAAAGTCCCAAACTAACCATTCCTAGGCTACCAACACAATGTCAGAGGTCAATACCGACTTGGAGGGCAGTGTCGAAAACAACGGTTTCGAAGGAGAGCTAGATGGCCAAGCCATTGTCCGGATAGGTAAAAAGCCCACGATGAACTATGTGGTTGCTTGCATGACTTTATTCAACAAGGGCATGCCGGAGATCATGGTTAGAGCGCGTGGCCAATCGATCACTAAGGCGGTGGAGACTGTTGAAATGTTGAGGCGTGCCTTTCTCACAAATGTGAACATTAGATCCGTGGGTATAGGGACAGAGTCTATCAAAAGAGAGGACGGCTCGATAACCAGCCTCTCGACCATCGAGATCATTCTCATCGATTAGCAACTGCTCGGTCTACGGCACACAATCTTATTAGACATCTACCCGGCTCGCTTGGCTCCTGTGGCCCATGCCAGCCCAAAAAGCAGCTGCAAAATATCCTAAGATCGTAGTGACTCCACCAGGCCCCAAAGCCAGGGCGTTGGTGGGAGAGGATGAACAGGTCATCTCCGGCAGTCTCGTACGCTTCTATCCGCTTGCCGCCGAGTCAGGCCATGACAGCATAGTCAAGGATGTCGATGGCAACGAGTATATCGACTTCAACTCTGGACTAGTATGCCTGGCGGTAGGCCATTCACACCCACGAGTTGTGGAGGCAATCAAGAATCAAGCTGAAAAATTGATTCACTACTCCTGGACGGATTTCTACTATGAAAAAGTCGTTCAGATCTCCGAGGAATTGATCAAGATCACACCGGGTCGTTTCCCGAAGAAAGTATTCCTCAGCAACAGCGGCACCGAAGCAATCGAGGCCGCGATGAAGCTTGCAAAGTGGCACACTCGAAATCATCAGTTCATCTCGTACATCGGAGCATTCCACGGCCGTACGCTGGGATCGCTGAGCCTGACAGCCAGCAAGCCAGTCCAGCGACGCCACTTTTTCCCAATGGTCCCTGGTGACACGCACGTGCCTTTTCCATACTGCTACCGGTGCCCCTTCAAACTATCCTATCCTGAATGTGAAATGGCGTGTGTCGATTATATCCAAGAACAGGTTCTCGACAAATACCTACCACCGGAAGAGGTAGCAGCGATGTTCATAGAACCTATCCAAGGCGAGGGAGGCTACGTTGTCCCTCCGGAGGGATACTTCCAGAAACTGAAGAAGATCCTTGATCGAAACAACATACTTCTTGCAGCAGACGAGGTGCAATCCGGAATGGGACGGACCGGGCGATGGTTCGCGATCGAGCACTGGGGCGTTGAGCCAGACATAATCAGCACGTCAAAGGCC
>Ga0209689_1002379_pt1 | contig 14015 bp, 14 predicted proteins | sample GraSoiAngelo_149_FD_187119 | JGI IMG/M metagenome (GOLD analysis project Ga0209689, IMG submission 187119) | Grasslands soil microbial communities from the Angelo Coastal Reserve, California, USA - 14_1009_09_30cm (SPAdes) (version 2) | ecosystem: Environmental > Terrestrial > Soil > Grasslands ...
TGGCCTCCTGGTTCCCCTCGAGCAAATGAAAGAAAGCCCGTTCGAGCCACTCGATCCGGAAAAATTTTCACGTGATCTTGCGGCGAAAATCAATCAGCTCATGGGCGATATGAAGTTGCGCGAGAAATTTGGGAAAGCCGGTCGCAAACGCGCTGAAGAAAAATTCAGCTGGTCCGCAATCGCGCAGAAAACGAAAGCGCTGTATGAAACGTTGAAGCCTTAAAGGGTTTTAGAATCGGCGCTTCTTGCCGCTTCACACTTCAACGCGTCAGTTTTCTGCGCAGAGTCATCCTGAACGCAGCGAAGGGTTTCACAAATCGATCCGACGTTCTTCCGCCTAAGCGTCATCTATTCTTCGATTGCGAGGTCCCTCGCTCCGCTCGGGATGACAAAGCTTTGTGGCGATGGCAACCTGAGCGTGAAGGTTGGCCGTTATGTTCGTTGATCGGATCAGAGTTTTTGCGCAAGCAGGAAACGGCGGGCGCGGTTCCGTCAGCTTTCGGCGGGAGAAATTTGTGCCGAAAGGCGGACCGGATGGCGGCGATGGCGGGCGCGGTGGCGATGTGATTCTGCGCGCGGATCGGCACGTGGATAACCTCTCGAATCTTTTCTACGAGCCGATCATCAAAGCCAAGAATGGCGGGCACGGCATGGGGAAAAAGATGCACGGACGTTCTGCGCCGCCGAAGATCGTGAGGGTGCCGGTGGGATCGATTGTTTGGCAAGCAGAGGAAAATAAAGAAAGCGAACACCGAACGCCTAACACCGAACGCCCGCCGCTGAATTCAGAAGAATCGAAAATCGACTTCGTCGTCGATCTTACACACGAGGATGAGGAGTTTGTTCTTTGTCGCGGTGGCGCGGGCGGCAAAGGAAACGTGCATTTCAAGAGCTCGCGCAATCGCGCCCCGCGTCAATACACTGAAGGGGAAGAAGGCGAGCAGGGCCATTTCCTGCTCGAGTTGCGCACGATCGCCGACGCCGGCCTCGTCGGTTATCCAAACGCGGGCAAATCGACATTGCTCCGAAAAATTTCGGCGGCGCGCCCCAAGGTGGCAGCGTATCCATTTACGACGCTGCATCCGATTATCGGCGTCGTGGAATTTCCCGGTTATCGCCGAGCGACAATCGCCGACATCCCCGGCCTAATCGAAGGCGCGCACCGTGGTCTTGGCCTCGGGCACGAATTTTTGCGGCATATCACGCGCTGCCGCATCTTATTGTTCGTTATCGACGTTGCGGGAAGCGAAAGCCGGAACCCAATCGAGGATTTGCAAAAATTGCGGCGCGAGATCGATCTTTACGATCCAACATTGTCAAAACGTCCATGGTACATTATCGCGAATAAAATGGATTTACCCGCGACGCGAGAAAATCTTCAAGCATTACAAGATCGATTTTCGACTGTTGAAATTGCCGCAGTCTCAGCGCAGACAGGTGAAGGCGTGGAAGAGTTAATAGCGAAATTGGAGAAGTGGCTGGCAAAAGCGTCGCAACCCATCGCCGTCGCTAAACGCGATCCGATTTCTCTCGGCAATTAAAGGTGGACAAGGCGAGAAAGCCTAGCGAAACTGGCGCTCTTAATGGGTAGACGGGTTATAGCGAGCTATTGTTCCAGCTTTCTCAAGCCGGAGATGTTGCACATTTACCGGCAGGTAAAGGCGCTGCGCAGCGTGGATACCTTCGTGGTGACCAAGGAAGTTCAGAATGCCAAGCGATTTCCGTTCCCAGATATAGAAATCATTCCAAAGCGGCGCACGAACCTGCTGGTGCACGGCTGGCTGAAATTCGTGGCGCGGCGCCCGCCGATTGTTTATCGGGGTGAGTATCAAACGCTCGAATCGTTATTGGAACGCCATAACGCCGATCTGATGCACATCTATTTTGGCCACACCGGTGTCCACCTGCTTCCGTTCATCCAGCAATGGGGCAAACCGTGCGTGGTGTCTTTCCATGGGGCTGACGTGGCCGATAAACAGGACGTCAAAGATTACCCCGCGAAGTTGCGCCGCCTTTTTGACGCGGTTCCACTGGTGTTCGCGCGTTCTCAATCACTAGCTGAGCGGCTGATTAACCTGGGTTGTCCGCAGGATAAACTGCGGATCAATCGCACCGGGATTCCGTTAAATGAGTTTCCATTCATAGATCGACAACCGCCGCCAGACGGCAAGTGGCGAGTAGTCCAGGCGTGCCGATTGATCCCGAAAAAAGGTGTGGCGACGAGTTTGCGCGCGTTCGCGATTTTCAAGAGGGATAATCCCGAAGCGGAATTTTTCATCGCAGGCAAAGGGCCGTTGCAGCCGGAATTAGAAATGCTCGCAGCCGGACTTGGGATTTACAAAGACGTTCACTTTGTCGGATTTCTGTCGCAACCGAAACTGCTGGAGCTTTATGCAAGTTCGCACCTGTTTTTGCATCCGAGCGAAACATCACCAAATCAAGACCAGGAGGGCGTGCCGAACTCGGTTTTGGAAGCAATGGCGACCGGATTGCCCGTAGCTGCGACGCGGCACGGTGGAATCCCGGAAGCGATTGATCACGGCCGCACTGGATGGCTGGTACCCGAGGAGGATCACGCCGCGTTAGCCAACGCCATGCAGCAAATCGCATGTTTGCCTGGCGCCCTGAGAGAAATGGGACTGCGCGCGCGCGCCGCAGTGACTGACCGTTTTGAACAGGATGGGCAAATCGGTCAGTTGGAATCGTTTTACGAGGAAGCAATCGCCATGAATGGCGCGGCAGAGCCCGCGAAATCAAAGCCGGTAAAGCAGCTCGCGCCGCAGTTTGCCGAGCGGGTGCCGGTAAAATAAAACTCGGTTCGAGAATTTTGTTTGTCATCCAGGCAAAAACACGCTTTCGTATGCGCGACGCAAGCGTCCCCTTGTGTTGAGTGCTCTGGCCTACGCCGCTGCACCGACTGAAAAGATTTGGGCCGCGCCATTTCTACGAACTGAATGCAGCACTGTTTTTTTTCCCGTTTGTCCTTATTGATCTTCGCGCTTTGTGGCGGATGCATTTTCGCAACGTCCACTTTTGCGGCCGAGGTCGAGCCCGCGGTGCCGTTAAAGCCCGACGAGCTAGTTCACATCGGGAAGTTTGCGATTACAAACTCGATGCTGGTGACATGGATTGTGGCGGCGGGGATCATCGTTTTCGCGCAGCTAGCAACGCGAAAAATCCAGGTTATCCCCAGCGGTGCTCAGAATTTTTGGGAGTGGCTGGTCGAGAGCCTCTATAATTTTCTCGAAAGTATTATCGGGCGCGAGCTCGTTCGTAAAACTTTTTGGTTCTTTGCGACCATTTTCATTTTCATTTTATTTGTAAACTGGTTCGGTCTCATCCCAGGTGTTGGCACGATCGGCTGGGGACATCATGATCCAGCGACCGGCGTTTTCCATGTCGATCGACCGCTGTTGCGCGGCGGGAATGCCGACCTCAACATGACCACAGCAATGGCCGCGATCTTCTTTGTGCTTTGGATCATTTGGGCGATCCAGGCCAACGGCGTCGGCGGATTCTTGCTTCATATTTTCGGACCAAAGGGTGAAACGTCTGGTTTTTTGAAACTAATCATGGTCGTTATCTTTTTCATGGTCGGATGGCTCGAAGTCATCTCGATTCTGTTCAGGCCGATCTCGCTGAGCTTTCGGCTTTTCGGCAACGTCTACGCCGGCGAAAGCATTTTGGAAGCGATGTCGAACATGGTTCCGATGCTTTCCTGGCTAATTCCGATTCCGTTTTACTTTATGGAGCTACTAGTGGGATTCGTGCAGGCGCTCGTTTTTATGTTGTTAACCGCTGTTTTTACACTTTTGATTGCACAACATCCACCCAGCCACGAACCACAACATTAACAATTTCGGCGACCCGTCGCGCTAAAACAGCGAAGATCGCCCAAGAGAAAACCAAACGAGAAACTATGATATTACCATTACTGGCAGAAATGAGCGGAAGCATTCACGTGGGACTTGCAGCCATGGGCGCGGGGATCGGAGTCGGCCTTACTGGCCTGGGGGCGGCCGCGGCGGTCGGACGCAATCCCGGCGCGGCAACCCCGATCCTGGTGCAGGCGATTCTGGCGATCGCTTTTACTGAAGCGATCGTGTTCTACGCGCTTTACCTTCTTCCTCACTAAACCCTTTCCCGCGCGGCCAATTGCCGCCGCGCCCAAAGGTTTGCATTATGAATCTGATGATTGCAGCTACGAGCGGGGGTTTTACTGACACGTTGCGCGATACGGCCGACACCTTTGGCTGGAATCCGTGGCTGTTCCTATCGCAAGTGATCAGCTTCGTAATTGTCGCGTTGCTGCTGCGTCGCTTTGCCTACAAACCGATTCTGGCCGTGCTCGAAGAACGCCGGCGACGAATCGAGGAAGGCCAGCTTAACGCAGAGAAAATTAAGAAACAACTGGCCGAGGCCGAGCAGCGTTATGCGGAAATTCTAGCCAAGGCAAACGCCGACGCACAACGGATGATCGACGAAGCTCGCGAAAGCAGCGCGCACCTCGCCGAGCGCAAGCAGCAGGAAGCGATTGCGGCGGCGGAACAAATCCTTGCGAAAGCGCGCGAAGCCAGTGCGATTGAACATGAGCGCACGATGGAATCTCTAAAGCGCGAGCTCGGACGTCTGGTGGTCGATACAACCGCAAAGGTCACGGGCAAAGTGCTCACGCCCGAGGACCAACGGCGGTTGCAGGAAGAAACAGCCCGCCAACTCGCCTGATGAAGATCAATAAGGAAATTCGTCGGCTCTCCCGCGAAATGCTCCGAGCAAGTTTCACTGACGGTCAACTTGATCCCGGCCGGATCGCATCGCTCGTGGACTCGCTGATCGCGAGAAAGCCACGCAATTACATCGGCGTTCTGAAAAATTACAGGCGTTTGCTTCGCATCGAAGTGGAAAAACGGCGCGCTCGAATCGAGACCGCGAGCGAGGTGGCTCGCGAAACTAGTTCGAGACTCGTGGCGAATCTAAAGAAAAAATACGGCGGCGATCTGACCACCGAATTCGTCGTCAATCCTCAGCTTCTTGGCGGGATGCGCATTCGCGTCGGCAGCGACGTTTGGGATGGGAGTGTCCGCGATCGCCTCGAACGCCTTGAGCAGCAACTTTAGATCCAAAACAAATCATGAGCAGCATCCTCGAAGAAATTGAAACCAAAATTGAAGGGCTAAAAACCTCGACGACAAAAAGTAATGTGGGCGTTGTCCGCGAGACTGGCGACGGCGTGGCTCGTATCGAAGGCCTTAGCGACGTCATGCTCAACGAAATGATCGAGTTTCCAAATGGGGTCTTCGGCCTGGCATTGAACCTCGAAGAAACCGAAGTTGGCGCCATTTTGCTGGGTGAAACAACAAAAGTTTCCGAAGGTGACGAAGTAAGAACCACAGGAAAACTGTTACAGGTTCCTGTCGGCAAAGCGTTGCTCGGACGCGTCGTTAATACCATAGGCCAACCGCTGGATGGAAAAGGCGAAATCAAGACAGACTCGTTTTATCCACTTGAAAAGATCGCGCCGGGCGTGATCAAACGCCGCAGTGTCAGCCAACCCGTTCAAACCGGTATCATGGCGATTGACGCCATGATTCCGATCGGTCGCGGGCAGCGCGAGCTGATTATCGGTGACCGCGCAACTGGGAAAACCACTATCGCAATCGATACCATCATCAGTCAGGCGCGGCTCAATAAAGCCGGTGAAAAGGGAGAGGTGAAAGATTATCGGCCGCTTTACTGTATTTATGTCGCGGTCGGCCAGAAGAATTCCAACGTCGCGCGGACGCTGGCCGTTCTCGAAAAAGAAGGCGCCATGCCGTACACGACGATCATCTCCGCACCTGCGTCCGACACGGCCACCAATCAATATCTCGCACCATTCGCGGGTGCCGCCATGGGGGAGTGGTTCATGGATAATGGCATGGACGCGCTCATTATTTACGATGATTTGTCGAAACACGCCGTCGCGTATCGCCAGGTTTCGCTCGTCTTGAGGCGACCTTCCGGACGCGAGGCTTACCCGGGCGATGTATTTTATTTGCACTCGCGCTTGCTTGAGCGAAGTGCCCGCGTCGCGGAAGAGTTTGGCGGCGGTTCGGTCACGGCGCTTCCGATTATTGAGACGCAAGCAGGCGACGTTTCTGCTTACATTCCAACCAATGTGATTTCGATCACTGACGGACAAATTTATCTCGAGACCGATCTTTTTTATCAAGGTATTCGCCCAGCCATTTCGGTCGGTCTTTCCGTGAGTCGCGTTGGCTCTGCGGCGCAAATCAAAGCGATCAAACAGGTCGCGGGCAAAGTGAAACTCGATCTCGCCCAGTTCCGCGAGCTTGCCGCCTTTGCGCAGTTTGGTTCCGATCTCGACGCGGCAACCAAAGCACGACTCGATCGGGGGCAACGGATTGTCGAGCTTTTTAAGCAAAAACAGTACAACCCAATCCCGGTCGAAGAACAGGTCGCCGTGATGTGGGCGATGCAAAATGGATATCTCGATGCCGTGCCTGTCGAGCGCGTAAAGGAATTTCAAATCAAGCTTCAGGATTATTTGCAGACGCGGAAAGAAAGTTTGCTGGCGGCTATTCGTGACAAAAAACAGCTGGATGAGAATATCGAGTCGCAGCTACGGGCCGCGCTCGACGAATTCAAAACCACTTGGCGATGATTTGTTTGCAAACCTTTGATCCAATTGTGGCTTCTGACCGCAAGATCGCCAGTATCGAAAGGGCGATTTACTCGCTCCGCGGTCAGCGAGTCATGCTCGATTCCGATTTAGCGGCCATTTACGGCGTTACGACAAGAAGACTTAACGAGCAATTGCGCAGGAACCGATCACGTTTTCCTGATGACTTTGCGTTTCAGCTTACGGCTGAAGAGTCTAGAAACTTGAAGTCGCAGATTGCGACTTCAAGTTTGAGGTCACAATTTGTGACCTCAAGTTCCCACGGAGGCAAAAGGAAGCTACCGTGGGTCTTTACGGAGCATGGAGCACTCATGCTCGCGAGTGTGCTCAACAGCCAAATCGCCGTTCAAGCCAGCGTGCGTGTTGTTCGAGCATTTGTTCGGTTACGCGAAATGGTCACGGCAAATGTACAACTCGCCGCAAAACTGGAGCAGCTCGAACGTAGACTCGACTCGCACGACGAGGCGATTGTCGAACTTTTTGCGGCATTGAAACGTCTGCTGGAATCGCCTGAGCCGTCGAGAAGGCGGGAGATCGGTTTCCATGTCCGAGAAAAGGCTGCACGCTACCGCGTACACCACAAATCGAAAATCAGAAATCGAAATTCGAAAATTCCCTAGATGGCAAATACCCAAGACATCCGGCGTCGGATCAAATCGATTCGCAACACCGCGCAAATTACAAAGGCAATGCAGATGGTGGCTGCGTCCAAGATGCGCAAAGCCCAGCAGCATGCCCTCGCCGGTCGGCCGTATGCCGCGCTAATGAACAAGGTTCTGGTCTCACTGCAAAGACGCACCGATCCAAGACTGCATCCGCTTCTTGAGATCAGGCCGCTCAAAAAGGAGCTCGTGTTGATCATCAGCACCGATAAAGGACTGGCCGGTGCGCTAAACACGAACCTGTTTCGCGAGGCTGCGCATTTTGATTCCGCCAAGACCGCCTTCGTGGTCACTGGCAAAAAAGCGCGGCAGTTTATCGCGCGCACCAAACGCGAGTTGCTGGCCGATTTCGAATTGAAAGATGCGCCGAGTTTTGTCGAAACCAAAGCGGTCTCGAAATTTTGTACCGAAAAATTTCTGAGTCGCGAAGTCGACAAGGTCTCCGTCCTCTACACCCATTTCATTAACACGATCAATCAACGCGCGGTTGTGCAGACGTTGCTGCCAATCAGTGGCTTCGACTTACCCAAGGGTGAACCCAGCGAAGGCGCTAAAGAACATGTCGATCCCATGGTTGGCTATGTCTTCGAGCCGAATGCGGAGACGGTTCTCGATGTAATGCTGCCCTACTATCTTCAATATCAGGTTTTCCAAATGATCCTCGACGCACGCGCGTCCGAGCACAGCGCGCGCATGGTGGCGATGAAAAACGCCACGGACAACGCCAAGGAATTTATTAAGGATCTCACTCTCGAGTACAACAAAATGCGTCAGGCTAGCATCACCACCGAGCTGCTTGAGATCGCTACCGCGCAAATGGCGCTCGGCTCGTAACCAATTTTATGAATACAGGAAACATCGTTCAGGTCATCGGTCCCGTTGTGGACGTAGAATTCCCACAAGAAAAGGGATTGCCAAAAATTTATAACGCGCTCGAAATCGCGTACGAAGTCAACGGCAATCCGACAAAGCTGACCCTCGAAGTGCAGCAGCATCTGGGTGAAAACTGGGTGCGCTCCATTGCCATGTCATCGACGGAGGGTCTCAAACGTGGGATGAGCGTGGCCGATACTGGCGGACCAATCACGGTCCCGGTGGGTGAAGGTGTACTGGGTCGCCTCTTTAATGTGACGGGCGATCCTGTTGATAACCGCGGTCCTGTAAAATACGAAAAGCGTTATCCGATCCATCGCAAAGCCCCGGCTCTCACCGAGCAGGACACAAGAGTGCAAATCCTTGAAACGGGGATCAAGGTGATTGACTTGATTTGCCCATTCTCGAAAGGGGGCAAGGTCGGCGCGTTTGGCGGCGCCGGTGTTGGCAAAACGGTTATCATCATGGAGCTCATCAACAACATCGCTAAAGGTCACGGCGGTGTTTCCGTGTTTGCCGGCGTCGGCGAACGCAGCCGCGAAGGCAATGATCTTTATACCGAAATGAGTGAGGCCGGCGTGATCGATCAAAAAGATTTGTCGAAATCGAAAGTGGGAATGGTTTTTGGCCAGATGAACGAACCGCCTGGCGCGCGCTTGCGCGTCGGACTTGCCGCCCTCGCCATGACGGAATTTTTCCGGGATGAGCGCAACCAGGACGTGCTGCTTTTCATCGACAATATTTTTCGATTTTCCCAGGCGGGCTCGGAAGTTTCGGCCTTGTTAGGCCGCACCCCGTCCGCGGTCGGTTATCAGCCAACGCTTTCCGCTGAAATGGGCGATTTGCAGGAGCGAATTACATCAACCACCAAAGGGTCGATTACTTCATTCCAGGCCGTTTACGTGCCGGCGGACGATCTCACTGATCCCGCGCCGGCGAACACGTTTGCACACCTCGATTCGACGATCGTTCTCGAGCGCTCGATCGCGGAGCTCGGAATCTACCCGGCTGTCGATCCACTGGCATCGACATCGAAATCGCTCGCGCCAGAAATTGTTGGCGAAGAACATTACAACGTCGCGCGCGGCGTCCAACGTGTCTTGCAACGCTACAAGGATCTTCAGGACATCATTGCCATTCTGGGCATGGACGAATTAAGTCCGGAAGACAAGCTGACGGTGCATCGCGCGCGCAAGATCCAGCGTTTCCTCAGTCAACCGTTTCACGTCGCGGAAGTGTTCACGGGTCACAAAGGCCAATACGTTTCGACCGAAGAAACGGTTCGCGGCTTCAAAGAAATTCTAGATGGCAAACACGACGATGTGCCTGAACAGAACTTCTACATGAAGGGCAACATCGATATGATCAAAGAATGATTTTCGATTTTCGAATGTCGATTTTCGATTGACGTCATGAACGAGCCCGAAATGAAACACCGGACTAAAAAGTTCGCGTTGCGTATTCTTGATTTGGCCGACGCGCTTCCGCGCACCCGGAGCGGAAACGTAATCGCTGGTCAAATCATCAGGAGTGGCACTTCGGTGGCGGCGAATTATCGCGCCCTCTGTCGAGCGAAATCGCGAGCTGATTTTATTAATAAGACTAGCATTGTAGAAGAAGAAGCCGATGAGAGTTGTTTCTGGCTGGAATTGCTCATTGACCGTAGCTTGCTTGCGGCCAGCCGGGTTCAGCCGTTGTTAAAAGAGGCAAATGAACTCACTGCGATTTTCGTTGCCAGTCGCAAAACAGCTGTCTCGCGGCAAGCGCGGCGCGATTCAATCGAAAATCGAAAATCGAAAATCCATGACCCTAAAGCTTGAGATCGTTACGCCGGAAACGAAAATCTACTCTGAAGACGTGGACATGGTCACGCTGCCCGGTTCGGAGGGCGAACTCGGCGTTTATCCCAAACATGTCCCGTTGCTAACTACATTAAAACCAGGCGAACTGCGAGTTGTGAAAGGCGGCCGCGAGATGGCAATGGCAATTGGCGAAGGCTTTGTGGAGATTGAGGCCGACGCGGTTTCGGTTTTGACCGACATGGCTTTGGAAGCTGAGAAGATCGATGTCACTGCGGCCGAAGCAGCTGTCGAGCGCGCCAAGGCCGCGATGAAGGAAGATCATACTGCTGCAGAGGTTGCAGGGATTCAAGCGTCGTTGCAAAAGGCACTCGCCCAATTGCACGTCAAACGCCGCCGTCATCATGGGTAGCGCACGCGTCCCGCGTGTCTGGCTTCGGCGTCGCGCCGAAACGAACTTTCCTTTTCACGCCGAAGTACCCAGATGAAAATCCCAGCAGCTTTGGGAATCATCGCCGGCAATGGCGTTTATCCCCGATTGCTCGCTAGTTCGGCGCGAAACGCCGGTGCCAAAAAAATCGTTGCGGCCGCATTCACGAACGAAACGGATCCTGCGCTTACGCAACATGTCGATCTAATCGAGTGGATGCGCGTTGGCCAATTAAGCAGACTGCTGAAATTTTTTCGCGAGCAACAGGTTCATCACGCGATCATGGCCGGACAAATCGGGCCAAAAAATCTTTTCGATCTGCGGCCGGATTGGAAAGCGTTGCTTTTGCTCGCAAAATTGAAACAACGAAATGCGGAAGCGATCTTCACGGCGATCGGAGATGAACTCGCAAAAATCGATGTCGATCTTTTGCCGGCCACGACATTTCTCGAAGATTCGCTCGCACCGGCAGGATTAATCGCAGGGCCGAAATTATCGCGTCGCGAAGAAGAAGATGTCGATCTCGGCTGGAAGATCGCGAAGGAAATTGCGGAGCTCGACATCGGGCAAACTGTGATCGTCAAAAACGGAACGATAGTCGCGGTCGAAGCTCTCGAAGGCACGAACGACGCCATCAAACGCGGTGGCGCGCTTGCGCGGAAAGGCGCGGTGATGATTAAAGTCGCCAAGCCGAAACAAGACATGCGCTTTGATGTGCCTGTTATCGGCGTGGAAACAATCCGCATCGCGGCCGAAGCGAAATTGCGCGTCATCGCAATCGAAGCGGGAAAAACTCTGCTGCTCGAGTGCGATGCGATAGTCGACTTTGCCGGGCGCTCCGGAATTTCGATCGTCGCTCGCTAGTCGTGATCGCCAATCCAGAATTTACAATCTGAGATTCGTTTCGGGGTCTGAGCTTAGTTGGTAGAGCGCCTCAACAACATCGAGGCGAGCCAAGTGCCGGTGGTCGGCGTCATGCCTCGCATAGACTGAAAATATCTTCTCGGTTTTTTGACTGACGCTGCAGTACGACAGGAGCAGCAGGTTATCCGCGATTGAAAAGCAAAAGACTATTCGCAGGTAGAGTCAACGCGGCGGAATAGCTAAAACCATGCATCGGTATGTCATCCGCGAAGACTGTCCCCGCGTTCCCAGTCGCTTGTGGGTTAACCCAATTATCGTAAACGTCGCTGTTGAATACTTCGCGCCAGCCGCCACCAGTAGGAAAACCGATCCGATAGCCGTAGCGGTTAGAGTTCGCCAGGTTTGCCACAATGATCGCGTCATGCCCTTCGCCTGGCACCCAACGGTGGAACACCAGGACACGATTCTCGTCATGTGCGTCCACTACGCGAAAACCCTCGCTCCGAAGCGCCGGAAGCTGCCAGCGTAACTGAATCAATTCTCGAGTAAAACGCAGGAAATCGCGCATTGCCGGATCGGTTGCGTTTAAGCCGTCCCAGTATATTCGGAGTTCTGGATGCCCTGCCACGTCGTCGGACCATTGCTTGTCCTCGAGAAATTCCTGCCCCATGAATAGCATTGGAATACCGGGCGAAGTCAGGACGAGACCCATCGCCACGCGCGAGCGACTGCGCGCCCACCAGGAATGCGGATTTGAAGAATCGGCAAGTCGCGGGATCCGGTCCATCCGGTTGTGATCGTTGGAATCCTTTGGCTGCATCACCAGATCGTGGTTCTCAATCCCCTGAACACCCCGCCAGAGGTTCGGAAAACCTGAGGGCGCGAGCTGGCTTGCCAGGGCGGTCATCGGCAAAGCATCGTCGCCGGGAGAAGAAGCGGATCGAAGGACATTGCGTAAGGCAATGCGCAGGCCGTCTGTCATTGTTGTATGGAAGCCTGCCCCACCAGCAGACGTTTCCTTTATTACCCACGGATTGGCTGGCCAGTACTCTGCGTGCTGCAACGCGCCCGGCCTATGCATGCGCAGAGTGCCAGTCAACGCCTGACAAAAATCCCAGCCTCTCCCGTAGCTATTGCTGTCGATAACGCTGACTTCATCATAGCGGAAGCCGTCAACGCGATATTCGTCGAGCAAGAAAAGCGCATTATTAATAAGAAACTGCCTCACGCCATCACTTTGGAAGTTGAAAACATTTCCGCCCGCCCAAGTCTTGTCGGAGAAAAAGAGCGAGTTCCAATATTTCGGCGGAGTATCTTCGGACCCGTTCTGCCGATCGAAAAACCATAAGCTTTCAGTTCCGAAACCGCCACCTGCATGGTTAAAGACAAGGTCCAGAATAATGGCTAGACCATAAGCGTGGCAGAGATCGATAAGCGCCTTAAGCTGATTCATCTCGCCGCGGAGATGCTCCTCTTCAAAAGGAGATAGCCCTTTCGCTTCAAGCAATTCATTCGCGCGGGCGAGATAAGGCGCGAGGCGATCCTCACCTACGCCAAACGCCATTTCGGGCGAGAAGTAATCGGTCCCGTTGTATCCTAAACTGAAGTCGCCAGGGAATTCCTGAATAGGCATCAGTTGCAACACTGATACACCCAGGTCGGCAAGGTAAGGGATCTTATCCATCACGTCCAGGAAGGTCCCTGTGTATGGCGGCCAATGCGGCGTATAGAAAGCTCCAACGTGCAATTGGTAAATGACAAAATCCGAGAACTGCGGTGTCACAAATCCGGTCTCGTGCCAGAGAAAGTCCGGGTTCCGAACGATGCAGTCCGAACTATCGCTCGTAAGCTCGCGCGCATACGGATCGCGTTTGTAACCGGGACCCGCCTGACCGTCGATCCAGAACTTGTAACGTTGTCGATCCTGCACGCCGGAGATAAAACCGCGCCAGTGACCGTTGCCATGTAAAACTAATGCGGCGTCGTCGCGAATTTCGAAGTTATTGAAATCGCCGCGCACATGGACCGCGCTCGCATTCGGCGCCCAAACCCGAAAAGTTGCGCCGTCGGCGACGAGATTGGCTCCCATCGGCGTATCGGGGCTAACATGACTCAGGGAAGCGGGAATGGAATGCCTTTAACCGATCCGCTAAACTCGGGCAACCGGGATTTGTTTCAAACTGGCCGCTCTCCCTCAATTTTGCAGCGCGTTCGAAGCGCGGACAAATCGATTAGCATTGGTGCTTTGCAACTGTTACTCGGCGACTGGTGCTATCGGAGTTGGATTATTTAACCACGTATTGAGAAACGCAATTGCCTGACCTTTCACATGCGGCCAATACCCGAAGGAGTGCCGAGTGCATCCATCTGGCCCCGGTCTTTCTGTTATGAGAAGCTGTTCACAATTGCGCACGCCGACCGCAGCCACTTTGTTCACTAAGATCGCGAACTGATTGGGCGGCATCGGATCGAGATTGGTCGCGATAATAAAAACCGGCGAAGAAGAGTTGGTAAACCTCCGATAAGGCGAAGCCAGATCGAGCAACCCTCCGTCACTGTCACAAGCAGGGCCAGGTGAGCAACCAACATAATTGCGAACGTCTGCGCCAAACTGTGCACACCTGGTATCGATAAGCGAAGCCGGATCGTGAAAATCGTATGCCCCGCTTAGGAGCACGGCAGCGTCCAACTGGTCGCCTCCGAGG
>Ga0209689_1002384_pt1 | contig 13987 bp, 13 predicted proteins | sample GraSoiAngelo_149_FD_187119 | JGI IMG/M metagenome (GOLD analysis project Ga0209689, IMG submission 187119) | Grasslands soil microbial communities from the Angelo Coastal Reserve, California, USA - 14_1009_09_30cm (SPAdes) (version 2) | ecosystem: Environmental > Terrestrial > Soil > Grasslands ...
GCTCGTGGACGTTCCTTCAGCTTCACGCTGCCGCTCAGGCAAACGCTCGCGGCGGGGCCGAGCTAGCCGACCCGGCCGACCCGAGAGCCCGCGCCGACAGCAGGACGGTCCTCACGGCACAGACGAAACCGCTCAGCCAGCGGGTAGTCCGCCCACACCGCGGTAGCGGAAGCCGGCGGCCGCGGCGCGGACGGGATCGATGACCGCCCGGCCGTCGACCAGCAGATCGCCACGAGTGACGTCGCGCAGCGCGCGGAGGTCGAGCGCCGCGAACTCGGGCCACTCGGTCGCAACGACGACGGCGTCCGCGTCCGTGCACGCCGCGAGCGCATCGGGGTCGACACGTGAGATCGCCGTGTCCGACGTGGACCGGATCGCCGGGTCATAGGCGTTCACGCGCCTACCCGCTCGCGCGAGCCGGTGCGCCAGCGCGAGCGCCGGCGATTCGCGCGTATCCGCGGTCCCCGCCTTGAAGGCGAGACCGAGAAGGCCGATCGATGCGTCCGTGGGTGTCTCGCGCTCGATCATCAGGGCGAACTGTGCGAGCTGGCGGTTGTTCTGTTCGATCGCCGCCCTCAGAACGATGAAGTCGTAGCCTTCCCCGGCGGCGAGCGCCGCGAGCGCGCGCGTGTCCTTCGGAAAGCACGAGCCGCCCCAGCCGAGTCCGGGCCGCAGGTGGCCCGCTCCGATGCGCGGGTCGAGCGCCATCGTTCGGAGCACCGCTCCGGCATCCGCGCCGACGACGTCCGCGAGATTGGCGATCTCGTTCACGAAGCTGAGCTTCGTCGCGAGGAAGCCGTTCGCCGCGTACTTGGCGAGCTCTGCGCTACGGCTGGTCGTCCAGATGAGCGGAGCCTGGGCCGCCTCAGCACCGCTTCCGCACGGCCGCTCGCGGAGCGGCGCGTACAGCGCCTCAACGACCGCGCGCGCCGCCGACGGCCCGCCGGCCACGATGCGCGTCGGGACGAAGGTGTCCTGTAAGGCGTGCCCCTCGCGGAGGAACTCAGGATTCGAGACCACGAGCTGGTGGAGGAGCGCGCCCGTCTGGAGTCGATCGCAGGTGCCGACCGGTACGGTCGAGCGTATCGCCACGACCGCGCCGGGCCGCGCACCGAACGCGATGCTGCGAGAGACCTCGTCGACCTGGACGAGATCCGCGTGCCCGTCGGGCCGCATCGGCGTGCCCACCGCGACGAGAACGACGTCGGCGCGATCGATCTCGGGATCGGTCTCCACGAACCGGACCGCCGTCTGACCGAGCAGCTCCCCGACGCCCGGCTCGCCGAGGGGATCCTCCCGCCGGAGGAGCCGCGACAGTCGGACAGGATCGCGCTCGACGCAGACCACGTCATGCCCGACCACGGCGAAGGCGAGCGCGCTCGTGAGGCCGACGTATCCGGCGCCGATGACCGTCAGGCGCATCGTCGACTCCCGACGTGCAGCCGGCCCGCGGCGAGCCGCTCCTCGCAGAGCTCGAGAAGCGCGCGGGTGAAGGGGCGTCGCTCTGGAAACGTCGTGCTGAGGTAGACGTGGCGGGCGAGGGTGAGCGTCGCGTACGTCCTCACCGCGGGGCGCACGCTTTCGCCGGCGAGCTCTACGAATCGGTCCTCGAGCGCTCTCTCGCGGTCCGCCAGCGCGTCGGGCCGTCCGAGCTCGCGCAGGCCGTACTCGGTGATGTGCCCGATGAAATTCCCTATGTCGAGCGCCGCCTCGCCCTCGCAGTAGAGGTCGAAGTCGATGAGATAAAGGTGCGAGCCGTCGACGATCACCTGATCGGCGTAGAAGTCGCGGTGGATGCCGATGGGCGCGGAGCGCGGTGTCGCCGCGGCGAGCCGCTCGCACCCGGCGAGAAGCGAGCGAAGGCGCCCCGCGTATCGCGGCTCCGCGGCTGCCACGCGCGCCAAACACTCGCTCAGGATCCGCAGCTCGTCTTCCATCGCGTGGCTCTCGGAAGGAGGGATGCGAATGCGATGGATCTTGTGCGCGGCCTCGGCGACCTGGCGCGCGAGACCGACCCCATCGGGGCCGGCCAGCACCTCGGTCGCGCAGATCCCCGGGACCTTTCGCTGCAGCCACATCCTGAACGTCGCCACTGTCCCGATCGGCTCGGGCACGGAGATGCGGTCCGCACATTCCGAGTCGAACCCGGACTCCCAGAACGCGGAGAGGAGACGATAGCCGGCGTTGCCGTAGCGGCCGAAGCGCACCTTGCCGACCAGCGTCACTCGCTCGTCGGGCGCGTCCGCTCTTTCGACATCGACGTCGTACTCGATGACGCACCGGCGTCCGGGCTTGTGTCTGGTCACCCGGATCGCGCGTAGGCGCGCGACGCCGCCGGGCCCGGTGAGGCGAACCAGGTGGCGGAGCTTGCGCTGCGCCCGGGCGGGGTCGAGTGCGAGCCCGATCGTAGGAAGCGCGGGATCGGCGGCGGCGCCGAGCGGGTCGAGGACGTCGACCGTCACGCCAGCACCTCTGACCACAGCGAAAGGAGCCGGTCGACCTGACCGGCGATCGAGAAGCTCCGCTCGACCCTGCATCGCGCCGCCGCGCCGAGCCGCGCCGCGACCTCCCGATCGCGCAGGAGCCGCTCGAGGGCCGCGGCGAGCGCGCTCGCGTCGCCGGCGGGAACGAGGAGCCCGGTGATCCCGTCGTCGACGAGCTCGGGCACGCCACCGACCGCGGTCGCGACCGCCGGAACCCCGCAGGCGCCGGCTTCCATGAGGCTCACCGGCATCCCCTCGCTGTCGCTCGTGAGGGTCGCGACGGCGGCACGTTGCCACAGGGAAACGACCTGGTGCTGGGTGACGGCGCCGACGAGCTCGAATGTCTCCCCGAGCGCGAGGCGTTGGCGCGCCTCCTCGAGCTCGCCGCGGCAGCGGCCATCGCCGACGAGGAGCGCACGGAACTCGACGCCTCGTGACCGCAAGGCCGCGCAGGCCTCGAGGAGGAGGCCCAGATTCTTCACCGGCACGAGCCGGGCGACGCAGACGATCCGGGGCGGCGAGGCGGGCGCCCCATCCGGTCGGAATCTGGAGGTATCGACACCGGAGGCGATGACCCGGACGTGGGCGGCGGGCACGCCGAAGCGCTCGACGATGGTCCGCGCGTTCGCCCATGAAACGGTGACGACCGCGGCCGCTCGCGCGGCACGAAGAGCGAAGTCCGCGGGCGGCCGGCGGTAGATGTCGTGGCCGTGCGCGGTGAACGTGAACGGGACGCGGAGCTCGCCGGCGAGCTCCCACGCGGCCGCCGCCGGCTCGGTCGCGAAGTGCGCGTGCACGACCTCCGGGGCGAACGTGCGCAGCGCCGTCGAGAACCCGGCGCGGTCGTACACGGTGCGCTGGACGAGGCCGGCCTCGGCGACGATCTCGTGCTGCAGGCTCTCGGTGGGCGACCGGAGCGAGAGGATCAGCACCTCGACCCCGCGGCGTCGGAGCTCGACAAGCTCGTTGGCGATGAACGTCTCGGAGAGCTTGGGAAACGTGTTCACGATGTAGGCGACGCGGCGGACGCTCACGGTGCGACCGCCCGCTTCGCGATCAGCGGCTCCGCGATCTGCGTGATGCGGGCCGCGTTACGGTCCCAGGTGTACTTGTCGCGCACCTCGGCGGCCGCCGCGATCCCGAGGCGGCGCGCGAGCGCACGGTCCGACAGCAGCCGGTCGCAGGCGTCCGCGAACGCCGCGGGGTCCGACGGCGAGTACAGCAGTCCGGTCTCGCCGTGGTGGAGGACCTCCTCGATCTGCCCGAGGCGCGGAGCCGCGATCGCGGCGGCGCAGCCCATGTACTCGAAGAGCTTGAGCGGTGAGAAGTAGAAGTCATGGGTCGGCGGCGGGTAGGGCGCCACGGCGACATCGAACTCGCGAATGAGCGCGGGCACATCCTCGTGGGGGACGGCGCCGGTCACGCGGACGTGCGCGGCGAGCCCGCGGGACTCGATCTGGCGCTCGAACTCGCGACGCCCGCGACCGTCTCCGACGACCACGAGTCGAACGTCCGGGTGCCGCGGCAGGAGGCGCTCGAGAAGCGCCGGCAACGCGTCGATGCCGTGCCAGGGCTGATAGCCGCCGACGAAACCGACGACCGGCTCGCCGTCGAGGTCCCAGCGCGCACGCACCGCCGGCGCGCGCGGGCCGGGCCGAAAGGCCTCGGCGTCGATGCCGTTCGGCACGCTGTGGACGCGCTCCTCCGCGACGCCGAGTGACACGACGTACGCCCGCACCGCCGCCGACACCACGAAAACGGCGGAGGCCCGCGTGATCGTCCACCGCTCCGCGGCGGCCGCGAGCTCGTTGGCTCCCTCCCCGCGCCGGTAGATCCGGTCCTCGAGGAGGAGCGGAGCGTTGACCTCGAGGAGCAGCGGCACGCCGAGCGCTTCGGCGGCCACGGCGCCCGCGGTTCCGTAGATCGCGCAGCGCTCGTAGATGATGTCCGGCGGCGCATCCCGAAAGCGGCCGCGGAGCGCCTCGGCGAGATCGCGGTTGTAGAGGATGCGGCGAAGCTCGTCAGGAAGCGGGCTGGTCACGCCGAGCGTGGCCGCGAACGCGTCCACGGAGCGCGACGCCGAATCGGTGAGCGCGCTCGGCGCTAGGTGGAGGACCGGCACCTCGAGCCGCGCGGGTCTCTCCCAGGACGACTTGGTGAGGAGCGGTGACGCGAGGACGACGGAGTGTCCGGCGCGCCTGAACGCGTTCACCAGACTGCGCACGTGGACAGAGCCGCCCCGATTTCCCAGGACGGGAATGCCGAGGTCGGAGCAGACGTAGAGGATCCTCATGCGCCCGCGCTCATCGCGACCGCCGGCTCGCCCCGTGCCGCGGCCCGCAGCCCAAAGACGGAGGCGTATCGACCGTTCGCGTGCATGAGCTCCTCGTGCGTCCCACGCTCGACCACGCGCCCGCCGTCGAGGAACAGGATGAGATCCGAGCGAGACACGAGGTCGAGGTCATGGCTCACCAGGAGCGTCGTCCGGCCGCGCGCGATCGCTCTCAGGCCGTCGGTGACCGCTCGGGCGTTCTCGTCGTCCAGGCCGGTCGTCGGCTCGTCGAGGATCAGGATGGACGAGCGGCGCACCGCCGCTCGCGCGAGCGCGATCCGCTGGCGCTGGCCGCCCGACAGCGTGACGCCCCGCTCCCCCAGCATCGTGTCGTATCCGCTCGAGAGCGCCCCGATGAAGCCGTGTGCGCTCGCGAGAAGCGCGGCGGCCCCGATCTCCCCCGCCGTCGCACGCGGCGCGCCGTAGGCGATGTTGTCGCGCACGCTCGCGGCGAAGAGCATCGGATCCTGAAGGACGACGCTGATCTGGGAACGAAGCGATTCGAGCGTGTAGGCGCGGATGTTGTGACCGTCGATCGTCACCGCACCCCGCTGCGGGTCGTAGAGGCGCAAGACGAGGCTCACCAGCGTCGACTTCCCGCTGCCCGACGCGCCTGTCACGGCGACCCACTGTCCCGGCCTCACCTCGAACGAGACGTCGTCGAGCACGGGGCTGCCGGCTTCATAGGCGAAGCTCACACGCTGGAAGCGCAGGGCACCCGAGAACGCGGGGGCGGTCCGCGCACCCGGAAGGTCGCGGACCTCCGGCTGCTCCTCGAGGACGTCGAGGACGCGTTCGCCGGCGGCCGTCGCCTTCGCGAGCCGTCCGGTGTACTTCGCGAAATCGCGCGCCGGTCGGAAAGCGCTCTTGAGGTAGCTCAAGAACACGATGAGGTCTCCGGCCGTGAGCGCGTGCTGGAGGACGAGCCGTGCCCCGAACCAGAGCACGAGCGCGGTGGCGACGGCTACGAAGAGATCAACGCTCCGTTCGAGGCTCGCCGAAAGCCGGCTCGCGCGTACGCCGGCGCGAAGGCTCTTCGCGTTCGCGCTGGAGAAGGCGTCGGAGAAGGTCCGCTCGAGGGAAAGCGCCTGCACGATCTTGATCGCGCCGATCGACTCGACCGCGGTCGCGGCCATGGCGCCGTCACGTTGCCGCTGCTTCCGCGACGCCTCCTTGATGAGCCCGCTCAGCTTCACGGTCCGGATCCAGAAGAGCGGAGCAGTCGCGAGCGCGAGGACGGCGAGCTCCCACCGCAGCCAGAGCATGAGCCCGACCATCCCGAAGAGGACGAGCGTGCTCGCGGCGAGCGGCAGGATGGCCGTGACGGCGACATCGTTGATGACGCCGACGTCGCTCATGACGCGTAACGCCAGCTCCCCGCTCCGGGATCTCGTGTGGAAGGAGAGCGAGAGGTATTGAAGGTGTCGGTAGACCGCGGCGCGCACTCCGGTGAGCACGCGGTTGCCGATCAGCGCGAAACCGACCGTGTTGGCGTATGACGCGAGCGCGCGCAGACCTGTGATGGCGACCAGGCCGATCGCGATCAGGGTGAGGACGATGGTCGGGTCGAGCGCGTTCAGGAAGGCCGGACCCGACCCGTTCTTCGGCGACGCGAGGACGCGATCCAAGACGAGCTTGAGCGGCCATGGCTCGAGCAGCTGCAGCGCCACCTCGGCGAAGAGCGCGCCGAGCGAGGCGAGGACCAGGAGCCACTGGCCTCTGAGGTGGGGCCAGAAGTGGCGGCCAAGCCGCCAGAGACCCGGCGCCGACCGCCGGGCCGTCAGCGCGCGAGCCACCGCTGCGTGAGCGCCCCAGCGAACCGCGGCCTTCCGCGCAGGGCCTCCGCGTACACCCTGGCGTAGATCGCCTCGGTCTCGCGGACCATCGCCTCGTGCCCTGGGAGGAGCCGGATCTCGCGGGCGCCCGATCTTGGTCGACGGGCGCTCTTGGCCATCTTGACGAGCCCTCGCGCGAGGGCGTCGACATCGCCCGGCTGCACCAGTGCCACGCGTTCGAAGCCGCGGACCTGTTCGGGAATGCCGCCCACCGAGCTCGCGACGACCGGGACACCCGCCGAGAGCGCCTCGAGCGTGACGAGCGGCGTGCCCTCGTTGCTGAGTGATGGCACGGCGAGCACGTCGAGCTCCGCGATGAGCCGCGGACCGTCGATGCGCGCGCCGAGGAAAGACACGCGCCCGCCGATGCCGAGCTTCTCCGCGGATGCCACGAGCCCCTCGCGAAGCGGGCCGTCACCGATGACTACGAAGCGCGCGCGCGGCAGCTCGCGCAGGACAGCCGCGGCGGCGAGGAGGAAGCACGCGACGCCCTTCTCCGGAACGAGGCGCGCGACCGTTCCGATCACCGGATCGTCCGGCGCGAACCGACGCTGGAGCGGATCGGCGTCGCCGCTCAGTCCGCCGGCGGGCGGTATCGCGTTCAAGATCGGCGTCACTCGCGCCGTGGGGACGCGGTCCACCTCGGTGAGGCGGCGCCCGATGCTGCCCGAGACGGCGATCACGTGAGCGGCGCGCCGGTACGCTGCACGGCTTGTGCGCCAGGCGCGCTCGTCGCGCCAGGACGCTTCCGAGTGTTCGGTGATCACGAGCGGGATGCCGTTCCGCGCGCCAGCGACCGCGGCCGCGGCCGCGCTCGCGTGCATGTGCGCGTGGATGAGATCGAACCGTCCGCGGCTCAGGAGTCCCTCAAGCAGACGCGTGTAGGAGACCGATACGCGGCGTTTGACCAGATGCTCCGCGAGGACGCGGAGCGGGACTCCAGACCTGACGACGTCCGCACGGAGCGGGCCCGCCAGCGAACAGGCGATCGTCACGTCGTGCCCGCGCCGCTTGAGCCCGGCCGCCAGACCGATGACGTGTCGCTCGGCGCCACCGATGTCGAGCGAATCGCACACGAGGAGGATTCGCAGCCGAAGGTCGGACCGTCCGAGCCAACCGACGGCTCCTCCTCGTAGCGCCGCGCCTGGGGTCGCGGGCCCGACCATGCGCACAGAACCTCTAACGCGTGCACCGACGCGCGATGTTGGAGGAGTACTAGCGACGCAAAACTACGGGGCCCGATAGGACTAGCGGGCGCGCCTTGGGCTCGTCGACGAGTTCAGCTCAACCCTTGGCGAAGCGTGCTGCCGACAACGACGCGCAGGTACCGCGGCTAAGTGATCCGGTCCGCCCATTGCATTACCGCCTGAAGTTCCCTCCGCGCCGAGGTCGTCCGCGCGACGAACGGACCACTGTTGGCCGGGCTCGATCTCCTCGCCGTCCTGCTCGGAATCCCGCGACGAGGCGGGCAACGCCCACGCACGTCCCCAAATCACAACCGTGTAACGCAGCCGCGCGCGAGCCGAGAGAGCAGGCCTCGGCACGCTTACTGCTTCGCGAGCTCTCGTGTCGGGATCTCGGCGTGAATGTCGACCGCGTGAATTCGCAGAACGATGAAGACGGCACAGTCGCGCCGCGCGCGCTGCGGTGGCGCGCTTCTGATCGCTCTCGCACTCACGCTCTTACCGGTGCCGGCCAGGGCCGAGGACAGGGGCGATTCGACTGGCGCTGCCGTCTTCTACACCCTGGTAGAGAGCGATAACGAGCCGAACCAGCTACTGGCGCATCTCGGGATCGGCGGACCTGACGCATTCCGGGAGATGCTTCTGTGGAACCCGCAGCTCCACAACATCTACGCGCTGACTCCGGGCACGCGCCTGCGGGTCCCCGGCTTTGGGCAGCGCCCGGCGTTCCCAGCGTTCCAGAGCGATTACTCGAAGTGGAAGATCATCGGCAGCCACACGAGTCGATTCATCGGCTCACCCTGGGAGCGCGTGACCAACATCATCGTGTCAGCGAACGCGGTCAACAACTTCTTTGACAACGCAGCGCACCCTTACATCGCGCCGCGCGACAGCCTCTCGCTGACCTATCTGCTTGGCGAGATCTCCCTGCGAACCGGCTACACGTTGGGCAAGGCGATCGGCCTCGAGGACGGCGAGCTGATCGACATCCCGGCCATCGGCGGCGGCATCTGCCAGCTGCCCTCCACGGTGTTCCCGGCTGCGGCCAAGGCGGGCCTCGACATCGTCGAGCGTACCTCGCACGCGTACTTTCCCTACTTCTACTGGGGCTACCCCGAGGGCTTCGGATTCGACGCGACGGTCGCGCCGCCATGGGGACCCGACCTGGTGATCCGCAACCTGTACGACCACCCGGTGCGCCTCTTCGCCCGCGTCGACACGAACGCGCAGAGTCTGACGATCGAGGTGTGGGCTCCGCCCGAGCTCAAGCCGTTCCACGTCGAGATCGATGGCCCCTATCTCTACGCCGGCGGCACGTACATCCCGACCGCACAGGCGGGGTGGGTCTGGTGGTCGTCGCAGGCGGTCGTGTCGCAGAAGGTCTGGGTCGACGGGAACATGTGGAACCGGCCGTTCTGGAGCACGTACAAACGCGACCCGCACCGGTAGGCGCGTCCGCATAACGCGGCGACGATCCCCACCGCAGAAGACGTGGCAGAGCCACATCACGCGGGCGCCCGCGACGGGCGACGCGCTCGCCCATACGGGCCAGCTCGGCGATCCGATCGGGAGCTGCAGCTGCTCGGGCTTCAGATCACGCAGCCGCGCGACGAGTCGCTCGTTCTGGAGCTGCCAGCCGCGGAAGAGCGGAGCGATCGTCGGCCTGGTCATCACATCCGAAGGTAAGCGCGCCGCACGTCGGCCGAGTTTCGGTCCGTCAGGCCGCCGAAGCAACCTTCGCGACGTCACCGATGACCGCGGCGAGCTCCTGCGGGCGCGACCACATCGGCCAGTGGCTCGTCGGCAGGTCGACGTAGGTCACCTCGCGCAGCTCGGCCAGGCCGCCGATCCACGCATAGCCCTTCTTCACGGCGTCCTTGATCTGCTCGGACGTCATCGACGTGCACACGACCGTGGTCGGCACGTCGAGGCGCGCGTCGTTGGTCAGCTTGGGAGCCTCGCGCAGCGCGCCGCCCGGCTCGGGAACGGCTCGGCGGCGGAACGTCTCGAGCTGCTCCTCACTGAGCCCCTCGAGGCTTTCGTTCTCTGCGAGCTCCTTCCTCGTGGGCAGCGGTTTCTCGACAGCGCTGAACTCGGGGTCGAGCGCGCCCGTCGCCGGGCCCGAGTCGACGTACACCATCGCCGCGATCCGCTCCGGAATGCGGTCGGTGGCCGCGTAGCCGGGGAGCCCGGCGCCGCTGTGCACGGCGAGCACGACGGGACGCCCCGCCGCCCTCACCGCCTCGCAGATCGCGTCGACGTGATCGGCGAGCGTGACCCTCGACCGGTCGGCGTCGGCCGACTCGAGACCGGGCAGCGTCAGCGCCCTGACGTCGTGCCCGTCGGCCCGCAGGGCGGCGGCGACCTCGTCCCACGCCCACGCGCCGAGCCAGAACCCGGGAACCAGGATGATCGGTGTGGTCTTCATGCCCCAAGCCCATGATGTGACACTTCGGCGACCACCCTCACGCGCCGGCCCCGGCGCGCCACAGCAAGGCATGACGTGGAGTTCGACGAGGCCTCATGGTCCGTTCGGAAGGATGACATCACGTGCACGATGCACGGCAGACGAGTGGCGTAACGACCAAATAGCGAGGCGTCGTGTGTCCACGACAGTGCACTCGCTCAGTCGCGGCCCCTCGTCGTGGCGATGTCCGCCTCGTTGCCCGCCGCGTCGGCCAGCGTCCACCACGAAGGCGCGAACTCGTCGCGCACCATCCGGCCGCCCGCGGCGAGCGCCGCCGCGATGCGAGCCTTCGCCTGCTCGTACGGCACCCAGATCGCGACATGGATCGCGCCGAGGCCACCCGGGCGCAGCTCCTTCATCTGCTCGAACCAGAAGGGCACCGCCCGACCGTGCGGATCGACGAGATCCTCAGCGGGGCTGTCGCGGCGAGGCTCATATCCGAGGACGGCGCGCCAGAACGGCATCACCGCGGCTCGATCAGTGGCGCCTGGGATGACGAGCAGGCTCTGGACCGCCGACGGGTCGGCAGAGAAGCCGAGCTTTCGGGCAACTGCCGAGATCCGGCTGGCCAGCTCGACATGGCCCCGGGTCATCCCGGCGTAGTCATCTGTGATCTCGAGCATGCGCACGGTCACCCCGTCGTGCCGCAGATCAACCTCAGGGCGGTTGTCGTCGAAACCCGGCAGCTCGCTGATCGCTTGCACGAGCCGGGCGCCTGCGGCGAACGACCCGGTCTGGAAGTACACGTTCGCACCATCGCCGAGCACACGCCAATCCTCGATGCCCTCGGACTCGTGGAACTGCTTTGGGCTGATTCGGTCGGTCATGCGGGCCTCCTTGCGTCATGTCACGAGGACTTGCGGGATTGTGCGGCGCGAGACTGTGAAGGCGCGGAACAGGTTCGGGCAGCTCGCGAGGGTGCGCGACGACGGGCTCGTGTAGCGTGAGATCGGGAGAGCGACGATGAAGATCACCAAGAACACCGTCGAGTCGGCGACGGGCCCGCGTGAATGGTTCACGGGCGTTGTGTATGTCGATCCCGTCGCGACGCCGTCAGGCCCATCGCGTCTGAGCGCGAGCAGCGTCCACTTCGCACCAGGCGCGCGCACCGCGTGGCACACGCATCCGAACGGACAGACCATCTACGTCACAGAGGGGGTTGGTCTCGTCCAGGGCCGCGGCGCGCCGATCGAGGTGGTCCGCCCGGGCGACCGCGTGTTCTTCGAGCCGGGCGAGGACCACTGGCACGGCGCCGCGCCGACGCGCTTCATGACGCACCTCTCGATGGTCGAGGTCGACGAGAAGGGCAACAGCGCGACGTGGGGCGCGCGCGTCAGCGACGAGGAATACCGCGCAGCGCCGTCCGTCGGCGAGGCCCGTCGATGAGCGCATGGACGAAAGGCGAGCTCGACAGGATCGCGGCAGCGGACGAGCTGGAGATCGCGTCGCTGCGACGCGACGGCACCCTGCGAGGATTTGTGACGATATGGGTCGTCCGCCACGGCGACGACCTGTACGTCCGATCGGTGAAAGGGCCGACCGGCGTGTGGTTTCGCGGAACGCAGGCGCGCCATGAAGGCCGCATCCAGGCTGGCGGCGTCGACAGAGACGTGACCTTCGTGAAGGCCGACGACAAGCTCAGTGACGAGATCGACCGCGCGTACCGCACCAAGTACCGCCGCTACGCCGCGAACATCGTGAACAGCGTCCTCACGCCCGGGGCGCGGTCAGCGACCCTTCGCCTCGTGCCGCGCGAGAGCGCGCGTGCGACATCGCGTACGCCATCGTCTTCGAGGAGGCCCTAGCAACGCGTCGCCGGTAGCCCGGAGGGGATTCGAAACCCCTGACCCTCGTCGTTGAAAGGGAAGAGGACGCGGCAGGCGGCCTAGACGAAGGACTGCGAAGAGATGAGGCGCCGGGCCGACCGAGCCTGGCTCATCAGTGCGGTATCGCCTTATTCGCCAGCCGATCGGCGCGCTCGTTCTCCGGATGCCCGGCGTGCCCCCTGATCCAGCGCCACTCAATCGAGTGCCGCGCCGCCGCCCGATCCAACTCGCGCCAAAGGTCGGCGTTCTTCACCGGCTTCTTGTCCGCGGTGAGCCAGCCGCGGCGCTTCCAGGCCCCGATCCACTCGGTGATGCCCTTCATTAGGTAGAGCGAGTCGGTGTGGAGGCGCACTTGACTCGGCCGCTTGAGTGCGTCGAGCGCGCGGATGGCGGCGGTCAGCTCCATACGGTTGTTGGTGGTCTGCGCCTCGCCGCCCCAGAGCTCCTTCTCGGCCCCCTTGGCTCGTAGCAGCGCGCCCCAGCCGCCGGGGCCGGGATTGCCCTGACAGGCGCCGTCGGTGTAGATCTCGACCTCAGACATCGCCGTGCGCTCCCCGTTGCGCGTCGACGCGAACGGGGGCGGCTCCGCCGTGTGCTCCGAGAGGCCTTCGTCGGGCAGGTTCGGCTCGTTCGTGTTTCTCCACAGTCGTGAAAGGTCCTTAGGGTCGCGCAACTGCTACCCAAGCGTCGCGTCACGCGTCCCAGCTAACGACGCCCCGCCCCCGGATATCCGGTAGCGGCAAAGACGCCGCTTCCGCCTCGACCGCGTCGCGTGCCGCGCGCGAAAGACGATGCCACGTCTTGATTGCCACGGCCCCCAGCGCACGTCGCCATGTGCCAACGATCTCGCCATCGACGAGGACGCCGCCCGGCCAGACGCGAGGCGTCCAGAGCGCGTTGCGACGAGAGGGATCGGGGACTAGGAGTTCACGATCGCGTCCCTGGAGAAGGAAGTAGGCGTCGCCACTCGGAAGGAGGCGTGCGGAAGCAGCGGGGCCTGGAGCGGCGCGCAACGTCGGCTCGTCGCTGGTGAGGATCCACGAGTCGCCGACGGGCGTTCGCACCGGGGTCAGCCACTTACGGAGCGAGTCGAACGCCGCGACGCCGCGCTGCGGGCCGATCCCCGCCCACTGAGCGAAGGCCTCGGCCGTGGTGGGACCGAAGACGTGCAGGTATCGACGCGCCAGCTCGAGGCGAGCGTCGCGCAGGTCAACCTCGGGTTGCGGTACGGTCCAAATGGTCGGTTGTCGCGCGCCGTCCCATCGAATCATGACCGTGCCGGTCGATGCGGCGTACCTGAGGCGATTGGGGTTTTCGCCGAGCGCCTTCCCCGCCTCGCCGTAGGTCATCCTCGCGCCAGCGAGGAGGCTGTGCAGGCGAGCGGCCAGATCCTCCGCGACGCGCCGTGCACCGACTTCGTCCGGCAGCCTCCCGAGCGAGAACAGCGCGAGGTCTCGTGCCGCGACGACATACGCGTGGTGACGCGGGCCCCAGAGCTGGACGAGCGACGAGTCCTCCCAGGTGGACGGCTGGGTCCGCTCGACGCGCGCATGGATGGAGAGGAGTGCAGCGCGGGGCATGCTGTCCTGCAAGCCAGCCCACGCCGCACGCCGGAGCGAGCGCCGTCCGCGTGGGAGCCGCCGGTCGAGTGCCCCTACGTGGCGCCGGAACGCGAGGATCTGCGCCCGCGTGAGATCGAGCCGAGACCCTGTCACGTCACACCTCTGCACTCGACGTACTTGGGAACGCGGGTGAGGATTGTTCGGCGCTTGGGGTCTCTGCATCGCGCGGTCTTGTAGCCCGGAGGGGGATCAAGGATGCGGAAGTGATAACAGTTCGGCTGGTTCAGGACGAGCGCGG
>Ga0209689_1002385_pt1 | contig 13985 bp, 17 predicted proteins | sample GraSoiAngelo_149_FD_187119 | JGI IMG/M metagenome (GOLD analysis project Ga0209689, IMG submission 187119) | Grasslands soil microbial communities from the Angelo Coastal Reserve, California, USA - 14_1009_09_30cm (SPAdes) (version 2) | ecosystem: Environmental > Terrestrial > Soil > Grasslands ...
CGGTGATCGCGAACAACGCAGCCTTGCCGTTGAGCGTGTCGAAAATGGTTTCAACGATGAGAAGATCGACACCACCTTCGAGCAGCGCTTTTGCTTGATCGAAATAAGTTTGGCGTAACTGATCGAACGATACCGCGCGAAATGCCGGATCGTTTACGTCAGGTGAAATGGAGGCCGCGACTGGAAGCGGTCCCATTGATCCGCCAACAAATCGCCGCTGGCCGGTTTCATTCGCGGCCCGATCCGCAGCGTGCCGCGCGATTCGCGCTGCTTCGAAATTAATTTCATGAACTAACGCCCGAAGAGCGGCATCGTCGACCACGCGCTGAAAGAATTCCTGGTCTTTGCGCCGAGCGATCGGCTCGCCTTGGAAAAGGAAATCGTGCAAACCGATGGTTGTCCCACTAAAGGTGTTCGTCTCGATGATATCGGCGCCCGCTTCGAGGTAATTTGAATGAATTTCCTCGATCACCTGCGGCTGCATTAGGTTCAATAGCTCCAGGCTGCCTTTGAGGTCTTTCCCTTGCCAATCGCGGAACCGTTCGCCGCGGTAATCCGCTTCCGCCAATTTGTAGCGCTGGATCATCGTTCCCATCGCGCCATCGAGCACGACGATGCGCTCGCGCATCAATCCTTCCAGAGGATGAACCCCGTTTGTGGCCATAATGTCCGGCAACTAAACGGCGTTTCGTTCGTCGATCAAGGAACAAATTAACGCATCATGATGCGTAGATGCGTTATGATTCTAATGCTGTGCTCGTACTGATTATCGAGCAACGATCGCAATCTTATCCCCGTCGACGCGACCAATGACGAAATCCGAATGTCGAATGAATCCTCCTGGTCTCCGCGGTTGGCTTCGTGAATTTCGTGTCCTTCGTGGTGCTTACATCATTGCGCGCATTCTTCGAAAGCAGCTGGCCGACCGCGTAGATGCGCGAGGACCTCGCCGGCAAAATGCAGCGAGCCGGTGATTAGGATCGGATGTGAGTTCGTCCGCGCAAGCTCAAGTGCTTCATCAACCGAACCGGCGAGCGAAATTGTAAGGCAGCCGCTCCAGCTGCCTGCAGGCGACGCGCCTCCTCTACAACCAGAAATAACGCCGTCGAAAATCTTTGCAAGCTCTTCCGGTGCAGCGGCGCGTTCACTGCAGATTTTCGGGAGAAGAACTGACGCGGCAATCGACACGAGCGCTTCGCAGATACCGCGCAAATCTTTGTCGGAAAGAACCGCGAGCACGAGCGTCGCCTTTTGATCGCCAAAAACTTCACGCCATGTTTGCGCCAGAATGCGCGCCGCGCTGGGATTATGCGCGCCGTCAATGATGGTGTGCGCATCCCATTTCTGAAAACGTGCGGACCATTCGATGGCCGTGAGTCCGCGCACAATCGCTTTTTCGGTAACGTGAATATTTGCAGCCTGGATCGCCGCGATTGCCACAGCGGCATTTTCTTTTTGATGCCGGCCACGCAAAGCAATCGACGACTGATCGTAAAGTCCGTTTACGAAGTGCAGTGGCGCGTCGCACTCAGCAGCTCGCGCGCGAATGCCTTCTTTGGCTTGCAGTTCCTGCGGCGCGGAAACGACCGGAACTTTTGGTTTGATAATTCCTGCTTTCTCACCGGTGATCTCAACCAATGTGTGTCCGAGCCACTTTTCGTGATCGAGACCGATCGGAGTAATGACTGAAACATCGGATTGAACCGCGTTGGTCGCATCGAGTCTGCCACCCAAGCCGGTTTCGAGAGTTGCGATAGCGATTCTCGCGTCGCCAAAATGTTTTAGCGCGAGTGCAGTAGTGACTTCGAAAAAGGTTGGGTGTGGATCCCAATCCGCGGTGAGATCGCGTATCGTGGTCAGGCCGTCGGCAACAGCGTTCTCGGAAATCATTCCGCCATTCACGCGAATGCGTTCACGAAATGTGATGAGGTGAGGGGATGTGAACAGGCCGGTGCGATAGCCCTGCGCGCGACAGATGGAATCGATCATGGCACAAACGGAGCCCTTACCGTTTGTGCCGGCGACGTGGATGACCTTCGGTGTAGAGGCGCTCGCCGCGACGAGCGCTGGGCGTTTGACCCAAACGCCGTTACAATATTCGTCGAGCAAGCGTCGAATGTTTTCGAGGCCAAGCTTGATCCCGAAGCGTTGGAGGCCGTAAAGCCAGGCCAGCGCCTGCTTGTAATTCAAACGAGAGTGTGGTGCCACATTCAGCGTGCGGCAGCGAAATAAGATAGCAATCGACTAATTTCGTCGCGCAGTTTTTTCCGGTGCACGATCATGTCGACCAAGCCGTGTTCCTCGAGAAATTCGGCAGTCTGAAATCTTTCAGGCAAATCCTGGTGAGTTGTTTCCTTGATCACGCGTGGTCCGGCGAAACCGATCATGCTTTTTGGTTCGGCAATAATGACGTCGCCTAACGAAGCAAAGCTGGCCATCACGCCGGCAGTCGTCGGGTTCGTGAGAACTGAAATGTACGGCAGCTTTTCTTCTCCGTGACGCGCCAGCGCACCACTGGTTTTCGCCATTTGCATGAGGCTCAACATCCCTTCGTACATGCGCGCGCCGCCGGACGCGGCAACGATGATGACTGCGCAGCGCTGGGCGGTGCCGTATTCAATCGTCCGGGTAATTTTCTCCCCAACGACGGAGCCCATCGTTGCCGCGAGAAAACCGAAATCCATTACTGCGATGGCAACCTTGTAGCCGTCGAGGATGCCATGCCCGCTGATCACCGCATCGAATAGTCCCGTGCTCTCCTGGTATTTCTTGAGACGGTCCTTGTACGTCGCCATTCCTTGAAACCGCAGCACGTCAACGGATCTCAGATCGGCGTCCATCTCTACAAACGTGTCCGGATCGAGGAGATTTTGGATTCGCTCCATGGCCGGTTGCGCTTGGTGGTAATCGCAACGAGGACAGACGCGTTGATTCTGCCCTAGCTCCATTTCGGGCACGACTTGTCCGCAGCCGGGGCATTTCTGGAAAACGCCGCGCGGAATTTCACGCTTTTTGCCTGCCTCCGCCTTAATTGCTGGTTTCTTAAAAATTGCCATGGAAATTATGCGCGTGCCGCGGTGGCGGCATGAACCGAGGTTGCGCCGGCGCGTTTCAAGACGCGCGCACATTCGCTCAACGTCGAGCCGGTTGTGAGGACATCATCGATTAACAACACGCGCAAGCCTCGCACGTCCGCGTTTTTTCGTAAACGGAATGCGTTGTGCAAATTTTCCATGCGCTCGGAACGATCGAGCGCGGTTTGCGTGGTGGTGTAGCGAATGCGTTCGAGTAGTGGCTTGGAAGGAACTGAAGTATGCTCGCTCAGCAGTTCCGCAAGCAGGCTCGCTTGATTGAAGCCGCGTTCCCGTTGCCGCGCCGGATGTAACGGCACTGGCACGATGACGTCGAACTGGTAATCGCGCAGCCGCTCGTCATCGAGCGCAGCACGAAGCCAGCGCGCTACCAGACGACGCAGGTGGATCTGTCGATTGTATTTGAATTCGTGAATGACTTCGCGAACGACGCCGCGGCTGCGGAATGCGGCCACCGCTGCGTCGAAGTGAATCGTGCGATGCGCGCAGTTCGCGCACGTAAACGCAGTGTTGATGGAGCCTTCGAACGACTCTGAACATTTCTCGCAAAATGGCGGCACGATGCGGACGATCTTTGCTTCACAACCATCACACAGATACTCGCCGGCTCGGGCCTGTTTCCCGCAAATCGTGCACGTTGCCGGATAGAGCAGCGAGATGGCTGCTTGGAACAGCTCAAAATTGTGCAGAGCGATCATGTTTCAACCAGAGGCGCATGAGTATCCATGTTACGGCGACCAGACCCAGAGGTATGATTCCAACGAGCAGGTTCTTGCCCAGCCAGGGCAACGCAACCATTTGCCGGCGCGCCAGCCAACCAAACGCGCCACTGCCGAAGATCCACCCGGCATGGAGGCCGATCGGCAGCCACAACGAACGAGTAAGCACGCGCGCATCAGTAAGAATACAGCCGATCGCAAACAACGTCGCAAACGCGCCCAGCACTATCATCGGATCACCGAATCCGGCGAAGGCATCGCCAATGGATCGGAAGCCCGAGGTCCAGCTCACGGTTGCGGGTTCCCATTCCGATCCCTTCAAGAAATGCACTGCTGCGAAAAGTGCGGACACGGCTACCACCGATAGCAGCTTTCGACCAGTCCGGAGCACTATGCCCAGGACGATTCCGCGGAAGAACATCTCTTCGATGAACGGAACACACATCGCTGCAAGAAGCACCTTGCCAAGGCGCGGCCAGACAAAGACGTGCCGAAATGAGTAAACATGCAATGCAATCAGCAAAGCACCGCAAAAGAGCAGGGGAATGACTGAGAGTAGCACTCCGGAGCAGACATCGCGTCCCCAATGCGGATTGGGCGCAAGGCCCAGATCGGCCAAGCCTCGCACCTTGCTGACCCGCAGAAGGGGCCAAAGCAAAAGCACAGCAGCGATCAAGATGGCGCGGTGAAAGAACGTGTCGAAATCGTATTTCGCTAGAAACGGGAACACCCCGTGCGCTGCAAGCGTCTGAGCTGACCAGAAAAGAATCGGAGCAAGCAGTGCTCCAACGACGACAATAGCGATAAAATAGGCTGCTAGTCTGGCCGCGTCTTTCAAGCCTGCTAATGTAAGGTGTTAGCGCGATGCGGAGTCAACACATATGGACTCGGAGGGACGAGCAGGGGATCAAGCGCGAAGTGCGCGCGACGAGATTCGGCGGCAGATGGCGGCTTCAGGCGAAAATGGCAGGCGACTTGGACTGGACTTATTATGAACGCCCGTTGCTGGAGGATTTATTAGCTCTAAAGGACATTCTGGTGCGAAAATATCAGCGTCGGCGCGCGTCGAATGAGGATGTGGCATCTGTGGAAAAGCTGATCGCCGACCAAACGAACCCGGGGAGTTAAGTGATACGATTTCTGACAGATGAAGTTTTGCTAAGTCACTCATTGAAATTGTTTTGATTTCTTTATTACCTCTATCTCAGAAAACATATTTTGGGCGAAAAATGACCTTCCGGACGACCATACATGCCGAAAAAGTTACGGATTGATCAGCTGCTCGTGGGGCGAGGATTGTTCCCGAGCCGTGAGAAAGCGCGTCGCGCCATCCTAGCCGGGGAAGTTAGCGTCGCGACCCGGATCGTCCACAAACCATCGGAACTGCTCGACGAGCAAACAGCCATCGCGGTAAAGCCGACTCGAAAGTATGTCAGCCGCGGCGCGCTGAAGCTGGAATCGGCCCTCGATTATTTTCATATCGATCCTTGGGGAAAAACCGCCCTGGACATCGGCGCCTCAACCGGCGGTTTTACCGATTGTATGCTGCAACGCGGCGCCGAAAAGGTTTACACGGTAGATGTCGGTTACGGTCAACTGGATTGGAAACTTCGCAATGATCCGCGCGTGATCGTTCTCGAAAAAATCAATGCGCGATTCCTTACACGAGATCAGGTTCAAGACCTTGTCGATATTTGCGTGATTGACGTTTCGTTCATTTCCCTAACCCTTATCCTGCCGAAAGCGGTCGCCTTACTAAAGTCGGATGGGACAATTCTGGCGCTTATCAAACCGCAATTCGAGCTGCAACGATCAGAGGTGGGAAAAGGTGGAATTGTGCGCGATGCTCGCTTGCACGGGAAGGCACAAGACAAGATCGTCGCCTTTGTGAATGATCTAGGTCACATTGTCGCTGGAATCGCGCCGGCCGCGATCAAAGGCGCGGACGGCAATCAGGAATTCTTTGCATGCATACGAAAACGATCGGTTTAATAGCGCACACTGGAAAGCGCGGAGTTGCGGAGTTGATCAATTCGATTGCCGAGGAATTCGAGCAGTTCTCGATTTCGATCCTGTTCGAAAAGGAAACGGCGCGTGTTGCCGGAAAACAACTGGGCTATCCAGTAGCGGAGCTTGGAGCTATGACGGACCTGTTGGTCGTAGCCGGCGGCGACGGCTCAATTTTGCGCGTCATCGGTCAACTCGGCGAGATGATCAAACCGATCTTCGGCATCAACGTCGGCTCGCTTGGTTTCCTGACTTGCGTAAGTTCGTCGAATTATCGCGAAGCTGTCGAATGCATCGCAAAAGATCGGATTAATTTCAGTCATCGCGCGCTGCTCGAGGCCAGGGTGACCCTCGGCGACAAAAGAACGAACAAAATGCTCGCACTAAACGACGCCGTGCTGAGCCGCGGCGAACTTTCGCGGCTGGTCATGTTGTGCACCCGAGTCAACGGCGAACCGCTCACGGAGTTCAATGCCGACGGATTAATTGTCGCGACTCCGACAGGGTCTACGGCTTACTCGTTGTCGGCCGGGGGACCGATTCTCGACCCTGAGTCCGGCGTGTTCGTAATCACGCCGATTTGCCCGCATGTTCTAACGAACCGCTCGATCATTGTTGCAGATGGATCGATCATTGAAATCGAAGCGAGCGATCCCGATTATCCCGTGTACCTGACGCTGGATGGCCGCAGACCCATCCATGTTGAGCGCGGATCGATCGTCACAATCCGCAAAGCAAAGAAAACGCTTCCACTGGCCTCGTTGCCTGACGCGTCGTTCTTCAGCGTGGTGCGCCAAAAGCTTAAGTGGAGCGGGAGCAACGTGTGACCGACGCAATCGGTCAGAGCCTACCTCTTGGCAAAGCGGGCTGCTTTTTGGAAGCACCAAACCTAACGAAAGGTCGATTCTTTTTCTTTGTGTGTTTTGTCGAAACCTGATAATCAGCATTGTTCATGAATCTTTTGAGCTTGCCGGATGGCCGGATCATAAACCTCGAACATCTCACTTTCGCCGAACGCGCTGGCGAGTACTTGGTCTTGCATTTCGACAGCGGAGCTGACGGAGGGATTGGCTCGGGGGTCGTTAGGCTGAAACAAGGAGAGGGCGCCAGGCGGGTGTGGGCATACCTCGCCGGCAAATGCACCGCGAAGATCGAGGCGGTTTAGTTCTGAGCGACGTTTCCCAACGATTATCGTCGCTCGATTTTGCACTGATCCGCAGGAAAGATCACGGTTCAAGGTCCGCCGTCGGCAGTTATTATTCCTTCACGCGAGCAACGAAGTCCCTCTGTCTGAAGCTGGACGAATTTCATCTGCTTATCGTCAATCTTCCATGCCGTCACGGCCGGAAGGATTTCAACACCATGTTCATTCTTAAGCACGCCAATCGCTCTGCCTGGGAGATCGTGGCCATTTAACTGACACGAACCGATAAATTGGGGTGAGTCCTTGGAGTGTTTCGGAAATTTCAGCACGTCTCGCACGACATCTTTGTCTTCGAGAAGGGCGTACTCCTCGCCACAAATTCGCCAGGATATTACGGTTAGACGATCTGAGATCTCTGAAGCCCCCAGATCTTTAAGCCCCAGGTCCTTGTGCCTCTCTTCAAGGACAACGATCCTCTCATTGGACATCGTGCGCCCAACGAGAGCTTTTCGGACGTCAGATCCACAGCGAACGGAATCAAAACCGTCTGCATTACAAATGCTGCTCCCGCAAAAGAGCGGAGAGACGAGCGTAAGGATCGCAACAATTCCGTTGGTTTTCATTAACCTGTGGCCTCAACGCGTCGCGAGAGAAGCGGGCTCGTTACAGAACGCTTTTAGTGGCCGCCGCCATTGAAGGCAATGCCACGTGCGAGTTGCAGTGACGGTTGGTGACGCCGGCCACCCACGAGTAGAGATATTTGGTCGAGACACGAGCCATCATAATGGTTGATATGCGGTGCGCGCCCCTCAGCGACATCGATAAGTTGGAATATCGTCTCGATCTCCGACCTCGCGGTCAGGCCTTCTTCTCTTTTCATCTGTTTTAGCGTCTGGGAAGCGTCGTCATGCCAGCCTCGTTTGAGCATGAATTCGTTCCACATATAAATTTCCGCTTCAGACGGGCGATGTCCCATGCCAAAACACGATTGTAAAATCGCTTCATCGGAGAGACCTTCGCTTACATACTGAACCACTAGATTGTAACTGACGCCGAGAAAGTTTACGCAGAGTTCGTCGAGACCCTTTCCAAGGTTCGCTTGATAATCTGGAGGCAGTTGCCCATTGGCGTGAGCGCGCATTTGATCGACCATTCGCCCAAAATAGACGAAGCCACCGACCTGCTCCGAGGGACTACGCAGACCGACATTTTTCATGGGGGACTCTTGCTTAAGAAAAATGACCTAGGACTGTCAAGACAAAATTTCCAGGTGCTGGCCAATCGGCACGAACCCCACACCTCCTTTACATCGTATAAACAAGTACTGATTTTGTCGCGTGCGTGTTTAGTGTGGACGTAGTCGCACATTCTTCGCTATGTGTTCAACGGCCGACGGGCGTGATTTTTATTTGCCATCGGCGGCGAATTGAGAGCAACCTCACTCGGGAGACATTTCGTCAATGGATCGGGCAAATCTTGCTGCACAGCAAATATGAAGGGACAGACTTCGAACAATTGGCGCTCGATATTGGTTTCCATCCTGTGGACCAGACTGACGTTGGAAAACTGGCGCGCGAAGTTGGTGTCCCTCGTACTCGCGATCATGGTCTGGTACCTGATCAAACAAAACGTAGCCACGACGCCGTCGCCATCGGAAGGGCCTTCTCCGACGCCCGCTATCGAAACGCGCTAAGGCCGCGCGGTATGAAATTATTTCTCGACTACGGTCCCTCGTCCATTTAAGGATTTGCAATGGCACAACGAAAAGAAACACCGCCGCCTGACCCGGCTCCGCAGGGTCTTACTGGTCACTAGCCAGTCGCGATCGTTAGCATAGTTCTGCGAGCGCGTTTTGAAGCACAGCGTCCTGTGCCGCTCTGCGCGCGATTGCCTGCTAGCGGCATCTTTTCGGGCGTCGATACACTAGGACAAGAGTGTGACTTTTTTCGGGCATGCGTTTTGCCTGAAAGACAGTTGCTATCCGGCAGTGTTTTAGGGCAAACTGCCTTCGTGCGGCGGGAAATAGATTGCAACATGCAATCTATTTCCAGTTAGACCTCCACGGTAGCGTCTATGACCAATGATCTCCAAAGCTTGCCGTCAGAAGCATCAAGGTGGCGGCGGCGGATGCGTTTCTTTCTATGGATCTCGGTCCTTCTCCTTGCATGTACCAAGGGCAAGGAAAGGCCATCGGCCTGTGTTCCAGCCGACTGCCAGCAGTTTCTCGACAAGTATTTTGGCGCATGGAAATCAAAAGATATTGCTACACTGCAGGCCGTTTCTTTCTACCTATCGCCCGAAGACCGATCAAGACTTCCGGAGGGCAGTCTAGAAATGTGGCGCGAATCGAAAAACAAGCTGGTGACTGAAAACTTCGAACGGGTGAATAGGGAGTTTGGCGATTTCCAAGGTTACGAGGTACTGAGGGCGAAGACCACAACGATATCTCCACAAGAGCAGCCCGCAGCAAATACAATCGGCTCAGGAACTCATATCGAGCTGGTTTGCAAAGCTAGGTTCTCCAAGAAGCATAACGCGCACGTGGGGCTCCACCTCATAAAGGAAGCAGAAGGCTCGCAATACATTGTCGCTGCCTGGAATTTCCAAGCAGAGCCATGAAGATTGCCGGCCACCGCCTAACAGCCTGCGACACTGCACCCAGACGAGTTCAGATCACATATAGCAACTGAGATTTTATCGGGCATGATTCTTACCCGAAATTGGGGTTGCTACCTTGCAGTGTTTTCCGTCAGACTGCCTTGTGGAGGTAGAAAATGCGCCAGGTTGTACAGTGGTTCGCTGAAAAAAGGGCGGCATGCGATGTAAGTTGTCTATACCAGGAAGCTTCGCTGCACTTCTCGTAACCTTGTCTCTCTGCCCGTGGATTGTGATCACCACGTACTCGAGTGTGCTCGCTGGAGAAGAGTCCCACCCCGACGTATGGCTGAGTGACTCAGCCGATTCTGGGGACTCTGCCGGAGGGAACGCGTTGAAGAGTGAGAGTGCGCTCGGGGAAAGACTGGTGAATGAACTGATGAAAGCGCGCCTGATTAAGGACGAGCAGGCGCGCGTCGAGGCCGTCATTCCGTTGGTTCATAAGAGTCTGCTAAACGCCTCGGGAACCGATCTCGATCCGAGTGTTAAGGCGTATTCCTTCAGGAGAGCCTCCAATGCGGTGAGGCTCTACAAGATTCCGGTGAAGATCACGCGCGTTGCAAGGGGAGGGGACACCACAGTGGGGTTTGGCAATACGGCGGAGGCTGGTCGAAGGGATCGTTTCTTCGTCGCTAAGCGCGAGGGGGTGGCCGGACTGCCGGCGCCTATCCACGTGTTCTTTCCCGCGGATGGTGGCGAACCGAAGATTCTGAACATGGGAAGCTTGTAGCAGGCCATGAGTCCCAAGTCCCCAGGCAGCTAGGTCGATGAGCGCCGATCTCCTCAAAAGCCTCGGTCAGATTGCGGGGATTGCCGGCATCTCTGTCGGTGTTCTCTTGGTCCTGTTCCGTGACATTATTCGAAAGGAGATTTTTCCCCGGTTGACCCAAACGCAGGGTTTCAAGGTGCTCACCCTGATCATCATCACTGTTTGGTCAGTGGCCCTCGTCGGAGTGGGGGCTTGGGCGCTAGTTGAGTTGAGGGGGCCCAATCATAGGCCTGGATGGAAACCGGTCGGAGTGCTCCACGAGAAGCAGGCTGGGATTGTCCAAGACATGTTGCAGAGCGACGGCATTAAGATCTGGCTGCAGGAGCTAGAGGTCCGAGAGTTGGCTCCAAGCGACCAGGAGTACCGGTGGCACAGGGGAAATCAGCAGCGTGTCTATCGTGTCACCAAGGATGAGTTGGGGGTTTGGAGTGTTCAGAGAACGGAGTAGTCTGGATCCACAGACAAAGCCCTAACCAAACCGATGAAGACCAACAGCCCCGATTTTGTCTGACATATATTTTTTCAAAATTCTTTGGGTGCGGATTTTCGCGGAATCGCGGTTGACCTCTTGCAGTCTTTTCCCGCAGACTGCTTCTAGGGTAGTGCTGTAATCGGCTACCGTTAGCTAAACTTACCGCTCGATTTTGTGACCACAAATCCAAAACGCACGTTAATGCAGACGCGACTGCGGCTTATCTTTTGCCTATTCTTCGTCGCCGCTGCCGCGGTGGGGCTAGCGAGGATCGTCGCGGAAGAGGCAAAAGACGGAAGTGATCGGGTAGATGTGCACTGCGATCCCATCTTACTTCTCTTGGAGTTTTTCGATAGCGTGACGCCACCCGCGCTGCCTACTGGATGGTCGAGCACTACGTGGGTGACATCTAATTCCGGAGTGCCACGCCACCGGCCGATACGCTGCCCAATGCTGCGTTCGTGGATGATCCAGCCACGATCAGCGACAAGCAGCTTCTTTCACCAAACATTGGATTAATCTGCGATGCCGGCGCGGTGCAGGTATCCTTCCGCAACAACTTTAACTTGCAGGATGGGTTCGATGGCGGGGTGCTGGAGGTCAGCTATGATGACGGGTTGACCTTTCAGGACGTCCTTGCTGCCGGCGGCACGTTTGTTCTCGGCGGTTATAATGGCACGATCAACAGTTGCTGTGGCAATCCCCTGGCTGACAGGCAGGCATGGACCGGCAACTCGGGCGGATTTATCGACACCACGGTGAGTCTTCCTGGTGGATGCCTCCTCCAGTTTATGCTCCGCTGGAGGATGGGAAGTGACAGCGGCGTCTCCGGTGAAGGCTGGCGCATCGACAACGTTGACATCACTCAAGCTTTAACCCTTTACCGCGCAGGCCCCCGACGCCGCGCCAGCGTCCGACGTCGCTGTGATGAACGACGATTCGTGATGACATATAGTTTTTTACGTAAATTCTTGGCCGCCGGTTTTGTCCCCAATCGCGGTTGACGTTCAGCAGTGTTTTCCGGCAAACTGCCTGCGTGGAGACAGAAATAGATTGCACTTTGCAGTCTAATTGTCGTTAGACCGCTTTTCACTCCATGAGTGATGTTGCTCTCAAGTTTGCTTACCGCGTAGGCGGGGCGGAGAGCCTTGATGACATTCGCCCGCTCTGGGAGAAACTCCGAGCGCATTACGCCCCATTGTTATCACGTTTCGAGCATGAAACGCCGCCTTTTATCTTTGAGCCCCGAAAGCAGGAAATACTTGGCAAGGCGGCACCAGGAAAGACTCGGATCGAGTTGGTGAGCATCGTCTCGGAGGCTGTGGACATCGCTTACTGCGTCAGTACGGTCTCTCCGGGCGGCCGTGGCGAGATTGATTCGATGTTTGTCGAAGAACGTTGTCGAGGTCGCGGAATCGGAAGCGAGCTCGTTCGTCATGCATTAGCCTGGATGGAGAGCGCGGAAGCTTCATCAAAGGTTGTGACGATTGCATATGCCAGCGAGGAAGTGTTGGCGTTTTACAAGCGGTTTGGATTTCATCCTCGCACTATTTTACTTCAGCAAATCCATGAAACAGCCGCCTAACCAGTGGATGAAGCCACCGGCCCCATGGTGAAACAACTTCAAGGAGTTTGCCACCGCATCCTGCCGTGGCTCATTTCTGTCCCGTTAGATGTAAACCACGCAAGTTTGTGATTTTTCTGATCAAATTTATTGGCGGCGTCATCGCGATGGTGATTCTCGTTCCGCTCGTTGTGTTGATATGCCTGCCCTACCTGTTGCTCGTGTCGCTCGTCGATAGAGGCGAGTACTGGTCATCGTTTTGGTGGCGCACAAAGCGGTTGGCATCCGCCACGGCGAACATTGCAAGCATTATTGGAATGTCAGCAACGTCGTAAGCCGATTCAACGCACATATAGTTTTTTACGGAAATTTTTGGGCTAGGGGTTTTGCCACGGGATCTCGGTTGACCTCCTGTAGCGTTTTCCGGCAAACTGCCTGCTCGGCGCTAGTCGCATCCGTGACCAAGAAACGACACCTCACCCGAACGGAATTGAAGCGGCAATTCCATAAGCTTGCTATTGCTCAGTCCGATATACTCAATGCGAGGGCTGCCTGCCGCTATTTTGTCGAGCACGTCAGCGATATTGCACACACGATATATTATCCGCTCTTCGTTACGATCGTGATCTGCTACGCACGGCCCTTCACCGACAACGACACGTTCGGACGTCTAGCGAAGAAGTGGGGCACATTTTCCAACCAGCGCCTACAGAGGTCACACGACCTGATGCTCAAAACACGCAATGAGGTTGTAGCTCATAGTGATGCAGCTATTCGTCAGATTCGCATTGTTCCCGCCGGAGTTACTTATCCATTCACCTTCACTGCCAAAAAGCCAGTAATTTCCCAGAGCTACGGCTTTATGATCACCACCTATGTATTGGAGCCGCGGCACTTTACAGACGCACTCGACACCATTTGTGATGTCTTGGATCGGTTGCAACCGGAGGTATCTCGCCTTTTCGACTTACTTTATAAGTATGAAACGCTGCCTCCACGAACCTTCCCTCTGACTATTGATGAGACTATCTATCCACCGAGCGCCTAAGCTTTTTATATGGCATTTAGTTTTACGGAAAATTTTTGGGCGCGAGTTTTGCCCCGAATCGCGATTGACGTCCTGCAGTGTTTTCCGGCAAACTGCGCTCTATGGAGGCAGAAATAGATTGCAAGTTGCAATCTATTTCTAGTTATGCCTGAACTCCGCTACCATCACGTCGGTATTCCCACCGACAGACCGCTGCCTAAAGAGGATTACATAGAGCAGTTTAAGGTCTACGCTTCTGGTTATTTCCAGAGCCCTTACGGTGTGGAATGGATGAAGTTTGAGCCCGGCTGCGATTTGCCGGAGCTGGTCAAGACGGTGCCGCACGTGGCGTTTGTTGTTGATGACATTCGGGCTGCCATCGCGGGCAAGGAAATACTGATAGAGCCGAACTGTCCAGCGGAGGGTGTTACGGTCGCCTTCATCGTCGACAACGGAGCGCCAATAGAGTTTCTTCAGTTTGACCGACCCGAATGCGAAATTTGGCCAGATGAAGCGAAATTCAGAACCCAACCAGA
>Ga0209689_1002387_pt1 | contig 13984 bp, 13 predicted proteins | sample GraSoiAngelo_149_FD_187119 | JGI IMG/M metagenome (GOLD analysis project Ga0209689, IMG submission 187119) | Grasslands soil microbial communities from the Angelo Coastal Reserve, California, USA - 14_1009_09_30cm (SPAdes) (version 2) | ecosystem: Environmental > Terrestrial > Soil > Grasslands ...
CATCTTGATCGTCTCGATTGCCCTTTTCCGGATCTGGCCGTCGTTCATCATGCGGGCCCGGGAGCGAGCGTCGCCACGACGGACCCACGGCAGGGGGAGAGGCGAGATCCGACGGGTGATTGCGCCCATCTCGAGGTTCTCGAGGATCGTGAGGGTCGGGAACGTGTTGTTCGTCTGGGGCACATAACCGAGCCCCATTATGACCAACTCCCGCGGCGGGCGAGCCGTGATGTCCGTCCCTCGGAACAGGATCCGCCCGCCGGAAACGCGGATGAGTCCGAACATCGCCTTGACCAACGTGGACTTGCCCGCTCCGTTCGGCCCGATGATCGTAACGAGTTCTCCCTCGTCCAGCGTCATCGACACTCCGTGGAGGATCTCCATTTCCCCGTATCCGGCGTGGAGGTCCTGGGCTTCGAGGAGCATCGCTAGCCTCCCAGGTAGGACTCGATGACGGTGGGGTCCGTCTTCACCGTCGCAGGCGGGCCTTCCGCAAGCTTGCGGCCTTGATGCATGACGATGACTCGGTCGCATCGGTTCATGACGACGTTCATGTCGTGCTCGATCAGGAAGAAGGTCCGCCCTTCGCGCCGGAGCCGTTCGATCAAGTCCATGAGGCTCCCCGTCAACGCCGGATTGACGCCCGCGACCGGTTCGTCGAGGAGGACGAGAGTCGGGTCGGACATCAAGGCCCGCGAGAGCTCGAGCAGCTTTTTCTGGCCCCCCGAGAGGGTCCTCGCATGCTCGTTCGCCAGGTTGTCGAGCTGCGTCAACTTGAGAATCTCCCTCGCTCGGAGGCGCCATTGCTTCTCGTCCTGCTTGACCGCCCGCGGCCGGAAGAATAGATTTAGGAGGTGCTCTCCCGAATTCCCTTTCGCGGCCAAGACGACATTCTCCAGGACCGTCAGGTTGCGCAACTCGTGCGGGATCTGCCACGTCTTCGTGAGCCCCAGGCCGACGATGTCGTACGGAGGCAGGCCGTCGATCTGCGTACCGTTGAACCAGATTTCGCCGCCGTCGGGCCGATAGAGGCCTGCGATGATGTTGAACAAGGTCGATTTTCCCGCGCCATTGGGTCCGATCAGGCCCGTGATGGACTTGGGAGCCACGTCCAAGGAGCATCGGTCGACGGCGCGGATCCCGCCGAAGGCTTTCTCCACCGCGTTCACGGTCAACAAAGGGCTCGTCGCCAAACCGAGGCGTCACCTCAGGACTCGTTTCTTCTCCCGAAGGATTCCCTCCGGGCGGAAGATAATGAGCAGGATCAGCAAAGCGCCGATGATCATGAGGCGAATGTAGAAGAAAGAATCCGCGACGGCGTTGGGCGCCAGCTGCTGCAAGAGAATGAAGGCCCACCCTACGCCATAGAGGGTCGCGGCGGCGTAGATTCCGGCCCGCGCCCTCCTGCTTTTCTTGGCCCGGTCGACGACGAAGGCGAACCCGAAAAGGAGGACGAAGAGGGCGAAACACCACCCGATGGGGAGTGCGCCGAGGGCTGCGGGGGCCGCACCGAAGGCGCCGAGGATCGCCGCGATGAGGAGCCATGCCCTTCGACGATCCAAGACTCTCCGGCCAACGAACTGGACCGCGAGGACGGCGAGCAGGGCGCCAACCCCGAGGGCGATGAAGAGCACACTCATGAGCAGGTAGTTCGCGGCGAGGCCCGAGGCCGCTTGATCCCGCACTTGCACGGAAAGCCATTCCATTCCGTAGATCAGGAAGGCGCCCACGAAGGCGCCCCGGTTGTTGCCCGAGCCCCCGACGATGACCATGACCCAGACCGAGAATGTGACGGCCGGTGCGAAACTGGACTCGGGCGAGAGGTAACCGAGCGTCACCGCGTAAAGGGCTCCGGCCAAGCCCATCAACGCACCTCCGAGGGCAAAGGCCTGGAGCTTGTAGCTGAAGGTGTTCTTCCCCAGGGCCATCGTCGCTTCCTCGTCCTCTCGGACGGCCCGCAGGACGCGACCCCACGGCGACTCCGACATGAATTGGAGGATGACCAGCAGGGCGAAGAGCACGAACCCGCCAATTCCGACCATCGTGATTGCGTTGAGGAACGAGGCGTCCGTGCCTTGGAAGAGGATCGGTGGAGGGACGCTCGTGATCCCAATCGCGCCCCCGGTGATGTTCTGCGCGTTCCTCGTGACGATTTGGAGAGTGACGGCAAGGGCGAGGGTCGCAATCGCGAGGTAGTCCGCACGAAGCCTCAACGCGGGCAGGGCCACCACGGCCGCAGCGCCACCTGCTGCAACCATGGCGAGCAGCACGCCCACGACGAGCGGCAGAGAGAAGCCGCCGAGGTGGCCAGGATAGACGACGACGTCGCCGACGACGATCGGCGGCGCCGGAGAGGTGATTGCGATCGCCGCGACGTAGGCGCCGATCAGGTAGAACCCCGCGATCCCGGCGTTGAACAGGCCGGTGTAGCCCCACTGGAGGTTGAAACCAAGCGCCAACACGGAAAAGATGATGGCGACGCTGACGTAGAATCCGAGGTTTGTCAAGATTCCTTTCGGAGTCGCGCCCGCGATGACGGCCGAGATGATCCCGATGACGACGATACCCCCTATGAGGCTGAACACAATGAACTCATTCAAGGGGAACCCCCCCGGCTCGACGGCGGGACCTTTCTTCGGCGCGGCCGCGGTCATGACTTGCCGGCCTCACGATCCGCGGCGACGGCCTCGGACGAGACGGGGCGTTCCCGGAGGGATCGGGTGATGCGCTCGAGGAAGAAGGCCCTGGGCGCGAAGACGGGCTTCCTGCCCGCGATGCCCCACGGCCGGAAGATCAGGACGAGGATCAGGATGATGAACGGGACCGCGACCTTGTAGTTCGCCCCGAATTGCAAACCGAGCACGTCGGGCCGCTCCAGCCAGACCAAGACCGGTACGGACATTTCTTGCGACATACCGACGAGGAGCCCTCCGAGCATGGCGCCGTAGGGCGAGCCGATGCCGCCCACGATCACCGCGGCGAAGATTAGCAGCAGACTTTCGAATCCCACCGTCGGGCTGAGGGCACTGCCGAGGCCGAGGAGGACGCCCGCGATCGAGGCGAAAGAGCAGCTCACCGCCCACGCAGCGTACGTCACCCGCCGCGTGTCGATGCCGGTCGCTTTGGCCAGCTCGAGGTTGTCCGCGGTCGCCCGCATCGCCTTGCCGAGGTTCGTGTACTTCAGGAGGACGTGGGCCGCGACAACCAGGATCACTCCCACGGAGAGAGTAAGGATCCCGCGAATCGGGTGGATTCCCAGGCCCGGCACAATGACGAAGTCCTGGCCTAAGGTGACCGGGTAGAGCCACTTCTGCGTCCCCGCGACCGCGCGGATCCCGTTCTGGATGATGAGGCCGACCCCGACCGACGCCACCAGTGGCGCCACGACCCCGCGCCCTTCGAGGCGGGAGAAGACGGCGAATTCGAGGAAGACGCCGAAGGCGGCGAGGAGGAGGAACGTGATGATCGCGCCAAGGACCAGAGAGATCCCGCCGAAGGTGAGGACTAGCGCCACGTACCCGCCGAGGGTCGCGATGTCGCCGTACGCGAAGTTCGCGAACCCTCGAATCCCGTAGAGGACCGTGAGGCCGATCGCGGCGACGATGACGATGCTGCTGATGACCATCCCGCCGAGGGCGTATTGAAGGACTGAGATGCCGAAGGCGAGGGTCAGCGTCCCGAAGATCCCGACCACGACGAGAACGACGACTCCCGCCCGCGCGAGTTGCGCCCGGAATCGCGCGGTGGGTCGAAGCGCCGAGAGCCGCGACCTCGGACGCGCCACCCACGACGCTCCCGGTTCCGGTGTGGCGGCCATGGTCAGTCTGGCGGGAGCGGAACCGACGTAACCCCATTAAGGTTTCTCCAGAGAGGCGGAAAGCCTTTCGCTGGGGACGCGTTCGGACTGCCATGGAACCGGACCGCGTGGTCTTGCTCGAGCCCTCCGGGCGCAAGCACCTCGTGGTCCTCGACCGCGAGACGATCAATGTCCCGCGGATCGGCGTGGTCCGCGCGGAAACGCTACGCGGGTCCATCGGGCGCCGGTGGCGGATCGGCAACCGGACGTTCCTCGTCCTGACGCCCTCCGTCCGGGACAAGGTCGAGACCATCCGTCGACGGGCCCAGATCATCGGCCCGAAGGACGCTCCATCGATCGTCTGGAATTGCGACGTGAAAGCGGGCAACATGGTCGTCGAGGTGGGCGTCGGTTCCGGCGCGCTGACAATCGCCCTCGCGCAGGCCGTGGGTCCGACCGGACGCGTGGTGACCTACGACCTGCTGAAGGAATCGCTCGATGTCGCCCGAGTAAATGTCGGAGACGCGGGATTCGAGGGCCGTGTCGAGTTCAAGCGGGGAGATGTCCGCGCCGGCATTCAGGAGCGAGACGTCGATGCGTTCGTCGTCGATATTCCGGACCCGTGGGCCGCGGTGAAGGTCGGGAGCGATGCGCTCCGTCCGTGCGGTCACTTCGCATCCTACTCACCGAACGTCGAGCAGGTCAACCGGACGATCCAAGCCCTCCGGGCCGGGACGTTCGTGGAGATCCGAAGCGTCGAGATTATCGAGCGGGAGATCGTCGCGCATGAGGCGGGGACCCACCCGTCTTTCGCGCCGCTTGGCCACACCGGGTATCTGACGTTCGCGCGAAAAGTGCTCGACACCTTCTAATACGGGCCGCTGTCTCGGCCGCGCCGGAATGGCGGCGGACCTCGTCAGTTTTGCCATCACGACCTTCGTCGCACTCTTCGCGATCGTGAACCCCATCGGCGCGATGACCTTCTTCGTGGTCCTGACGCGATCGTACCCGAAGGAGATGAAGGGCCGGGTGATCCAGAAGGCGATCCTCGCCGCGACCATCACGCTGCTCGTCTTCGCGTTCGTCGGGAACTACATCTTCTTCGTCTTCGGCACCTCGATCCCGGCGTTCCGCATTGCCGGAGGGATCTTGCTCTTCACGATCGCCTTCTCGATGATGCAAGGAGAGCGCTCCAGGACCCAGTTGACCGCGCAGGATCGCGCGGAAGCGCTCGAACGGGAGGCGGCCGGCATCGTGCCGCTCGGCATTCCGATGATGGCGGGCCCGGGGGCCATCACGACCGTCATGGTCCTGATGGCCGAGGCCTCCTTTCCGACCTTCGACATGGGCCAGATCGCGGTGATCGTCGGCTCTATCCTGGCCACGATGGGCATCACCTGGGTCCTGCTGTACCAAGCGGACCGGGTGTTCGGTCGAATCGGCCGGATGGGGGCTTACGCGATTTCGCGGATCATCGGCCTCATCTTGGCCGCCATCGCGGTGCAGTTCGTGATCCTCGGAATCCAAGGGGCCATCGTGTCCTACTTCCGCTAGGCCGCGCGCGCCGATCAGTCGAGGGTCATCGGCCGCGCGACGGTCGGTTGGACGACCCGCGGGGCGAAGCTCGTGAACCTCTCCGGGTACTCCGTATGGATCGGGATGACCGTTTTCGGACCGATCGCGCGGATCATGTCCGCGATCTCCCGCTCCGACATGTGTCCGCTCGCGTGGTACTGAAACCGGCGGAGCTTGAAGAACCGGACCCAGTTCGCGACGGCCTCCTCGACTTCGTTGTCTTCCTCGATCGGCTCGCTCTTCGAGTGGATGAAGGTGCTCCCGGGTACCGGCCGGATGTCGATCAGCTCCGGCATCGTCGTGAAGTCCAACTGGACGACGAGCTCGTCCTGATGGTCGCGGACGTAATCCGACGTCACGACCCGATCTCCGAGTTGGGCGAACAGATTCTTCTCCCATGTGTCCTGGCGTTCGAACCGGCGGTCGTACACGAGCAGGTCCTGGTCCCGCAGGACGTCCGGGACCTGGATCCGCGCGTCCTGGGAGAGGGAGACGAGGAGGTGGGCGGCCCGGGCCTGCACGACGAACTTCCGGCCGACGGCCTTCGCCACCTCGACGAAGGTCCGCATGCGGTCCACATCCCGCGGGTAAAAGGTCGCGAAGACGGCCTTGCCTTTCGCGCGCCCGGCGGCCTCGATGCTCTTCGACTTCACCTGCGCCTCGGTGAGATTCGACCGCGGGTCCTCCGGCGTCACCCGCGTCCCTTCCGTGATCAAGGCGATCGGCTCGTTCGTCCGCGCGGCCTCGATGAAGTCGTGGGTCATTTCCGCATGCGGTCCATGTTGCCGCAGGTCCCCGGTGTAGGCGACGGTCCCGGCGGCCGTGTGCACCAGGAAGCCGTAGGCGGCCGGCGCCGAGTGGTCCACGTGGATCGGTTCGACCTCGACGCCGTCCACGTCGATGCCCCCGCCCGTGCGGAACGTGCGGTAGTCGTGGGCCAGGAGGTCCATCCCGCGGGTCGTGATCTCCCAGGAGTCCAGGATGATCTTCGTCCCGATCCCGAGGTGGACCGGGATCGCGGCGTCGAGGAACCGCAGGTGGTTCGTATGGTCGAAGTGGATGTGGGAGATGAACGCGGCCGAAAACCGCGGCGCTTCGTGCGGCAGGCCCGCCGACTCGAGCCAGTCCGCGGCGTAGAGCCCGGGCAGCCGCGGCAGGAGTCCGAGGGCGAAATAGTCCCGGAGGCCGAACCGTTCTCGCGGCGTGAGGTATTCGACGAAGTACTCCGAGCCGAAATCGAAGGTGGACCCCATGTCGAGCCAGATCCGAGCGTCGCGGTCTTCGAGGAGGACCTTGTTGCCGCCGATCTCTCCGACGCCGCCGTAGAAGGTCAGACTCGTCATCGCCACACGGGTCCGCGCATCAATCGGCGAGCTGCGTCATAATCACATCTTTCACCGCCTTCATCGACCGGAAGCTCAGGACGAGCCGGCCTTTGGGGTCCGTCTGGAACAGGCGCGTCTCGACGGACTCCGCCGGGGCGACAAGGAGGGACTGGATCCGGCCGGTCTTGAGGTCGAACAAGAAATCCTCGAGGATCCCGAGGAGCTGGCCGTCCTCGGTCATGACCGTCTTGCCGCGCAGCTCCGTGGCGAAGAACTTCACGCCGGCCTCCCTCGCATATCCCGCGGGGCTTATTTTTCCTTTCTGGCCAACTCCTGGCCGGACGTTGGAATCAAACCGTCGGATGATTATTCCAACCATTCTTCGCGACTCGTGACGGCACTTTCTTATACGCCGAGGGGGCTGCAGCCGGGCGCCTGCCCAGAGGCGGACCTTGGACCCTATCGTGATCGAGCGCAGCGCGTTCCTCGGCCTGGTCACGTCCGCCGTGGAGGCCTACAACCGCGAGACGAACGGGTTCCTCGTGGGGAACCGCGGAACGCGGCTCGTCCGCCAGCGGCCCCGCGAGGTGACCGTCCTTCGGGCCGCCTATCCGCTGCAGACGGAGGATCGCAAGCCGAACTGGGTCTCCCACGGCAACGAGAAGGCCTTCAAGAGGGCCCGCGGGGCGATCGAGCATGCGGACGTCGGATATGCGGTCCTCGGCGGCTTCCACAGCCACACCGGGCACGACGGCGCCGCGAGCCTCTCCCGGACGGACCTCGACTACGTCACCGACGAACTGCGGCGGATCTCTCGGGACCGTCCCGAGCGGCGGGTCCGGTGGCTCGAGGTCGTGATGGCCCTCAAGCGGCGGACGTGGTCGCAGCCCCATGAGACGGGCTGTTCCACCCGGCGCTACCGGCGCAAGATTGGTTGCACGGTGGCCCTCGACGCGAACCACGGATACGACATGACGATCGGCGGCTACTGGGTCGAAGGAGAGCCAGACGGGGAGCCGGGGATGTGGGACGTCGCCGCCACGCACGAGGCGCAGTTGATGCTCCCGTGGACCGGGTGACGAGGCTTCCTGAACAAGTCGTCAGCGGTTCGCCGGCGGCTGGCCGGGGGGCGTTTGGCCGGTCCACGCGCGGCGTCCGAGCCGGTTACTCAAGAGCTCCTGGACCTTCGCGGGATGCCGGACCATGTCGATCTTCAGGGTGTCGTCCCCCGTGTCCACGACGATCGTCCCGATCTTGAGGATTCGCTGGCCGAACGTCTGGTGGAGGTCCACCCGCTCGAGCTGGGTATACGGAATCATCTGCGTGTTCTTGTTCAGGATCCCGTCCTCGCGAATGATCTTGTTGTCCGTGATGATGTACCTCGTCGTCTTTCGTTTCAGCTCGGCCGCGAAGAAGGCGAGGAGCGCGACGAAGAGGAAGAAACCGGCGAGGATCGTGCTTAGTTCAACGCCCACGATCGTTGGATTCGGGAAGGTCGACGAGAACCGGCTCGGGATGCGGAGGCCCAGGACCGCCGCCAGGATGAGGGCCAGCACCAACGCACTCCAATATCGGAGGGCGATCAGCCGCGTCGGTCGCGTCACGAGGAGGGTCTGCTCCCCTGCGTGGTCCGTCGCCATCTCGGGAATCATCTAGGGAGGACGATAAAATGGTTTCGACCGTGCCTGGATTCCGCACGACGCCGAGTCGCAGGCGGATTCGAAGGAAGAAACTTCTTATTGTTAGAACTTGGTGAACAAGCAGCATGACCGTGCTGTTCGGCACCCTCGGCTGGCGTCCGCAGAGCCTGCTCCCTTCGATCCGTTCGACGGGCCATCTCGACCGGGTCGTGTTTTACCACAGCGACCATGCGAAGAGCCGGGACGCCCGGTCCAAGGTCGTGGAATTTTGCCGAGGGTTGGGGGTCCCGTGTACCGCGTTCGAGGTCAGCGACGCTTATGACCTCCTGCAGGTCGCGGGGCAAATTCGAGCCGATGTGCGCAAAGAGAAGTCCACGGGGATGGACCTTCGATTCAACATCGCGGGCGGCACCCGACTCATGAGCAGCGCGGCGCTCCTGGTCTGCATCCTCGAGGGGATCCCCGCGACGTACGTGCACGACGAGACGTATCGCGAGCTCGCACTCCCGCTCCTCCGGATGACGTACGGCGAAGGACTGACTCGAAAGCAACGGGAAGTCCTCGCGTTTCTCGTCAAGAACCGCGAGAAGTCGTTTTCGGAGACCGCCTTGGCCCGTGCGCTCGGGGTGCACAAGGCCACGATGAACCACCACCTGCGCAAGCTCGAGTCGATGGGCACGATCGAGCGCCAAGCGGATCCGACCGACGGCCGCCGGCTCGTGATCGTCCCCGCGCCCGGCATCGAACTGCTCCTCGGGTGATTCGACGGACGTCGGGGCGCTCATCGCCACGATCGGGTTCGACGACAGGCATGTCCTCCCCAGCCTCCGCCAGCTTCCGTACGATCGGCTCCTTGTGGTCGGCGGCCGGGATTCCTTTCGATCGCCCGCGTTTCGTCGTCTACGTGCGTTCGAGCCGAGCCTCCAGAGCGTCCGCGTCAATCCGTTCGACTTCGGAAACTGCCTTGGCTCAATCGAGAAGGTCGTCGAGCGGGAGCAGGAGAAGGGGTCCGTCCGGATCAGCGCGACCGGCGGGACCAAGATCCTCACGACGGCGGCGATTCTGGCCGCCTTTCATGAAGGCGTCGAGGCCTGGTATTGCGACCCGGATCCGATTCGGCTACCGGTTCTCCGAGGCGTGCGGATCGCGGCCGACTTCTCGCCAGCGGAAACGTTCATCGCCCAGCGGCTCCGACGAAGCATCCCCACGACCAACTTGATTCCCATGATGATGTCGGCGGGATTCGCGCGGCGGACGATCCTGACCGCAGTGCGATCGCTTGCGACGAAGGGACTCCTCGAGTCGGAGATCGAGTCTGGCCACCCGGTGCTCCGACCCACCGCGAGGTTGGGCCTCCTCCGGCCACATGTCCGGGCGGGACCTGGAAAGGCCTAAGTGGCCGGAGCGGATGCCCGCCGCGGTCAAGCCCCATGGTGCGCGTCCGCGTCGAGGTCCACTTGCGGAAAGGCGTCACGGACCCGGAGGGCGACAACGTCCAAAAGGCCCTGACGCTCCTCGGGTTCAAGGGGATCGGAGGGGTCCACAGCGCGAAGCTTTTCCTGATCGACCTGGCCACCAAGGATACGAAGGTCGCGCGGAAGGAAGCCGAGGAGATGTGTCGTCGGCTCCTCGCGAATCCCGTGATCCACGAATATTCGATCGCCGTCGAGAAATAGGAAGGAATCGGAGCCTCAGGCGTACCCGCCGATGCGTTCGCGTCGAGGGGCTTCCTGCAGGTGATCCGTCGACAGGAGCGCCGATTTCTTGAGCTCTCGTTCCGCGGCCCGGGTGAAGTCCTCCATCGTGATCCGATGCCTCTTGCCGCGGCGGAGCGAGCTCCGCATCGCCTGGCGGACGACGTTCAAGATCGAGCCGCCGCTCAGCTGATACTTCGCCGCCAGTGCATCGAAATCGATCTTGGCGAGCGGCGCCTCAGACGGCACGAGTCGCTCGAAGATCTTCCGGCGAAGGGGTGCATCGGGGAGCGGGAACTCGACGGCGATGTCGATCCGACGGTCCAAGGCGCGGTCCATCACGCGCGCGAGGTTCGTCGCGAGGATCACGACCCCCGCGTAGTTCTCCATCTGGGAGAGCAGGACGTTCACGTCCCGGTTCATCCACGGCGTCGCCATGACCCCGCGCCGTTGGAAGACGGCGTCTGCCTCGTCGAAGAACAGGACGGCGCCGGCCTCGAACGCGGCGCGGAACACTTGCTCGATGTTCTTCTCCGTCTCCCCGACCCACATGTTCTCGAGCTGGGCGTAGTTCACGACGTGCATCGGCCGGCCGAGTTCGCTCGCGATTGCCTCCGCCGCCATCGTCTTCCCGGTGCCCGGAGGTCCCGCGAACAGGAGGCTGAGCCCCTTCGTCTTCTTGACGACCTTCTTCAGGCCCCACCGACGGTACATGAGGCCCTTGTGCCGCAACTCGGCGAGGGCGTCGAGCAGGCCCTCCTTCGTCGATTCGGCGAGGACCAGATCGTCCATCGTGTATCGGGGTGTGACGAGCTGCGCGACGGGACGGACCGGCTCATGCAGGTGCGGCTCCGAGGATTCCCGCTCCTCGTCCGCCTGGTAGACCTCGACGCCGGCGTCGAGGAGGCGGACGATCCGACGGACGTCCTCCCGCGAAACGTGGCGACAAGATTCGCGAATGCGACCGCACTTCGGGCACTTCACAATCCATTCGTCGCGGTCCGTCTTCCCCGTTCCCATTCCTCCCAGGCATCGCGGGCGAACTTCGCCGCGGATGCGCGGCCAAAAACCCCGTATCGTATTTAAACATGGGCCGCGGGCGGAGATTTGGCATCGCGCCAGGCGGGAAACTCGCGGGCGATCTGGACCGCCAAGTCGAAATTGTGAAGCGAGACTTCCTCGACGTTCACTCCGAGAGGGACCGCGGGCCGGGACGTGGCTGCGGCCGCGTGGAGATGCGACCACAGGGTCCTCGCGACATCGATCGAGGATCGACCAGGAGCCCCTTCCCCGTTCGCGACGAGCGCCTCCTCCGTCCGGGGCGTGACCGATGCGCCGAGCCACGCAAGGAACTCCAGGTCCTGGTAATCGGACACGGGCGCGAAGCTCAGCAGGACGGTCGCGGGCTTCAGGCCCAGCGCGGCGCAGCGCTTCCCGTAGGCGCGCAGGACGGTCGCCATCGGCTCCGCCTCGAACAAGACCTGCGTCGTGAAGAAGTCGCATCCCGCCTGCGTCTTCTCGACGAGCCGATCGACCTCGTTCTCCCGGTCGGGAATCGTGATGTTTCCGAGGGCGACGTCCGGATGGCCCTTCGCGGCCGCCCGCAGGATCTGGTTCGCCTCGAGCACGGAGGGGCCGGGATACCGAACCCGACTGCTCGTCCCTCCGACGAGGACGAAGCTTCGCAGTCCGTCCTCGAGGCTCTCCTTCACCCAGCGGCGGAAGCCATCGCGGGACGGCGCGTGCGCGACGACGTTGTTCACGATCGGATCGACTCCGAGATCGTCCCCGAGCCGTTCTGCGAAGTCCCGCGGATCGAGATTGCGCAGGAAAGGTTGGCCTTGGTGGTTCTCTTCGAGGACCTGCGGCAGGTTCAGCCCGTCCAGGTTCCCCAACGTGCGGACGGCGTCGCGCACCCGATCGACCAAGGCGGAAATCGCCTTCTCGCTCGCGCGACGGGAGGGCGGCACGATCTCCAGGACGAGCGGCGTCGCGGACAGGGACTTGCGAAACGCCCGGCGCATTCGGGAGGAGATGGGCACGCGGAGCTACTTGAAGGTTCCATTCCGGGCGGCATTTCCTCCCGCACGAGAAGCATAATGTAGCGCGGGCGTTTGACCTTCCCCGAGGCGAAGGCGTGGACGACCGACTCCGCAGGCGGTCCTCGCCGTTCCCCCTGTACGAGATCCCCCTGCGGGATGCGAAAGTCGGCGATCTCAAGTCGTTAAGCGAGAAGCTCGGTCTGTCCCTCAGCATCGAGGAGATGGCCCGCATCCAGGAATATTTTCGGCGGATCGGCCGGGAGCCGACCGACGTTGAGCTGCAGAGCCTTGGCCAAGCGTGGTCTGAACACTGTTGCTACAAGTCCTCGAAGGTCTTCCTGAAGGAATTCATTTTCCCGGTGCAAGCTCCCTATGTGATTGACCGCGGCGATGCCGGCGTGGTCGAGTTCGATGACGACCACGCGTACGCCTTGCGGATCGAGAGCCACAACCATCCGTCCGCGATCGAGCCGTACGGAGGCGCGAACACGGGGATCGGCGGGATCCTCCGGGACGTGCTCGCGATGGGCGCCCAGCCGATCGCCCTCGCCGACCCGCTCCACTTCGGACCCCTCAACACCCCGACGGAAGGCTTGCCGAAAGGCACGCGGCATCCGAAGTACCTGTTCGGCGGCGTCGTCGCGGGGATCCGGGATTATGGGAACCGCGTCGGCATTCCCACCGTCGCCGGCGGCATCGTGTTCGACGAGGGATACCTCGGCAACATCGTCGTGAACGTCGCGTGCGTCGGCTTCGCGAAGAAATCGCAGCTCGTGCGCAACCGGGCCTCCTCCGTGCGCGATGTCTTCATCCTGTGCGGAGGCAAGACGGGCCGCGACGGGATCCATGGTGTGACGTACGCAAGCGTCGACCTGACAGATCGGTCCGTGCGGGAGTGGGAAGCGGGGGCCGTCCAGCTCGGGGACCCGATCCTCAAGGAGCCGCTGATCCACGCGTGCATCGAGTCTGCGCAAGGCGGGCTGCTCGACGGCATGAAAGATCTCGGAGGCGGAGGCCTTTCGTGCGTCGTCGGCGAGATGGCCCTGGCGGGAGGGTTCGGCGCCGAGGTCGATCTCGAGAGGGTCCCGCTGAAGGAGGAAGGCCTCGCCCCGTGGGAAATCTGGGTGTCCGAGAGCCAGGAGCGGATGATGCTCGCGGTCCTGCCGGAGAACGTCGAGAAGGTCCTCCGCATCTTCGAACTGTACGACGTGCCCGCGACGGTGATCGGACGGGCGATCCCGGAGAAGATCTGCCGCGTCCGATATCGCAAGGCGACTGTCCTCGACCTGGACCTGGAATTCTATACGGGCGGCCCGGAGTACACCCGCGAATATCGTCCACCCCGCACCGCCGCCGCGAAAGACCTCAAGCTGCCGCCGGAACCGAAGGACTATCGCACGACGATCCTCCGGTTGCTCGCGGCTCCGAACATCGCGTCGAAGGAATACGTGATCCGTCAGTACGACCACGAAGTCCGTGCGTCCACGGTCATCAAGCCCTTGCAGGGCGTGATCGGAAAAGCCGCCCACGGAGACGCCGCGGTGGTAAGGCCCCTGGTCGACTCCTGGCGGGCCCTTGCCATCGCAACCGCCTCCACCGCGCACGTCACATCCCTCGATCCTTTCCTGGGAGGCGCGACCGCGGTGGACGAGGTGTGCCGGAATCTCGTGGCGGTCGGAGCGCGCCCGCACTCCCTGACGAACTGCCTGAACTTCGGCAATCCCGAGAAGCCAGACCGCCTGTGGTCCTTCCGCGAGGCCGCCCGCGGGCTCGGGGCGACCGCGAAGGCCCTCGGTTTGCCGATTCCTTCCGGCAACGTGTCGTTCTACAACGAGTCACCGCTTGGACCCTGTCCGCCGACGCCTGTCGTCTTAGGCGTCGGCATCGTCGAGGATTTGCGCAGGTGCGTCAC
>Ga0209689_1002388_pt1 | contig 13984 bp, 7 predicted proteins | sample GraSoiAngelo_149_FD_187119 | JGI IMG/M metagenome (GOLD analysis project Ga0209689, IMG submission 187119) | Grasslands soil microbial communities from the Angelo Coastal Reserve, California, USA - 14_1009_09_30cm (SPAdes) (version 2) | ecosystem: Environmental > Terrestrial > Soil > Grasslands ...
CAAGTCTCAGGCACTGGAAGATTACTGGCAACGCCCGATTACGACTGACCAGCTGCAAGCCGAGATGGATCGCATGGCACAGCACACGAAGCAGCCTGAGGTGTTGCAGGAACTTTTTGAAGCGCTCGGGAACGACCCCTTTGTTATTGCCGAATGTCTGGCTAGACCTTTGCTCGCCGAACGTTCACTCCCCGAGGTCTATGCTCATGACCGAACACTTAGTAGCGACTCAAAGCGGCCGTGGGTAGGTAGTGCCAAAACCCAAGTGGCGATAAAAATGGCAGCAGTGAGCAGGCCAACCTACACGCTTCCTGTGATAGCGGCTCCGGCGGGCGCCTGCACCGACGACACGTGGGCAGCCACGAGCATCACTAATGCACCCGCTGCCCGACTGGTGCACACGGCAGTATGGACCGGCAGCGAAATGATCATCTGGGGCGGGGCTAGTGATGCCAACTATTTGGGCACCGGTGGAAGATACAATCCAAGCACCGACAGTTGGACGGCGACCACCACCATTAACGCACCTGCTGCCCGGGAACTTCACACTGCAGTATGGGCTGGCAGCGAAATGATCATCTGGGGCGGATATAACGGTGGTCCCCCTTTGAACGACGGCGGCAGATACAACCCGTCGACGGACACCTGGACAGCCACCAGTACCAGTAACGCGCCGGAAGGCCGGGAGTGGCACACTTCCGTCTGGGCCGGTAATGAAATGATTGTCTGGGGCGGACTCGGCAATAGCGGTTTTTTGAACACGGGCGGGCGATACAACCCCAGCACCGACAGTTGGACAGCGACTAGCACAGTTAATGCACCAACTGCGCGACAATACCATACCGCCATCTGGACCGACAGCGAAATGATTGTCTGGGGCGGATGCAGCGAACTCGGCTGTCTCGAGGTTTTGCTCACCGGCGGGAGGTACAACCCAACCGCTGACAGTTGGACAGCCACCAACACTACCAACGCGCCGGCTCCACGAGGTGCGCACACGGCAGTCTGGACCGGCAGTAAAATGATCGTCTGGGGCGGAGAAGATATTGGCCTGTATTTGAACACTGGCGGAGCATACAATCCTAGCACCGACAATTGGACAGCTACCACCCAGACAGACGCGCCCTCTGCCCGAGAGCGTCACACCGCGGTGTGGATCGGAGGCGAAATGATCGTCTGGGGCGGAACAGGCATTACCGGTGAAGAGAACACTGGCGGGAGATACAATCCCGGCACCAACAGTTGGACGGCCACTAGCACCACTAACGCGCCCGCTGGCCGAGCGTTTCATACTGCAGTCTGGACTGATAGCCAAATGATCGTCTGGGGCGGATCCAGCAGCCCTTCGTTTAACACCGGCGGGAAATACTGCGCTACAGCGCCAGCTGGGACGCCTACACCGACACCAACGGCTTCACAAACGCCAACGCCAACGCCTACACCTGCGCCTGTGGGTTGTGACAGCGGGATCGTCTTTAATGGCGGATTTGAGACCGGCCATTTCGAAGGCTGGGCAATCTTTGATCCCGGAAACCCAGAGCCCTTTGTCACCAATGACCACCGTCACAGCGGAAATTATTCTGCATTCGCGGGCGGGAGCTTTTCTCAATTCTGCGGCAATGGAGCTGAGCCCTCCGGGGATAGCTCGTTCTTTCAGTCATTCACAGTGCCTGTCGATGGCGGGACATTAAGCTTCTGGCACTGGGACTGCACCACCGACGACATAGCGTCTGACTGGCAGGACGCTTATATCACTGACGGTAACGGTAACATTCTACAGACGATCTTTCACCAGTGTGAGAATGGGCAGACCTGGCTCAACGCCACGGCGGATATGACGGCGTATGCGGGGATGACGGTAGGCATTAGATTCCTGGTGCACCAAGATGGCCTCGGCAATCTTACTGGCATGTATGTGGACGATGTGGCTCTATACGTGCCATGCGCAACACCCACGCCTACGCCTACAGCGACAGCTACTCCTACGGCTTCAGCAACAACCACACCGACAACTAGTCCAACGCCGACTGTTACGCCTAGAGTGACACCCAGACCGCGTCCGACGCCACATGCTCGCCCGACGCCGACGTGACCATGAGTGCGCGAGCCGGCGAATTGGTGAATCGGGGGATGGGCGAACAGAGGAAGTCGCCGTATCGCCGTTTCTCCCTTTCGCCGTTTCCTTCTTCCAGCAAAGTCGTTACTGCTCATTAGTGTTCATTAGTGGTTAATAGCAATTTGAAGAAAGTATAACACAAATGAAAAAGCGGAGGATCACCACTATTACCAAAAGTCTCCGTTGGGGCGCGTTTGTCTTTATCTTACTATTTCTCGTCATCCAGGTGATGCCCCGCGCGTGGGGACAGCGAGGTCAGCGAGTTACCAGCAAGAGCACTTCGAGTGTCGAAGCCCCCTCGAGCCTGGACGGCGGGAGTTGGTCGGTCACGGGTAGCCTTAACACCGCGCGTTATCTGCACACAGTGACATTGCTGCCCAATGGCATGGTGCTGGTTGCAGGAGGACTTGATAGCAATTTTAGCGTTCTCGCGAGCGCGGAACTGTATGACCCGGCGACCGGCACCTGGACTGCTACGGGCAGCCTCAATACCGCGCGGACTAGTCACACGGCGACGTTGATGTCCAACGGCACAGTGCTTATCGCTGGGGGGCGTAGCATCGAGGCTCTCGCGAGCGCGGAACTGTATGATCCGGCGACCGGGACCTGGACGGTCACTGGCAGCCTGAATACGGCACGCGAGAGTCACACGACGGCGTTGCTATCCAATGGCATGGTGCTTGTTGCTGGAGGATATGATAGCATGACCCATGTACTCGCGAGCGCGGAACTGTATGATCCGGTGAGTGGGAGCTGGACTTTCACCGGCAATTTGAACACCGCTCGCACGGTTAAGAACGCCACGTTGCTGACCAATGGCATGGTGCTTGTCGCAGCGGGGAGTACCAACAGTGGCATTCTTGCGAGCGCAGAGCTGTATGATCCAGTCAGCGGCAGCTGGACTCTCACCGGCAGCCTGAATAACGGACGGTCCGCGAACACGGCGACGTTGTTGCCTGACGGGAAGGTGCTTGTCGCGGCAGGAGACGATATCACTTTCCCTTCTCCCCCTATCGCCAGCGCGGAACTGTACGACCCAGAAAGCGGCACTTGGACTTTCACTGGCAGTCTCAACACCGCACGCGATTTGCACAGCGCCACGTTGCTGACCAATGGCATGGTGCTTGTTGCGGCGGGAGCCGATATCAGCGGTAACCCTACCGCAAGCGCGGAACTGTACAATCCGGCGACTGGCAGTTGGAGTGTCACCGGCAGCCTTAACGCCGCACGCGAGTTGCATAGCGCGACGTTGCTGGCCAACGGCATGGTGCTTGCCGTGGGAGGATTTGATAGCAATTTTGACGTGTCCCCAAGTGCAGAACTGTACAACGCTCCTGCACCTTCGCCTACTCCTACAGCAACACCTGGAGTGACTCCTAGGCCGCGGCCGACTCCGCATATTCGCCCGACGCCGCCGTAACCCTTATTCCGAGTGATCAGTAATCCGTGAACCGAATGAATACTGCTTTCATCATTTCGGCTTCGTCATTCCGTCGTTATTCGACATTCGAATTTCGTCATTCCATCAAGATTAGTGTTCATTCGTGGATAAAACGAAAGCTAACATGAAAATCAGAATCACATCCAATACCTTCTCCAGTGTGCTTGCAGCGGCGTTAACAAGCGTTACGACAGTTGCCGCAACCTCTGCACCCACTCCTCAATATCAGATTTATGACATTGGCGTTGTCGACGTTGGTGACACTTTTTCGCAGGGCCTTGGAGTCTCGCCTGAGGGGATCGCAGTCGGTCGTTCGATACGCAACGACGGAAGCCATGCGTTTAGCTGGACGCTTAATGGTGGCATCGTTGGATTGCCCGATCTGGCAGGTCGCAGCTATTGTGTTTCGAACAGCGCCAATGACAGCGGCGGCGTCGTAGGAACGGGCGCCACCACGGTATTCGGCTCGGGTCGGTTGCCGGTGATTTGGCAAAATGGCGTGGTTTCACAGCTGCCCTTGCCAGTTGGCCAAACGCTCGGCGACGCAAACTCGGTGAACGCTTCAGGTGTCGTAGTCGGCTCGGTCAATGCCGGGAGCGATCAACGCGGGGTGATCTATAGCGCGGGCGGCGCGACGATCATTACGCAGACGACGGCGGACGGAAGTTATTTTCTCACCGCATTTGGCATCAATGATTCAGGCCGCATCGTAGGTCAGGGTATTGATCCGGCTCATGCCGCCCGCAACGTGGGGATCGTTTACGATATCGGTCAGAACATGGCTTTTGACGTAGGCGCACTGCCAGGCGCCAACGGAGCGCTCGCTTTCGGTGTGAGCAACAACGGCTACGTTGTCGGGTCAAGTATGTTTAACCAAGGCTCTGGCATGCCATTCATCTGGTCGGACCAAAATGGAATAGTCGCGATTCCCCTCGCGTCCGGTACGAGTCTCGGCCAGGCCCAGGGTGTGAACTCGTCGGGTTGGGTGGTGGGCACTGATGGGGGTGCCTTCGCCGTTCCCTTCCTGTATGATGGAACCAACACCTATCGTCTCCAGGATCTCATCCCCGGCAACTCGGGCTGGGACTTGTCGATGAACACCTCGTCATCGGCCATGGGCATTAGTGAGAACAACATCATCGCCGGCACAGGCGTTCACAATGGCGAGACTCATGCCTACGCAATGGTCCCGGCTACCCCGACACCTTCACCTACTCCAACGGCTACGCCTACTGCTACACCGAGAGTCACACCCAGACCGCGTCCGACTGCACATACGCGCCCGACACCGTCGCACTAGGCTATTGATCCGCGATCCGAAGCGACGTGATCAATGCCCGTGACGGGTTGTGCGCCGAGCGTAGCTGAACCGGCTCTACGTCTCAAATCTTCCCGCAGACTGATCACACGCTCCGACGGTTCGTTGAGGTAACAACTGTGTTACTTTGAAATGCTTGCAATTCTCGTGCACTTCTGCGGTACAGGAAGGGTGCGTAATATCAAGTCCGCGACAATTTGTTTAACCTTGGCCTGCGTTCTCACAATCCCCGCGCGCGCGACGACCGTCATAGTTAGTAACACCAATGACAATGGCCCCGGCTCGTTGCGCCAGGCGCTCGCCGATGCAAACGATGGCGATACGATCGACGCGATGGGTATTTCCGGCGTCATTACACTCACCACCGGGCAATTACTCGTGGACAAGAGCGTGACAATCAACGGCGCCGGCGCTGGTGTGCTGGCCGTTGACGGTAACACCACCAGCCGTGTCTTCCAGACTGCTACAGGTGAAACGGTGTCGATTTCCGGCCTGACGATCAGGAACGGTCAGGGCGGCGAAGGCGGCGCCATCTTGAACGCCGACACCGCGACGCTGACGATCATTAACAGCACGCTCAACGGCAACACGGCGGGGTTTGGTGGCGGCGTCTTCAATTCGGGAACGCTGACCATTATTAACAGCACTTTTAGCAGCAACATGGCTAGTGAGGGCGGCGGCATCTACAATTCGGGTGGCGGCGTTTTGACGATCAGCAATAGTACCTTCAGCGGCAACGCGGTTTCCGAAACTGGCGGTGGCATCTTCAACATCGGCACGCTGCAGGTCGCTAATAGCACAGTCAGTGATAACTCGGCTGCTTTTCTGGCTGGCGGTGTCTTAAACTTCAACAACCTTGAGATCGGAAACACCATCCTGAATAGAGGCGCCTCAGGTGTAAGTATTTATTCAAATGGGGACGGCTTGGTAACTTCGCTGGGCTACAACATTAGTAGCGATGATGGAAGCGGCATTTTAACTGGCCCCGGGGATCAGATCAACACGGATCCAATGCTTGGTCCATTGCAGGATAATGGCGGTTCTACCTTTACGCATGCTTTACTGCCCGGTAGCCCGGCCATTAATGCCGGTGATCCGGCTTTCACTCCGCCGCCTTTCTTCGACCAGCGCGGTCTCGGTTTCGACCGGATCGTAAATGGCCGGCTCGATATCGGCTCGTTTGAGGTACAAGGCCCGACACTTACTCCAACCCCGACACCTACCGCGACTCCTGCAACGACACCGTCACCGACAGCTACTCCGTCGCCAACGGCTTCAGCTACAACTACTCCAACACCTACTGCTACGCCGAGCCCGAGTCCAACCCCTGGACTTACCCCCACACCGACGTCGACGCCAACGGCCACTGTAACTCCCAGCGCAACACCAACACCGACAGCTACTCCGAGATCTACTCCTACATCCAGGCCGCGCCCAGCTCCACGACCTCGGCCGACCCCGAGGTAGAGAAAGCGGTAATTTTCTGGGAGCACAGGTTGCCAGCCTGTCCTTTTCGGCAGCCTGCCGAAAAGCGCTTCGCGCGCTGGCAACCGAAGTCTCCTCGCGCCCGCTGGGCTGTCGTCGGCAAGCTGCCTGCGACTACAGGGTAGCAGCTTGTGCTCCCAGACATTCGCGATTGCAACAAACTTTCATCCCTTCCTGTTTTATTCTATGTGACTTGCTCTGAGTAATTCTATTCGTGCTTGGTTCTCTTCGCTGCCTTCTGTAAAAGGGACTCTGGTGAAAGAACCCGATCACGAGAACCAGCACGCGCCGCTGAGTTATTACGGAGCGCGGCGCATCGTATGGTTGGTTTTTCTATTGATCATTGTCTGGTTGATCCTGCGCGGGTTACAGGATGTGATCCTACTTTTCGCCCTCGTCTTTCTTCTCGCCATGGTCCTGAACCCGATTGTGGTCTGGCTCGAAAAACGTCACGTCCCGCGTTTTGTCAGTGTAATCCTGCTGATCCTTACCCTCGTTGCGATCACTGCCACGATTGTGATCTTTGCGATTCCCCCGCTGGCCAGGCAAACCCAGGAACTGGTCCGTAGCGCACCGACTGTTTGGCAAGGCATTCGCATCCGTATCGAGTCGCTGACGAAAAATTATCCCGCTGTTCGTGAAGCATTGCCCCGCACAGAAGAAATCGCCGGAAAAGTCGGCGCGGCCGCAGGAACAGTCGGCAACATTTTGCTAAGATCGACACTTGGTTTGGTCGGCGGCGTGGCCACCTTTGTGCTCACCGTTCTTTTGCTCGTGTTTGTGCTGGCTAACCCGCGTCCTCTCGTAGCGGCATATCTCGCGCTGGCGCCCGACCGTTATCGCGCGCAGGCGCATCGCACTCTCGCCCAGCTGATGCGACAAATGACCGCCTGGGCGCGTGGCGTCGCGATCAATGGTGTCATTACCGGACTCTCCATCGGCGTGTTGCTTTGGCTAATCGGCGTGCAACCGGCGCTCATCTTCGGCGTGTTCGCGTTTCTGGGTGAATTTTTGCCAAACATCGGCGCATTTCTTGTCGCCATTCCTATTCTGCTGATCGCGTTGAGCCTGGGCGCGACAAAATTCTGGCTAGCTCTCGGCGTAATCGTGCTGGTGTACCAGGTCGAGCTAAACGTTCTGGTGCCGGGCGTGCTCGGCAAAGAGATGCGATTGCATCCGGTCAATATTTTGTTCTTTACCCTGGCGACCGCCAGCCTGTTTGGGTTGCTGGGAGTTTTTATTGCCGTCCCGGCTGCGGCGCTGGTGCAGATCGTGATTGACGAATTTTATTTGCAACCGCGCAAACCGGATTATGCCGCGCTCGATCGCGAAGCAGCAGCGCTCGTGGAAGGAAAGAAGTGAACGTGGTGGATCGGCTTCTCCTGAAAATGCAAGTCCGGCTCGGACCGATGGCAAACTGAGTCGCCGAAGGCGCGAATATCAGACGGCACAGCCGCATCAATTGCCAACGCGTTGAGGACAACGCGTTCCACCTTATTCCTTCCCTCGATTCGCCGACTTTCTTCGCTGCCTCTTGTAACTGGTTTTCTCATTCTGTTCTCATCGTCATTTGTGGTTCGTCATTTCTTTTTCTCACTCCGTCCGTTCGGCTCCAACCGCAGTTAACAGAACTTTTACGAAAATTGTCTTGACATTCTTCCGCGTTCTTCAGTAAAACGGCGCTCCACCCCAACCATTACTCCCGGAGGTAAACAAAAATGCAAAAACAAAATAACTCTGCCATCAATGCGCATCTTCTTCGAGCTGCGTTCTTCGTGCTTCTGTTTCTCGCCGTCGGCGTGATCCCATTCGCGCTCGCGCAGAGAGGAAGCGGCAAAAGACCGCTGGCGCCGCGGGGAACGTGTCCCACGCCGTGGACGTTCATCGCAGACATGCCGGTTGACCTTTATGGCGCGGCATGCGCTAGCGACGGCACATCTATTTATTGCGCCGGCGGCTACTCCTTCAGTTTTCCCGGTCTCGTACCCCAGCTCATCCGTTACGACCCAGGTACCAACACGTGGACGGCCCTGGCACCCATACCTGTCCCCTCTTCCATGGCTTCCGCTGTGTATTATCCACCTACAAACAAGATCTACGTCTTCGGTGGCTCGGACCCGGACGCCCAGACAGTCAACAATCTGAACCAGATTTACGATATTGCCTCCAATACGTGGAGCACAGGCACACCGTTGCCCGATCTGCGCGCGTTTATGGCTTCCGGTTATAGTCCGGATAATGGCAAGATTTATCTTGTCGGTGGTTATAACACAGCCTTTGTGGACAGCGGCCAGCCTAACACCTGGGAATATGACCCCATAGCCGACACATACACCAATAAGACCGACTTTCCGGAGCTGGCAGGTGGCTATGCCTCAGGAATTATTAACGGTCACCTGTATGTCGCCGGTGGCCGGGATGCTAATAACGTTTCTCTTAACACCGTTTTTGACTACGACATCGCAGCTGATACCTGGACGCAAAAGAACAACATGCCAGGCACCCAAAACAATGTTCGAGGTAGCGCTGTCGCTTTGGATTCGCTTTTCGTGTTCGGTGGAGGAAATCCATTTATTGCCCCGGGTAGCCCTGCCTCAAAATCAAAGGCTGCTTTCTCCGCTAAGGAGCTTAAAGCTTCCGCCGCAGCGGCGAAAGCCGGATCCAAAATCCAGGTCCCTGCCACTACCAACAACACAAACGTATACGTCCCCGATACTGACGAATGGCGAACCTCTGCGAACTTGAATGTGTTTCGTGCATTCCCCTCCGGCGCGGCGATCGGCACTAATGTCTATGCCGCCGGCGGCTATGACGGCACGATTGGCTTTACCGTTGCGAGCGCAGAGGTGTTGGCTGCATGTGTCCCAGAGCCGACACCGACACCTTGCCCGGGAGATCAGTACACAATCACCGATGGGGCCGATACCATTGTGCCAGGTGACACCGACACTGGCAGCCATTGCGACGATTGCGACACCGTGGTGACACTGCCGTTCCCGTTCCAATTGTACGGTCAGAGCTTTGTCGCGGTGAACGTGAGCTCCAATGGACGCCTTGACTTTGTCATTCCAAATGAGCCGGGTGGCTTCGTCACAGCCTGTCTGCCTGCGCCGCCAAATATTGGACCATACGACTACACCATCTTCACTCTGTGGGAGGACATGCGCACAGATTTTGGTCTCAGCGGCTGCGCGAGTTTCCCAGGCGGAAACTGCGGTGTGTTCACCTCGGTCACGGGCAGCGCGCCTAATCGTATCTTTAACATCGAATGGCGCACTGTGCTTTTTGCTGATAACTCTGCGACGCAGAATTTTGAGGTGCGCCTGTATGAGAACGATCCGCTTAAGACGTTCGAGGTCATCGTCGGTGATCTCACCCCAGCCAGCGCCGATCATCCGTGGGTATCGGGCGTTCAAGGACTCGGCGACCTTGGGTTCTTCACACAGAACTTCTGCATAGACCCGCCTGGCAGCCCTCTGGAGTTTGTCTCACACACTTACACCTCGCCAGGCTGTGGAACCCCAACACCAACGCCGACACCGAGCCCAACGCCTACTGTAACTCCAACACCGACGCCACGGCCTATTCCTACACCGAGGCCGCGCCCGACTCCCCATCCTAGGCCGACTCCATAGGACACTTAAAAGATTAGATAGGCACAAAGCGGTGACTCGGGAACTCGCGAGGCGTCTCGTGAGTTCCCCGTTTTTAGGTGGAACGGTCGGCGACCGACTTCGGGCTCACGTCTATAGGTATTCAGCGCCAAAGGCGCACATTTCATCTGGAGCCTGGGGCGGTGCCCCAGGATTTGTGGAACCGAACACCGCCAGCGCTGAAAGCGCGATTCACTTCCGGTGCCAGTTTGATGCATACTGCCGTCATGCCACAGTCGCTAAGCAGAGTCATCCTTCATATCATCTTTAGCACGAAGAATCGCGAGCCTTGGCTCGATTTGGACGTGCGACCGCGTATGCATGCTTATCTGGCCACAGTCTGCCGCGACCTCGGCGCCAATTTCGTGCACATCGGCGGTGTTAGTGATCACGTCCACATTGTCACAACGCTGCCACGAACCGTTTCGCAAGCTCAAATGATCGAGCAGATAAAGAAAGCGTCTTCGAAATGGATCAAAGCCCTTGATGATCGATATAGCCACTTCTTCTGGCAGCGTGGATATGGGGCATTTTCAGTAAGTCCAAGCCAACTCGATGCTGCACTGCAGTATGTAGAAACGCAACAAGAACACCATCGCACTCGCACGTTTCAAGAGGAATATCGCCAACTGCTGTGCAGGCACGGAGTTGATTTCGACGAGCGCTATGTCTGGGATTAAACCCGTTGCGGAACTGAATCGCGCATTCAGCGCTTGTTCATACGCGATTCAATTCCTGGGGCGATGCCCCAGGCTCAGATTATACGGCGCCTTTAGCGCTAGGCAGATATTCTTGCCGAACGCCTAAGCGGCCTAAGAAACAGACTGGCATTTTCAGGAGAAGCCGATCCACCTTAACGCCGTCCTATCACAAAAATTTTCTACCCCGCGAGATTCTGCGTCGTGCGATTGGAAAATAGCGATTTGTAGGACGCGGACGTACGCGGGATCAAATTTTCAAAAAAAACTCTTGGCTTGCGCCGCCGGCGCGTGAGACAAGTTACGACTTTACTCGCACCCAGCCAAACGGCGCAAAAAATCGGAGGACAAAACAATGTTAAAGAAAATCCTGATTGCTCTCACACTTTCCCTGCTCGTGCTCCTTGGAAGCTACGCGGTCCAGTCCGCTAAGGCCCGGAACCGAGGTGGCGAACTCAACCAGAAAGCTTCCGACGCGCCAACGGGGACACTTCAAAAGATGATCGTGGAAAACGGAAGTGTCACGATGGACCTCGACATCGGTCGGCTGAACGGAGCCGCGGGACAAACTCTCCAGGCGCAATTCGCTGTAGGGGCCAATTCCTTCTTTCCTGTTCTCGTTTTTAACGATCAGCTGCGCGGCCCGGTGCCAGGATCAATGGCCTTGATCCCGTCCCGCAGTGGCGGGATTCCGCCGCTTCCCGCGGCGTTAAGCGCGTCTCTCAAGCAGCTCGCAGTCGAAAAACTTCCTTCCGGGCAAGGCGCCGATCTTGCCGTGCGCGACAGCAATACAGGATTCACATTTTTCAATATCCAGGGACACCAGTACGACTACAATCCCGCTGCGCAGTCCCTTGCCATCACCAATGGCCGGCTTCTCATTTCCAAGGAGTTTGCCAACGCGCTTGGCCGTCCGTCCGACGCCGGTTCAGTCGCTGGAACAATCTCCATCGGCGCGGCAATGCAGCCCGCCGAGATCACGCAGCTTTCCAACGGGCAAGCACAGTCAGTGAGGATGCCGCCTCTGCAACACGCGCTTAGCCAGGGAACACCCCAAACCCTGGTGCCAGGGCCGGATGTTATCGTTGGAGACATCGAAAGTGTTGAGCAACCCCAAGGCGCGGTCAATGGAAACTTTGTCGGTCTAGGAGTAGGAACTGTTTCGTGCAACAACGGCGACCAGCCAATCGACTGGCATCCATTGCCTAACACCAATCATCCGGTGATTCCACAAAATCTTTACCGTATGAGCGGCGGCGGCGACCACACCGAGCGGTTCGAACAAATCGGGCAATCTTGGATGAAACATGCGTTTTTCGCATTGGAAGAGTTCATCTGCGGCACATGTAACACGAGCCCTCCTTGCGTCACCGGTGATCAGTTGTGCCCTGGCTGTGCCGATACTTATGTCGCAAGCTTAAATTATGACCAAGACCTCATCGGCTCCCGCGCGTGGGTGAACCCATTCACAGGCGTTTTCCCATCTAACCCAGACCCAAACAATCACGCGGGCCACAATCATACTGGTACTTCGCATCGAGTGACAGTCGCAACGAGCGACCTGATTCCAGCACAAAATCCGGGTGCCACCTACTTTGCCGAAGCGGACTACATCTCACCTACTGAATACACCTGGTGTCAAGCCCACCCGGGGCAATGCAACATGTATAACAACGTCTCCTATCGTCCCTTCACTGTCAGCGGCGGGCCGACCACCTTCACATTTGGCGCTGCGGGTCTAACGGTGCGCATGCAGCCCGCTATTCAGACGTGGGCATCTACAGGCGCAACAGTGGCACAGGTGGAGCCCGACCCGGGCAACGATGGTATCTGGTTCATGGGTTACAAGGTGACCAACCCTTCGGCTGGAGTCTGGCACTATGAATACGCGCTTTCTAACGAAAACCTCGACCGTGCTATTCAATCCTTTAGCGTACCAGTGGGTGGAGCGCACATCAGTAACATCGGGTTCCATGCGCCACCTCAGGAACCGGCCTGGCCAAACGACGGGACTTTCAACAATCAGGGGTATAGTAGCGCGCCTTGGGCGGTTGATCAGAGTGGTGGTTCGATTACTTGGAGCACTGAAACCTTTGCCACAAACCAGAACGCAAATGCGATTCGCTTTGGTACACTGTATAACTTCCGTTTCGACGCCGACCAGCCGCCGCAGACTGCCAACGCCACAGTTGGTTACTTTAAGACCGGCTCGCCGATGACAGTTGAAATCCAGGCGCCGGGCCAGGGGGGTGGCACGCCTACGCCAACTCCAACAGTTACCCCTACGCCGACTGCTACGCCGACTGCGACCGTGCGGCCTACTCCCACGCCCAGGCCCTCTCCGCTACCCAGGGTACGCCCAACACCGCATCCGAGACCGTGAGGGAATAGGTGGAACGCGTTGTCCTCAACGCGTTGGTGACTGCACAGCGGCTTTGCCGCCGATCATTTGCGCCTTCGGCGGCGGTCCATCCTGCCATCGCCTTCGGAGAAGTCGATCTACCCCTCGCTCTCCTAGCCGATGTGGAACGGTCGCCTGCACTATCGAAATTGTCTTGACTCGCTTCCCTTGCTCATGAGAAAAGAGCAGTTTCCCTCTACTCGATAGACCACCCGTAACTGTTAGGAACCAGAAACCATGTTTAAGAAAACACTCATCGTTCTCACGCTTCCCTTACTTTCGGTTCTCGCAATTACTGTAGCCACGCCCCTATGGGGCGTTTCATCGCAAGCCGCGTCCCGGACGGCGCGCTCGCCACAGCGAGCAGGCTCTGCCATGGCTACAGCCCCGACTGGCACACTTCAAAAGATGATCGCAGAAAGCGGAAGCGTCACGATCGATCTCGATCTTAACGGGTTCAACGAAACCAGCTCGCTCGTGGCCAGACCTGTCACACTCCAATTCGCGGTAGGAGCCAATTCCTTCTTTTCCATTCTGGTGTTCAACAATCTGCTACGCGGACCTGAGCAGGGATCGATGACCTTGGTCCCAGCCGCGGTCAACGCCCCCGGCTACAGTCTGCCGGGAACATTAGGCGCGTCTCTCCAACAGCTCCTGATTGAAAAGCTTCCTTCGGATCGAGGCCATGATCTCGCCGTGCGCGATGCCGACACGGGATTTACCTTTTTTAACGTTGAAGGACACCAGTACAACTACGATGCCAAGGCACAATCGCTCAGCATAACAAAGGGCCGGCTCCTTGTTTCAAAAGAATTTGCCAACGTGCTCGGCCGTCCTTCGAACGCAGGTGAAGTCGTTGGAAGAATCTCGGT
>Ga0209689_1002398_pt1 | contig 13939 bp, 12 predicted proteins | sample GraSoiAngelo_149_FD_187119 | JGI IMG/M metagenome (GOLD analysis project Ga0209689, IMG submission 187119) | Grasslands soil microbial communities from the Angelo Coastal Reserve, California, USA - 14_1009_09_30cm (SPAdes) (version 2) | ecosystem: Environmental > Terrestrial > Soil > Grasslands ...
CGCTCTCGTTGATGGTTTTGCCTTTTCCAACCCAGGCTCGCTTGTAATCTCTCAGGTCGGGAACTCAGTCCGACCCATGCATCTCTTCGGTCGGCAACGCCGTGTTCAAGTGCCGATATCTTCGGGCGTCGTGTCCAAGGATTCCCTGACATTTTCCGGTCAAAATCAGTTCCAAATGGCATCCATCGAGATGACGTTCCACGGCGAAGTGAGCGATACGGCGCTCAGTGGGACAGCCGACATGACTTCCAGAAGTATGATTCTCGGCCCCGCGATGGAAACCGCTACACTCAGCTTGATAAAGCAATGAACGGTTCCGGGCCAGAGATGTTGCGCCAATAAAACTAATTGTGCAATGTGACGTAAGTATCATAAATGTTTCTGGCCGGCAAACTTGCCGCCAAATTGATGATTTATATTGACTCCAGCTACACACCTTTGAGACCATTCATCCGGCTCTATTAAATCGTTCCTTCGCATCCCTCCGCCCCCGATCCGTAAACCGTCACGGTGACGGTTTCTTGCGAAACCGACAACATCCTGTTTAGCAAGTATCGTCGAAGACGGCGCTTCAACTGCGAGGGGGACTGCCTTGGAAGGATCAACCAGTATTCTTGTGGTAGATGATTACGAGCCTTGGCGTCGTTTCGTCTCAACGACGCTCCAGAAGCAACCGAAATTGCAGGTCATCGGCGAAGCATTGGACGGATTGGAAGCGGTTCAGAAGGCCCAACAACTACAACCAGACCTAATCTTGCTGGACATCGGACTTCCGACACTGAATGGAATCGAGGCCGCACGCCGAATCCGAGAGGTTTCCCCCAAGTCCAAAATTCTCTTCTTAAGCGAAAATCGCACTTGGGACATCGCAGAAGAAGCTTTGCGCACAGGTGCGGGTGGCTATGTCGTCAAGTCGGACGCCGCAGGCGAACTATTGCCTGCTGTGGAAGCCGTTCTTAAGGGCAAGCGGTTTGTCAGTGCCAGCTTGGCTGGTAACGATCTCACCGACCATAAGGATGAACACACCGCCAATCACTCGCGCAGCGAGGTCGTCCCACCACTCCAACCGCAAAACGTGTGGATCACCCGCCGACACGAGGCGGGGTTTTATTCTGATGAGCGAAGCTTCTTAGATGACCTTACGCAGTTCATCGGGGTTGCTCTCAAGGCCGGGAATGGAGCTATCGTTGTCGCGACCGAGTCACACCGGGACAGCCTTCTTCCACGATTGCAAGCACTCGGCTTGGATGTCGGTGCTGCCATTGAGCAGGGCAGATATATCGCATTGGATGCTGCTGACGCGCTACCGACATTCATGCTCAACGGCATGCCTGATCCGGTTCGATTCTTGAAACTATTAGGTAACCTCATTGCGACGGCGGCCAAGGCTGTGAAGAGAGAGCATACCCGCATTGCAATTTTCGGAGAAATGTGCCATCTCCTGTGGGCACAAGGTAACGCAGAGGCGGCGATCCAGGTCGAAAAACTCGGCAACGAACTATCCAAGATATACGACATCGATATTCTGTGCGGATATTCTCTGGGTAGCGTTCAGGGCGGAATGGACACCCACATCCTCCAACGAATCCGTGCAGAGCATTCGGCCGTTTATTCCCGGTGAAGGCGACCCGCAAGCAGGTGGAAACGTCCGCCGCATCGCCACTTTCGAGTCGATGCAACTCGGTCTCTAATTGTGAACTCCGCGAAACAGCAATCCAAAACAAACGACACCTGTGGAAAACACCCATACGGTCTTGTCCAAAACCCTCCTTCCCAGAGAGTGGATATTAATCTCCGCTCCAAACGCTCTGGTTTTTCGACTCACGATTAAAACTAGTCCGGTTAACAGAAAGTGAATATTGCGCAGCCACCCGCCGGAACACGAAAGAGTCTTTCCGGACAACGAGGCTAGCAGCGCTCCAGATGCACGGGAGCCGAATCAGTGCAAGTTTAGGGATGTTAAGTTGACCGAGCAGCGCGGTGGAGGACAGAAAGAGTGACGATGGCTGCTACTGTGTCGTTATACGTCACATATGGGTTGTGACTGCCGCAATTTTTAGGTGTTCTTTTACCCGGCTGCACGCATGGAATCGCTTCCCGCACTGAGACGTACGCAAGCGTGGATCGTGGTACCACGGTTCGGTTGCGAATCGATTGACAGCGTCCCTTTCACAAACTTCAGTCGTTCCTCCATGCTGATGAGACCCAGCCCTCGGCTCGTCTTTGCCGTTTCGCGGTCAAAGCCTGCGCCGGAATCCTTAACCGTGAGATGAATCTCATTCGACGTTCCCCACAATCGAACTTCGAAGTGCCGTACCCCACTGTGTTTTGCGGAATTATGGAGGGCTTCTTGCAGAACTCGGAAGAAGCAAAGAGAAGTGTCTGGCGACACAGGGCTGGGCAAATCATGGGTTTTGAAGTCAATCTCCACTTTCTGTTGCTCGCCGAATTCTTGGCAGAAGCCTCTCATCGCGCCAGCAATACCTAAATATTGCAGTTTTGCCGAATGCAACTCGTGCGATAAGGATTGAATATCGGCGGCTATCTCCGAAATCTGCTTCTGTAGTTCGCCCATACGGCTGCGGACGTCGGGCAAAATGAGAGAGTTCTCGCGGAGTTGTTGTAGCTCGACAGCCAACAGGGCGAGACGCTGACCGATGTCGTCGTGAAGCTCTCTGCCGATCCGAGTGCGTTCTTGCTCCTGTGCCTCAATCAACTTGCGGCTCACGTTTGCGAACGCAGCTTCCGCGAGTTTGCGTTCGGTGATGTCGATAAACGCGACCACTGCGCCAACAACCTCCTCCCCTCTACGCTGGGGATACGACCAATATTCAACGGGGAAACTTGTTCCATTTGCCCTCCATAGCACCTCGTCCTCGACATGGACTCCTTCCCCAGTTTGGGTTACCCGGTGAACTCGACACTCCTCTACGGGGAACAATGTCCCGTCCGCACGAGCGTGATGGATCAGATTATGCATATTCTTGCCGAGCACTTCGTCGACGTGCTCGTATCCAAGAGTGCGGAGGCCGGCAGGGTTGCAGAACGTGCATCGGTGTTCGAGATCAATCCCATAAATGGCTTCGGCAGTGGAGTCGAGAAGAAGTTGGAGTTTCTCCTCGCTCTCGCGCACCGCCTGTTCAGTTCGTAGCCGTGTCTCCATCATGGCTTGTTGACGCAGGAGTTGTTCTCGCTCTGCGATTAGCGTTGCCAGTGTCATCCCTGAAATTGAAAGCACAGCAAAATATATATCCAAAAAAACAGCATTCTTGAATGGACTATCTTGTGCGAATGGCCCCGAGCCATAAGCTGTTGCTACTGTGGCTATTGCGGCAGTCAAAAGAACAGAGAGCGCAGCTCCACTCGTTCCAAGGTGGATGGCTGCCCAAATTACGAATAGCAGCATTGCGAACGCCATAACATCCAGCTTGTCCGGAATAGAAGGCAGGCCGCTAAATACAATGACGCAGGTGGTCGTAAGGAGCAGCAGAAGTAAAACACTTTCCTTGATGCGACCCCGACCAAGTTTTAGGATATCTCTAAACGTTAATGCAATCGGCGTCACCAACAGTACCCCAGTGGCGTCCCCCAGCCAGTAGATCAGCCATGCTGCGCCCAGCCCGGAATAAGCCTGCACGTGGGTTGCGTAGAGGGCTGCCGTTCCGATGGATGCGCTCACCATGGCGCTGCCCAATGCGCCGAGCACAATCAAACCGAGCGCATCAGATAAACGCGATAACGATGGACGGAAGTCAACGAAGTGATGGAGGAGGAAAGCGCCAGTTATGGCTGCAAGTGTGGCTCCGGCCGCTTGCCCTAGCGCAGTGATGTGAGGAACGGGACTGAAGAATGCAACCAGAAAAGTCCCTGCCATTAGCCCGGGCCACACACGGTATCCATACTTTAAAATTGCGGCAAGCGCGATGCCGTAAGCAGGCCATACAGGCCCAAGATTACTGCTCCTGATGTTCGTAGTGGCTTGGCCAAGTTTTCCTGCGACCACGTACGCCAGGCACACAATCGCAATCTGGACAAGATACTTCCCCAGAGGAGCCACTCGCCTAGTTCCTTGGAACATGTCACCAGTTCTGAGTGCGGCCGCCGCATCGTTACTCATTGCATGGCTCCGTGAATAGTCTGCTCACTAACGCAAACGACGCAATGTGCGCAGTTCCGGGGCCGTCGTCTTCTGCGTTTCCCGATGATGTCTCACATGCAGACTGCAATTCTGAACCGTTGAAACACATGGAGCGACGTATCGCATCTGATTTCAGGAACTCACCAGAGGCAGTAAGGGGAAGAAAATTCGATTCGGAGCCTAGAAGACTGTTTTGCGAGGCGTCGAACACACTGAACACGTCACTCGGGAGAGTGGAGACGGGGTTCTCCTTGCAGAAACCACAAGTGAGGCAACTCCGGACAATTGCTGTGTTCCAATCGACCACGTCGCACCTCTTTTTAGCCGGATCACACTAAGGAGCGACTTGAGAATCAAACTTGAATCGGCCCACCATTTGGATGGCATTACTATACTTTGATACTTGAGCACCTGTCAATTTTGATCGTAGGAACTCCCGATCTCACGGTTTTGTGTGATCCTCTCGGTCAAAGCACAATCGCCTCAGGTCTCAGTTGCGTCTCTGACTGTCATGCCGAGGAGAATGCGATGGCACTAAGCCGAATCATCGTGATTGATGATTTCAAAGACTTGCTACGGAAGGTTTGTTCGATTCTCGAACAACACCAAGAAGTGCTAGTCGTCGGTGAAGCTCGGAGGGAGCAGAAGCCGTCCAGAAAGCCGCAAAAGGCACCCTCCGAATATCCGAACTGTCTCCCGTCCGGGCAGTGATCATTCCTCTGACTTCGGCTTTGTCGCTACTCGCGCAAACTTCGCCTGTGATTGCTTGTGCCCAAGGATCGCCTTCAAAGTCCGGTTTTCATCAGCAACACCGCTTCCTAGTCGGTTAAGGCAAAATGACTAATTCCGGCTTACCGCCACCGCTCATTCCATAGATTGTCCCGGAACGGAACGCACCCGCATCGTACTTGTAGCAGCCGGGCGTGCTTGCTTTCCTTCTCACCTGCTTCTTGCCACCTCCCATGATCGGGTTGTCTGGGTCAAACGGCGAGTCTGTGCCGAACGAGACCATGAATCCATTGTTCTTGTTCGAGCTCATCCACACCACGGTAGTACCAGCCTTGATGCAAAAAAATTGGTTGTTCGTCGCGTTGGGAATACCAGGCTTCACGTTGGAGGCGCTGCCTGACCTGGTGATGTCAATCATGCACGGAGATGAAGCCGAGCCGCAGGTGTTGGCCGCATTGCACATGCTCTCGGGTTGAGTTTCATCACATACGTATTTGCTCTTCTTTTGCGCCTGCGCGGTTGCGCAGCTCAGTAGAACGATGCAAGACAATAAAAGCAACGCACTCCAAATGTTGAACTGCCGTTGAATTTTTATAGTAGTAGCCACATATCCTCCTCGCGCCGCAGTGGTCGCGATTTCGTAGAGAAACTGATCTCGCGATACAAGCTCCTGCCAGCACCTTCCAGCGGCTGGCATTATTGCGCGATTTCACTGCCACTCGATAATGTTCGTCAGCCTCCAGGCATTCTGGTTAAGCTCGAACTGCAACTCACCTTCCTTATTGACGATGAGCTGCGCGGCAGGGAAAAGAACACCTTCACTCTTGTTCTTGTCTTTATCATTTAAGTTGATTTCACCGGCAGTCAGATTGAAACTCTTCGACTGGGTACTCCAATAGGATTCGCCGAAAGCAATCTTGCGGTTCGTAACAAAGCGAATGGTCCTGCCCGTCGGCGTTAAGATCTCCCGGATGAAGCTAAGATCGTATCCAATCGTGCCTGGGATCTGTATTCGGCCCACGCTCTTCATCTTCTCAAGAGCATTCACCAGTCCGTCGTTCTGACCCTGCTGGAACGCCTGTACCAGGGTGTCTCTATCCTCCGGATTCGAGAACTCATAAATAATGATTTTCACGCCAAAGTTTCTTCCGAGCTGAGTGCTTGTGCCAAAGGCGGTGGCGTCGATAGTCTCGGTGCTCCCCCGTTGCCCAAAGCCGGGGACGCAAGCGATCATAAGCAGACCAATCAGAAGCGAGATTCCATTCGCGAAGTTTAGAATCTTTAAGTTAGTGCCCATGCAGTTCTCTCCTGTCGCGCAGCGCGTCTGGCCTCTATAAGGGGCAGCCAAGTCCTTTGAAGAGCTTAAGGGCCCCTCGGACAGCAGTGGCACTGGCAAAAGTTACAGTCCGTAACGCGAAGGAAGCTGATTATATTTGTTGGAATGATTTGGGCATGATTGATGCATCCCGCTGCGAAGAATAAGCAGTTTTAGAATGCCTCGCTCACTCCCATGCTAAAGGTGTGTTCGTTCTTACCGGCGGCGAGATCGGCACGAAGATTCACGTGGTAGGTCTTGCTCAGCATGAAACGCAACCCGGCGCCGCCAGCCGGAAGGAAGGCATTGCTGCGGAAGGAAATCACGACCTCCGGGTGCCACGCCGCCGATGCCTCCGAAGCCAACCAAACCGAACCGTTTGGGTAAGACCAAGCGATATTCCAGCTGGGTTGCAATCATGCACCGGTCGAGATACCGGCCGGCTTCGTATCCGCGCAGCTCATTGCTGGTCCCGTAAATGCAGTTGCCGTAAAAGGGGGGCTGGCCGCCGGTGGCGCAGAAAAATGCGTTGTAGGCGAGCACCTGGTTTTTGCTCAAGCTCCCATACTTGTTGAACATCGCCCGGTAAGATTGAAAGGAGTACTTGCTCCCCAACCCATTTGCAAAAAAGTCGGAGGTGAACTCAGAGACTGTTCCGGTGGTTGGGTAGAAGCGATTGGGGCGAGTGTCGCGGTTGACAGCGAAACCCAGGGATGTCAAAGTCGTGCGCAGGCCGCGGTCCGGCGGAATCGGAACCGTCACGCTACCGCCCGTCCTGAGAGTGATGACCGAATGCCCCGTCAACACGCGAGGACCGAGAAAGAACTTCCACTTCACACGTCGCAGAAACTCTCCGAGGAAGGCCGCGCCGTCCTGCTTGAGAGGTAATTTCATGCCCGCATTTCCGGCGGTCGCGCCCATGCCGTACAAGTTATAGTTTAGGTTGCCTTGAAAGAAAGCCGTTGTGATTCGATAGCTATCCTGCTTGATGAAGACTTGCCCTCCCACAGCAAACGCACGGCTGCCATTGTCGGTAATGAGGCCGGCCGCGCTGATCACTGAAGGGGGAGAGACCTTGTCGTTCTTGCTCAGAGGGAAGATATAGCCGAGGACCGGAATGAGTCCCGAACCCACCGCAGGACTCGAGATGGGAATGGGGGCGACCACGAACTCGCCGCGGCGTTTTTTTTGCTTCTTCTCGGGAATAGCTAACCCGCTCGAATGCACGGACTGGTATGTCGTCTGTGATGAAACCTGCGCGGCCAGGGAAGCGTTAGTCGACTGAGAAGCGTCTTGTGATGAGTCGTGCCCAGTGGGCGTGTTTTGCCCCAACGATAGCGAGCACAGCAACAGGATTAGCACGATAGCCGCAGTGGTCGTCCGTCGGAACGCATGATCTGAAAACCGAAGTGTTGTGGCAGGAAGCACACGTGTTTTGTTCAGGACCAAGAGGCCTCACTGGAAGGCCAATCTCAAGTTGCGTAATGCGCCTGACTAGATTGGATCTGGGAAGTGGCCGCGGCAACTGCCAGAATTGCCAGCCTGCGACAGGCGAAACGCGCTCGAAATCATTCTTGCTCCCCGTAACGCTAGCGGCAAATGCCCGTCTTCTGGGTCGCAGCACTTTTATTGTCGGCACGGCTAAATTTATGTTAAAAATCTCGGCCGAAAGGATGGACAGAACGGAAAAGGGAACCGATGCCTTTGAAGATCGCCAAATTCTACTCCCGGACGCTTAAATGCTCGATCTGTGAGCAACGATTTGATCTTTCCGCACCGAAAACCTCAGAAGTCTAACCGGCTGAGATCGAGCAGCACACCCGAGAGCAAAACGGCGCCTGTACAGGGCAGATGAAAAATTCCCGTACTCACACTGGTGCTGATCTTGCACATCGAGTTCTACGGCATGAGCGTCGTTGTCAAGGGTGCGAGGTCCCAGAGCCACTCACCCACTTTCTCCAATAGTCCGTCTGAGCCATTGGCACCTCACATTGAAACGATTAAACTGATTGTGAGCAGTTTGGGGAGGTCGGTTCAGCGAACGTCCCAAGGCCCGATGAAGTTGGGACATTATCGCTTTATGGCTTCTGGTGAGCGCGTGCGACGGAAGTGAGAGTGGGTCCAGTTTCTTTCTCCTTTTTCTCGACACGACATTGCCCTGGCGCAACGAACGAGCTACTCCGTTGTGCGATTCTCTTGGAGTTCGGATTCAGGCAACCTGTCGGTGGCTTCGGGGTTCAATTAGATTAGACGGAGGCTGCTTGGCTATATCTCCAAGCCGGGTTCTCGTAGTAGACGATTTCGAACCGTTTCGGCGTTTTGTCGCGTCGATACTCCAGCAACATCCAGAATTGCAGATCATCTACGAAGTGTCGGATGGATTAGAAGCGGTTCAGAAATCCGAGGAACTGCAACCCGACTTGATTGTGCTGGACATCGGTCTTCCGAAGTTGAATGGAATTGAAGCCGCTCAGCAAATCCGCGAGCTCTCCCCCAATTCCAGAATACTTTTCGTGAGCCAAGAGTCGTCGGCCGATTTGGTGCAAAGAGCTCTTAGCGTGGGTGCATGGGGCTACGTGGTGAAGGCGGATGCGGGAAACGAGCTACTAACCGCTGTGAACACCGTTCTTCGGGGCGAGAGGTTTGTCGGCAGCAGATTTGCGGGCCACCATTTCACAGATGCTTCGGATTCGCAAGCCCCCGATGGCCTCTACCGCAATGAAGTTCTTGCACCGCCTGCACCGACCCTGCCGCGAATGGCGGAGAACACCCGCCGCCACGAGGCTCAATTCTATTCTGATGACGCATCGTTTCTAGATGGCTTTACTCAGTTCATTGGGGCTGCCCTCCAGGCTCGGAATGTCGTCATCGTTGTCGCGACTGAGTCACACCGGGACAGCCTTCTTCCAAGATTGCAGACACACGGCGTGGACATTGCTGCCGCTATTGAACAGGGGAGATACATCTCGTTGGATGTTGCCGAGACACTCTCGACGTTCATGGTCAACGACTTGCCTGATCCGGTTCGATTCTTGAAAGTCGTGGGAGATCTGATATTGGCAGCGGCCAAGGCTGCGAAGGCAGAGCACCCCCGGGTTGCAGCCTGCGGAGAATGTGCGTCTCTCCTGTGGGCACAAGATAATGCGGAAGCTGCGATTCGGCTCGAACAACTCTGGGACAAGATAGCCAAAACATACGATGTGGATGTTCTGTGCGGGTACCCGCTGGATAGCTTTCATGGCGAGCAGGGCAGCCAGACGTATCAAAGAATCTGTACTGAGCATTCAGCCGTTCATTCCCGGTGAGAACTTTCAGTCCCTTTCTAGGCGGCCTTGGGCTCGCTTGTTTTCAGTTCCAAGCAATTGCGGAGCGCCCGCAACGCGTAGAGCGCTTCATCAACAGCTTGCCCCTCCTCGCTGTTGTCGCCGGTCATCGCAACAGTTCTCGGGGATCGTAGAATGAGTGCTCTCCCAGAAGACCCTCCGTTGCCACAAAACCGGGAAGCAACTTTTTGCATTGTGGTCCGGCTTGGACGTTGGGCGAATGCACTGACTTCTCAGCTGTGGACTACGCTACGGTTCCCCCGCTAGCACGTCTTCCGAGGGCAACTGCGATTGGGATTTGTATCCACACACCGAGGACGACCACTACAATCAGCATGACCACAACATCGGGGTCTGAAAAGTTCTCGACGGCGACCACGAGAGCGGCTGAAATGTCGCGTTGCGCTGTGCCGAACGCCAACACATTCCTCGTGTCGGCAGACGGGCCGCCCAGCACGAAGCCACAACCGAGCGAGACAAGCAGTAGCAGCGTGCCAGCAAGAATCGCATTGAAACCGATGCGTACAGCCTTATGATAGTTGGCAGCCAGAACCAAGATGATGGCAAGTACCAAGAACGTCGTGGACGCTCGGCGGAGATGCGGCTCAAGGTAACTTGCGGAAGCTTCTTTACGAGCCCTGACGAGCAACCCAAGCGACAAAGGCATGAGCATCACAGTGACTAAAGGTTTGGCGATGGGCCACGCACCCACGTGTGCTGCGGGAAGTAAAATCGGCAAAACGATTGGCATATACACAATCGTGACGGTCATGAGCAAAACCATCAGCCCAACCGCAAAGGCGAGATTGCCTCTGGCGAACTCGGCAAGCTTCGGCAAGAACGGTGCCCCCGCAGCTGTGCCCAGCAACAGGATTCCAGCAGCTAGCGGCTGAGCGAGTGCAATCACTCTGGTAATGAAATACGCAAGCGTTGGCACCAGCACAAAATTTGCAGCCAGAGCCGAGAGCGTTAACCGGGTTGAGCGCAGGGGCTCAAGAATTTGGGACAGCGACAATCGGAGTCCCACGCTGAGCATGCTTGTGACCACGAATATGAATATGGCAAACTTAGCTGCAAATTCTAAAGTCGTCACGGCACTCCTTAGCTTCTTTAGCAGTGATGACTCACGTTGCCACCGCGCGCGCTGCAAGCAGCAAGAAACAAGCGCATAATCCATCGTCGAAGTGAAGTGATCCTTGGCGAACTTGGCGGCGAAGTCGCTGTTTTCATCCCGCCGCCCGTGCGGAATCGCTGCTTGAACTGAAAGGGATGCGAGCATGGACAGTAGTGCCACGCTCCAGCTGCGAGTTGATGGAAAGTTCTCCATTCACGAATCTCAGCCGCTCCTGCATGCTCGTTAGGCCAAGCCCGCTACCATGCATTGCCGTTTCCGTGTCAAAGCCCCCTCCGAGATCATTGACTGCGAGATGAATCTCATCCGAAGTTCCCCACAGTTGCACTTCGAAGTGCGCTACCCCACTATGCTTCGCGGCATTGTGCAGGGCTTCCTGTAGAACTCGGAAGAGGCAAAGCGAAATCTCCGGCGACAACGGAGTTGGCAAATCGTGGCTTCTGAAGTCAATTTCCACTTTCTGCTGCTCGCCAAACTCTTTGCAGAACCCTTTCATAGCCGCAACTATGCCCAGATAGTCCAGTTTGGAAGAGTGCAACTCGTGCGACATCGTTTGGACATCGATCGATATCTGTGCGCTCTGCTTTCGTATTGTGTCTATGCGGGTGCAGAGTTCAGAAACCGAATCGGGGAGATTTTGTTGGACTCGTTCGAGTTCGATTGCCAAAAGTGCGAGTCGTTGGGCAACGTCGTCGTGCAGGTCTCTCGCGATCCGGGTACGTTCCTGCTCTTGTGCTTCAATCAACTTTCGGCTCATGCCTGAGAGCGCCTTTTCCGCCCGCTTGCGGTCAGAGATGTCTGCGATAACGGAAAGGATGCACGGTTCATTGGCGATCTCGATGAGCTCCGCTGAGCCGAGGCCAAATCTCTCGGTTCCGTCCTTGCAGCGGTAGCGAACCTCCAGGTTGCGAATGACATCTCCGGACAGAAGTTGCTTTACAAACTCCACCCTCTGGCTTGGATCTACCCAGATCCCAATGTCGAACGGAGTCCGTCCAATCACCTCGTCACGAAGCCAACCGGTTAGCTGCTCAAAAGTCTCGTTGACATCAAGATAGCGATGGTCTTTCGCGCTAGTTAGCGTGAGAGCCATCGGACTCTCTCGAAACGCCTTGGAAAACTTCTCCTCTGACTTCTTCAGCGCCTCCTCAACGCGCTTGCGCTCCGTGATGTCCGCCACCATGCCTATGATCCGCAGCATCCTCCCTTGCTCGTCGAAGTGAGCGCGACTGTTCCTCTCCACCCAAATCACAGTACCGTCAGGGCGTACCATGCGATAGCTAATTTGAAGGTACGGCTTCTCAGGACTAAGAGCGGCAACCGCAACCATAAGTCTTTCTCGGTCGTGTGGGTGAACCATGGTCAGTACTTGCTCACCCGTAATGTGAGCCGCCTCATTGATCCCAAGGATCTGGGCGGATTCTGCCGAGCGGCCGACGACGTCGGTGGTAGCGTCCCACTCGTAGGCGAACATCGTTCCCGCCTGCGTCGCCAGCTGAAAACCGTTCTTCGCTCTTTCGCAGTGCCTCGTCAGCCCGTTTTCGCTCGGTGATATCACGGGCGATTTTGGAAGCGCCCACCACCCTGCCAGCTGCATCCTTAATCGGGGAAATAGTCAGGGAGACATCCACTCTCTTCCCTGTCTTCGCAACTCGAATCGTTTCAAGGTGTTCGATGCGCCCGCCGGCCCTCAGCCTTTGAAGAATCTTGTTCTCCTCATCCCATAGCTCGGGCGGGATAAGAATTGTAATCGGTTGTCCAACCGCTTCCGCTTCAGTGAACGCGAAAATATGCTGCGCAGCTGCGTTCCAACTCACGATAACTCCATCCAGATCCTTGGAAATGATCGCATCGTCAGACGATTCCACAATGGTTGCCAGTCGAAGCCGCGCTTCCATAGCCGCTTGCTCGCGGGCAAGCTGCTCTCGTTCGCGCTCGGCTCGTTCCCTTTCTTCGCAAACGGCTGCCAATGTCAGACCCGTTACCGAAACCACTCCAAAGAACACATCCAACAGAACAGCGTTCATCAGTGGGGTGTTGGTCGCGAAAGGCCCGGAGCCAAATGCGGTCTCTATCGTGGCTATCAATGCAATCAAAAGAGTTGCCAAGCCCGCTCCGCTCACCCCAAAACGGATCGCCGCCCCAATTACGAATGGCAGGACTGCGAACGCCAAAATGTGCAATCGGATTGGAATTAGGGGCAGATCGCCAAAGATGATGAAGCACACGACCGTGAGCAGGAATAAGCCCGCAACAAATTCCGGAATACGAAACCAAGAACGAATTCTCAGCAAATCAGGGAACGTCAACATGACGGGCGTTATTAGCAACACGCCCGTGCTGTCTCCAAGCCAGTAAATCAGCCAAGCTGAGCCGAATCCTGACCAGCCACGTATGTGGGCTGCGTACAGAGCGGAGACTCCGATTGAGGCGCTCACCACACTGCTGCCGAAGGCGCCCAACACAACGAGTCCGAGCGCATCACGCAAGTGGGACAGAGAATGGTCAAATTTAGCAATGCGACGGAGCAGGAACGCTGCGAGCAATGCTGCCAGAGTGGTTCCAGCGGCGTAAACGGCAGCAGCCCGGTGAGGAAGCGGACTGAGGGAGGCAAGGAGAAAAGCCCCAGCTGCGATTCCGGGCCAAACTGAATAGCCCCAGAGGAGCAGTGCGCCGAGAGCAATCCCTGACGCGGGCCACACAGGCCCGATACCACCATTGTTGATGGTCTGGAGCACATCGCCCAGTCTGCCTGCCCCAAACTGCGCGGCAGACACAATGGCAACTTGGGCAAGATATCTTCCGACGCTACGTGGCACGATTGTTCGATTGTCAGTAGCTTGGGCCATCGGTCGCACTCCAGTGGAGTACCGTTAGACATTATTTGGCCGTGTGACGGGCATATCCGGAACTCACGGGTTATGGGCTTACGTTGAACTACAAAGACGACCCCTTCTTTATACCTGCAACAAAACGGCACTGCAAGCCCGCAACCTGAGTGAGCTAATGTTTACACTCGGTTGATGGCAGTTGTCAGTTTGCTCAAAGTACCCCATTCTAGCGTCTGCACACTTCATGGTGATCTTCCCTCGCCGAAGCCTCCATCGTCGCGTCCCCGAGAACTGATATTTCTGCCAGTTGTCCCACTGTGGCTAGCACGATAAACGGGACAGGGAGCTATCCCATGAAGAAAGATATAACGCACGCTGCAGGCGCCATTATTTGGAGTTTCATCTGCGTTCTTCCTCTTCATGCACAGAATTATGAGCCCCCGACTTTTAGCAAACTTAACAGCAATGCCG
>Ga0209689_1002403_pt1 | contig 13920 bp, 14 predicted proteins | sample GraSoiAngelo_149_FD_187119 | JGI IMG/M metagenome (GOLD analysis project Ga0209689, IMG submission 187119) | Grasslands soil microbial communities from the Angelo Coastal Reserve, California, USA - 14_1009_09_30cm (SPAdes) (version 2) | ecosystem: Environmental > Terrestrial > Soil > Grasslands ...
GACCGCGTCCTTGATCGCCTCGATCTGGGGGCTGAGCCCGCCGATGTCCTCGTAGCCGATGTCGGGCACCTCCTCGAGGGCGAGGTCCTCGACCTCGCTCTTCGGGAGCTTCTCGAGCAGGTAGCCGGACTTGGCGTCCATCAAGATGTGGTCGCCGACCTTGAGGCGATGGATCCGGAGCGGGTCCGCGATGATGCCGACCTTCTCCTCGTCGGCGCGGAGCGTGACCACCGCACGCCCCTCGTCGAGCTGCTCCTTCAAGACCACCACGTCGCCCTGGATCTCGTACCCCGCGGTCTCGACGACGTTGAGCCCCTCGTTCAGGATCAGCTCCTGTCCGGGCTTGATCTCGTCCGACTTGATCGAGGGGTGGAGGTTGACCTTGACCTTCCGGCCCTGGGAGAGGATGTTGACGGTCCCGTCGTCATTGACCGAGAGGTAGACCCCGTACGTCGAGGGCGGCGCGCAGAGCTTGTCGACCTCCTCCTTCAGCGACGTGATCTGCTCGCGCGCCTCGTAGAGCGCGTTGACCAGCTTCTCGTTCTGGTTGAACGCCTGCACGAGCTGGCGGTTGGCCTCACGGAGCTTGTTCTCGAGGACCATGAACTCCTTCGGGGTGTCCTCGAGCTTCTTGCGGAGGTGGACCGTCTCCGCCTCGAGCGACCGCACGTAGGCCTGGAGGTCTTGGACCTGAAGCTCGTACTCGGTCAAGCGCCGTCGTGAGGTCGAGTCGGACATGGGCAGGAACTTGGACAGGCCCTTCACGCCCTCGGCGGAGGGGTCGCGGCTGGGGTTACCCTTTTTCTCGAACTCCTTCATACGCTCGCATCCCTCTCTCTGGTTGACCCCGCGTGCGCCGCTCTGTCCTGGTCACGTGTCGTCACGCCGCGACACCACACCAGACTGTTTGCAGTATAGGCGTCCGCAAAAAAGAAAGTCAAGATCAGAGCAGTGATATTGCTCGTTTTTTCCCTCGGATGGCGTGGTCGTCGCATATCCTGCCCATCTTGCCCGGCTTTAGGGAGCAAGATCCGTACCGCGGAACGCCGCTCGTGCCGCCGGCGGCCGGCGAAACGGGGTGGCACCGCCAGCCGATTCCTCGTATATAAGAGAGGCATGCGGTCCTGCGACGGCCGCGCGTCCGGGCTCGTCTTCCTCGTCGCCCTCTTGGGGCTCGTGCCGCTTCTGGTCACGCCGTGTGCCGCGGACGGGCGGCGCGAAGTGCGGGTCGGCCTTCCGACCGTTCCCGCCTCGCTCGACCCCGCGACGGCGATCTCGGGCCCGACCGCGCTCATCTCGCGTCAGGTCTTCGACACCCTCGTCCGCTACCACGGGGGAGGCACGGAGCTCGAGCCGGGCCTCGCGACGCGGTGGACCATCTCGGCCGACGGCCTCACGTGGACCTTCACCCTCCGCGAGGACGTCACCTTCCACGACGGGACGCCGCTCGGCGCCCGCGACGTGCTCGCGAGCTTCGAGCGCCTGAGGTTTCCCGATCGACCCCACGCCCCGAACCCCGACGTCGTGTGGCCGGCGCTCTTCCGGGGGCTGCCCGGAGTGGTCAAGGAGCTTCAGGCCCCGGATGCCCGCACGTTCCAGATGATCCTGGTTCAGCCCTACGCTCCGCTGCTGACCGTGCTCGCCCACCCAGGCTTCGGCGTCGTCCGCGCGTCGACGGGGGCGGACGGCGGGACCCTGCTCATGGGCTCGGGGCCCTTCCGGATCGCCGAGAGCGGGCCGGGGCGCATCGTGCTCGACGCGGCCCGGCCGGTCGTGGGCAACCGCGTCGAGCGTCTCGTGTTCGTCGAGGTGGCCGACGACGCAGACGCCGAGGCGGCGTTCGCAGCGGGGACGCTCGACGTCTGGCTCCCCGAGGGCCCGCCGCGGCGGCAGGAGAACGCGCTGTCCACCCCCGGCACCCGGGTCGGGCTCCTCGTCTGGCAGACCGAGAAGGAGCCGTTCGCCCGCAAGAAGGTGCGCCAGGGGCTCGCGGCCGCGCTCGATCCCATCCTGATCGGCGCGAGCCTGGGCCAGGGCGCGGTGCCGCTCCAGTCCTTCCTCCCACCCGGCATCTGGGGACGCCGAGAGGGACCGCCGCTCCTGGGTGGCAACCGGGAGGCCGCCCGGAGGCTCCTCGCGGCGGGCGGTGTCCCCAAGGGCTTCACGCCGACGTTGCTGGTTCCCGACCTGCCGGGCCCGGTGAATCCCTCCCAGGTGGCCGAGAGCATCGCGACCGCGCTCGCCGGCGCCAACGTCCCGATCGTCACGCGCGTCGAGCCCCTCGACACGGTCCGCGGCCTCACCCAGGCGGGCGACTACGACATGGCGCTCGTCGAAGCCTCCGTCGAGGGCGGCGATCCCCACCTCTTTCTCTACCCGCTCTCGACGACCGAGGGCGCGACGAAGGGGCCGCACGCGCTGAACGTCTCCTTCTATCGGAACCCGCGCTTGGACGACCTGCTGATCCGGGCAAGCCAGCTCGCCTTCCGGCCCGAGCGCCAGCACCTTTATTACCGCGCGCAGGCCTTGATGGCCGACGAGCTGCCGTGGCTCCCGATCTACGTGCGCCTGCGGTGGGCGGTCGTCCGGCCGGGCGTGAGCGGTCTCCGGCTGCACCCCACGGGCCTGCACCAGCTGGACCTCTTGACCGTCGACCAGCCCGCATCCAAGGCGAGTCCCTGACGAACGCCTCGATCGGGCGTCTGGCCGGCGCGGTCTTGGCCCCCGGGCTCCTCGCGGCGCTCCTCGTCCTGCCCGCGCCCGCCGCCCCGCAGCCAGGCGGGGCCTTCCGCCTGGCGTTCGGCACCGACCCGCCGACGCTCGATCCCGCGCAGGCGAGCGACACGACCTCGTCGACGGTGATCCGGCAGATCTTCGACGCCCTCCTCGAGCTCGACGAGCGGCTCGAGGTGCGGGGCGCGCTCGCCGAGCGCTGGGCGGTCTCGGCCGACCAGCGCGTCTACACCTTCCACCTGCGCGCCGGGGTCCGGTTCCAGAACGGTCGCGAGCTCGGGGCGACCGACGTGAAGTACTCGTTCGAGCGCGCGGCGCGGGGCAAGCGGCCCTGGGTGTTCGAAAAGATCGCGGGGGCCCGGGACTTCATCCGCGGCCGGTCCCCGGGGATCGCCGGGATCCGGACCGCGGGCGAGCGCACCGTGGAGATCACCCTCGAGCGGCCGTTCGCGCCCTTTCTCTACCTGATGGCGTACGACGCGGCCTCGGTCGTGCCGCGCGAGGAGGTGGCCCGGCGCGGGGCCACGTTCGCCAGTCACCCCGTCGGGACCGGGGCGTTCCGGCTCGCCGAGTGGCGGCACGACGACGAGCTCGTGCTCGAGCGCTTCCCCGAGCACTTCCGGGGCGCGCCGCTCCTCAACCGGATCGTCTTCCGGATCATCCCCGCCGAGATCACGCGCTTCAACGAGTACCGGACCGGCAACCTCGACGTCACCGACATTCCGACGGGATACTGCCGCCGGGTCCAGCGCGATCCGAGGACCGGCCACGACGTCGCGATCTGGCCGACGCTCGGGACGAGCGCGGTCCGGTTCAACGTCGAGCGGCCGCCCTTCGACGACCGCCGGATCCGGCTCGCGATCGCCCACGCCGTCGATCCCCGCGTCGCCGTCCGGGGGCTCCTCGAGGACTGCGTGTCGCCACCGCGCGGCATCCTGCCGCCGGCGATGCCGGGGTTCAACGAGCGCGTCCGTGCCCTGGCGTTCGATCCGGCGCTCGCGCGCCAGCTGCTCGCGAGCGCCGGCTTCCCGGGCGGGCTGGGGCTGCCCCGCGTCGCGTACTACTACAACACGACCGAGCTGAACCAGCGGATCGCGGAGCTCATCCAGGCCGAGCTCGGCGAGATCGGCATCCGGCTCGAGCTCCGCCGCCTCGACTGGGCGGCCCATATCATGCTCGTCGACGACGGGACGGCCGGCTTCTTCCGCCAGGGCTGGATCGCCGACTACCCGGATCCCGAGAACTTCCTGACGGTGCTCTTCCACTCGCGCAACGTCGGCGCCGCCGGCAACACCTCCCGCTACCGGAACGCGGCGGTCGACCGCCTCCTCGACGAGGCCGACGCGATGCCGGCGGGCGTCGCGCGCTTCAGGCGGTATGGCCAGGCCGAGCAGCTCATCCTCGACGACGCGGTGTGGGTCTCCCTCTATCATTACTCGAGCCGGGCCCTCATCAAGCCGTACGTGCGGGGCCTCGAGCGGTCGCCCTTGTCGTCGGCGCCCGAGTTCCTGGCGCCGCTCCGCAAGGTCTGGCTCGCCCGGTGAGGAGGGGGCGCCGGTGAGGGTTGTCCGCCCGGTCGCGCAGCGCCTCCTGGCGCTCGGGCCGGTGCTGTTCGGCATCACGCTGCTCGTGTTCGCGCTCAACGCGGTCGCGCTCGGCGATCCCGCCCGCGCGGCGCTCGGGCAGCGCGCCGACCCCGAGGTCCTGCGGCAGCTTCGCCACGAGTACGCGCTCGACCGCCCGCTCGTCGTGCAGTACGCGACGTGGATCGGACGCCTCCTCCGGGGCGACCTCGGCCGCTCGTACCGCCAGCAACGTCCGGTGACCGAGGTCGTCGCCGACCGCCTGCCGGCCACGGTGCGCCTGGCCCTGGCGGCGACGCTCGTCTCGGTCGTCGTGGGCGTGGGCGCGGGCGCCACGGCCGCGGCCCGCCCCGGCAGCGGCCTGGACCACGCGCTGATGGGGGCGGCCGTGCTCGGCATCTCGACCCCGGTCTTCTGGCTCGGCATGATGCTGGCGCTCGTGTTCGCGGTGGGCCTCGACTGGCTCCCGGTCTCGGGCTACGGCGGGGGCGATCTCGCGCACCTGGTACTGCCCGCGCTCACGCTGGGGGCGCTTCATACCGGCACCGTGGCGCGGATGACGCGGGGCAGCCTCCTGGACGTCGTGCGGCTCGACTATATCCAGACCGCGCGCGCCAAGGGCCTCGCCGAGGGGACGGTGCTCGGCAAGCACGCGCTCCGGAACGCCCTGATTCCGATCGTGACCGTGATCGGCATCGGCCTGGCCGACCTCCTCGTCGGCGCCCCCCTGACGGAGACGGTGTTCGCCTGGCCGGGGCTCGGCAGGATGCTCGTGGCCGCCGTGGGCGAGCGGGACCTGCCGGTCGTGATGGGAGCGGTGCTCGTCTTTGCCGTGGTGTACGTCGTCGGCAACCTCCTCGTCGACCTGGCCTACCTGGTCATCGACCCGCGGACGCGGGCGGCCGACTAGACCCTGATGCGGCGCGCGGCCGGCGAGCGCCCGTCCCCCGAGACTCCCGAGGCCCGGCGCGGTGCCGACCGGACGGCGGCCGGCCCGACCGCCGGCCCCGGTCAGCCGGGACACCGGTGGCGCCGCCATCGCGGCTTCGTCGCCGGCCTCGCCCTCGTCGGCCTCTTCGTCCTCGCCTCCGCGCTGGCGCCGGTGCTGGCGCCCGCCGACCCGCTGCACGTGCCGACCGGTGCCGAGGCGGCCACGCTCCTGCCGCCCGGGCCGCACCACGCGCTCGGCACGGACGTCCTCGGCCGCGACCTGCTCTCGCGCGTGCTCTACGCGGGGCGCGTGTCGCTCGCGGTCGGGCTCGGCGTCGAACTCTTCGCGGCCACGCTCGGCTGCCTCGTCGGGCTCCTGGCCGGGTACTACGGCGGCTGGCTCGACGCGGTGCTGATGCGGGCGACCGACGTGGTCATGGCCTTCCCGTCCCTGGTCCTCGCCATCGGGCTGATCGCCGTCTTCGAGGAGCCGGGCCTCGACAAAGTCTTCCTGGTCCTCGGCGCCCTCGGCTGGACCACCATCGCCCGCGTGATCCGCGGCGAGGTCTTGACGCTCAGAGGCCAGGAGTACGTGGAGGCGGCGCGGGCGGTGGGCGTCCCGGACCCGGTGATCCTCGTCCGCCATGTGCTCCCCAACTGCCTCGGCCCGCTCCTGGTCGCCGCGACGATCGGGGTCGGCGGCAACATGGTCGCCGAGGCCGGACTCTCCTTCCTCGGGCTCGGCGCCCAGCCGCCGACGATCTCGTGGGGGGCCATGCTGGCGGAGGGCCAGACCTTCCTGACCGCGGCGCCCTGGGTCGCGGTCTTCCCGGGTGGGGCGCTCCTGCTGGCGGTGCTCGGCGTCAACCTGCTCGGCGACGGCCTCCGGGATCTGCTCGACCCTCGATTCCGAAAGTGGTAGAAATAGCTGCTCCATGCCGTCTGTCGCCGAGACCGTCGCCGAGCTGATCCAGTGGGTGTTCCCCGAGCACGCCGGCGCGCCCGGGCAGATCCACGGCGGCCGGATGATGGAGTGGATCACGCAGGTCGGGACCTCGGCGGCGGCGCGGGTGGCGCGGGGCACGGTCGCGCTCGGCTCTCTCGACGACCTCGACTTCCTCCACCCGGTCCGGGTGGGGGAGATCGCGATCCTCCGCGCCCAGGTCGAGTACGTGGGCCGGTCCTCGCTCGAGGTCGGGGTCCGCGTGTGGTCCGAGAACGTCCTGACCGGCGAGCGGGCGGTCACGCTGAACTCGCACCTCGTGTTCGTCAAGGTCGGCGACGACGGGCGGCCGCGGCCGGTCGCGGACAAGATCGCGCCCCGCGACCCGGCCGAGCAGGACCTCGTCGAGGCCGCGCGCCGGCGCCGGGAGGCGCGCCTGGCCCGCTTCGCCAGGAAGGTCGAGCGGGGGGAGGGGGTCGACGACGAAGGCCGGGACCTCCGGTGGCGGTTCGAGTCGGCCCGAAGCGTCTTGCCCGAGGACGCGCTCTTTGGCCGCATGATGTTCGCGGGCAAGCTGCTGAAGGATATCGACGAGGCCGGGGGCATCCTCTCGATGCGCTACTGCCGGGGCTTCGTCATGACCGCGTGCCTGGACGCGCTCGACTTCTACGCGCCGGTCGCGACCCACGAGGTCGTGACGTTCCGGGCGGGGCTCAACCACGTCGGGACCTCGTCGCTCGAGATCGGCGTGAAGGTGCTGGCGGAGGTGCCGTGGACGGGCGAGGTCCGCCACGCGTGCACGGCCTACCTGACCTTCGTGCATCTCGGGCCGGACCGCCGCCCGCGCCCGTGCCCGCCCTTCACGCCGGCGACGCCCGGCGAGCGGCGGCGCTGGGAGGCGGCCCTCGGCCGGCGAGAGGCGCGGCTGGCGCGCGTGAAGCGGCTCCGGGCCTCCCTGGCGAGCGACCCGCAGGCGCCGGCGGCGCCGTCGACCGAGAGCTGAGAGGGGGGCGAACGTGTCAGGACATTCACGGTGGTCGCAGATTAAGCGCAAGAAGGGCAAGACGGACGTCCAGCGGGGCAAGCTCTTCTCCAAGATCCTCCGCGAGATCACGGTCGCCGCGCGGAACGGCGGCGACCCGAAGGCCAACATGCGCCTGAAGGCGGCCCTCGAGACGGCCCGGGCGGCGAACATGCCCGCCGACAACATCAAGCGCGCGATCCAGAAGGGCACGGGGGAGCTCCCCGGGGAGGCCTACGAGGAGATCACCTACGAGGGCTTCGGCCCCGGCGGGGTGGCGCTCCTGGTGCGGGTGCTCACCGACAACCGCAATCGGACCGCGCCCGAGATCCGACACCTGTTCGAGCGGCACGGCGGCAACATGGGCGCCTCCGGCTCCGTGGCCTGGATGTTCGAGCGCAAGGGCGTCATCCATGTGGACGCCGAGCGGATGCCAGAGGACGATGTGCTCGCGGTCGCGCTCGATGCGGGCGCGACGGACATGCGGCGCGTCGAAAAAATTTACGAGATCACCACGGCTCCTGCTGAAATGGAGGCGGTCCGCGGCGCGCTCGAGGCCCGTGGCGCGCCGGTCCTCGAGGGCGCGGTGTCCTTCGTCCCGCAGTCCACCGTCCGGGTCGAGGGCAAGGATGCACAGGCCGTGTTGCGCCTGGTCGAGGCGCTGGAGGAGCAGGACGACGTCCAGGCCGTTTACGCAAACTACGACATTCCGGACGAGGTCATCGAGGCGATCTCGGCCGCCTAGCTCGCTTCCGTCCCGGCCGGGGCTCCGGGTCCTCGGCGTCGACCCCGGCCTGATCGCCACCGGCTATGGATGCCTCGAGACCGGCCCGGCCGGCGTCACGGTCGTCGACTCGGGGGTCATCGCCACCGCTTCCGACGCCGCGCTCGAGGGGCGGCTCGACCTGATCCACGCGGGCGTGCGGGCGCTCCTCGACAAGCACGCCCCGTCGCTGCTCGTCGTCGAGGACCTGTACGCCGAGTACCGCTTCCCGCGCACGGCGATCCTGATGGGCCACGCGCGGGGGGTCATCTACCTCGCGGCCGCCCAGCGGGGCGTGGCGGTCCTCGCCTTGGCCCCGGCCGAGGTGAAGCGCGCGATCGCCGCCAACGGGGCCGCCTCCAAGGGGCAGGTCGAGCGCGGCGTCCAGATGCGCCTCCGCCTGCCCTGTCCGCCCCGCCCGTCGCACGTGGCCGACGCGCTCAGCCTGGCACTCATCGGGCTCTCGCGCGCCGGAGGTCGGCTGTGATTGCGACCCTCCGCGGCCGGCTCCGCCGGCGCTTCGAGGACCGGGTGATCGTTGAGTGCGGCGGGGTCGGCTACGAGGTCTTCCTCCCCCCCGTGGCGATGAAGGGGCTCGCGGACCTCGACGAGATCGAGCTCTTCATCCATTACCACGCGACACGGGATCAGCCGCGGCCCGTCCTGATCGGCTTCACCTCCGACCTCGACCGTGAGTTCTTCGAGAAGCTGATCACGGTGAAGGACATCGGGCCGATGGTCGCCGCCCGCGCGCTCGTGGCGCCGGTGGCGGAGCTCGCGGCGGCGATCGCCCGGCAGGACGAGCGGGCGCTCCGCCAGCTCCCCGGGATCGGGCCGCAGAAGGCGAAGAACATCGTCGCGCAGCTCCAGGCCAAGGTGTCGAAGTTCGCCCTCGCCCGGGAGGGGTCGGTCGACCGGACGGGCGAGGGGCCCGGCGGCGCCCCGCCGGCGGCGCCGGCCGATGCGGCGGCCCCCGCCGACCTCCTGCGCGCGATGGTCTGGGAGCTTCTCGTGAAGCAGCTCGGCCACCGGCCGAGCGAGGCCTCCCAGCTCATCACGGATGCGTTCCGGCGCAAGGGGGACATCGAGACGCCAGAGGAGCTGTTCGACGAGATCTATCGGGGGCGGCGGCCGTAATGCCCGACTCCGCCCGCATCCTGAGCCGCGAGGTGCTGCCCGAGGAGGTCCAGGTCGAGCGCCAGCTCCGACCCCAGCGCTTCGACGACTTCGTCGGCCAGCGCGCCGCCGTCGAGAGCCTCCAGGTCTCGGTCGAGGCGGCCCGGCAGCGGGGCGACGCGCTCGACCACGTGCTCCTCTACGGCCCGCCCGGCGTCGGCAAGACGTCCTTGGCGACGATCCTCGCCAACGAGATGGAGGCGCAGGTCGTGCCCACCTCGGGGCCCGCGCTCGAGCGCGGCGCCGATCTCATGGGGATCGTCACGAACCTCGCCGTCCGCGACGTGCTCTTCATCGACGAGGTCCACCGGCTGCCGCGGATCGTCGAGGAGCTGCTGTACCCGGCGATGGAGGACTTCGCCGTCAACTTCGTGATCGACAAGGGGCTCCACGCGCGGACGCTCAAGTACGCGCTCCAGCCGTTCACCCTGGTGGCGGCGACCACGCGGCCGGGCATGCTCTCGGCGCCGCTCCGCGAGCGCTTCGGCATCTTCCACCATCTCGACTTCTACTCGGAGGCCGAGCTGGCCCGCATCGTCGTCCGCTCGGCGGCGATCCTGGGCGCCGGCATCGACCCGGGGGGTGCGGAGGAGATCGCCCGGCGCGCGCGCGGCACCCCGCGCATCGCCAACCGGCTCCTGCGCCGGGTCCGGGACTACGCCCAGGTGAGATCCGACGGCGCGATCACCCGCGAGAGCGCCCGGGCGGCGCTCGACCGGGAGGGCGTCGACGCGCGCGGGCTCGATCGCCTGGATCGTCGCTTCCTGACCGCGGTGATCGAGCAGTACGGCGGCGGCCCGGTCGGCCTCGAGGCGGTCGCGGCGACGATCAACGACGAGGCGGAGACGCTCGCCGAGATGGTCGAGCCGTACCTCCTCAAGATCGGCTTCATCGTGCGGAGCCCGAACGGCCGTCGCGCGACGCGCGAGGCCTACCTCCACCTCGGCACCACCCCCCCGGCGGCGGCGGCCGGGCAGGGCGGGCTCTTCGAGTGAACCTCGACGACCTCGGCAAGGTCCTGGTCGGATTCGGGCTCCTGATCGTCCTCCTCGGCGTCGTGCTGATCGTGGCCGGCCGCGTGCCGTGGCTCGGCCGCCTCCCCGGGGACCTCTACGTACGGCGCGGCAGCTGGGCGTTCTACTTCCCGCTGGCGACGTCGTTGATCGTGAGCGCGCTCCTCACCCTGGTCTTCTGGATCCTCAATCGCCGATGAGGGGGTCGGGTGTCCTCGGGCCGGCCGCGGCGCTCGTCCTGCTCGCCGCCGCCGGGCTCCCGGCCGCCTCCGCCTCCACGATCCGGGTGGCGGTGCTCGAGAACGCGCGCGCCGTCGAGTTTCGCGGCACGGACCTGGAGGTGAGCGGGACCGGCGAGTGCCCCCGCTGCGGGCAGCCGGTGCACGTCGAAGGGGCTGACATCCTCCTCCGCGCCGTGTCGCGCGACGGTGGCGTCGAGATCGACGGCGAGCCGTTCGGCCGCACGGTCCGCGTGCGCAGCGCCGCGACGATCCGCGTCAACGGGCGGGAGTACGTTGGCGACTTCGAGGTCGCGACGAACGGCGACGGCGTCGTGGTGATCAACGAGCTGCCGCTCGAGCAGTACGTGGCGGGTGCCCTGAAGGCGGAGGCGCCCGCGACCTGGCCGCGGGAAGCGCTGCGCGCCCAGGCGATCGTCGTCCGTACCTACGCCGCCTACCAGCGCCAGCTCAACGCGGGCCGGTCGTACCACATCGTCGCCTCCACCGCCGACCAGCAGTACGCGGGCCGCGTGGACGACGCCTCCCCGGTCTGGGACGCGGTGCGCGATACCGCGGGGCAGGTGCTCCTCTGGGAGGGCGCGCTGTTCGCGACCTTCTACCACACCGACGACGGCGGCTATACCGAGGCGCCCGGCGCCGTCTTCGCCGCGAAGGACCTGCCGGCGCTCCGGCCCGTGCGCTGCCAGTACGACTCGGGGCCGCACTATCGCTGGACCCTCGACCTGCGCCTGGCGGACCTGTCCGAGACGCTCCGTCGAGCCGGATTCGAGGTCGGCGCGGTGACCGGGATCGACGTGGCCGGACGCAGCCAGACGCTCCGAGTGCAGGAGCTAGTCGTGCACGGTACCGGCGGCGCGGCGCGCCTCCGGGGCACCGAGTTCCGTCGGCTCGTGGGGTACGACACGCTCAGGAGCACGCTCTTCGCGGTGGCCGTCGACGGACAGTACGCGCACTTCTCGGGGCGCGGCTGGGGTCACGGCGTCGGCATGTGCCAGGCGGGTGCGGCGGGGATGGCCGAGCAGGGGTACAGGGCGGCTCAGATCCTCGCCTATTATTACGGCGGCGCGAACCTGTCCACGCTCGCGGAGCGGTGAGCCGGCCGCGCGTGCGGCCGTCGACCCGCAAGTCGGCACGCTCGTCGACGCCCCGCGCCGCGTGACCCCGCGGGCCCGCCCGGGATCGATCGGGCGTCAGCGGGTCTCGGTCGTGACGGTCGGCCCGGAGCTGATCGGCCGTCCGTCTCTGAGGCGCTCGCGGAGGCGGCGGGAGGCTGGTTCGGACGGCACCGGCCCGATCGTCGCGGCCCTACCCGCATCCGGGATCGGCGACTCGGGGCGGCGGGGGCCGGCAAGACCGCTGGCGGTCCTGCCCTCGCTTACTGGAAGATCCGCCTGATGGCGCCGAAGTTGCTGACGGGGCGCTTGGCCTCCTCTGGGCGCGGGGGGACGGGGTGCAGGGCGAGCCCGATCCGGAGCCGCGACGTTTGTCCCGAGACAACCAGCACCTGACGGACCTGCGGATCGAAGCGCGGGTACGTCACCCGCAGCCGGTAGATTCCCTCCTTCAGCGCCTGGCGGGCTCGACCGTTCTGCGTGAGCAGCGTGGTCACGATCGCGGCGTCCTTGACCGTGACCACCTCGATCGAGGCACCGGTGAGGGGCCGCGAGGAGCGCTCATCCTGGACGAGCGCCACGATCTCGCCGGTCGTCGGCGGCGGCGGCGCCAGCGGGCGCGTATAGGAGTAGAAGGCCCCGCTGATCGAGAGCATCCCCGCGAGGAGACCGACGAGGGCCTGGAAGCGATGCAGCGAGGCGTGCTGGCGGACGGTCCGGCGGAACCGGGCGCCCTGCGCTCGGCTCGGCGCCTCTCGACTCTGTTCCAGATCGACTTCAGCCACTAATGCCAGATTAGCAGGATGCAACCGAACGAGACAAGTTCGGGTGGGCGCGACGCCGCGGGGGGCACTGCGGCGGCCGGCCGGCGGCACGGGGCTGCTACACTAGGTTCCCGTGAATGTTGCCGATTTCGACTACGCGCTCCCGCCGGAGGCGATCGCCCAGGAGCCGGCCGAGCGGCGTGACGGCTCGCGCCTGCTCGTGGTCGACCGGGGGCGGCGGACGTGGACCGACCGGCGGTTCGCCGACCTGCCCGGGCTCCTCCGGCCGGGCGACTGCCTGGTCCTCAACGATTCGCGGGTCGTCCCGGCCCGCGTGACGGCGCGCCAGTCGCCGGGCGGGGCGGAGATCGAGCTCCTCTTCGTCAGCGCGCGGACGCCGACCCGCTGGGACGTGCTGGCGCGACCGGCGCGCCGGGTGCGCACCGGGGCCCGCCTCGCGGTCGCCGGCGGGGCCTGCGTCTTCCGCGTCGTCGAGCTCGGGGAGGCCGGGAGCCGGGTGGTGGAGTCGGAGAGCGGCGACGTCCTGCCGCTGCTGGAGCATTACGGGTCCCTGCCGCTCCCCCCGTACATCGCCCGGTACGCCACGCCGGGGGTCATCGACCGCGAGCGCTACCAGACCGTCTACGCCGAGCCGCCGGGGTCGGTGGCGGCGCCGACGGCGGGCCTGCACTTCACCCGGGCGCTGCTCGACGAACTCCGGGCGCGGGGGGTCGAGATCCACGCGCTCACGCTGCACGTGGGGCCGGCAACCTTCCGGCCGATCCGGGCCGCCCGCGTCGAGGACCATCGCCTGGCCCCGGAACAGGCGCGCGTTCCGGTGGTCGTCGCCGACGCGGCGAACCGGGCGCGCGCGGCCGGGCGGCGGATCCTGGCCGTCGGCACCACGACCGCGCGCGCGCTCGAGGCGGCCGTGGACGGCGCGGGCCGGGTGCGGCCGCTCGACGGTGCGGTCGGACTCTACATCACGCCCGGGCACCGGTTCGCCGTGGTCGACGCGCTCCTGACGAACTTCCACCTGCCGCGGTCGTCGCTGCTCGTGCTCGTGGCGGCCTTCGCCGGCCGCGAGCTGATCCTCGACGCGTACCGCCACGCGATTGCCGCGGGCTACCGCTTCTACTCCTACGGCGACGCCATGCTGATCGCGTGAGCCGCTTCGAGCTCCTCGCGACCGACGGCGCCGCGCGCCGCGGCCGGCTCACCACCGCGCACGGCATGGTGGACACGCCCGTCTTCATGCCCGTGGGCACACAGGCCACCGTCAAGGCGCTCACGCCCGAGGATCTCCAGGGCGCTGGCGCCCAGGTCGTCCTCGGCAACACCTACCATCTGCTCCTGCGGCCCGGCCCCGACGTGGTGCGCGACCTCGGTGGCCTGCACCACTTCATGGGCTGGTCGGGCGCGATCCTCACCGACTCGGGTGGATTCCAGGTCTTCAGCCTGGCGAAGATCCGCAAGCTCAGCGACGACGGCGTGGAGTTTCGCGCGCCGCTGGACGGCGCCACGCGCTTTCTCTCGCCGGAATCCGTCGTGGAGATCCAGCGAGCGCTCGGCTCGGACATCACGATGCCGCTCGACGAGTGCCTGGCCTACCCGGCCACGCGCGAGGCCACCGAGCGCTC
>Ga0209689_1002407_pt1 | contig 13907 bp, 9 predicted proteins | sample GraSoiAngelo_149_FD_187119 | JGI IMG/M metagenome (GOLD analysis project Ga0209689, IMG submission 187119) | Grasslands soil microbial communities from the Angelo Coastal Reserve, California, USA - 14_1009_09_30cm (SPAdes) (version 2) | ecosystem: Environmental > Terrestrial > Soil > Grasslands ...
CACAGCCGACGGCATGGCGACGCTGTTCACCGACGCCGAGCTACGCGATCTGCTCGTGTGGTTCAACCTGTCATGGATCGGCCCCGAGGCCAGCGAGCGGGATCCGGAGATCGCCGAGCTTCACCGCAAGGGGCGCTTCTTTTCGGACACCGACGTGGAGCCGGTCCTGCGGATGCAATTTGAGCTGCTCCGCAAGGTGCTCCCCAAGTATCGGGAACTGCAGGAGCGAGGACAGGCCGAGCTGACCACGAGTCCCTACTACCACCCCATCCTGCCGCTGGTCGCCGACCTCGGCGTCGCGCGTGTGGCGCGGCCGGATCTGGCAATGCCGCGCGCGATATTCAGGCACCCTGACGACGCGGCCGAACAGCTGCGCCTTGGGATCGAGGCGCATCGGCGCCACTTCGGCCGGCGGCCGCGCGGGGTCTGGCCGCCGGAAGCCGCGATTTCCGAAGAGGCGGTACGGCTGGCCGCCGATCACCGGCTGGAGTGGATGCTGAGCGATGAGGGGGTCCTCTCCCGGTCACTGACGAGCCCGCTGACACGGGACGCGCAGGGGCAGCTGACCAGGGCCGAGTTGCTCTACGCGCCCTATCGAATCCAGGGCAACGGCCCGCCGATCCATCTTGTGTTCCGCGACGCGGCCCTCTCCAACGCGATTGGTTTCGAGTACCAGAATTCGCCCTCAGAAGAGGCGGCCGCCGACCTGGTCCGCCGGCTTCGCGCCGTCCAGCAGCAGCAGCAGGAGACGCCCTTCCTGGCGGTGATTGCCCTCGACGGTGAAAACTGCTGGGATTCGTACGAGGCCAATGGCAACCCATTTCTTCACTCGCTCTACCGCGGGCTCCTGAGTGAGCCCGAGCTGAAAACGGTGACCGTTTCCGAATTCCTCTCGGAGTTTCCCGCGCAGCGCTCGCTGCCCCGCATCCATCCGGGCTCCTGGATCAACGCGAACTTCGACACCTGGGTCGGCGACGCGGAACACAATGTCGCCTGGGACCTGCTGGCGCAGGCGCGGGATTTTATCAGCGAGCGCGAGCGAGCCGCGGATGAGCACGAGCAACTCGCGTTGGCGCGGCGTGAGGCGCTCATCGCGCAGGGCAGCGATTGGTTCTGGTGGTTTGGCCGATCCCACGATTCGGGGATGGACCAGATCTGGGACAGCCTCTTCCGTCTGCACCTGCGCAACATCTATATGTCGCTGAAAGGGACGCCTCCGGCCGAGCTCTACCGGCCCATCGCCAAAGCCGCCGGTGGATCAGCCTCGCAGCGGCCTCACCGCAAGATCACGCCCAAGCTCAACGGCGTGGTGGACCAGGAGGAGTGGGAGGCCGGTGGTTACGTGGACGTCAGCGCGCTCTTCGGTGCCATGCATCCCCCGACCGGGGCGGTGCGGCGCATCTGGTTCGGGCACGACGACCGCAATCTCTACCTGCGATTCGACTTGCTCCCCGCGAGCAGGCCGCGTCCGGTCGAGCTCGAGATCTTCTTCTCCGGCAGTCCGAAGCGACCGAGTCACGGCAACTTCGGCTTCGATCCCGCCCTGCGGCTCACGGCGAAGACCAGTGGGGCCGAGGTGCAACTGGAGCTGCGTGAGCTCACCCCGGACGCGCAGCTGCAGCAGCCGCGCTGGGCCGACCGGGCAACGGGTGGCGAGGCGGTCGCCTTTGCCGTACCCTTCGAGGCGCTCGGGCACGACCCCGGCGAGACGGTCGAGATGGTTGCGGTGGCGCACGAAAAAGGTAAGCCCGTGGAGCAGCTCCCGCCCACCGGATCGATCCCGGTCCGCGTGCCGGGCGACGTCTTGCGCGGGCGGCACCACGAGCCGCTCAAGATCCTGCTGGTCGCGGCCGAGGTCGCACCGTTCGCCAAGGTGGGCGGCCTCGCCGACGTCGCCGGCGCCCTGCCCAAGGCGCTCAAGGCGATGGGTCACGACGTGCGGGTCGTCATGCCGCGCTACGGCAGCATCGACGTTGAGAAGTATGGATTGCGACGGATCGTCACCAACCTGGGCGTGCCCCTCGCGCATCAACCGGTCAACGCGGACGTCCTCGAAGGACGGATCGCCGGTGAGGTGCCGATCTACTTCATCGACAACGCGCAGTTCTTCGGCCGCGACGGCATGTACGGGTTCTGGGACGACGATGCACGCTTCATCTACTTCAGCCGGGCCGCGCTCGAGATGCTGCGGCCGCTCGACTTCCGGCCCGACGTGATTCATGTCAATGACTGGCATACGGCCGTGATTCCCAACATGCTGGCTCGACTCTATGCGGCTGATCCCTTCTACGCTGATATCGCCACGATCCTCACCATCCACAACCTCGCCTTTCAGGGCGTCTTCGGCTATGGCGCATTGAACCTGGCGGACCTGGAGCAGTGGGGCCTGATCAAGCCCGGCCTGCCGGGGCTCGACGACAGCGTCAACCTGCTCGGCCGGGGGCTTCATTTCTCGGATGTCGTCAACACCGTCAGCAACCGCTACGCGGACGAGATCCTGACCCCCGAGTATGGCGAAAAGATGGACCCCCTGCTGCGCGTCTTTCGCAGCAAGCTGCACGGCATCATCAATGGCATCGACTACGACGTCTTCAATCCCTCGACCGACGCCTCGCTCGCCGCGCCCTACGACATCGGGAGCATCGAGAAGAAGCTCGACAACAAACTGGCGCTGCAGAAGGAGGTCGGCCTCCCGCAGGATCCAGCGGTCCCGGTGATCGGCCTGATCTCACGGCTCTACGACCAGAAAGGCCTCGATCTGATCGCGAACATCATGTGGGGATTGATGCGGCTCAACCTGCAACTCGTTGTGCTCGGCGCCGGTGACGCGCGCTACGAGGAGATGTTCCGAGCCAATGCGCGCGACAACCCGAGCAAGGTTTCCGCCACCATCGGCTTCAAACCGGTACTGGCGCAGCAGATCTACGGCGGCTCCGACATGTTCCTCATGCCGTCGCGCTTCGAGCCTTGCGGGCTGGGGCAGCTGATCAGCCTTCGCTACGGAACCATCCCGATCGTGCGCGCCACCGGCGGGCTGGCCGACACCATCGACGATTGGGACCCGGTCGCGCAGAGCGGCAACGGTTTCGTCTTCACGGCCTACGACCACTGGGACCTCTTCGCCCAGGTGGTCCGAGCCCTCGAAACCTTCCGTCAGCAGGCGTCGTGGCTGAGGCTGCAGGCCAACGCCATGTCGACCGACGTCAGCTGGGCCAACTCCGCGGAAAAATACGTGGGCCTCTACCGGACGGCGATGGGAAACCATGCCGAATCACGGGAGTACTCCGCTGCCGCCACCGACCCTAACAGCTGGTAACGGGGCCCCGCCCGGTACCAAAAAAGGCCGCCGGTCTAATAGAGGTTAATATTTGGGGCCTTTTCTTGATGTCTTGACATCGCTTGATGCATGATTACGGCGATTCGGCGTCCGAACGCACGCTGGACGACACATCTTTGCCTGGAAGGGAGGTAGTTGACCTTTATGGATCAATCTATCGGTAAGTCGCGATGGTTGCGAGTATCGACGCTCGTCGCCGGGATCGCTGTTTTTCTGTCCGCTTGCGGTGGCAGTTCCACCACGGGTCAAACGATCACAAACGGGGGCACGCTCATCTGGGCGCTCGACGCTGATGCCCAGAGCCTGAACCCCTTCGTCGCCGGCGACGTGCCGTCGGTCCGCGCGTGGGGGTTCATTTTCCCGAACCTGTATCAGGCGGACCCGAACCTGAATGTCACGCCTGACCTCGCGGATGGGATGCCAACGATCTCGTCGGACTCGAAGACGTGGACCGTCAAGCTCCGCAAGAATGCGAAATGGAGTGACGGCACGCCGATCACCGCGGACGACGTGGTGATGACCGTCAACATGCAGAACAATCCAGCCCTCGACACGGATGCTGCATTCGACTGGAGCGAACTGGACAACGTGGCAAAAGTCGACGCCAATACCGTCAAGTTCACCCTCAAGGATGCCTTCGCGCCCTTCCTGGCCAACAACCTGACGACGTTCATCGCGCCGGCCAGCGTCTACGGAAAGATCGACCCCGCGAAGCAGCGGACTGACCCCGTTTCCCTCAACCCGACGGTTACCGGCGGGGCCTATAAGTTCGACAAGCGGGTCGCCGGATCGGAGATCGACTACGTCGCCAATACCAGCTACTACCTCGGCCGGCCGCACTACGACAAGGTCATCGCCAAGGTCATCACCGACGCCACCGCCGCCACCAACGCCCTGATCAACGGGGACGTCCAGTGGCACCCCGCGCTGGGTGAGGGCGGCTCGGGCTCGGTGACGAAGGCGAAGGCCGCGACCGGTGTCCAGGTCCATGACTACGCGGACCTCGGCTATATCGATATGCGGCTCAACACCCGTAAGGGCCACCTCATGGACAACGTCCTGACCCGCCAGGCCATGGCAACCGCGCTCGACAAGCCCTCGATCGTTCAGGCCGCGACCGAGGGTCGGGGCCAGACGCTCTGGGGCGACCTCGTCCCCGCCTACTGGGCCTACGATGCCAACTCGGTCGTCACCTACACGCAGGACGTCGCCAAGGCGAAGTCACTGATGACGCAAGCCGGATGGACCATCGGGGCTGACGGCGTGGCGACCCGACCCAACCCGAATGGCGGTGCAGCGCAGAAGTTCGTCGGCAAGATCCGGGTTCGCGCCGGCAAGGCGCAGCGCATCAAGGCCGCCCAGATCATCTCCGACCAGTTGAAAGCGATCGGGATGCAGCTCACGCCCGACCCGACCGACTTCAAGGTGTTCTACAAGCCGATCCAGCAGGGCAACTTCGACATCGCCATCGCGGGATTCGGCCTGACGCTCGACCCGGACAACTACACGACCTTCCACTCCAGCCAGCTGACACCCGAGCACAAGACGGGCAACAACTGGACCGGTTACACCAACCCGCAGCTCGACACGCTGATCGAGCAGGAGCGGACGACGATCAAGTCGACCCCTGATGCGACCAAAGCCGCCCGCAAGGCGATCTTCAACCAGATCGAGAAGATCATCAGCGGCGACGTCGTGACCTACATGCTGTGGGCCGACAAGTCCGCGATGGGCTGGTCGAGCAACGTCGGTGGCGTGACAGCCGGCGGAGGCGACAACGTGATCTACGTCGACGACGCGCGCAACACCGAGGTGTTTTCGACCTGGTTCTCGAAGAACGGTAAGTAGCGACAGTCACGGGGAGGCGGCCGCAGCCGCCTCCCCGTACCGTTCGGGCGGTTGTTCGCTATGCTTCTAACCGGGAGTTCGGGCCGTATTCGGGCGAAATGCTTCGGACAGGGCAAAATGGTGTCGTAGGATGAAGACGTGACCTTCTACCTCGTTCGCCGAGTGGCGATCGGGATCTTTCTCCTCTTGCTCATGTCCGCGATCTTCTTCACGCTTACTCGGATCACGCCCGGTGCGCCGGTCAGTGTGGGCGAGAACCCGCGGATCCACCAGGACCAGGTCAACCGGCGTTTGCACAGCCTCGGCCTGACCGACGCCAACGGCAATCCCTACTCCATCCCCGAGTCGTACGTGCGCTACCTCGGCGCCCTGGTCCACGGAAACCTGGGCGATTCCTACCAGTACAACGAGCCGGTCACGACGTTGCTCATGCAGCGTCTGCCCAACTCCATCCTGCTACTGGGCGCCGCCCTTCTCGTGGCGCTGGGCATCGGGATCCCGCTGGGGATCTACGCGTCGACCCACCAGTACTCGAAGATCGACATGACCACATCGATCGTTTCCTACATCGGCGTCTCGATTCCCAGCTTCGTACTGGGCATTTATCTCCTGCTGATCTTCGCGGTCTTCTTGAAACAGTCGCCGCTTCACTGGGGGTTCCCCCTCTTCGGAATGCACACCGGTGGTGTCGACGACCCCCTCGATCTCCTCATCCACATGGTGCTCCCGGTCACCTCGCTGGCGATCCTCCAGATCGCGATCTTCAGCCGCTTCATGCGCGCCAGCATGCTGGAGGTGCTCCATCAGGATTACATCCGAACGGCACGCGCCAAAGGCCTGGCGGTGGAGCGCGTCAATTACAAACACGCCCTGCGCAACGCGATCCTCCCCATCATCACCCTTGTCGGGATCGCCATCCCGCAGATCGTCAACGGGGCAATTATCACCGAGGGTATCTTCAGCTGGCCGGGCACCGGACAGCTCGCGTTCGGTGCCGTGGTCGACCGCGATTACCCGGTCATCCTGGGCGTTGTCATGCTGGTCGCCGCCGGCACCGTGCTCTTCAACCTGATCGCCGACGTTCTGTACGCGGTCGCCGACCCGAGGATCCGATACTGATGGCCCAGGTTCCGCCGCTTCCAATAGGGGGCGCGACCGGCGGCCTCCCCGGGGCTGGCCCGGGTCAGCTCTCCGTCGAAACCACGGTCGACCAGGAGCGGGCGATCGCCCAACCCGGCGTCAAGGCGGACGAGCTCGCAGGTGCGCCGGAGCTGGGCTTCTGGAAGCTGGCCGTCATCCGCTTCCTCCACCACCGGGTGGCGACCGGGGCGCTGCTGATCCTGGGGGTAATCGTCGTGGCGGCCGTCGTCGTGCCCATCATCACCGGCAACCTTTACAGCATCCAGGATTATCGCCACCCCTACAAGGCGCCCTTCCAGAGCTTTCAACATCTTCTCGGCACCGACGAGCTCGGCCAGGACGAGCTGGCGCGCCTGCTTCGCGGAGCCAGGGTCTCGCTTATGGTCGGAATCCTCGCCGTCGTCGGCTACCTGATCATCGGCGGAGGCCTGGGGGCGCTGGCCGGCTACTACGGCGGCTGGCTGGACAACGCGCTGATGCGGTTCACCGACATCATCATCTCGATGCCCTTCCTGCTGGTCGTCATCGCCGTCACCGCGGCCACGGGCGGTGTCCGCCTGAGCACGGTCATCATCGTGATCGCGGCCACCGGATGGTTCGAGATCGGACGTCTGATGAGGGCGCAGTTTCTTGTGCTTCGAGAACAGGAGTTCGTCCAGGCGGCACGCGCGCTCGGTGCCTCCAATACGCGCATCATCCTCCGACACATCCTGCCCAACGCGCTGGCGCCGATCATCGTCTCCGCGACGCTGGGCGTTTCCGGGATCATCCTGCTGGAAGCCGCCCTCGGCTTCCTCGGCTACAGCATCCCGCCGCCGGAGCCGAGCTGGGGCAACATGCTGCAGAACTTCGAGGAATACCTCCTTTCCGACCACACGTACCTGGTAATCTTCCCGGCCACAGCGCTGGTCATCACCGCGCTGGCGATCAACCTCGTCGGTGACGGGATCCGGGACGCGCTGGATCCCCGGCAGCGGTGAGCGACCTCCTCCGCATCGAGGACCTGCACACCCAGTTCCACGTTCACGGCGGGACGGTCAAGGCAGTCGATGGCGTCAACCTGACGATCCCCGCCCGGGCGACGGTCGGCCTGGTGGGGGAATCCGGGTCGGGGAAGAGCATCACGGCGCTCTCCATCATGCGGTTGCTGGAGAAGAACGGCCGGATCACGCAGGGGCACGTCTGGTTCCACGACCGGGACCTCATCGGGCTGCCGGACGAGGAGATGCAGGATATCCGCGGCAACGACATCTCGATGATCTTCCAGGAGCCGATGACGGCGCTGAACCCGGTCTTCACGGTCGGGGACCAGATCGCAGAAGCCGTCCGACTGCACCAGAAAGTCGATCATCAGGCCGGGCTCAACCGGGCGATCGAGATGTTGCGCCTGGTCGGGATCTCCGATCCAAAACGGCGAGCCGGGCAATACCCGCACGAGCTCTCGGGCGGAATGCGTCAACGGGTCATGATCGCCATGGCGCTCTCCACGAGCCCGGAGCTGCTGATCGCCGACGAGCCGACCACGGCGCTCGACGTCACGATCCAGGCGCAGATCCTCAAGCTGATGCGAAACCTCAAGGGCGAGTTTGGTTCCGCCATTCTCCTGATCACGCACGACCTGGGCGTGGTGGCCGAGATGTGCGACAGCGTCGCCGTCATGTACGCCGGCCGCATCGTCGAACAGGCGACGACCGAGGAGCTGTTCGCGAGCCCGAAGCACCCCTACACCCAGGGACTGCTCGCCTCTATCCCGCGGCTGGGGAAGAAGCAGGAGCGCCTCCACGTCATCACCGGCAGCGTGCCGAACCCGCTCGCGGTACCGCCAGGCTGCGCCTTCCGTCCCCGCTGCCCGATCAAGGCTCCACGGAGCGACCGTGATATCCCACCGCTGACGGCTAACGGCAGCGCCGAACACCTGGTGGCCTGCTGGCAGTACGAATGAGCAAGCAAAAGCAAAAGGCGCACCCGACCGTCGTCAACGGCGCGCTGCTCAAAGTGCAGGACCTCGTCAAGTTTTTCCCGATCAAGGGCGGCCTCCTGCAGACCACGGTTGCGAATGTCAAGGCGGTTGACGGGGTCAGCTTCGAGATCAAGAAAGGAGAGACCCTTGGCCTGATCGGTGAGTCCGGCTCCGGCAAGTCCACGGTCGCCCGCACCATCCTGCGGCTGATCCCGCCCACCTCGGGTGAGGCCTGGCTGGAGGGACGCAGCATCTTCAAGGCGAAGAAGAAGGAGCTGCACGAGATTCGGCGCGAGGTGCAGATCATCTTCCAGGATCCCTACGGCTCGCTCAATCCCCGCATGTCCGTCGGCGAGATCGTGGGCGAGGGCTTACTGGTTCACGGCATCGGGTCGGCGCACGAGCGCGACAAGATCGTCAGCGAGCTGCTGGAAGTCGTCGGGTTGCGAGGCCAGTACCGCGGGCGCTTCCCGCACGAATTCAGCGGCGGCCAGCGGCAGCGGATCGGGATCGCCCGCGCGCTGGCGCTTCGACCGAAGCTCATCATCGCCGACGAGCCGGTCTCGGCCCTGGACGTATCGATCCAGTCGCAGATTCTCAACCTGCTCGAGGATCTGCAGAATGAATTCGATCTCACCTACCTCTTCGTCGCGCACAACATGGCGGTCGTTGAGCAGGTCAGCGATCGAATCGCGGTGATGTACCTGGGGAAGATCGTCGAACTGGCGCCGGCCGAGCAGCTGTTGCGCGGTCCCCGGCATCCCTACACCAAGGCGTTGATCTCGGTCATCCCCATCCCGGACCCCACGTTACGCCGGGACCAGACGGTGCTATCGGGCGAGATGCCGAGTCCGACCAATCCACCTTCCGGTTGCCACTTCCGGACCCGCTGCCCAATCGCGACGGACTATTGTGCCGAAGTAGAACCGGCTTTGCGCGAGGTCAGCAAGGGCCAGTTCGCCGCCTGCCACTACGCCTGACCCGATCCCCCACGCGAACGGGCGGTGACGCGGGCGAGCCAGTCGCCCATCATCGCGCGCCGGCGAAGCGTGCGCCAGGTATCGATCCAGCTGCCGAGGAGGACCAGTGCCAGCGCACCGGCCGCAATCACCACATCGAGCCGGCCTCGGTCCGGCGGCATGGTATTGAACTGCGCCCAGTAGGCGAACTCGCTGTCGTTGATGGCAGAGATCCCGATGAAGGCGACCGCCAGGATGGCGGCGGCCATCCAGATGCGACCGCGACCGCCAAAGCCGAGACGGACCAACCCCTCGCCGGGGACGAGGGCCAGCAACCAGGCCTCCCGCGCGGGGGCGCGCTCGGGCTCGCGCGCGCGCCGTGAGGCGAACGCGTCGACTGCGATCACCCAGCCAATCAGGGCCGCGTACCACCCGGTCGAGATCAGGTCGACCGGTGTGAAGGTGAACTTGAGCGTGCTGAGGCCCGGAGTGGTCACCATCCACGCGGCCCACCCCACCCATGCCACCAGCGCCGCGCCGGTGACCGCGAGCGCGATGCCATGGTACGGCCGAGCCGAATGCATCACCGACAACAGCAGGCCGACGAAGACCACCCACGCAAGCGGGTTGGTCCAGCCAAACGCCCGAGGCAAATGGCCCAAGGCGATCTCGATCGTCCAGGGAGTGAGGACGGCGAGCACCGCCAGACCCACGATCATGATGTCGCGGCTCGAACGTCCCGAGAGCCGCAGCGCGATCCCGCCGACCTGCTGTAGGCCGGAGGCCAGTGCGAAGACCAGCGCCAGGCCAGCACAGAAGACCGCAATGATGAGCAGCACTTCCGAGTTCGGGTTGTTGCGCGTGAGAAAGAAGGCGAGCGCGAAGGGCGCCGCGACCAGCAGCATGCCGATGACAAGGTTGCGAACAGAGTTCGAGCCGTCCTGCATCCGTCTTCACGAGTTTACGTTCCCGATAAAATCGCGCGGTGTTCCGAGGTCGGTTGTGGCGCCATCCCGATTTCTTAAAGCTCTGGGCGGGCGAAACCGTGAGCGTCTTCGGGAGCCAGGTGACGATCCTGGCGGTGCCCACGGTCGCCATCCTCATCTTGCACGCCGGCCCATTCCAGGTCGGCATCCTCTCGGCACTCGAGTTTCTGGCGTTCCCGACTCTAGGATTGGTGGCGGGCGTCTACGCGGACCGCTTGCGACGCCGACCCATCATGATCGTCTGCGACGTTGGGCGCGCGCTGGCGTTGGGATCGATTCCCGTGGCGTTCGTATTGGGCCTGCTGACGCTCGAGCAGCTCTATGTGGTGGCCTTGCTCACGGGGATCTTCACGGTTTTCTTCGACGTCTCATATCAGTCCTACCTGCCCGCGCTCGTCGACCGCCCGAACCTGATCGAAGGCAACACCAAGCTGGAGATCACGCGCTCGACGGCGCAGGTCGGGGGGCCGGCCATCGCCGGTTTGCTCATTCAGTGGATCGGGGGCGCGAAGGCGGTCGCCGTCGACGCGCTATCGTTTCTCCTTTCTGCGCTGGCGCTTGCCTCCATCAGAAAGCCGGAGCCTGAGCCGCGGCCGGCCGACGGATCGGCGGCGACCGGGTTCATTGCCGAGATGCGAGAAGGCATCGAAGTGGTCTTTCGAAGCCCGCTCCTCTGGCGCATCGCTGGCTGCACCGCGACCAGCAACCTTGGCTCGAACATGATCTTCGGTGCCGTCTTCCTCGTCTTCGCTTACCGCCAGCTCCATCTCTCGGCGGCGGTCGTCGGGATCGTCTTCGCGATCGGCAGCACCGGGAGCCTCGTGGGAGCCTTCCTCGCGGGCGGGGTCGCTCGCAAGCTGGGCATCGGGCCAACCCTTGGGCTGACCAGCGCCGTGGGGGGCCTCGCCCTGCTGGCGATCCCCATCGCGCTCCTCGGCGCACCGATCGCGGTGCTCGTGGCAACCGGCTTCATCGAAGGGATCGCGGTTCCGATCTACAACATCAGCCAGGTGAGCCTGCGCCAGGCGATCACGCCGGACCGCGTCCAGGGCCGCATGAACGCCACCATGCGAACCATCGTCTGGGGCACCATCCCCCTTGGAGCGTTCGTCGGCGGCATCCTGGGCACGTCAATCGGCCTGGTGCAGACCATCGCCCTCGGAGGGATCGTTTCAACGTTGGCCGCGCTGTGGATCGTGCTGGGTCCCGTCATCCGCCTCAGGGAGCAGCCCGCGCCGGTGATGGCATGAGGGGACGCCTTCTGATCCGCGATGCCTGTCTCGCCGACGGCCACTCGTCCACGCTGCAGGTTGGAGTCAGCCTGCTGATCGAGAACGGCCGTATCAGCCAGGTGTCGGCGGACGACCTCGATCCCGGAAATGCCGAGGTGCTCGACGGCGGCGGCGCGACGATCGTGCCCGCGTTCGTCGATGCCCACAGCCACCTGACGATGCCCGGCGGCAGCCATTGGATCGAGCGCGGTTCGGACCCGCCCGACCGGTTGCGGGAGGTGGCGCGCCGCAATGCCGTCCGGCTGGCGCAGGCCGGGATCCTCTGGGCCCGCGATGTGGGCTCGCCGGCCGGCCCCGACGGCCGGGCGGTCAGCCTGCAGGTCCGCGAGGAGATGGCGGCGCGGATCGGAGCGCCGTACATCCGGGTAGCGGGCACCTGGATCGCGACCGACGGCTATCTGCCGATGACGGTGCCCGTCAAGGATGGCGACGAGTTACGGGCGGCGGTGCTCGCCCAGCTCGACTCCGGGACCGATTTCGTCAAGATCATGCTCGATCCGCCGGACCGGTCTGACCGCTGTCCGTTCACGGTCGACGATGTTCGCAAGGCGTGCGAGGCGGTGCACGCCCGAGGGCGGAAGATCACGGCCCACGCCACCATCCTCGACGGCGCCCGGGTCGGCGCGCAGGCCGGCGTGGACTCCATCGAGCACGGCATGGAGCTCGACGATGCGATCGCGGCGACGATGTGCGCGAACAACGTTGCGCTGGTGTCGACGCTGTCGGTGCTGGCGAGCTGGGCGACCTTTACGCGGACCACGCGGATCGAGCGCTTTACGAGCGACGAGGGGAAGCGCCGGCTCCAGGCGAGGCGGGAGGGAGCGTTTGCGGCCATCAAGGCGGCGCGGCGGGCCGGCGTTCGCATCGCCGCCGGGTCCGATTTCGGCGGTGGCTCGGTGCGCGCCGGTCACCTCGCCTGGGAGGTCGAGCAGCTGGTCCTAGCGGGCCTCGAACCGCACGAGGCGCTGGCGGCGGTCACCTTTAGAGGCGGCGAGCTGCTGGGCATCGACCACGCGGGGAGGATCCGCCCGGGGGACCCAGCCGATCTCGTCCTCGTGCACGGCGATCCCCTGAGCGAGCCGCGAGCGCTCTGGCGGGTCTGGGCGGTCTTTCAGGGCGGGGAGCGGATCGCCTAGCTCGGGGTGCGGTGCGAGGCGTCTCACGACGTTCTCAGAGGCGAGCGTCGATAATGAAAACACTCTCGGGTTGTCGGCGTTGTCTCCTCAGGAGCGTGCGGGTTGCCTCAATTACGGCAGGACTTGATCACAGGGCGCTGGGTGGCGGTGGCAACGGAACGTGCCCGGCGCCCGGATTCGTTCACGCAGGCGGCCAGGGAACCGGTCGCCGCCAAGGACGTATGTCCCTTCTGCCCGGGCCATGAGTCGATGACGCCGCCCGAGGTGCTGGCCTATCGCGCACCCGGCCTGCCGGCGAACGGTGAGGGCTGGTCGATCCGGGTGGTGCCAAACCTCTATGCCGCGTTCCGGCCAGAGCCGGACGGGCAGGAGCATCGCGAGGGCCGCTTCTGGCAGCGCGACGCGATCGGGGCCTGCGAGGTGCTGATCAGCAGCCCCGATCATCGGGCGTCCACGCCGAAGCTGCCGCGGCACCAGGTCGAGGAGATCGTCCAATCGTATGTCGACCGCTACCAGCATCACGCGCGCAACGGGGCGCTCGAGCATTGCTTGATCCTCTACAACAACGGCCGTCCGGCGGGCGCCTCGCTCGAGCACCCGCACTCGCAGTTGTACGCGATCAGCGTCCAGCCGCCCAGTCTTCGCGACGAGCTGGAGGGTGCGCGCCGCTTCCGCGACGACAATGGCGCCTGCGTTTTCTGTCGCACGCTGGAGGATGAGCGCCGGGCCGGCACGCGCATCGTCTTCGAGAACGAGGCCTTCGTCGTGTTTGCGCCCTACGCCGCGCGGACGCCGTTCGAAACCTGGATCATGCCGCGCCGCCATTCGGCCTCATTCGGCGAACTCGACCGATCGTGGGAGAAGCCCGCGCTCGCGGAGGCGCTGCAGCTCACCCTTCGGGCGCTCTACGACGGGCTCAATGACCCCCCGTTCAATTACTTCATCCACAGCGCGCCCTTCAAGGCCGATGGCGCGGACGCTTACCACTGGCACCTCGAGCTGATCCCGAAGCTGAGCACCGCGGCCGGCTTCGAGCTTGGCACCGGGATGTGGATCAACGTCGTCAAGCCCGAAGAGTCCGCGGCCTTCCTGCGGGATCACATCAATTCAACCGTGGAGCAAACGGCGTGAAGGCGGTCGTGATGGCCGGGGGTGAGGGCTCGCGGCTGCGGCCACTGACCAGCGGCATTCCCAAGCCGCTGGTGCCGGTCGTCGGCAAGCCGGTGATGGAGCACATCCTGCGGCTGTT
>Ga0209689_1002410_pt1 | contig 13901 bp, 12 predicted proteins | sample GraSoiAngelo_149_FD_187119 | JGI IMG/M metagenome (GOLD analysis project Ga0209689, IMG submission 187119) | Grasslands soil microbial communities from the Angelo Coastal Reserve, California, USA - 14_1009_09_30cm (SPAdes) (version 2) | ecosystem: Environmental > Terrestrial > Soil > Grasslands ...
CTCAAACATCTCAGTCTTGGGCACCGACTCTACCCGGAGACGCGCGTGAAATTGTCGCAACAGCGTAGACCGGCATTGCGGGCTGACTCTGTCCACCGCAGCTTCAGCGCCCGAGCGGCATTTCTTCGGCGCGAAATTCGGGTTCTGATCCAGGCGCAGTTGGCTGATGACATCCCACGCTAAGGAGTCGGTCTGCAGGATATGGACCTGAGTCTCAACCTTGGTCAGAGTGTCGGCACCGCCAGTCGCCATGGATTGAAGGTCATCCAGGCCAAGCACATTCTGGGAGTCAGAGTTCAAGGTCAGGCGAACTACTGCCTCATAGCGGGTTGGCAGGATCAGCGAGACAGCAATGGCCAGCATCACCATCACCAGCAGGCAGCTAACGATGGCGTGCTTGTGGCTCAAGAGCAGATGCCAGACCTCCCGCAAAGATATCTCTCCGTGAGGATCGTTGAGTACCCCGCGAAGCTCGCGATACGGCTGGCGCTCGATCACTGGATGAGTGATCTCAGCTTTTACGATTGCGTCTGTCGGTTTCACTTATGACTCCACTCGCTGCGGACTTCGAGTCAGCAGCCTTCGAGGGTGCTTCTAAGCTCCAGAGATTCTCTGGCTGTCAGCGGATGTGCCGGGCGGCGTGGATCCCGTAAACCACGTTGCCCGCGGTAACCGCCGCTGCGGGAACAAACCACCAACGGTGTCCAGAGCGTTTCAGGTGATACCCGAGTACCGTGACCCCAAGATCGATGGGGAGACCCATGCCGTATAGCGCCCCGCGGCTGCGCAGCGGACCAGGCAGCGCGGAACAGGCTCCACTGTTGAAGCAGCGGGTAGTCAGTTCGACGTTGGCGATGCTGGACGTGAACATCAGGCCGTTCACCAACATGAAATGCTGGTCCATTACTACATCCCCTTGTCCGATGGGCCCGATTGCCGAAGGCGGGGCTGATGTTCTCCTCTGTTGAGCGCTAGGCGCATCCGGCAAAGGCATACTCGGACTTGCCGCCGCCACGATGACGGGTGGCGTGCTCGTCTGTGCCACGACGGGCACGGCAATCACGAATACACAGGCGATTAACAGCAGTAATTGCGTACGACTCGGTTTCATGTTTCGCTCCTGCGGAGAGAGCAACTGTTGGCTCTCACCTTGACCTAATTGATCGAACAGAAAAGCTTCGTTCCGGCCAGGAATTCGCACGAACAATCTGTGCTCATCGGTGACTAGAGGGGGCGTTCAAAGTAAGGGGTCGACGATTTTGCTCGAACAGACGCGTTAGTTTCGGTATCCGGCAGCAGCACACCCAGCCAATATTGGCTGTATGACGCAATCGCCTCTTCCGCATTGGCGTAAGGCGAGCCGGTGTTCGCCAGCAACGGAGACATGCCTAGGTGGGCCAAGACCGTGGTGATAAAGGCAATGGTTGTAATCGAAGGATCGATGCTGCGCAGCGAACCGTTCTTGCCGCATGCCGCCAGATAATCATGGATGGAACAAAAAATTGGCGAAAGGTGCTGCCGGTACAAGCGCTCGGTGCCGGGACGCAGTTCCAGAAAGCCGACATTCAGCATGCGGATCAACTCAAACTGGCAAACTGCCGCATGCACCAGAAATTCGAAGATAAGCGGCACCACTCGCTCTGGCTTGTCGGCTCGGGACAATCCTTCCTGTAGTTCTTTTCGTAGGTGCAACTGTTCCAGCCGCGACTGCAGCGCCGCCCAAAACAAGTCCTGCTTGTTGAAGTGGCGAAACAATGACGCTTCGTTAACGTCGGCGACATGTGCCAGTTCCTGAGTATTGGTTCCGCTGTAACCCTGTCGCGAAAATAATTGAACGGCTGCGTCGACGAGGCGCTGTCTCGTCATGGCTTTATTTTGGTTCATGTTAGATATTCGTCTCTCGGGGGGTATTCAGTTGCCGCGCTTTGTGTGAATCGGTAGTGAAATGGCTCGTGGGTCGGATTAGGCACCCGCGTGATGCCGAGAGATGGTTTCGATGTCAGCGGCATCTACTTCGACGGCGACGCTTTTGTTGATCAAAGGCACGGTTAGCACCACGCGAAGGTTGTTTTTCTTGCGAAGGAGAACCCCGTCCATTCCCTCCAGAGGCCCGGCCTGGATGCGCACATGCGTACCGACCACCGGAGTGGGATGGGGCTCGAACTTACGGAGGTGGAGCCCGGAGCGCAGCGATTCAATCTCGAAATCGGGTAGTGGCGTCGGTTCGTAGCCGCGCCCGACGATCGCAAGCACGCCTGGGACTTGCAGCACTTGCCCGCGCTGCCTTCTATCAATCCGCACGAAAACATAATTGGGAAACAGAGGCAGTTGAACCATCACACTGCGGCGGTTCGTCCAGCGGTGGATCTGCGAATACAATGGTAAAAAGTTCTCGATTCGCTGCTGCAGAAACCCGTGCGAAACTTTTTTTTCGTGATGCGAATGGGTGAACACAGCGAACCAGGCTTGGCAATCAACTGATAATGCGGTCAGTTCAAACTTCGACGCACCACCCGTTAAGAATTGCTCCTGGACTTGGGTTTCTGAAATTCCCAAAGACCCGCCTACCGAACCTGAGCAAGGCTTCGCCAATGCCACTGTAGCAGCCCCTTTTCCACAACCTTTATGATTTGTCGTCCTGGGAGTTAGGACAGAATGCAATGGTCGAGTTCTACCCCGCCCCAAACAGCGAGAGCCGCGCAGTTACTGACTTGCAGTAACAATGTGGCCAAGACTCCCAACATCCCATGTCCCGCGAAGCAACTAAGTACCGTTTTGGGAATACTTTCCAACATAGGATGGCATGACGTTACAATCCGCAACTTGCGACCGTCAAGACGCGAGAGAGCAGGCACTTGCATTGACCTTCGGTAACCTAGCGAGCGGGGACGGTAAACCGCGTGAAGCCGCACAGGCCCAGGGAACTCCCTACAGCTAGGGCTTCCGGCATTGTTCACCCCCATCCGGCAAGCCGATGACATGTTAATGATCCTCAATTTGTTTGCTAATGCTGGCAGTGACTTTTGTACCTTTTCCAACGCAAGTGCCGGCTTACCGCCTGGGAGGTTCAGACCAAAGAACCGCCATGCTTTCTACGGAACCTGGTCAGAGCGCGGGAGCCAGTCGTGACAGGATCCACTTTGAAGGTCGTTAGATTTTGCCCAGTAGGCTGTAGTATTCCATTCTAAACTCACTGGTTCTCGAATGGATGCGTTCGAAATCGGTACACAATGCTGCACCGCCCTTCTGATGACTTGATTTCTGACATGTTTCGACGTGTGGACAAAGCCGCCAGCGGGACAGTTGACTGTAGCGCAGCTCGTGGGTGCCAGAACTCATCGAGGCCAATGAGGGCTGGGAGTCGACAAGGCGTCCTTCGGCGTGGTTCTCCCCTGAAACACATCAACACGAAAGGTCGCTAACGAATGACCCTCTGGTGGCGCGCGAGGGATTCAAACGATGAGAGACGAGCCTCTGGCATCGCAAGAGGGAGTACGCTGACGCAGAGAGGTTTTGCTGCGTGTTTGTACGCTTGACCATGGCATATTCGGGAGACTTCGCGCCCGTCACAATGTCACGATAAAAGGAGTCTTTGGGCGCGGCAGCAATGGACGAGCAATTGCGACCAGGAGCGTTGCTCAGATACCAAAAGGGTCGCCTCTCTCAGGGTTGCACATGGAACCCTAGCTGTTTCGCGGCTCGGCGAATGCGGTCATCAAGACTCAGAAGCTCGACCCCGGGGACGGCCGAACGAACGGCCAATGCCGATGCCAAGTGAATCGCATCAAGTGTCCGAATGGGTTCGGCAGGAAACGGATGTCTCGCGCGTTCAACCATGTCCGGACTGACGCGCCACAAGTGCCAGCGGCTAGCTGCGGCATTCAAGTGCGCCCGGCGATCCGCGGCCGCGGCTTCATCGATTTCTCCGGTCGTGACCGCGCGAGTCAGCACGCGATCACACTCAACCAGCGTAAGATCGGAGGCCATGACAAGTTCGGCGTGCTGAAGCACCTCACGCACAGAGTGACCAGTGTCTTCTCCAAGCAACCACGCTAGCACGCCGCTGGATTCCGCATAAACGTTCACCGTGCGCCACGCCCCTGATCGAGGAGCTCAGCAGCGTGACTTCGCTTCAGGAGCCGCGGGAGCTTTGGATACGCCGCCGCGTTGTTTGAAGCACCCAACGTCAACTGGCCTCGCCTTGCGCGTGCCACCAGCGCCGACGGCGCGCCTCTCTCATCAGCTCCCTGTCCTGGCGGAATGAGCTCTGCGACTACTTCTCCGCGATCAGTTACCAACACGGCCTCGCCGGATCGGACTTCGCGAACGTACTCGCTCAACCGGTTCTTCAAATCCCGAAGGCCCACGCTCTTCATATTCACAATGTAGCTTCATGAAGCTACATTTGTCAACCGAGAAGTCTCGGATAACGGGTGCCGGCATTTCCGCCATGCGAATTGCGCTGATGTCAACGGCAAATCCCGTGTCGCCGGTTTTCACAATGAGCTGTTATTCAAATCAGGTCGTTTTGATTCCTCCCGATGTGCACCTTCTGTTGCACGTGACTTCCGCTGGGTTTCACGAGTGGGAGGAGAGCGTTGGAACGGGAAGACCCATCCAGATGCGTTCGGGAACTCGATTGACATTGGAAGTGCAAGTTGAACCGCTTAAGCACCAGTAGTGGTGAAGACTGTTGTAATATGGCCTCTCATTGACTGGGTTCACCGGGTTTCCGAGCGCTTTGGCCTGATTACAATAAATGAGCACACTGGACCAGTCACAGACGTAGCTATACTGCGCCCCGTGGACAAGGTTCTGAGATCGCGAGCGGCTTTCGTTTCGCCATCTGACGCTCACCGCTCCCGCGACAGCCACCATGGGTAGGCATTAGAAGGAGAGGAAGCAAACACAATGGGAAAACTAGCTATTTGGGCGCAACTCGAGGCCAAGCCGGGCAAAGAGAACGAAGTCGAACAGTTTCTAAAGTCGGCGCAGCCGCTGGCGGAGCGTGAGGCGGGAACGATCAGCTGGTACGCGATTAAGATGGGACCCGGCAAATATGGCATCTTCGACACTTTTGCCGACGAAAATGGCCGGAATGCTCACCTCAACGGAGAAATCGCGAAGGCGTTGTTCGCCAAGGCGAAAGATCTGTTTGCCAAACCGCCAGAGATTGCAAAGCCCGAGATTCTCGCCTCAAAATCCGCTCGGTAAAATCCCGGACTGTGGTGAGTGCAAAGGTCTGATTACAAGATCAGTTAATTTCAGAGGCCGTCACTCGCAGGTGGTGGACCCCCGCATTAATCGCTGCCGCTCCCCGGAAGTCGCCTTCTCTTTGCCACTAGAATATAAAAGGGATAGCTGAGCTCAGGCAGAGCGCTTCTTTCCATGCGCCCCAAAGGGCAACTGCTTCGCATTCTAGGCGTCGGCTTTGGAATTGCTATGGTAGTCGGTGGTGCCATTGGCACTGGCATCCTTCTCACGCCGGGCTTGGTTGCAGCCTGGCCGGACTTATGGCGCGAGGCCGGCGAACTGCCGTTACGGCAACTGCTTCTCCGGTTCGCTGATAAACTCGGCCAAGTCGTTTAGAAATGCTGCCGCCCGCGTCCCATCTACAACTCGATGATCCGATGAGAGCGTCATGGTCATCATAGGCCGAATGCCAGGCTGGCCATCCACCGGCACAACGCGATCAGCGATTTGACCCACTGCCAGAATTGCCGATTGGGGTGGAGTGATGATCGCGCTGAAGGCGTCAACCTTGTACATCCCCAGATTGCTGATCGTGAACGTTGCGCCGGATACGTCAGCGGGACGCAATCGGCCCGCTCTCGCACGGTCGCTGAGTTCCTGGCGTTGCTTCGCAATTCGAGTGATGTCGCAAGTGTCCGCCTTGTGAATCACTACGGCCACCACACCCTCGTCCACAGCCACTGCAATCCCAATGTTGATATCCTTATTCAAACGTATGCCGTTGCCGCTCCAACTCGCATTCAAACGCGGGTGCTTCCTTAGTACACGGGCGATAGCCGCAGTCAGCAAATCAGTTACTGTGGGTCGCACGCCGTGCTTTTTTTCAATGGCGGGGGCTAATCTTTCGCGCGCCTCGACCAGACGAGTGGCATCCAGGTCACGCACGACGAAGAAATGTGGAACGGTTGTCCAGCTCTGGGTGGTTCGCTCGGCCATGAGCCGCCCGACAGGACCCAGGTGCTCGACATCGGCGGGTGCCGGCATGCCCTGCGCTGCCCGAGCGGCAAGAATATCCTCAGCCAGGATTGCACCGTCAGGTCCTGACCCGCGCAATCGACGAATGTCGACGCCGTGCTCGCGGGCAAGACGGCGCGCTTTAGGAGAAATGTTTGGACCCACGCCGGCCGGCTGTTCCGAAAGCTCTTGGGCAGGCGCGGCGGGGCGGGTGGCGGAGGTCACCGCCCGTCCGCTGGTTTCCGAGGGCGGCACTTCCGTGGGCAGAGCTTCACCGGGCCGCACAATCCATGCGATGGTCTGGCCGACCGGTACTTCGGCGCCCTCGCGGACCTTAACGCCGGCCAGAATGCCGTCGCCCGGCGCCTCAATTTCCATCACCGCCTTGTCAGTTTCCACTTCCAGCAGGGTCTCGCCCTTGGCGACACTCTCGCCTTCTTTTTTTCGCCAAGCAATAAGCTTGCCGGTTTCCTGCGCCATTTCTAGAGCGGGCATAACAACGCTGATAGGCATAAATAGGGATATCAATCGCGAACCGTTTCAGCTCGAAGGATTACTCGGAAACACCGACCTTTTCCGTTTTCGAGCTGGCTTCAATCATGTCAACGACGCGTTGGCTGGGGGCAGCTTCCGTCTCGCGAGTGGTCGGCAGCGGACCGTTCACCGTGAAATAGTGGGCGCCCGCCACCAGGAGCTCTTCCGCTGGGAAGCGCGTAATCACCTCATGTCCAGTCGGAGTCACTACAATCTCTTCTTCAATGCGCGCCGCGCTCCAGCCGTCGGTCGAGGGCCAGAATGTCTCAAGCGCGAACACCATACCCGGCTTGATCTCGTGGGGATGTTCGAAGGAAACCAGACGGCTGATGACCGGCTTCTCCCAGATGGCGAGGCCCACTCCGTGTCCGTATTGCAGCGCAAAACAGGCCTCTTCGTTGGGGAATCCGAACTCTTGCGCCTTGGGCCAAACGGCAGCGATTTCGGCCGTCGTGCGGCCCGGCCGAACGAGCTCAATCGCAGCGTCGAGATACTCACGGCATCGCTTGTAGGCGTCCACCATCGCATGAGATGCGTATCCAACCGTGAAACACCGGTAGTAGCAGGTACGGTATCCCATGTAGGAATGCAGGATGTCGTAATAGACGGGATCACCCGGGCGCAGCACACGATCGGAAAAGACATGTGGGTGCGGGTTGCAGCGCTCGCCGGAAATGGCATTGACCGCCTCGACGTATTCCGAGCCCAGATCGTATAGGACCTTGCTTACCAATCCGACCGCCTCGTTCTCGCGCAAGCCCGGCTTCATCGCGCGGTACAGTTCGTCGTAGGCCGCATCCACCATCATTGCCGACATGTTCAGCAGCGTGATTTCGTCCTGCGTCTTGAGGACCCGCGCGTCTGACATGATCTGCTGGCCATCGACGATCTTGATGCCTTCTTTCTCGAGCGCGAAAAGCACCGGCGGTTCGACAATATCGATGCCCAGCGGCTCCTTGTGCAGGCCGCGCATCTCCAGTTCAACCCGAATCTTGCGGGCCACATCTTCGGCACGACCCATTTCCGGCGACATCGCGCCACGCAACATGGAGATGCCCGGCCGTGAACGCTCCCCCAGCCATGGGCAGTGCAGTTGGTGATGGCGGGCAGCGGAGCCGAAGTCCCACAGAATCGGTTCATCATTTTGGGGCAGCAGGGTGAAACGATTGGCTTTGTCCTGCGCCCATGTGCCGATGTGCGTGGCCGTCAGGTAGCGCACGTTGTTCATGTCAAAGCAGAGGAGGGCTCCTATCTCCGATTTCGCCAGCAGCGCCTTGGCCCGGGTCAAACGCTCGCGGCGCAGACGATCGAAGTCCACCCGCTGTTCCCAATCCACCGCCATGGTTCCGGAAGTTGGCAGTGCCATGATCTACCTCCTGTACTTCAGCGTCAGAAAGCGCTGGCTTGCTCAATGATTGCGTCTTGCTGATAAAGAGCCGATGAACTTAGGCGCGGGAGCAGAGTTCCCGCGCGGCCTCAAACACGGCCTTCTCCGTGGGCACCGTCAAATCTTCGAGCGGCGGCGAGAACGGAATGGGAACGTGCATTGCCCCCAACCGTTTCACGGGCGCGTCCAGATTGTAAAAAGCGCCGGCAGAAATCACGGCAGCGATCTCGGCCGTAACCCCATAGCGGCCGTAACCCTCGTCTACCACGATAGCCCGCGAAGTCTTCTTCGCCGACTCAATCAGAGTCTTCTCATCCAGCGGCCAGGTCGTCCGCGGATCGATTACCTCTGCGCTGATCCCGCTTTCTTCCAACCTGGCCGCCGCTCCCAGCGCCACCTGCACCATGCTGCTGGTCGCGACAATCGTAATGTCCCGGCCCACACGTTTCACATCTGCCGTGCCCAAGGGGATGGTATATTCCTCGGCCGGTACGGGACCCTTCAGCTTGTACATCATTTTGTCTTCAAAGAAGACACAAGGATTTTCATCGCGGATCGCCGTCTTTAACAATCCCTTCGCGTCGTAGGGAGTAGACGGCAAAATAACTTTAAGTCCCGGCACATGGCTGAACCATGCGTGCAGCGATTGCGAGTGCTGCGCCGCCGAACGGCGCGTGGCTCCCAGCGTGGTGCGCATCACCATCGGCACTCTCCATTTCCCGCCTGACATGTAGTGGATTTTGGCCGCCTGATTCACCATCTGGTCCATGGTCAGGGTGATGAAGTCGCCGAACATGATGTCCACGACGGGACGAACCCCGGTCATCGCGGCCCCGACCGCGAGACCGGTAAATCCGGCTTCGGAAATCGGCGTATCCAGCACGCGCTCTTTGCCGAATTCCTCCACCAACCCGGATAAGACTTTGAACGGAGTGCCTGCTTCTGCCACATCTTCGCCAAAGATGCAGACCCGCTGGTCTCGGCGCATCTCCTCGGCCAGCGCTTCCCGCACCGCCTGCGCAAATGTCAACTCACGCCCCTCTTCAGGCATAAACGTCCTCATCCACCTCTTCCGGCTTGGGATAGGGCGCCGCCAATGCGAACTCGACGGCTTTGTCAATCTCGGCTTTTGCCTCTGAGCGAATTCGCTCCAAGCTCCCGGAGTCGGTGAGATTCTGCTGAATCAGCCAATCGCTCAGGAGCTTGATGGGATCGCGTTCGGTTTTCCAGCGCTGCTCTTCCTGCTTCGAGCGGTAGTACTCGCGGTTAATGTCGCCTACATGATGTCCGTGATACCGATAGGTGTTACATAACAAGAAGGCGGGACCCTTGCCCTGACGCGCAGGTTCCACCAGGCGTGTTGCTGCTTCATGCACCCGGCGCACATCCTGCCCATCGATACTTTCTGCAATTAGCCCAAAGGCAGTAGCACGCGCCAGGATTTCACCTGCGGTCGTTTCCGAGTAGTGGGTGTACTCGTTATAGAGATTGTTTTCGCAGACGTAGATGACCGGCAGCTTCCACAACTGGGCCAGGTTCATGACCTCGTAGAGCACGCCCTGTCCCAGCGCTCCTTCCCCAAAGAAGCACACCGCAACCCGATTGGTGCCGAGCCGTTTTGCGGAAAACGCGGCTCCGGTGGCGATACCCACGCTTCCTGCCACAATGGCGTTCGCTCCGAGATTGCCGGTGGCCGGGTCGGCGATGTGCATGGATCCACCCTTGCCGCGGCAATAGCCCGCTTCCTTGCCCAGCAACTCGGCAAACATCCGGTCCGGCGAAGCCCCTTTGGCCAAACAATGTCCGTGACCGCGGTGCGTGCTCGTAATGTAATCGTCAGAGCGGAGGGCCTCGCATATCCCGACTGCCACTGCTTCTTGGCCGATATAAAGATGTGCGAGGCCGGGCATCAGTGCCCGCGTGTACAACTCATTCACCTGTTCTTCGAACAGGCGAATGCTTACCATCCTGCGATACATCCTGATCCACTGTTCGACTAAGACCTTGGTGTCAGCCCCCGCACGATGAGTGGTGGCCGTCATTTCGCTACTCCTGACATCTGGGCCAATACGTCGAAGATCACCGCAAAATCCTGCTTGGCCATGCCCATGCCGCGCGCGGCGGTGAGAAATTCATTGGAGAGAGCGGTGGTCGGGAGCGGCACGTCAAGCCGCCGCCCCATCTCGAGCGCCAGCAGCATGTCCTTCTGCATCATGTTGACGTCGAACCAGGCTTCTTCGGGTTGCTGCAGGATGAACGGTCCGCGGTATTGAATCATCGGCGACGCGATCGCGCTATGGGTTAGAACATCCACCGCTATTTCTCGAGCGATCCCGCTCTTCTCCGCCAGCAACACACCTTCGGAGAAGGCCAGCATCTGGGTAGCAAGACTTATATTGACGGCAATTTTCATGGAGAGCGCCAGCCCGTTGTCGCCAACGTAGGTGACCTTGGGTCCGATATCCTCGAGCAGCGGTTTCACCTGCTCGAAAGTTTCAGGCCGTCCCCCGACCATTACCGACAGCCTCCCTTCCTGCAAGGTCACCACACTCCCGGAGACGGGCGCATCGACCATGTCGGCTTTTTTTTCGCGCACTTTGGCAGCAAGGCCGCGGCTGACGGCAGGGCTCACGGTACTCATGTCGACAAAAACCTTGCCTTGGCCGAGTCCGGCCAAAACTCCATCCGGCCCGTCCGTAATAGCTTCCAGCGCAGCGGAGTTGGTCACCATGGCAAACGTCACGTCGGCCGCGGCGGCAACAGCGCGGGGACAGTCTGCCCACTTCATGCCACGCTCAATGAGCCACTGCGCCTTGGAGCGCGTGCGATTGTGACCGGTCACGACGTGCCCCTTGCCGAGCAGTCGGCTCACCATCTGGCTTCCCATCACTCCCAGACCGACAAACCCAAGCTTCGCCATTCGGAAAGACCTTCTCCCTAGGAAACGGACTTTGCGACTGTCGCGTCTGGCGTGCTCGCCGCGACTCGCGAGTCCTCGCGAACTTGTTGCAGATGGGCGCGCATCGCGTCACGCGACTTTTCCGGATCCCGCTGCTCTACAGCCTGGAGGATGCGCTTGTGGTGAAACTGTCCGCGCTCCGGACCGCCTTCCACGTAAAAGATTCGCACCCGCTGCTCGCGCAGCAGGCCCACAATCGAATCGATAAGAGACAAAATGATGGGGTTCTGGGCCGCCTCGGCGAGAGAGAGATGGAAATCAAGGTCGGCCTCGATGTAGGCGTCCGGATCCTTCAGCGCGCTATCCATAACCGAGACTGCTTGGCGCATGTTTGCCAGGTGCTGTCCATCCAAACGCATCGCCGCCATGGCTGCGATCTCCCGCTCAAGAAGCTCGCGCACTTCAACCAGGTGGGCTAACCCATCCTGCTGGTTGATTCGCATCATCAAGTCCAGCGAGTGGCGGATTGCCTGGGATGTACCGTTGGTAACGAATGTTCCTCGTCCGGAATAGGCTTCGACCAATCCCTTTTCGCTGAGCGCCTTCACTGCCTCCCGCACTGCCGTTCGGCTCACTCCGAATTGCTGCGCTAATTCGCGCTCGGCCGGAAGCTGGTCGCCAGTTTTCAGTGTGCCCTTCAGGATCGAGTCCTCAATTTGCTGGACGATCTGCTCGTAGAGTCGCGATGATTGGACCGTCTTGTACACAGAAGCCTCTCACCGGGCTTGCGGTCCGACCTTTATACCATACTTGGACAAACCGGCATAAATACTTGACATGCCTCTGTTCGGTGGTAGAGTTGTCCGACCATACCGGAGGTTCTATGCGTCCCTCTACCCTGACCGTCCACCGTGACAGGGCAAGCCGAGCTTTTTCGGTTCTGGCCGCGGCCTGGCTCATGCTTCTGTTGTCTGCTCCCCTGTTCTGCCAGACTTACACCGGGCGCATTCTGGGTACCGTAACGGACCCATCTGGCGCCGCCCTGAAGGGCGCCACCGTCACAGTCACCGACGAACAGAGAGGTGTCACGCGAACCCTGACCACAGACGACGCCGGCGCATATCTGGCTCCCGATCTAGCCCCCGGTTTCTACAAGGTGCGTGCCGGGGCCACGGGCTTCAAAAGCGTCGAGCGCCAGAACATCCCGCTGGAGGTAGCCAAAGAAGCGCTCATCGATTTCGCCCTGCAACCAGGCGATGTGTCGGAAACAATCGTGGTCTCGAGCGAGATCCCGATGCTGAACACGGTTTCCTCGACGTTGGGCGGTACGCTGAGTAATAAAGAGATCAATGATCTGCCCCTGAACGGCCGCAACTACGAGAACCTGCTTCAGCTGCGCCCTGGCGTCATTCGCTATCCGGGGGGCGGCTTCTCGACTACGAGCGCGAACGGACTTCGCGCCGAAGACAACGCTTATCTGATTGACGGCTTGTTTAACAGCGAGCCCTTCTCCGGCCAGAGCATCATCAACGGTGCCGGGATTGCGGGAGATTCGGCCACCATACTGCCGGTCGACGCCATCCAGGAATTTAACCTCCAGCAAAATCCTCCGGCAGAGTTCGGCTGGAAACCGGGCGCGATCGTTAACGTAGGTTTGAAGTCGGGCACCAACACAGTCCACGGTACGGCGTATGCTTTTGGCCGCGATACCCCCTTTGACGCGCGCAACTATTTCAATGTGACCGGCACACCCAAACAGCCGAGGAATTTAGAGCAGTTCGGCGGGACTCTCGGTGGTCCCATTACTAAGGACAAGCTGTTCTATTTCGGCGCCTATGAAGGTCAGCGCTACGAAGTCGGCAACGTCACCCAATTATCGACGCCGGCTACGGTCTCGCTCGGGAGCGACCCGGCGAAGAGCCTGGTAGATTCCATTGCCGCCTTGCAGGCGGCAAATATCCCGGTCAGCAATGTCAGTTTGCAGATCGGTGGCTGTACCCTGGGTCCCCCTATTTCCTGCAATGGCAAAGGATTTCCGGCCAATAACGGAACTAACCCCGTAGATTCGACTCTCATTACTTTCGGGCTCCCTAACACTGTCAGCGCCGACAATGCGGTCGGCAAAATCGACTATCACATCACCGAGAGCCACGTTTTTAATGGGCGGTATTTCTTCGGCAACAACTCCGGGACTGTGTCGGACGCGAGCCAACTGCAGCCTGAGTGGCTGACCCAGATTCACACCCGGGCGCAAGTGCTGGGGACAAACTGGGCCTGGATCCCGAGTTCCAGTTGGGTCAATGAAGTCCGCTTCGGCTACAATCGCCTCTATCAGCCCACGTTTACTGCCGACCACAACAAGCCCGCCTCTTCCTACGGACTCAACACGGGCGTTACGAATCCTCTGTACGGCGGACTACCGCGAATTAACATTGCTCCGTTTTATATCTTTCCCCAGGAGTTAGGCGGTTTTAACTGGCCCAAGATACAGGGCCCCGATACCAGGTACCAACTGGTGGATCACGTTTCGTACATACATGGCAAGCACGCCTTCAAGTTCGGCGCCGAGCTCCATCATGACGGATTCACGGGTGGGGCGTATGGCGGCGTGCGCGGCAGAATCAAATTCGGCTTCGGAGTCAATGACGTCTTTCCCGGCGCCACCTCGCTGGAAGACTTCTTCGCCGGGGTACCTGATAAGGGGAGCCAACTGGTCGGCGATCCCACACGGCAGATCCATAATTGGGGTTATGCCAGCTTCCTGCAGGACGACTGGCGCGTCGCTAAGACGCTCACGTTGAATCTTGGACTGCGCTACGAATTGAACACAGTAATAAAGGATAACCACAACCTGCTGGGCAATTTCAATCCGAC
>Ga0209689_1002413_pt1 | contig 13889 bp, 12 predicted proteins | sample GraSoiAngelo_149_FD_187119 | JGI IMG/M metagenome (GOLD analysis project Ga0209689, IMG submission 187119) | Grasslands soil microbial communities from the Angelo Coastal Reserve, California, USA - 14_1009_09_30cm (SPAdes) (version 2) | ecosystem: Environmental > Terrestrial > Soil > Grasslands ...
CCGAGCCAGTAGGACTTGTGCACTTCGCGCGCTTCGACGAGAGGAGCCAACTCATTCCTCCCGCAGCCCGTCCACCGGCGAGAGGCGGCTCGCCTTGGTCGCCGGATACAACGTCGCCAGGTAGCTGAGGGCGAGCGAGATGGCCGCCACCATCACGAACTGCGCGCCGTCGACGTTCACCGGCAGATTCGAGATGTAATAGACGTCGGGATCGAGCTGCAGGCCGAACTTCTCGATGAACGAGCAGGAAGCGAGGCCGAGGAGCAGGCCCATCGCCGTGCCGATGGCGCCGATGGTCAGCCCTTCGACGACGAAGATCTTCATCACGCTCGCGTCGCGCGCGCCCATCGACTTGAGGATGGAGATCTCCTTCGTCTTCTCCAGCACCAGCATGATCAGGGTGCTGAGGATGTTGAAGCAGGCCACCAGCACGATGAAGGTGAGGATGATCGCCATCGCCAGCTTCTCCAGCTTGAGCGCGGAGAAGAGATTGCGATTCAGCTCCGCCCAATCCTTCGTCCGGTAGGGAAAGCCGCCGAGCGCCGCCACCACCCTGCGCCCGAGCGCCCGCGCCGCGTCGACGTCCGCGAACTTCAGCTCGAGCCCCACGATGTTCTCGCCCATCTTGAAGAATCGCTGCGCCTCGGGAATGCCGATGTAGACGAATTTCGAGTCGTACTCGTACATCCCGGAGTAGAGGATGCACGCCACCCGGAAGGGACGGCTGCGCGGCACCGGTCCCGTCGGCGTCATCTCGCCGAGCGGCGTGAGCACGTTGACCACGTCGCCCACCCAGGCGCGAAGCTGGTGCGACATCTCCTTTCCGATGCAGATGCCGGGCAGGTTGCGCAGCGCCTCGGGATCGAGCTTCTGCGACTCCTCGGGATGGGCCTGGCGCCGCTTCAGCGTGTCCTCCAGGTACTGCTCGTACTCCGGTCCACCCAGTTGCTTCGCCGCCTCCCCGCGCGGCTCCACCACGCGATCGGTTCCCGGGATTTCCTGCGGCTTCGACAGCCATCCCAGTTCGCCGGCGATGACCTGGCGGGGCAGCTCGCTGACGGCGCCGGCGGTGGCCGGATCGATCCCCTTCAGCTCGGCGCCCGTGACCGTCTGGCCGTGCGAGAGGATCACCTCGTTGAGGATGAACGGCGACACTCCGGCGACGCCGGGAACGGCGGCGACCTTGGGGATCACGGATCGCCATTCGGAGAAGTCCGCCGAGTACTTGAGCAGCAAGGCATGGGAGTTCGTGCCGAGGATCTTGCGCTTCAGATCGGATTCGAAGCCGCTCATGACCGACAGCACCACCGTGAGCGCCCAGACACCCACCGCCACGCCGGCGACCGAGATCCCCGTCATCACCACCGTGGCCGGCCGCTTGCGCCGCTGCCCCGGTTGAAGCCTGGCGATCTGGGCGCGGTGCTGGATCCACTTGCCGATCACCGCGAGCGAGGCGAGCACCACCGCCACCATGAAGAGGATGTGCAGCGGATGCACCAGCGGCCGCTGGTGCGGATCGCGGAACGACGCCGCGATCCCGAGCGCGTAGAAGAGGCCGGGAGGCAGCACGCCCAGCATCGCCAGCAGGAGCGCGCTGTGCCGGTTCAACCTCAAGTGCGTGCGCGCGATGCCCCACTCGTAGCGGACGCGCGGATCGACGTGGCCGTTCGCGCCGATCAGCATCCCGAAGGAGGCGCCCCACATCGCCAGGAGCCACGATGCAGCGGCGGCGGCGAGCGACCAGACCACCAGCTCACCGGCGCTGGCGAAGAAGCGGTCGTACGAGAAGGAAGGCGGCTTCAGCGCGCGAAGCAGGAAGAAGGTGACGGCTCCAAAGACCGCGGAAGCGATCAGGTTCTCGAGCGGCCGGTAGCCGCGGCCGAGGAAGCTGAGCGCGAATCCCGCCAGCAGGAACCAGACCCCTTCCATGCCGAAGGAGATGCCATTGACCGCGTCGCGCGAGAGCGTGGTGTAGGCGCCGAGCCAGACCGCGAGGGAATACTGCAGCCCGGCGCCGAGGAGGAAGAGCGCGAGCGCCGCGGCGGAGACGACGGCAGGGCGCGCCGCCTTCCTCCCGACAGCGCCGCGGCCCTCAGCGCGCGGGCTCGGGCGCCAGTGGAGCTTCAACGGCTCTCCTCGGGCTTGAGCAACGGGAAGAGGACCACGTCCCGGATGCTCGGCGAATCCGTGAACAGCATCGCCAGCCGGTCGATCCCGACGCCCTCACCGGCCGCCGGAGGCATGCCGTGTTCGAGGGCGCGGATGTAGTCGCGGTCCCAGGGCATCGTCTCCTGGTCGCCGCGCGCCGCGGCCTCGACCTGCTCGCGGAAGCGCGCCTCCTGGTCGCGCGGGTCGTTCAGCTCGGAGAACGCGTTGGCGATCTCCATCCCCCCGGCGAACGCCTCGAAGCGATCGACCAGCCGCGTCTCGGAGTCTCGCTTGCGCGCCAGCGGCGACACCTCCAGCGGGAAGTCCACCACGAAGCTCGGCCGGTCCTTCGGCAGCATCGGCTCCACCAACGCCTCGAACGCCCAGGCGATCTTTTCGCCGGTGGAGACGAGCCTGGCAAATTTCTCCCGCATCTGCCGGTCCTCGACCGGCGCCAGCCACTGCCCGGCGGAGAGCCTCGCGAGCGCGTCGAGTTGCTGCGACTGCGTCCCGGCGGCTCCCTGGAGCTTCGCCACCTCGCCGAGCATGGAGATGCGCGGCCACGGGGGCGCGAACTTGATCTTCGCTCCCTGGAACGTCACCTCGTCGGCGCCGGTCACCTCGGTGGCGAGACGCGAGACCATGGTCTCCGTCAGCGCCATCAGATCTTCGTAGGTCGCGTACGCCTGGTAGAACTCCAGCATCGTGAACTCGGGATTGTGCCGGCGATCGATCCCTTCGTTGCGAAAGACGCGGCCGATCTCGTAGACTCGCTCCAGCCCGCCGACGATCAGGCGCTTGAGATGCAACTCGAGCGCGATGCGCAGCTTGAGATCGAGATCGAGCGCGTTGTGGTGGGTCCCGAACGGACGCGCCGTCGCCCCGCCCGCCTCCTCGGGCTTGTGCAGGACCGGCGTCTCCACCTCGACGAAATCGAGATCGTCGAGGAAGCGGCGGATGCCGGCGATAAGCCTGGTGCGCCGCAGGAAGATCTCCCGCACCTGCAAGTTCGCGCTCAGATCCACGTAGCGCTGCCGGTAGCGCGTCTCGTGGTCGGTGAGACCGTGCCACTTTTCCGGGAGCGGGCGAAGCGCCTTCGTCAGCAGGCGGTACTCGGTCGCCTCGATGGACAGCTCGCCGGTCTTCGTGCGCATGGCGCGTCCGCGGGCGAAAGCGATGTCTCCCAGATCCGTGAGCTTGAGCACTTCGTACGCCTGATCGCCGACCTTGTCCTTCTTGACGAAGATCTGAAGGTCGCCGGTGCGGTCGCGAAGGCTGAGGAAGGTTGCCTTGCCCATCGTGCGCAGCGCCACCACTCGCCCGGCGATGCCATAGGGCTCGCTCTGGTCCTCTTCCAGGTGGGCTGCATCGTCGTCGCAGTGGCGGACGCGCACGAACTCCGTGGTGTACGGAACGACGACGCCGTTGCCGTACGGGTGGACCCCTCTCTCGCGAAGGAGCGCGGCTTTCTGCTCTCGCAGGCGGATCTGATCTTCGATCGAGCTGGTCGCTCCAGCCTGGGGAGTGTCGGCCATGGGGAGCGTCTCTTTACTCTCTTGCGGCCTGCCCTGTCACCTGAAACGCCCTCTGCGCGAAAGCCCAGTACGCGAGGGGAACGAGCGCGATCAGGCCGCAAGCCGCCATCAGCGCGCGCGCCGGAATGCCGCGATCGAGCAGCAAGCCGGTGGCGAGGGTGCTGGCCGACAAGGTGAGCATGAAGCCTCCGATCTCGGCTGCCGCAACCCGGCCCCGGACGGCATCCGGAACCATGCGCTGCAGCAGGGTCGAGCCGCTGGTCCAGAGGATGCTGCCGCCGGCGTTCGCTACCGCGAGAGCGATCGCCGCGTAACCGATCGCCGGACTGAGCGCAAAGGCCACGTAGCAGATCACGAGCAGCGCGAAGGCTCCGGAGATGCCGCGCCGCAGGCCCTTGTCGTCGGTACCCGCGATACGGAAGGCAGCGAACGGGCCTGCGAAGCTGCCCACGCCGCGCGCGGTCCAGAGCATCGCGATCCCGGCGCCGTTTCCGTGCGCGAACACCTTCTCGCCGAAATAGGCGAGCAGGACCAGCGCCCCGCCCAGCGTCAGGCCGAAACTGGCCTTCACCGCGAGCAGCGCTCGCACCCGGCGGTGCGAGACGACGTAGCGGACGCCTTCGCGCAGGTCGCGAACGCCGAGCAGGTTCTCGATCTGGGACCCTGGCGCGCGGGCTTCCTCCAGCACCTCCATCGACTGCCGGTCGACGCGCCTGGCACGGCCCGGCGGCAGGCGGGAGATGAGCGCAGCGGAGCCCAGGAAGCTCGCTGCGTCGCAGACGAACGCCGCGTCGCGACCGACCAGCGCGAGCGCCAGGCCGCCGAGCGCGGAGCCGATGGTCAGCGTCGCTGCCCAGAGCGAGTTCTCCAAGGTGGCGGCGAGCGGGTAGTCCGCCTCCGACACAAGATTGGGGAGCATCGCCTGCTGCGCAGGCTCGAAGAACGCGCTCACCACCGAATGCGCCGTGACCACTGCGTAAGCGATCCAGACCTGGTCAGCCTGACGGATGAACAGCAGGCAGAGAACGAGCCCGACGCGCGCGAGATCGCTGGCCACCATGATGGCGCGCCGTGAAACACGGTCCGCGAGGACGCCCGCGGCCGGCCCCGCGAGGAACATCGGCACGAAGCGGGTGAGCAGCGCATAGGCGACGGCCTCTCCTTTGCCGGTCAGCTCCAGCAGGAGCGAGAAGAGGGCGACGACGTTGAACCAGTCGCCGAGCTGCGAGACGGCGTTCGCCGCGTACAGTGTGCGGAAATCGCGGTTGTCCCGCAGGACGCCGAGCAGGCGTCGAATTGAAAAGGAGGCAGCCAAGGGGTCGCGTTTATACTCGATGCGATGGCCGCCGACGTAAGCCCACGCCAGGTCGCCCACTGGGCGGCCTTTGCCGCCGTTTGCTTGGGTTTCCTGGGCGGACTGTTCTGGCTGACGTTGCCTTCGGCGGAGCCGTTGCGGCACGGGAATCCGGCCACCACCGCGCTGATCGAGGCCCGCATGCACGAGGCGCGCGAGCGGGGCCGCGCCGGCGGACGCAACCAACATTGGGTGCCGCTCGACCGCATCTCCCCCTGGTTGATCCGCTCGGTGGTGAACAGCGAGGACGCACGATTCTTCGAGCACGACGGGATCGACGAGAAACAGACCCGGATCGCGCTCACCACCGCGCTGGAGGACGGCCATCTCGGGCGCGGCGCTTCGACGATCACCCAGCAATTGGCGAAGAACCTCTGGCTCGGTGAAGAGCGGACTCTCTGGCGCAAGCTGCGGGAGATGTTCCTCGCCCGGAGGCTGGAGAGGCTGGGCAAGGGGAGGATCCTGGAGCTGTACCTGAATGTGGTCGAATGGGGCGACGGAATCTACGGCGCCGACGCGGCCGCGCGCGTCTGGTTCGGGAAATCGGCCGCCCTCCTGTTGCCGGAGGAAGCTGCGCTGCTGACCGCCATGCTGCCGGCGCCGCGCAAGCGGAATCCCTGGCGCCCGTCGCCGGCGCTGGTGAAGCGCTCGTTCGAGGTCCTGCGGTTGTACGGGATGTACGGCGAGCTCACGCCGGACGAGCTGGCGGACGCGCGCTGGCGTCTGGAAACGATTCTCACGCTGCGCTGATTCACCGTTCGGGACCGGCCCACGAGCTTGTTCAACACGCTGCTCATGTTCGGACTGCTGGCAGCCGGAATGGGCCTGGTCGCACGGTCGCTGCGCGCTTATCCGGAAGAAGCCGATTGAACGCCGACGCGTTGGAGTAGGATGCGCCGCCTCATCGGAGGTGGCACATGCCCAAGGCGATCCCTGAAGGACTGCGCACCGTGACGCCGGCGCTGACCGTGGACGGCTGCGCGGAAGCGATCGAGACCTGGAAGAAGGCGTTCGGCGCCGAAGAGCGGTTCCGCGCGCTGGATCCGAGCGGCAAGAAGATCTGGCACGCCGACTTGCGCATCGGCGACTCCATCATCTTCTGCAACGACACCATGCCCGAAATGCCGCAGACCCCGCGCCAGGCGCGGTTGTGGATCTACACGGAAGGAGTGGACCGCGCGTTCCAGCGCGCGAAGGACGCCGGCCTGAAAGTCGCCATGCCGCCCGCCGACATGTTCTGGGGCGACCGCATCGCGGAGGTGCACGACCGCTGGGGCAACCAGTGGGTGCTGGCGCAACACGTGAAGGACTTGAGCCCTGCGGAGATGAAGAAGGCGCAAGACGAGTTCGTCGCGAACATGAAGAAGAAGTAGCCGCTGCCGCACGAAGTGCGGCTTTGCGGCGATGTCTTTGGACTGGACCGGTTTGGGAGATGGGCGCTAATTGTACGTCGCCGAGAACGCCACGGTGAACGCCCAGGTCGTCCAGATGGGCCCGTTGCTTCCGCCATCTTGGTTGAGGCTCATCGACAGATGTCCCCCAACCCCGAGGCCCCAGTGGTCGCCGGTCCACCATTCCCTCCCCACGGCGGCCCGCAGGCCCAAGCCCCAGTTCGTTGCGCTCGAACCCGAGCTCGAGGAGGCCGAAATCCGGGTGAGCGAAGGCGAGATGGAGAAGTAGTAATTCTCCTTCGAGTACATGGTGTATTCGGGCCCGAGACCGTACAGCGCCAGGGTGCCGCTCGTGGTGCCCGACGAGCCTCCCCCGGAATAGGTCGGGTCGCTCACGACGGCGTCCCAGACATGGAAGGCGAGAATGCTGTCTTCCGAAAGCGCACCGCCCGCCGCGAATCCGAAGGTGCCGGCGAGGCCTCTCAAATTGGCGTCGACCCCGCCTTGGGACGCGCTCGTGATCAGGTAGCCGAGCCCGAGATCGGGCCGGATGAAAGCTCCGAGGTGGCGGTGGCGGGTATCGGAAGGCCCCATCGGCGTCGCCGCCAGCGTGGGCGGCTCGGTGACGGGGCCCGGCGTCACTGGATCACGATAGGCCGCCGGCGCGGCATCGCCAGCGGGGACGGGAGGCGGAAGTGCCGCAGGGACGGGAGGCGGAAGTGCCGCCTGTCCAGGCGGAGCGACGCAGAGACGTCGCACGCAGATCCGCTCGCCCTTGCAATCGTTGTCCTTGGTGCAGCCCTCTTCGCCCCGAGCCGCCGTCGCGGAGACGAAGAGCATGACCAGAAGCGCCATCCTGTGGTTCACCGTTTCCCCCTCGCGTCGGGCGACCGCGATTGCGATCGCGTCCTCAGAGGTTGTCCGTCGTCGTCAGGAATGCCGTGGGGATTTCCTTCCGCAGCCGTTCCGAGATCTTCGCCAGCACCCGGCGGCTGGATTCACGATCGATCCGCGACGCGTCGCGCACGCTTTCGCTCAGGTTCAGGAAGACCCGGGCCGACGCGGAATCCTTCAGCACGACCTCGACGCGCACCCGCGACCAGTACCAGCCGTCCCTGTTGCCCAACTTCTCCAGAGCAACCGTCGCCTCTCCGACGAGGTCGGAACCGGCTGCCTCCGCCTGGACCGCAAAGCCAAGATTCACGAGCGCGCTCCTCACGGCGTCGAGGACCACTCCCTCGTCGTCCCCGGTCGCCGTCAGGCCGACCGACGTTCGCGCGAGAAGCTCTCGGGCCGCTGTTTCCTCCACCACGGCACGCGACGGACGCGTCGGAGCCACGATGCGGAGCTCGCCGTCGAGCGCGCGGCGATCACGCTCGAGACGAAGCAGCCGGGTGGCAGCGGCCAGGCCGGTGACCCTCTCGGGCGCGTCGAGGTGGGCGCGAAGGGGGCGCGCGCTGGTCTCCAGTGACTCGAGCCGGGCGTCGAGACGCGCCGCGGCCTGCTGGCGGTCCAGTGCAGCGAGGGCATAGAACTGATGAGACTGCGGATCCTGCCAGACCTGGACGATCTCCACGCCCTCGAGGACCTTGTCAGTGGTGGAGCGCGTCTCCTCGCTCACGGAGATCTGCTCGGTCCAAGCGGCAGTGCGCTCCTTGCGCACGCTGGACTCTGCGGTGCTCGCGGCAAGGGCGGACGACACGTGAGTGGTGAAGATGCGGGCAACCCCGGCGCGCGCGCGATCCTCGGCGACGGCGCGCTCGTCGGCCGAGCCGACGCCCAGGAGATACATCTCCCGTGGCCATTCGGCGCTCTCGCGCTCGACCCAGTCCGGCCTTCCCGCTGCGATCAGCAGCGCGAACAGGAGTGGCAGCAATCCCCGCTCCGTCACATTGCGGTCCGGACGTGGACGTAAGTCCGCCGGCCTGGCTTGACTTCGACGGTGAGCGCCTCGCCGTTGGTGAAGTCGCCGGCCCTGGACGAGTAGCGCACCGCGACCGTCTGCCGGCCCGCCGGCGCCCTGACTCGGGCCATGCGGATCTGCGCGGGAATGGTGGACCAGCAACGCGTGTCGGCGACTTCGAGGGCCGCGCCCGCCGCGCGCGCGGTCAAGCCGGCGAGGAACCCCCAGGCCTGCCCGGCCTGCTTGGTGGTCTCCTCCTCGGCGAGCTTGGCGAGGGCGAATTTGATCGCGGCCCGCGCGATCGCGCGCGATCGGATCGTTCCCAGCCGATCCTCGAGCGCCTTCTTCGCGATGGCCGAGATGTCCTCGACGAGCAGCGTCTGCGCGCGCCGTCCGGCAACCTCCACCTCCGAGCCGACGATCACGAACGGGTCCTGCACGTGCTGCGGAAGTGCCACCGTGATCGCGTTCGCGCTCAGCCCCGCCGTGATCGCGTTCTTCACCTGCGCATTTTCGTCGTCGCTCCCGGTCGTCTGCACCGCGATCAGGGCGTCGTTCCAGGCGACCTGCACCGCCTCGGACGCCTTGCGGGGCGCGACGCCCACGTAGTGGAGGAAGACGACCTCGCCTTCGTCACGCCCCATCGCCCCGAGGTCGTAGGGTGGCTCCGGCGTTCCGTACCGGGAGGCGTATGCTGCATAGGCCCCGTGGGCGGCCTGGTAGGAGACGCGCGCGTCGTCGCGGCGACCGGCATCCTCGAACAGCAATGCGCTCAGGTACTGCGCGAACGCATCGTCGCGGTACGCGTAGTTGCTGCCCACCGCCGAACCGAGCTCGGCCAAGAACGCGCTCACCTTGCGGGACTCGACCACCGCTTCCTCGGTGCGGCCCGCATACGCGTAGTTCAGCGCGCGGAGGATGTGCAACAGAGAGCGCTCGTGGGGCTCGCCGCGGTAGTCGTCGGTCGTGTCGTTGAGGAAGAACGTCCCGGCGCCCTTGCTGATGCTCTGCGTGTACAGGGCCTCCAGGCGCTGCTCGGCCTCGTCGAGGGCCTGGTCGCTCTCCTTGAAGTTCCCGCCGTCGTGCAGCACCGCCGCCACGTCCAGCCAGTACAGCACCGCGTCCCGGGAGGCGTACTCGGTATCCTTGGATTCCTGGAGCTGCCTCGTTGCCCCAGCCCAGTCCCTGGAGGCCAGCAGGTAGTTCAAGGATGCCTTGTGCTGCTGCGATGGCCCGGCGCAGCCCAGTATTGCGAGGGCAGCGGCGGCTGCCCGGATCTCCCGTATCGACATGGCTTGCCCCCTCAGAAGGTCGCGGACGCCCTGTTGATGTTCTTCTTGATCTTCTTCTGCCCGTTCCAGACGATCTGGTTCGTCTTCACGTCCACGAGCTTCAAGTTGACCTGGTAGAGCACCACGGCCTCGCCACCTTCCTTGTCCTGCACCGAGCTGATCGCTCCCGAGAGGCCGTAGTCGGCGCCGGACTCCTGCCCGTGGTCCTTGCGGGTCTCCTCCGAAGCGTTCAGGTCCTGGTCCGCGCGCTCGGCCCGCAGATCGCCCCGTTCCGATGCGCTGGCGACGAATTGCACGCGACCCGAGTTGATCAGGGCCCGCTGCAGCTCCTCGACGAAGACTTCCGTATCGATGTGCTCCATGCTGTTGTTGCGCACGCTCTGCACAATCAGGGTCGGAGCACTGCCCTTGCGCTGCATCGCATTGGCCAACCATGGGCGCGAGACGCTGTCCTGGATCATCTCCTCGGCCACCAGGCGCGCATCCGTGTCGTTCCACCGCCCGCTGATGTCCTTCACCTCGTTGACGTCCATCCGGCGGACTTGGGTCGTCGCGCAGCCGGAACACACCACCAGCGCGGCCGCCCATCGTGCGAGTGTCACCAGGAGCTCCTTGGGGATTGGTCCAATGCCGCGTCCGACGTTAGGCAATCGATCGAAGGCGAGTCAACTTCGGCACTGGATCACGCGCTGAATCACGCCCAATGGATTGAAAATGCAGCGATGCCACCGCGGACGACACCCGGCGGCGAAGTCCGTCGGGCTGCATCGATGTGGTCGAGCGGGGACCGGAAGGTTACAGCGATGCGTCGGCTCGGCCGAGGTGCGCACAACCTCGACATCGCGATCGCCGGGCGCGCAGTAGAGCTACGAGAGGTGCTCCCGGGCCAGCCTGCGGGAGAAGAACGCGCCGGCGCGACGCACGATCCAATGGGCGATGAGGGCAGCGAGCGCGATCCCCGCAACCCAGCGCGTGAGCGTCGCCAGTGCCACGAGATCCATCTTCGGCCACCGGACCGTCCGCAGCGCCTGGCCACGCTCGATCATCCAGTGCCACGCGGTGTGGGCGACGATTCCCGATAGCACCACGACGCCAGCGCGCCCGGCGAGCGCGGAACGCCGCAACAGGAGCAGTACAGGGAGCAGCACCGCCAGCACGGCGAGTTGCCCGATCTCGATTCCGACATTGAAGGTCAGTAGCGACACCAGCAGGTGCCGGCCGGCGAACTGGAGGTTCTCCTTCAAGCCGTAGGAGAACCCGAAGCCGTGGACAAGGCCGAAGATGCCGGTGATCAGCCAGCGCCGGCGCACATCGCCCCCGAGGATGTTCTCCAGCGCCATGTAGAGAATGGTCGCGGCGATCGCGGTTTCGACAAAGGGAGGGAACCAAGGCCCGTCTGGACCGACCCCATAGGCCGAGCCGATCAGCGTGAACGAATGCGCCACGGTGAAAGCCGTCACGATGGGCACCACCTGGCGCAGCCGGACTACCGGGATGACCAGGCAGAGAAGGAAGAGCAGGTGATCGATGCCGCTGAGGATGTGCTCCACGCCGAGGATCACGAATGCGCCCGCCGCCTGGTACCAAGCCGGGTTGAGAACGACCCGGCCATCCTGGGCCGAGATGAGGAATGCCGAGCTGGTCCCATTCGAGGGCAGGTAGCGCAGGGCGAGCTTCACGTAATCGCGGAGCTCGGCCACAACGAGCGTGCGAATCGAGAATCGCGAGTCGGCCGAGACGATGGGATAGGTGAATCGAGCATCGAGAAAGCCTTGGCCGGAATAGATCCCCGTGCCCGGCTCGAGCGGTTCGCCCACATGCGCGACCGCGTCCTCGTATCGCTCGAACGAGCGGTCCGAGGGCAAGGACAGCCGTCCCTGCGAGTTGGCCGCTCTCAGCGCGGTGGCGCCTTCCCAGAGCGCGACGTCGTGAGCGATGGCGTCGAGCGCGCGCTGCATGGCAGCGCTGTCGGTCGAGAGATCGATCTGCTGTCCATTCAGCGGGAACCGCACCGAAGTGAGGAGGTCGAGCGGCACACGGATGACGAGGTGCGCTCGATGCTCGTCGAGCTTTACGAACGCATTCATGACGTGCCGCTGGGGAAGGTCATGAGCAGCCACCGGAATGGTCGCCACCATCGCGCAAGCGATCGCGAACGCGAATCTCCGGCGGAACATCTCCACTCCTCTCCCGGACACCGGGAGCGACCGCTCCCGGTGCCCGGCTGCGGTCGTTCAGTCGTCGTCCTCGTCCGTGCTGACGAACTTCTGGATGCGGCGGCCGGTGATCGTCTCGGCCACGTACATGATTCGTCCCGTGGAATCGATCTCGACCGTGTGCGCGAAGGCGAACTCGCCCGCGTTGTGGCCCGCACGGCCGATGCGAGCCGCCACCTTGCCGAGGGCGCGGTTGATGACCCAGACCGAGTCGTTCCCCAGGTCGGTGTCGTAGATCCAGTTCTGGTGGAGATCCGGGGAAAGGGTCAGGTCGCACGCGCGCTGCGTTCCGAGATTTCCCAGCGGCATGAATGCCGAGGTGTCGACCGGGATGATGCGCTGCAAGTTGCCCACCTTGTCGAAGATCTCGATGCGGCTGTTGAACCGATCGCAGACGTAGACGAGGCCGTCCCTTCCCAGCACGACGCAGTGCGGGTGGCCGCCATCATCTACGGCAACCAGCTTGGGCGGCGTGCTGTTGTCGAGCGCGGGCGCTTGCCCGAACTCGCCTGGCCCGTTTCCTGGCTTGCCCCACTGGCGCACGAACGTGCCGGAAGCATCGAAAACGGCGATGCGGTGGTTCCCATAGCCGTCGGCGATGTAGACGTTGCCTCTCTTGCCGGTGACCGGATCCGGATCGGGATCCACTCCGAGGTCCGCCGGATCGTTGAGAAGCGTCTTGCTCTGGTTGGCGCTAGCGTCGGCGCCGGAGTTGCCGCATATGTTGCCAGCCGCCGGCCAGTCGCAGGTGAACTTCGTGCCAATCTGCAGCACCGGGATCGTCTTGCTACCGTTTTTTCCGAGCCCGTTGCGGGTCCACTTCTGCACGACGCCATCGCCGTTTCCGGCAATCCAGACGTTGTCCAGGTAGTCCACGAAGCAGCCATGAATCCCGTTGGGCAAGTAAACGACCCGGTTGTTGTGGGTCGGGTCCAAAGCAGGGTCGCCCCATGCGCGGGCGACATTGCCCTCCGGGTCATACTCGACGACCGGGGGAGTGGGAACGGAGGTCGTTCCATCCTGTCCGACGAGCCCTCCGGACTGGAACCCCCGGTTCACGGTCACCACGTGATCGTCCGCGGTCATGCAGCTTCCGCCCACCTCCCCGGTCACCCATTGGTGGCCGTCGACGGAGGGCAGCGGCTTTGGCCACGACGCGTCGACGCGGAACCACGGGGCATTCTTCGTCGTTCGACTTGCCTTCGCCTCGTGCGACATCGACACCCACGAAGCGGCTGCGCACAGCACGGCCAGCACCACGCCAGCCGACAGCTTTGCAGCTCTCATTTGGACCCCTTCCTCGCGCACGGGCGGGCAGCGCCCCGAAGGGAGGCACCGGACCCCAGGATTGCGCACGCGGCGAACGGAGGTGAGGGCCCCGAAAGTGAAGGCCAGGATCAAGAGTCGCGTGCGGGACTTTTTCCCGTACGTGCCGGGCGCGTTTGCCCTCCGGTGGACGGAGGATCAAGTCCGGCCGCGTCGAGTCTTCCGTCCTTTGTTCTGCAGCGGGCACGCAGCAACCAACTTGAAACATTGCAGGCCGCTTCACGGCTACTGCGTCCGCCACCCCACCTGCTTCTCCGCCGGCGACAGCTCGCTCCAGCGCTTCGCGATGTACGGATGCAGCTTCGCCTCGAAGTTGCCGCCCAGATCGATCAGCGCCGCGAGCGCGCTCTCGCGGAAGTAAGGATGCGTCGACGAGGGCACACAGGAGATCCTCACGCCCGCGGAGCCGACCGTCATCTCCAGGTCCGAGTCGTCGCACTCGTCGCATTCGAACGTCCCGCTCTCGCGCACCTGGCCGATGTGCGGCCACTCGTGACAACCCTCGATGGAGTCCTTCACCAGATGCGTCCGCAGGCCCATGCGCGAGTCGAGCTTGTCCTTGATCTGGTTCAGCGACGGGCACTTCACGAACGTCACGTCGTAATGGATGATGGCCATGTGCGTCTACGCCTCCGGTTCGCTGCTGCCGGGTCTGTCCTTGCGGCGCACCCCGAGAAGGTACGCGCTGATGAAAGGGTCGAGCTCGCCGTCGAGCACCGCGTCC
>Ga0209689_1002416_pt1 | contig 13878 bp, 12 predicted proteins | sample GraSoiAngelo_149_FD_187119 | JGI IMG/M metagenome (GOLD analysis project Ga0209689, IMG submission 187119) | Grasslands soil microbial communities from the Angelo Coastal Reserve, California, USA - 14_1009_09_30cm (SPAdes) (version 2) | ecosystem: Environmental > Terrestrial > Soil > Grasslands ...
TTTCATCGCCTAATCCTTCAGCAACTGTCGCGCGATCACCAGCCGCTGGATCTCGCTGGTGCCTTCGCCGACCTCGAGGACCTTGGCGTCGCGGTAGTACCGGTTCGCCGCGGTCTCCTCGAGGAACCCGCTGCCGCCGAACACCTGCGTGGCCGTGCGCCCGGCGTCGACGGCCGCCTCGGTCGCGTGCAGCTTGGCGATCGCCGCCGCGTGCCGGAACGGTCGCCCTCGATCCTTGAGCCACGCGGCGTGGTACGTCAGCAGGCGGGCGCTCTCGACCGCGACCGCGAGGTCGGCGATGGGAAAGCTGACGCCTTGGAACCGCGCGATGGGGCCACCGAACGCGCGGCGCTCGTTGGCGTACGCGACGCACGCCTCGAGGCAGGCGCGTGAGAGGCCGAGGGCCAGCGCCGCGATGGCGATGCGGCCGCCGTCGAGGACGGCGAGGAACTCCTGAAACCCGCGACCCGGTTCGCCGAGAAGGTTCTCGCGTGGGATCACCGCATCCGCGAAGATCAGGGGCCGGGTGGAGCTGCCCTTGATGCCGGTCTTCTTCTCTTCGGCGCCCATGCTATTCTGCACCGGCGTTTCCTGATGGAACGCAGCTTTCCATTCGCTGCCCTTTTTCACCCACAGCGAGCTAGCCCAAACGGCGCTGGGAAGTTTTTGCGAAGCGCAGACTGCGTCCTGACTGGCTTTGTAGGTCAAGAGCACAGCATCTTTGTCAACCCACGTGGACTTCGTATCCTCAAGAGAATAACTGTTGACCTTGCAGTCAGAACTGCCAGCATCTTTCACCGTTTGTTCCGTGCCCTGGATTCCCATGGCAGTTACGTTTACCGATTCCGGTGTCAGGGCCTTCTGAAATATTCCCGAGTCGTGATTCTTCCAGGCTTCCCACAACGACTTTTCCGTTTCGACGAGTTTTTGCTCGGTAGCCGCGTTGCCGCTCACCTTTGCCTTCGGCTTCGTCTTCGTATCTTCCGTCTGCCCGATTGCAGCAGTGGCCAATGCTGCGACAAGAACTAGAATCCAGTAAATTCTGTGCATATTCACCTTCGTAATTGAAATTGCATCTTTGACCGACGGAGTATATCTCAAGTAAGCGAAAAAAAAGACCGCCCGCAGGCGGCCTGATGCCACGAGCACCTAATTTTAGGACGTCACTCCCGCACCTGGACCTGGTTGTGGTTGTGACGCGGCCGCAGTTGCCGCCGCAGCCTCATTCAGAATCCGGTGATGGATGGTGAATAACGCCAGTTCCAACCGGTCGGAAACGCCGATCTTGTCATAAACGTTGCGGAGATAATTTTTAATTACCTGTTCGGTGGTTCCCAGTTGCGAGGCAATTTCCTTGTTCTTATATCCCTGCACGATGAGCGCCACGATGCGCAATTCTTTGGCGGTAAGCCGGTCACGCACGCGCAATCCGACCATATCGTTCTCGGTCAGCTCGCTGGGTACGGCAATGTCCTGCACCCAAGTTTCACCACGCGCAACTTTCCGCACGCAATCAACCAAGGCGGCGCTGGTGACGTTTCGGTAGACGACGCCGTGCGAGCCCGCTCCCATATAGCGTTGCGCGCTCTCGCCAGTATCGGCCAGGACGACTACGCGTGTTTTGTTGCGGTTCGCGGATTGCAACACGGCATTGAAATCGGAATGAAATCCACCAGCGACAATCAGCACGGCGGCGCGAAACTTGTCGAGAGCCATGAACATCTGTTCTTGGGTCTGCGCCTGCGCCACGATGCGCATTTCATCTTCAACTGCCAGCACCTTGGCGATTCCCGCGCGGAAGATTGCCTGGTTATCGGCCAGAATCAGTTTGAGCATCGGGTCAGCTCCTCAAGCAATACTAGCGGCGAACAAAATCGTAAGAATCGATCACGCAAGCTACACCACGAGAATCCCCACCACCGCTACTGGACGCAGGATCATCGCTGCGCACCACGCGACCCTTGCAGTGGATAATCACGTTTTCCTTGGCTCCAGTCACTTCCGGGGGGAGAGCAATTTCGAACTCTACCGTGGAGCCCACTTCCATGGCGGCATCGGCCCGGATGTAAACTCCGGCGGCGCTCAGGTTTCCCGTCACCCCGCTGTGTTCTCCACCCTCGTCTGCCCTATGGATCTTGATTGGCAATTCCAGGGGGAATCGTTTCCCCGTCCGCGCTTCGGACACAAGACCTCCTCGTTCCTGGCCTCCCTTGCGAGCAAAAGCCAGCTCCATACGGCTTCTCCTGATGGAGGGTCAAAACTACCTAACGCACTTATATCATGGAAGATACCCCTCGCAAAAGCAGGATTACTAGTAGGGTAAGGGTAGGAACTAGGTTCCCCCGCAGGCGGGGATTGAGGATCAAAACGCGCTTCCTCCGCCTCCGCCGAAACCCCCGCCGGAAAATCCTCCACCACCTCCGCCGCTAAAGCCTGAGCCGCTCGAGCTGGATCGCGGGGCGGAAACAAATGCCTGGTTCATATCCGATGCCATACTATGCATGGAACTCGAGAAGAAGACGGGGTTGAAGCCAGCATAGCCGTTGGGCGAGACATACCAGCGCGGAGGATCTTTTACGATTCCAGCGAATGCCTGGGCCCAGTTGTGCTCCACTCCCAGCGCCAGCGCATAAGGCAAATATTTTTCGAACGTATCCGGAGGCATGCGCTTCAGGCGGTCAGCGTCTACCCGGTTCATGAATTCCTGGAAGCCGAGTACAGCCACCCGAGTGCGTCCGCCCTTCACTGTCTTTGCGCTCATCTGCCGGGCAAACAGCCACCAGATGCCTGCTGAGATAGTTCCGCAGCCAATCACCAGACCGATCGAGCTGAAGATATTTTTGTACCCGGTGAACTGCAGGATGGCGAAGGGAGCGAGGCTGAGTACAATCCCAAGAAAACTGTATGCATTGGCCGAGTCGGGATCGAGCAGGTACATTCCCTTTTTCTTCAGCGCCGCTTTGATGTCCTGCTGAATCCTCGGGAGCGCGGTGTAGAAGCGGTTTTTCAGAGCTGAGAGGCGCGTTTCAGTGCCATCGACAAATACGTTTTCCAGCATCACCTGTTCATGAGGCGCAACGTCGGTCCACTGCTCACGAGCCTTCAGCAGATGAAAGACATAATCTTTCTGATGAAAGATCCCGAGAGTGGTCTCCACTTTCTCCTCAATCTTCACATAGCCACGCACGGCCAGATCCACCAAAGTGGAAGTGATGTCGCGAGGATGAATGGTGTCGTCGATCAATGTGCCCGCTTCCGCCGGCGTCATGCCTTCGGGTGGTTCGTACATCGGGGCAACGGAGAGGCCGGGGTCCGGATCGCGTCCCTTGTACCACCACAGAGCAAACATCACGCCTAATGTGACTAGCGGCAAAAACCCGATTGGATTGCTTCCCAGAAACCATGCCAGCCGAGTCAGCGCGCCTGGTTGTTGGAGAATGCCCTTGGGGATGTAGATATCAATCGTCAGGCCGCCACGCATGGGCAGCGGATTTGTAGTCTCGAACGAGACGTCAGACCCTTTTACTTCAGAAGTAGCTTCGCGTTCTGCCGAGCCATACACGCCGGTGAAGGCCTGAGCACGCAACGATCCTGCTGCGGCGCTCGGCAGTCTGACCACTGCTGATGCGTGATCGATAGGTACCGGCCAGTCGTTACCGGTGACATTCCAGTAGAACTCGTCGTGATCCTCGAAGTAGCGAATGCCGTTGCGCACGTTGTAGGCGATCTCAACCGTGCGGGTGGTGTCCACCGCATCAGGAACCAAAATTTTCAGGTCGCGCAGGCCGCGAGTGATGTGGGATTCGTACTTCAGCTTCTGACCCGCGGCGTCGGTGACACCAAGGACATCGATCAACAATGTGTAATTCGTGCCGCCCGGGCCAGGGTATTCAATAGGAATAAAACGATGGATGCCGTGCCACTCGCCGATGAAAACCAGGGTAAGGTGCTCGTGGACAGCAGCAGAGCCATCCGCACCGATGTTAATGGTGTCGCTGAAGTCGGCCACTCGCCAACTCTTGGCCCAAAGCGGTGTCGCAAGAGTCAAGACGCCAAAGAGGATTAGGAAGCGAAGTGCTGCGCCATTCAACAGCTTAATTGCTCGCTGTTTGCCTTGATCGCTTCTGGCGAAAAGTTCGCTCACACTCAGAACTTCACTGCTACCGGTTCGCGGTCGGTTTCCGCGACCTCGAAGAATTGGCGTTGCTGGAATCCAAACATGCCGGCAATGAAATTTGTTGGGAAGGACTGAATCTTGGTATTCAGATCGCGCACGACGGCGTTGTAATAGCGGCGCGAATTTTGAATCGTATCTTCCGTCTGGTTCAACGACATTTGCAATTGCGTGAACTCCTCCGAAGCCTTCAGCTCGGGATAATTCTCGGCCACAGCGAACAGGCTTTTTAATGCCCCGGTTAACTGGTTTTCGGCGGCGGCTTTGTCGGCAGGTGTGCTGGCCTGCATCGCCATGGAACGAAATTTTGCGATGTTTTCGAAAGTACCCTTTTCGTGGGTGGCGTAACCTTTCACGGTTTCGACGAGATTCGGAATCAGGTCGTGGCGTCGCTTGAGTTGCACATCAATGTCGGACCAGGCATTGTCAGTGCGAACTCGCAACTGGACCAGGTTGTTGTACATCCCGATCAGCAGGAACGCGATGACAACCAGTACACCCAGAATGATCCAGGCCATAACTTCTCCTCTAGTTCCGAAGTGTGGAATCAGGGGACGGTAACACAGAGCACAAACGTGCGCAATTGCTGAAGCCAAAATTAAGTGAGATAGAGTGCTGAAGGCCAGATTACCCTGTGTTACCTGTAGGTTTCCAGGTACTTGCAGCCTGACGCGGGGAAATGGCATCGTACAGGGTAGGGATATTATGATCGCTTCCCAAAACAAGACATCTCGTAAGCGACGCCGGTTCTGGTTTGCATTGATACTGGGGCTGCTTTTGGCGGGACCAGCCTACGGCCAGACCTGCCTTACTGCCAACGACATGGACGAAGCCACACGGGCCGCTTTGGTGAACACCGCCAAACGGTATTTTGACATGGCGGCCCGGGGCGATTTGGCTTCGTTGCGGCAGAATTCGATTGTCAGCGTCGCTTCGGATTTTTCCGGCATTGAGAACGCAGTCAAAGACAACCAGTCTAACTTTGCGGGAGCGCAGGCCACGCCGCGTCCGCCATTCTTGCTGAAAGCTGAAGGGACCGCGCCGCTGCCACACGCTGAATTCTTGTGTGGAGTCTTTGGCGCCCAGGGTCAAACCAAAGATAGCGCTGTGTTCCAGCTCAGCAATCTGCCGCCGGGAAACTATGGCATCGCGATTCTCGATGTCAGCGGAAGCAAAACACCGTATACGCTCTCATTCGTCCTACAACAGCAGGGAAATGACTGGAAACTCGGCGGATTTTACGCCAAGCCAATGCAAGTGGCAGGTCATGATGGCAACTGGTACGTCACGCGCGCCCGTGAGTACAAAGCCAAGGGCCAGGTTCATAATGCATGGTTGTACTTTCTCGAAGCCCGCGAACTACTGGCTCCTGTGCCATTCATGAGCACTCTAGCGACCGACAAACTGTATGACGAATCGCAGAGCGCAAAGCCTTCAGATTTACCACCTTCCGACCTTTCCGCCGCTGGCAAGACTTTCAAGGTGACGAACCTGTTTCCGTTGGCCGTTGGCAACGATCTTGATCTGGTAGTGAAGTACCAGTCGCCCGACGTTTCCAACACCACGCAAACCTTTCAGGACAACATGGCGGTGATGAAGGCGCTGATCGCGAAATATCCGGAACTTCACGAGGCCTTTGGCGGAATTGTGGCGCGGGCTGTGGAACCGTCTGGCCGTGATTACGGATCGCTGATGGCGATGAAAGATATTAAATAATTACGATCGACGATTTTCGATTGACGATTGTCAAAACTAAGAACTGAGAACCAGGAACCAAAAACTGATTTCCTAGCTACTCTTCAAACTCACTTTCGCCTACTGATCAAACACACACTCTTTGGGATCTTTATCTTCCCGCAATCCGAGAAAAACGGGAGCGCGTAGTTTGAGTCCGCCATCGGCGGTTTCATGCGTCCATTCAGAAAACTTGATCTCGGCCACCAGTTCAGGTTTCACCCAATGTACGTTTCGTGCATCCACGGGGCCGTAAAAAGGATTGCGATCCGTTTCCAGGCTTTTCAGCAATTGGTAAATTTCTTTTAGCCTGCTCTGATTAAAACCTGTTCCCGCCTGGCCTATGTGAATCAGGTGATCTTTCTTGTCATACAGGCCCAACACAATTGATCCGAAATATTGGCGACTGCCTTCGGGATCGGTGTAGCCCCCGATCACGCAGTCAATCGTGTGCGTGATTTTGATCTTCAACCACTCGCGGGTGCGACGCTCCTCATAACAACTAGTTCGACGCTTGGCGAGAATGCCTTCCAAACCCTTTTGTTTGGCGGCCTCAAAGAGCGCGATCCCCTGGCCCGGATAGTGATCGGAGTAGCGAAGCAGATCACCCGACGTGGCAATTTGAGCCAGCACTTCCTTACGCTGCTCAAGCGACACTCGCCGCAGGTCGTAACCCTCGAGGTAAAGCAAATCGAAAACGTAATACATGATTGGGACGTCACGCCGGGCCGCAGTATGCCGGTTACCTTGGCGGATGCCTGTACGCTGCTGCATCAGGCTGAAAGAGGGCCGGCCTTGTTCGTCCAGGGCGACGATTTCGCCGTCGAGAACGGCGGTCTGCGCTTTGATTAACTTGGGCAGACTTTGTAATTCAGAAAATTGTCCAGTAAGGTCGTTTTGATTGCGCGAGACGAGTCGGCTCTTGCCGTTTTCCAGAAAACAAACAGCACGATAGCCGTCCCACTTGATCTCAAATAACCACTCCGGGCTATCGAAAGGTTTATCGACAGACGTCGCCAGCATGGGATGAATAGCAGTTGGCATGGGCCTTTTTACGGCGCCCTGCAAACCTTCCAGCACCGAGGACAAAGAAGACGCTGGCGAATTTCTTTTTTCAGTTGTTGCCTCAGGGTTCCGGACGGAGTTCTTGGCAGTGGTTATCGCTTTAGTTTTTTCGTTTTTTTTTACTCCCGCTGCCGCGGCTTCTTTTGTGGTTGAAGCCTTTTTTCGTTTTTCCCGATCCAGCTTGGCCAAAGTGTCAGCCAGCCATGGCGCTTTCGCTTTGCCCCGCGATGCCGGACGATCGCTTTCCCATTCCGCCGAAGCCTTATCACCACCAATCTCTCGCATGGTGCGTCCGGTGAGCACGGAAGTGTCGTACTGCTCAATGTTGAAACCAGGAACTGCATACTCGTCCTGCTTCTTGATAAGCAGCCACTCCGTGCCCTTGCTTCCAGGACGGCGTCCCTTCATGTGAATCAGGACAAAATCACCTTTCAGGCGCTTGCCGCGCAGACGGAACTTGAAATCTCCCTTCTGCAGCATGGCAGCCGCTTCCGCGTCGGTCGCTGGAACAAATTTGCCTTTCACGGGAACGGGCGAGAGCGGCTCCCACGTTCCCACGTCCCAGACCATCACTGTGCCGGCGCCATAGTTACCTTCGGGAATGATGCCCTCGAAATCGAAATAAGACACGGGATGATCTTCCACCTGCATGGCCAGGCGTTTGTCGGCGGGATCGAGCGATGGTCCTTTGGGAACGGCCCAGGATTTGAGCACGCCATCCATCTCCAGGCGAAAGTCGTAATGCAGGCGCGTGGCGCGATGTTTTTGCACTACAAAGCGATGCTGCGATTTCTTTTCAACCTTCCCCGGCGGCTCGGGAGTTTCGGCGAAGCGGCGTTTGCGTTTGTATTCTTCCAGGGGCATAGAGCTATTTTAGCGATCTGAAGGGTATGCGCGGGAGAAAGCGGGTTTTGGCAGGTCAGACTATTGAGAAGGAGTGGCAGACAACAACATTCAAGTGGTGAGATATGCCCCGGCACGTCCAGCTCGACGTGCCGGGGCGCAACAATCAGGCCGCCTTTCCGGCCGCAATGCGATGGGTGGTGGAAGTCTCAACGTTGAAAGTCTCAACTGTCGGATCCTTTCTTAACGTCGGCTTGAGTGTGTCCACAATGCGGTTGTAGTGCTCGCGATGATATCGCTCCGCATCCTCCTTGTTCTTCCAAAAGCTCACCGAAATGACACGCTCGGCGTCGCTTTCCGAGGTGAGGCCGATCAGGTCCACGAACCCCGGCTGCTTTTGCAGAATAGGTAGGACGTCATTGCGCAGTTTGTTGTTGAACTCATCCCTTTTATCTGGTTTTACGCGACATTCCACCATGCGGGTAAACATAGAAAATCTCCTTTCGCATTCGTTGGAAGTGAAAGCCTGCCCGTCGCCAGAACCGCTCGAAGTACCAGCCACACGACGGGAAGGTTGATTGTCGGTACTGGTCTTAGTTGTAAAAGATGAGAAAGAAATTATAGTGCGATTGTGCGGGATAATTTTGCACAGTATCGAAGTTTTTATGGAGGCTCCCCGATTGTCTTAATGCTTTAATTACTATGGCTTGCGATTATGAAACGTGAGTACCCAGAGACTCCGCTGGTCGGCGTGGGTGCCGTGATCCTCGACCAGGGTCGCGTGGTTTTGGTTAAACGTAAATTTCCGCCGCTCGCCGGGGACTGGTCTATCCCCGGAGGTCGGTTGAAGATCGGCGAAACGCTGCGCGAGGGCGTGGTTCGGGAAGCTCGTGAGGAAACCGGACTGACCGTTGATCCGGTCGAATTGCTAGGTGTGTATGACCGCCTGTTGCTCGATGAGGCTGGCCGAATCCTTTATCACTACGTCTTGATAGATTTTCTTTGCCGGCGATTGACGGGTGAACTCCAGGCTAGCGGGGATGCCGACGATGCACGCTGGTTTTCCCCGGAAGAAATAGAAAAAGTTTCTCTGGTGGCAGACACCGCGCAGGTGATCCGTCTCGGGTTTGAAAAAGTAGGGAAGTAAATGGCGGCCGCAACCGCCGTCTGGAACAAGCATCAGAGACGGCTTTCCTACTTTTTTACTTCCGTTTGCTGGCTGGCGACACATTGCCAATTTCCGTTAGGCATCTTTACCCAAGTGTCGGTCCAGCGTTCGTACCGGTCAATCTTTGTGCCATCGCCGTCGACGCCTTTTCCTGTCCATGAACCAGTCGCAATGGCAGTATCGCCATAGAGAGTCACTTTCACGTGACCGATCGCGTTGTGTTCCCACTTCCCGCCCTTGAGGTTGGACAGAAGCTTATCTTTGCCTCGATCTGGCCACTGGTATCGGTGTTGACAAAGCTCGCGGCCAACAAAGGAGCCACCGCAGCAGATTTTCCGTCACGCTGAGCTTCTGCCCACTGCTGCTCGAGGGCGGCTATTTTTTTCTGTGGCTGTGTCTTTCTCTGCCGATAAAAAGGGTGCCAAGATCAAACACACAGTCACTAACAATGCGATTTCACAAAATTGTTTCATGGAATCTCCGGAACGGGATTTCGGCGAGAAAATAGGCCGAAAGCAGAACGGCCCGCGCATGAATCGACGCGGGCCGCCCGGTGGACTGTTTGGGATTGACCAAGAGGTGGTCACTCTACGTGGCCCCTTCGGCAAACTCCGGGTCCCGACGCGACTTGCGGCGGGCGGATCAACCCTAAATCACCGGTAGTCGTGCGATGGTTCTTAGAGCGACCGCTCTAAGTCTCAGCCACCTCACCTGGTCTTTTACTGCCACTACAATCAGAACTTGTCATCAGACCACCTCCTTTCCGGTGTAAATCCACATTAGTACGAAACGCTTTCGAACGTCAACTGGTAGAAGCGAAGATTCCGCGATTTTCAGGTGACGATTAAGTTCCAACAACTGTGCGGACCTCCCGCAGGACATGTCCCCTTGTTATCTGGTTCCTTACCCTCCTGGGTTTCTACACTGGAACTCTCCCCGGAAGTAATCGACGTCCCTAAGTCACAGATTTTTCAGCCTTTCCAGCGGTAGGCGTCTGGCTGCATGAGGCCGATGTGGGCCAGTACTCGGTTGGCAAATTCGCCTGCCATGACGTCCACGCTTGAGGGGCGGTTGTAGAACGCGGGAATCAAGGGGAAGACGGTCGCCCCGGCATCGGCGACCCGGTACATGTTGCGGATGTGGATTTTGTTGAGTGGTGTTTCACGGACGCAGAGCACCAGCGGACGCTTCTCCTTGAGACAGACATCTGCGGCACGCTCGATCAGTTGTGAGGCAATGCCATTGGCAATGCGCGCCAGCGTACCGACGCTGCATGGGATCACAACCATGGCGTCCACCGGATAGGAACCGCTGGCGACGTTGGCGGCAATGTCGGCATTAGCCTGCTGCTTAATTTTGCGCGAAGCCTTCCCCAGCAACTGACCGACAAGATTGCTGCGGCCGCGAAGAGTGAGTTCTTCGGCCATCACGCGCAGCGCGCTGTCAGACGCGATGAAGTTCACGGTCTGGACACGCTGGTCACGCTCGACCGCGAGCAGAAAGTGTTTCAGGAACAGCGAGCCGCTGGCCCCGGTAGTGGCCACGGTCAGGTTTTGAGGATGGTTGGGCAACGTGACTCCTGTGGACCGCAACTTCGGCACGCAGTTCTGAGCATAGGGAGCGTGCGGCGGGCAAGTCAAGGACGGTCGTTGATGGTTGGTCCTTGGTCGCAGGTCGAACGCGACCAATCCCAACTGAGCGAACGACCACGCAGAACGACCAACGACGAACCATGGCAACCACCACTAGCTTGCGATCCCGACGCAGTGCGGCGCAGCTCCACGCGCTGGCCAGTGTCGAACGTGAGATCCGGGTTCAGGATCATAACGGACGTCGCAAATATCTTCGGGACTTCACCCAGGCTTACCGCTCCTATGAGTCCGTTCTCGATCGGCAGCAGCTCAACTCTCTCGTGCACAGCGCCGATATTTTGTTGGTTGGCGATTATCATGCGCTGCCGGCTTCGCAGCGTTTTGCTGCGGCTCTGCTGGAAGAACGCGCACAACCCGGCGACCGGCCCGTGATTCTGGGTGTGGAAACGATTTTTTCTCGCGATCAGCACATTCTCGACGAATGGTGGCGCCGCGAAATTGGTGAAGCAGAACTCCGTCAGCGCATTCGATTTGATGTCGATTGGGGCTACGATTGGCAGCCATTTTACGAATTGCTGCTGACTGCGCGCGAGCATACCGAAGGCATTTATGGTCTGGACTGCATGCCGCGGGAAGACTTACGCAAGATCGGCGCGCGCGACCGTCATGCCGTGCACAAGATTGCTGAACTTCGCCAGCGGCATCCCAATGCAGTGATTCTCGCGTTGTTTGGCGAGTCCCACCTCGCTCCCGGACATCTTCCGCGCTTGCTGCGGGCACAACTCCCCGGTGAGCGGCCGCTTACGGTTCTGCAGAATGTGGACGCACTGTACTGGCGTGCTGCCGGAGAACACCAGGAACATGTGGAAGCTGTTTGTGTTGAGCGGGACGTGGTGTGCGTTTTTAACTCGACCCCGCTCGAAAAATACGAAAATTACCGGCTTTGTTTGGCTCGCTGGAACCGGGAAGAAGATGAAGCGCCCGATGCTGGCCCGACCATTTACAACTTGATCGACGGCCTGCTGCGCTTTCTGGATATCGACCGCTATTCGTCACACAACGGCAACCAGCCGAAGTTCCTGGTAGATCTATTGCCGGAAATATATTGTGGAACTTCGGAAGCCCACTTGCGCCGCCTGCTTTCAGGCACAGACGGTGAAGCCGTGCTTCTCAAAATCGAGGAGCGTGGCAGCGCCTATTTGCCGGACGTGAACGCGTTTTACGTGCGCGAGTTCCAGATGATGTACGTGGCGGAAGAGGTAGCACGCTTCTTGCATCATGCCTGCCGCGGGTTGCCGCGCGCGAATACGCATTCCGAAAAAAAAGAGAATTCGGGTCACTTTTATTGTCTGAGTGTTGAGTATGCGCTGGGCTACTTCGGGACGCGCGTGTTGTATCCGGCACGCCCGCAAAAAGATGAATCGTTGGCGCCTGCTAAATTGGATCTCAACCAGGAAACCCTGCGGATTGATGGAATCAAGTCAGAAGCCATGGCACAGCAGGTGGGTTACGGCCTGGGCAACAGTCTATATGATGCTTATCTGGAAGGCCGCGTCACTCGGGGTGATCTCCGAAGGCTATTCCTCGCCCAACTCGGTGAACCAGGAAAGGCAAGAGAGATTTGCCTGGAGTTAATGAATGGAGTACGCCGAGCAAAAAAGAAAGCGCGGGCAGCAGCGGGATAAGCAAGCACTCAGCATTCAGCAGTCAGCCTTCAGCTTCAGTCAACAGCTCCCCATCAGGCTGCACCGCAACCACACTGGATCTTGCATCTGATTCTTGAATCTCAACACGTTCCTGAAAATCTGCACGCAAGTGCTAATCTAGAAGCTTATTGGCATTAGCTGAATGCTGACTGCTGAATGCTGAGTGCTTCTTTTGAACGCTGATTCCATTCGCAAACTTCTCGAACAGGTTCGCCGCGGCAAGCTCTCGCCCGATGAAGCGGTGGAGCGCCTGCGGCACATGCCATTCGAAGACTTGGGATTCGCCAAGCTCGATCATCATCGCGCGCTGCGTGCAGGAATGCCTGAAGTGATATTTGCCGAAGGGAAGAGTGCCGCGCAAGTGGCGGAGCTTTTCTCGCGACTCGCCAAACATGGGGGCAACATCCTGGCGACACGCGCCAACCGAAAACAGTTCGCTGCGGTCAGAAAGAAGCTGCGCGGAGTTAAATATAGAGATCCAGCGCGCGCGATCGTCCTCCATCGGGATCGCAAGAAGGTTGGCCGAGGAACGATTGCGGTGGTTTCTGCCGGAACCAGCGACATCCCGGTCGCGGACGAAGCCGTGGTCACCGCAGAAATCATGGGTAACGAGGTTGAGCATCTTTACGATGTAGGCGTAGCCGGAATACATCGCCTGCTGGCCAATCGCGGAACACTATCCCGGGCGCGCGTCCTTATCGTATGCGCAGGAATGGAAGGAGCGCTGCCTAGCGTGGTCGGTGGATTGGTAGGCGTCCCCGTGATTGCTGTGCCTACCAGCGTGGGCTATGGCGCGGCATTCAAGGGACTAGCTGCATTGTTAGGCATGATGAATTCCTGCGCCTCCAATGTGAGCGTGGTGAACATTGACAATGGTTTTGGTGCAGGATATGTGGCATCGCTGATCAATCGCTTGTGAAAGCTTCCAGCTGATCCCGCCTGCCGAACTGATGTGAATAAAAAAGAGGCACGGTTTTCACCGTGCCCCGCCTCCGATCCAATACAGCTGCTTAGGAGTGTTTTGCGACGACCAGATTGTTCGCCACGCTGAACACTCCGACGACCTGGTTCGCTCGTATGCCAGCCATTTGCTTGTCCATCGCATTTTCCACTGTGCCGTACAAGCTAAGTTTGCCATTACTGACCACGATACGGATGGGCGCAGCTGGATCTGTCGCATATCGTCCAAGCACTGGATCGTTGTAGATCGCGCGGGTCGCACGGACGCGAATATCGTCATCGAAGATCGACACCGGCGACACTTTGATATCGTTCACCACATCCTTGACGCCAGGTGTGTTGTTCACCAGCGCCAGGGCAGAATCGCGTCCGACGTCGGTTCTGGTCTCGCCGCTGACTGTGGCAACGCCATCCTTGACCGTAACCGTGACGAAATTGAACCGGTTGTCATATCCGATACGATCGAAGTAGAGTTTGCGGTCGAGCTGGGCAGCGAGTTGCGCATCAGGAACGTTTGAACTCACCACGATCAGATTTCGTACACCCTGTACTTTTCCCGTCTTGCGGACTTTTTTGGCCGCATCCAGCTTCTGCTGGTAGACATCCACGGTGCCGGTGAGGGTCACCATGCCATCC
>Ga0209689_1002417_pt1 | contig 13869 bp, 11 predicted proteins | sample GraSoiAngelo_149_FD_187119 | JGI IMG/M metagenome (GOLD analysis project Ga0209689, IMG submission 187119) | Grasslands soil microbial communities from the Angelo Coastal Reserve, California, USA - 14_1009_09_30cm (SPAdes) (version 2) | ecosystem: Environmental > Terrestrial > Soil > Grasslands ...
GCGATGCGCCAGGACTTTCACCCCGCGCACATCCTTCACGTTTTCATTCGCCGACGCTACGGTAGATGATGCCGACTTCATGCGTGCCTGATCCAGCTCCCGCTGCAGCCGCTTGATCTCGGCATCGCGCTTATCGATTTCGAGTTTCAACGCTTCCGCCGGAGAGTCCGCTTCACCCCGGCTCGCCAGGCTGGCAACAACGCCTTCGAGCCGGTGGTCTTCCTGAAAATGATGTAACGATCCCTCTCCAGTCACCGCCTCAATCCGTCGTACTCCAGAAGACACGCTGCCTTCTTTCAGAACTTTGATCAAGCCGATCTCCCCAGTAGCGCCGGTGTGGGTTCCGCCGCAGAGTTCCGTCGAGAAGTCGCCGATCTTGATGACGCGGACTTTATCTCCATACTTCTCGCCGAACAGCGCCATGGCTTTGTACTCATTGATGGCCACATCAATGGGCACATTCTCGATCACTTCCACTTTCTCGTTGCGCAAGACTTCCTTGTTGATCAAATCCTCGATGTCCTGCAACTCCTCGTCTTCCACCCCGGTGAAATGCGAAAAATCAAATCGCAGATGATTGGGCGCTACCAACGACCCTGCTTGCTTCACATGCTTGCCGAGAATTTCGCGTAATCCCGCATGCAGCAGATGTGTAGCTGTGTGATTGCGCATTGTAGACTGCCGGATATCGGTATTGACGACAGCGTCCACCCTGTCACCCACGCGAATTGTCTGCTTGGCGATGACTTGATGGGCACGCACTCCCTGGATCGGCGAATAGCATCCCTTCACTTCGGCTACGACGGTGTTGTGATCATCGCTGTAGAGCCATCCTCGGTCGCCTACTTGTCCGCCGGATTCGGCATAAAACGGCGTGTGATCAAGGATCATTTCGCCTTCTTCGCTCGGCTTGAGTTCGTGCGCGCCTTGGCCCTTGCTGATGATGGCTAAGACTTCACAGTTTTCGGAACGAGTCTGACGGTAGCCTTCGAAGTCGGATTTCGGAAGTTGCTGGTACGCAGGATTGGCAGTCTGCTTCGCCGCGCCTTTCCAGGAAGCGCGAGCGCGATCCCTTTGCTCCGCCATGGCACGATCGAAGCCCGCCTGATCGAAATTCAACCCAGCATCGTGCACGGCATCCTGGATGAAGTCAAGTGGCAGACCAAAAGTGTCGTAGAGCTTGAATGCCTTTTCACCCGAATAAGAACTCGGACCTTTTCCGGGATCGGGGTGCCCTTCGAACATCGCGACACTGCGGCGAACGCGATCCGGCTTCCCAGACTCGGTCACCTCATTGCGTAGATGCTCTGCCCCCTCGTCAAATCGACGAGAGGCATACTCAATTTCTTCAAGATCGCCTGCCAACCTTTCAAGACCAATTTCCATAGTGTGATGAAACCTTCGTTCCTCCTCCGCAACGACCCGAATTACTTGCCCAGTAGCCGTTAGTTCCGGATACACGTCACACATCATCTTTTGAACTAGAATTACCATTTCCGTGAGCACAACCGGCCTCTTTTGGCCCAGCAACCAAGCGTGTCGCATTGCGCGACGCATGATCTTCCGCAGCACGTATCCGCGCCCTTCGTTTGAAGGCAGAACTCCATCTGCAATAAGAAAGGCAGTCGCGCGTGCATGGTCCGCTATTACGCGAAGAGAGGCCGCCGATTTCGATGTACCGGTCGAGGGCGCTGCCGAGCTTCGCTCGGGCTGGACCGGCGAGTCGCCTGTCCCTACGTGGTCGGCGGCAGTTCCAGTCAACTCCGCTGCCCGCTTAATCAAGGGCACGAATAAATCCGTCTCGTAATTCGAAATCTTCCCCTGCAGCACGGCCGCCAGCCGTTCCACCCCCGCCCCAGTATCAATCGACGGCTTGGGCAAGGGATTCAGCTTCCCCGAAGCGTCACGGTCGAACTGCATGAAGACCAAATTCCAAATCTCCACGTAGCGCCCGCATTCGCAGCCAAACTTGCAGTCGGTATGGCCCTGATCCGACGCCGCCGGTCCCATGTCGTAATGAATCTCGCTGGAAGGACCACAAGGCCCGGTATCGCCCATCTGCCAGAAATTATCCTTGGCGCCGAACTCGAAGATTCGATCCTTGGACACAGCTTGCGCGACCCACAAGTCATAAGCCTCCGAATCGCGCGGAACGCCGCCCTCGCCCTTGAAAATAGTCACAAACAATTTGTCTTTCGGAATCCCGAACCATTTTTCTGAAGTAATCAGCTCCCAGGCAAACGCAATCGCATCTTTCTTGAAATAATCCCCAAAGCTGAAATTCCCCAGCATCTCGAAAAATGTGTGATGCCGGTTGGTGAATCCCACATTTTCCAAATCATTATGCTTCCCGCCCGCCCGCACACATTTTTGCGACGAAGTCGCCCGCGAATAGTCGCGCTTTTCCAGTCCCAGAAAGACATCCTTGAACTGGTTCATCCCCGCATTGGTGAAGAGCAGCGTAGGATCGTTCGCCGGGACGAGCGACGAGGAGTGGACCTCCTTATGCCCATGCTGGACGAAGTAGTCCAGAAACTTACGGCGAATTTGTGACCCTGTCAGCATTTTGGAGTAATTACAAGATTTGATTCTAAACCACCGCAGGAGAAGGCGAGGCGTTCGACCAGCCAGCCGATTTTTCTCTGTGAACCTCTGCGCCCTCTGTGGTTCAATCCGGAATTTCGTTTTCTAACTCGCTCAAGGTTGCCTCATCCACATCCCACTTCTTAAGAATGATAAAGACAGTCTTAAACGCAAAGCCAGCTCGCAGCAACTGCCGGAAAACGCGTGCCGCCTGTTTCTGATCCTTGGGCTTTACCAGACGTTTACGCCGCAGATATTCTCGCGCCTGTTTCTCGTCGTTCACCTCATCGTAGGTATCCGCGAGCGCCTTCTCGATCACTTCACCGTGGACGCCCATGGTCTTCAAATCGGTAATCACCCGTATGCGCCCGAATCTCTCATTGTCCCGGCGAAAGGACGAGTACGCTGCCGCATACTTGGCGTCATTGAGGTATCCCCGATCCTTTAGCCGGCGAATCACCAGTTCAATTAAGGTTTGCCCGTATTCGGTTTCAGCTTCCACCTTCCTCCGCAACAGACGCTTCAGTTCCGCCGTCGACCGCATACGCCGTCCTAACGCGCCAACGGCGTACTGATACAACTCATCTTCGGATTCGGTTTTTCGCGGTCGTGGAAATGACATGCGGCTTAATTTTGAAGACCGGGATCGGGTGATGCCCGCACAGCTAGTCTGGACCTTCCGGCTGGCGCGGGCAAGGCCTTCCATCAGTTTGATTGGTCTTAAAAACAGAAAGGGCGCGTCACGGACGCGCCCAATTTAGGAGCCCTAAACTTCAGCGACCGGCGCCAAAGCCCGTGGATTGCATGGCGTTCCGCGAAATATCGCTGGTGGACGAAATACCCTGCATACGCAGCTTGAAGTCGTCTGCATTGGACGCATTTTCCAGCGCCGTTTCGTAGTTGATCAAACCAGCCTGGAAAAGGTCCCACAATGACTGATCGAAGGTCTGCATACCGTATTGCGAAGTGCCCGCAGAGATGGCGTCGCGCACTGAGCGCGTCTTTTCCGGCACCAGAATGCATTCCCGGATGTACGCCGTGTTGATCATCACTTCCACCGCGGGGTACGCGGCCGTCGCCGTCGCAGCGCTTCACCAGGCGTTGACTGACGACTGCACGCAACACTGCCGCAAGCTGCAAGCGAATCTGCTTTTGCTCCGGCGGGGGAAAAACCGCAATAATACGGTTAATGGTTTCCACCGCATCCAGAGTATGTAACGTGGAAAAGACCATGTGCCCGGTTTCGGCCGCGTGCACTGCCGTGCCGATAGTTTCGATGTCTCGCATTTCGCCGACCAGAATCACGTCAGGATCCTGACGCAGCGAGGCTCGTAACGCCGACGAGAAGGAGGGCGTATCGACTTCCACCTCGCGTTGGTTCACGTACCCTTTCTTGTCGCGATGCAGAAATTCGATTGGGTCCTCGATGGTAATGATGTGTTCCGCACGGGTTGAATTGATCCGATCCACCATGGCTGCCAGGGTGGTTGATTTACCGGAGCCAGTCACTCCGGTGACCAGCACCAGCCCGCGTGGCATGTCGCAGATCTGCTCCGCCACTTTGGGCAAATAGAGTTCGTCGAGTCCTCGGATCTTGGTTGGAATCACGCGCAGCACTAGTCCTACGTTGCCGCGCTGCTGGAAGACGTTCACACGGAATCGACCCAGTCCGGCGACACCGTAAGCCATGTCGATTTCCGTAGTTTCTTTAAACTTCTGCTTCTGCCGCGCCGACATCATGCTGAAGGCCATGGTAAGCATGTCCTCGGCGCTGACCCGCGCTTGATCGGTCAGCGGAACCAGTTCGCCATCGACGCGCAAATGTGGATAGTTGCCGACCTTGAGGTGCAAATCGGAAGCGCGCCGCTCCATGGCGATGCGAAGCAGATCATCGATATTCATTCGAGGGTTCCCCTGCGATCATCCCGTATCATCCTCCGAAACGTCACCTTGCCCAAGATGACCTAAGTAATGGAACAGTGGAGCGCCAACGACTTGGTTATGGCCTTCGGATATCCCAAAGAAGACTTGATTGACTTAGTCATATGACTTAGTCTATTTTTAAGGATATGGAAGTAAATATTCACGAAGCCAAGACCCACCTATCCCGCCTCTTGCAAAAGGTGGCAGAGGGTGAGGAAGTCACTATCGCGCGCGCGGGCGTGCCGGTAGCACGACTAGTCCCTGTCGAGGTCAAAAAAAATGTTCGTCCTCTGGGATTCGCTCGTGGCGAGATATGGGTGGCGGACGATTTTGATGCCCCATTGCCAGACGATCTTCTGGCAGCATTCGAAGGTGACCTTGAAGGCACAGGGGCCGCCCGGCGCAAGCGAAAACGCAAATGAAGTATCTGGTTGATACGGTGGTGTGGCTGTGGAGTCTGGACTCCGTGGAGCGCTTGGGGAGGGAAGGCCGCGAGATTCTGGAAAACGGGCGGGAAGAGATTTACCTTTCGGCTGCTAGTTGCTGGGAACTGAGCATTAAAATGCGGCTGGGTAAGCTGAATTTCCCCGGCCCCCCCGCACACTACGTCCCGAAATTCATGGCCAAGCAGGGTCTCCGTCCGCTTCCAGTGACCCACAGCCATGCCGCAAAGGTTTACGACCTTCCTGCGCACCACCCTGACCCTTTTGACCGGCTGCTTATTGCTCAGTCAGTGATCGAAGAGATGGTGATCCTCACCAGCGATCGTGCCTTCGAGAAATACCCGGTCCAGTTGGTTTGGTGCGGCTGAAAAAATCAAAGCCTGGAAGTACGTGCGACTACGCGCTTGCGTTCAGGCCTGCATGTCATGATCAAACGCTGACTGGCTGCTTGGTTCCGACCGGCACCGCGGTCAGCCAACCAAATCGGTCAGTTTTCTCGCCGCGAATAATGGCATAGAACTCTTTCTGGATCGCCCGTGTAATGGGACCTACCACGCCCTTGCCGATGCTGATCTTATCAACCGAACGAATTGCAGTGACTTCCGCCGCCGTACCTGTGAAGAAAGCCTCGTCGGCGATATACAGCATTTCGCGTGGGATCACCTGCTCGACCACCGGAATGCCCAGGTCACGGGCAATCTGCATCACCGAATCGCGAGTGATTCCCGGCAACACGGAGTTTCCCAGTGGTGCGGTTTGCAGGGTACCGTTACGAACTACGAAAATATTCTCGCCTGAGCCTTCGCTCACGTAGCCGTTGGTGTCCAGTGCAATGCCCTCGACGTAGCCATTGACGATGGCTTCCATCTTGATCAGCTGCGAATTCATGTAGTTCGCGCCCGATTTAGCGATCGCTGGCAGGGTGTTGGGCGCCAGCCGCGTCCAGGACGAAACGCAGACGTCTACGCCATGCTCGGCATCATTGCTTAGATATTTCCCCCAAGGATAGTTGCAGATGTAGACCTCGGTAGGCGAATTGAACGGATTGACCCCTGCCTCGCCATAACCGCGCAGGATGATCGGCCGGATATAGCACGGCCAGACACCGTTATTTCTCACCACGTCGACTACAGCAGAAACCAGCTCATCCCGTGTGTAGTCCACGTCAATGCGATAGATTTTAGCGGAGTCCAGCAAACGCTGCATATGCTCGCTAGCGCGGAAAATCGCCGGCCCCTTGGGAAGCGAGTAGCAGCGCACCCCCTCAAATACTGAGGAGCCGTAATTCACTACGTGCGACATGACGTGCAATTGCGCTTCGTCCCAGGGGATGAGCTTGCCGTTGTGCCAGATTTTTTCCGTCTTCTGAATCGCCATGCGGACTCCTTAGGAAGATTGATTCATCGGTGCGACTGAGGGATGCGATTTCTTCTGCTAAGTTTGTTTTCGTCGGCAACCCTGCAAGTTTTAGAGCGCCCTTCGAAAACCTGCCGGGCAGGCAAAGCAGATGAATTAACGCAATTATAACTGAGGCAACTTAAGGAAGGCGGAGCTTTAACCCGACACTGCAGTCCGGTGACTGTTCAATCTATTGTGTTGGCAGCGCTGATTTAGGCGTCAGTTCAGCATGAGTCGTTCCCGGCAATTCATCCCCTCGGAAGTACTTTCCCTTGACGACTTGCATCTCGGGCATGGCGGCATAAGGCTTGCTGTAATCATTACTCGCATTCCAGAAGAGGAATCCGATGCCACCCTTATTCTTTGCAGTCAGTACCTGAACTTCAATGTATTTCGGCGAATAGGTCTTGGTTCTCCAGCGAAAAGCCTGCAGCCAGGGACGAATTACCACGCCGCTGCCTTGGGTGATCTTCTCAAAGCGCTCCATCGACTCGCCGATGAAATGTTCAGGCGCATCGCCGGGGTGTGCGATCCCGTCCATCCCGAAGAAATGTGAAGGGTAGATCATGGGTGAGAGGACGTCGCAATACTTGGCCATCCCGACGATATCCTGCCCCGTGTGAGCCAGGTCCACTGGCCGCTGCCATGCCATGATGCCGAACACATCAAGCGACAACAGCACACCGGTGGGATGTAGCTCGGCATAGGCATGTTTCAGGAAGTCAGTAATCACATCAGTTCTGTGCCATTCAGGATGCTGGGTTTGGAACACAAAGCCGGCATCCTTTTGGTCGCCTTCGGCAGGGAATCGGACGTAATCGAACTGGATCTCATCTGCGCCTGACTCGGCCGCCTTCTTGGCCAGGGCAATGTCATACTCCTGCACTTTGGGCTGGGAAGGATCAGTCCATACCAGCTTGCCGTTTTCGCGCCAGGCTTGGCCCGAGCGCTTTGACTTCACAGCCAGCTCCGGATGCGTAACCACTAGCCGCTCGTCGCGGAAAATGGCGACTCGTGCAATGGCATGCATGCCTTGGGAATGCAGAAAACGGGTGAACTTGGGCAGGTCATGAATGGGCGCCCGATGTGACCCTGCCAGAGGATGATCGAAAGCTATATTGATGGACCCGTCGCTGTCCTTCACATCGAAGACCACCGCGTTGCCCCCCAGCTCGCGCCAGCGCCGGATAATACGCAATCCGCGGTTGCTTGCCGCCATCACTCCGGTCAGATATACCGCGCGCACTTCAAAGTCGCGGGCCACTGGAATGGCTTTTTCCACGATCGGCGCGTCCAGGATTCCGGGAATGACGACTTGTTGTCCAGTTTTCAGGAATAGAGTACGTGGCTCTCCATTCGATTTGCGGATAGCTTCAGCCAACTCACCAGAAGTCAGGTAGGAAGTCTGAGACAGATATCGACGTGCGACTGAAGTAATACCGTCTCCACGCTTCGCCATATACAGTTGACTACCCGGGGGCGCGACAACCAGGGCGGCGCCATCGGGAGCTTGCGGGCTTCCCGGCGTGGGAGTTTTGGAGGTGCGAATGAATTGCGTGCTCTGCGCAACTTGCGCAGCGGCAGACTCCGCCGAGCTTCGCCAAATCGCAAAGCCCAAGAAAAAGAAGATCAAAACCATCAGTAGAATTGAGCCGGAACGCCGCAAGTTTTTCTCCATGAACGAGATGTTTCGATCATGCTAGCCGGGTCGAAACTCAGATGCCAGTTACGTCCGTCCAGTCCCGAGCGGTTGGATTCTACCTTGGTTCGACGCTAGGAATGCTTCTGGGTGCGCAAACAATTTCCGTTTACACGATTTCACCTCTGAATGTAAGTGTCTCTCTTTTCATGCTATCGGCATCTAAGCCTTGCAGGAAAGAAGGAATGGGCAGTTCGCGCAAGGATGGCGAGTCACTTGCACTAAGGCACGATGGCTGGCAACAGCAAATGACAAAATTTGTCAGCCCCCGGGAAAAAGTTGGACGCGCTCTCCCAGGAAGCAATGAAGGCCCAAGAAAGGGAAAGAAGGGCCAGACCCTATGAAAACCATGCTGAGCACCGTGCTTGACCCCACCCGTCGTAGCAATGATGCCCGAGACTTTGAGAGTGCATTGCGACGCAAGATCGTCGGCCAGGACCAGGCCGTCGAGAAAGTCGCCGAAATTTATCAGATGTTCCTGGCCGGCCTTAATCCGCCTGGACGTCCAGTAGGCAACCTGCTGTTCCTGGGGCCCACCGGATCAGGAAAAACCCGTGTCGTGGAAGCCATGGCCGAGTCGTTATTCGGCGATCCGCACGCCTGTATCAAGATTGATTGTGCCGAGTTTCAGCATTCGCACGAAATCGCCAAATTGATCGGCTCGCCTCCGGGATATCTCGGACACCGCGAGACTCACCCACTGCTCACCCAGGAAGCGCTCAACCAGTGGCATACCGAAAAGCTAAAGCTGTCGATCCTTCTGTTTGACGAAATTGAGAAAGCTTCCGACGCGCTCTGGCAATTACTGCTCGGCATCCTAGATAAAGCTACCTTGACCCTGGGCGATAACCGGCGCGTAGATCTGTCGCAGTGCATCATCATCATGACGTCGAATCTGGGCGCCTGCGAGATGAGCAACCTGGTCGACGGGGGACTCGGTTTTGCGCATAAACCCACGGAAGTGGACGCCAGCCTGGATGAGAAAATTAATCGCACCGCGATCGAAGCGGCTCGACGGAAATTCACTCCTGAGTTCATGAACCGCATCGACAAAGCGGTGGTGTTCAAGACTCTGCGTCCCGAGCACTTGGAACAAATCCTGGAAATCGAGTTGGGTATGGTGCAGCAACGTATCCTCATGGCAACTGCCGCCAATCAATTCGTGTTTAGCTGCACCGCGAAAGTGAAGACTTTCCTCTTGCACGAAGGCACGGATCCGAAATATGGTGCGCGGCACTTGAAACGTGCCATTGAGCGCCACGTAGTCTTCCAACTGGCAAACCTGGTGGCTACATCACAGGTAAGGTTGGGAGATTTTATTCGCATCGATTTGAGCCCCGAGGGCCGTCTCACATTCGTGAAAGAGGCCGAGAACGCAATGGTTCCCATGCTTCTGGAACGTTATGGAGCGGCTGCCGGAGCGCCTCCCATGGCCCGCGCCGCCCGCACCGCCGCCAATCGCCGCGAGTTTGGTGCAACGGGGACCCAGGACAAGTAACCCTCACGCGCACTTACTTTTACGTGGCGCCGGGAAACCGGCGCTTTTCTTTTTCCTGCTTTCAGATCCTGAAGCTACGGGCAGAGCTCAAACCGGTAATTGCATCTAATTAAGTGAAGTCCAGGCCCTGATTTCCGATGATTGAATCTGTGGGTAGGGCACCGATGTCGGTCGCGTGCCCAAAAGCAACAGTCGGCGGCATTGGGAGGATTTATGAGAATTAATATAAAAAGAATGTGGTGTTTTGCAGTTTTGCTGGCGTTAAGTCTGGCTTCGCCACAACTATTTGAAGCCCGCGTCCAGCCGTCCCACGGCTTTGATATGTTTTCCGCGCAGGAAGAAGTTCAAGCCGGGCAGCAGGCCGCGCAACAGGCCACCAAACAGCTTCCCGTACTACCTGACTCTGACCCGGTCACCCGTTATGTCCAGCGTCTGGGCAAGGAACTTTCTTCCCACGCTCCGGGGCAAAAGTGGCCATATACCTTTCACGTGGTCAATCAAAACGAAATCAATGCCTTCGCTCTTCCTGGCGGCCCTGTGTACATCAACGTCGGAACCATCCAGGCGGCAGATACTGAAGGTCAGCTAGCCGGAGTCATGGCGCACGAAATTTCTCACGTGGTACAGCGTCACGGTACTAGGTCCGCCAGCAAGCAGATGGCGGCTCAACTACCACTGGCCCTCCTCGGCGGAATCATGGGCCGCGGCGCCCTCTCGCAGGCCGCGCAACTCGGAATCTCCTTTGGAGTGGGCTCTTATTTCCTGAAGAATTCACGTCAGGCGGAGACCGAAGCCGATCTCCTTGGCACCGACATCATGTATGACACCGGTTTCGATCCTCACGCCATGTCTCAATTTTTTCAAAAATTGGAGGCGCAGGGCGGATCCCGCGGCCCGCAGTTCCTCAGCGATCATCCCAATCCCGGTAATCGAGCGCAACTAGTTTCCCAAGAGGTATCGACCTTGGCGCCCAAGCAGTTTCGTGGCGACAGTGCCGAGTTTCGCACCATCAAGCAGCGTGTATCTGGGATGAAGCCGCTCACCGCGCAGCAGATTGCTGCTCAACAGCAACCGGGTGCAAGCTCGGGCTCAAGCTCAAACGGAGTCAGCGGCAGCGATATCTCTCCCAGCGGCAATATGCGCAGCTTCAGCCACAGCACATATTCCATTTCTTACCCTGACAACTGGCAAGTATTCGGCGATCAAAACTCCGCTGTGACCATCGCCCCGCAAAGCGGAGTTTCACAGAACGCAGTTGCCTACGGCGTCATGATTAACGACTATCAGCCGGAAGATCCGAATGCCACAGTCGATCAGGCTACGCACGATCTACTTTCGTCCCTGCGTCAATCGAATCCCGATCTGCGCCAGATCGGTCACGATGAAAACATTCGAGTAGGCGGGGTTTCCGGAAAATCGGTAGATTTGATTGGAACATCACCCTTACAGGATCAGAACGGTCGCGCCGTCCGGGAGCGGGATTGGCTGGTCACATTGAAACGCCGCGATGGATCCCTTGTCTATATGGTTTTCATCGCGCCTGACAGAGATTTCGGATCGCTGCGGCCAAGCTTCGAGCAGATGCTACGCTCGTTGCGATTGCGTTGAAGAAGTGGTCAGTGGCTAGTGGTCAGTGGCCAGAAAATGCTTTGGCCCCAAATCTTTAGTGCCGAGACTGAGAACCGGGAACTTATAACTACGAACTGATAGTCAATCACTGATCACTGGCTCATCCCCCTTGCTTCAACTCGGTTAACACCTGCCTGGCAATTTCCTTCAAAGTATCGAATACACCGACACCTTGAAAGGCAATTGCTTCGATCATCGGTTCATTTTTCCGGCGAAGCTCCTTGGCCAGGGTTTCGGCGGGCAGGATCTTGGGCAAGTCCCGCTTGTTGAGTTGAAGCACGTAGGGAATTTTCTGAAAATCGTAGCCATGTTCTTTCAGGTTATCCATCAGGTTGTCCAGCGCTTCGACGTTGGCGTCCATGCGATCCTGCTGGGAATCGGCGACGAACACAATGCCATCCACCCCGCGCAGGATCAGCTTGCGGCTGGCGTCATAGAACACCTGACCGGGAACGGTATAGAGGTGGATTCGAGTCTTGAAACCGCGCACTGATCCCAGGTCCAGCGGCAGAAAATCGAAGAACAACGTACGTTCAGTTTCGGTCGCCAGGGAGATCATCTTCCCCTTCTGCTGCTCAGCCGTCTTTTGATAGATGCATTGCAGATTCGTGGTTTTGCCGCCGAGCCCGGCGCCGTAGTACACGATTTTGCAATTGATCTCGCGGGCTGCGAAGTTGATGAAACTCAAGACTTTCCTCAAGACCTGCGGCGAGCGTTCGGGTGCACGCGAACGACTCCGCCTGAAAATTTGGCTTGGTGCTGCTGGTTTTATATCACAGGGCCACGCACTGCCGGCAGGTTACCGCGGTTACTAAGGGAGGCACCATCCTGCATGATTACACGCCGAAACGCGACTTAACGGCTGGGTGGCAAAGGGTAATAACCTTCCCTCGCCGTCACTTTCACATCAGGACGAGCGACCCGAACTTCGATTTCACGATGAGCGCTACTGGGAGTCAAACGGGTAACATAGCCAAGTGTGTACTGGTTCCGGGCATCCCCCAGGGCACGTGCATACGCGCTCTCGATGGCTTCACGGGAAAACTCGGTAAAGATTTCGCCGCCGGTAGCGTTCGCGTACTTGGGGAGAATATCGCTGTAGCCGTAACCTGGCAAATGTAATTTCGCCAGTTTGTTGTATCCGGGGATGGCGGATCCTTCCACACCCACGCCATACACCTGAATCCCGTGCGAGAGCAGAACCTTTAAGGTATCGGCGTAACTGGCATCGCTGCCGTACTCGCGGCCATCGCTGATAACAAAAATGATTTTCCTGCGTGCCCGGTCGCGCTTACTGAGATCCATCGCGGCCTTCACAATAGCGTCATTCATCACGTGAGATTCTCGAGGCGGAGTGATCACCGTCGGCGAGCTCGGATCGAGCGGCCGGCCATTCACCACCGGCCCCTGAGGTCCCAGAGGACCTCCCAGAACCGGAGGTCCGCTATTGCGGCCTCGTTTGGTTTTCAGTTCATTCAGCACTGCGGTTAAGCTTTGTCCGGCAGCAGCAAGATCTTTGGCTTTCGATACCGTGCTGCTATAGGTGTAAATCGACACCTCGTCAAACTGGCTGAATGCGCCTTCCAGGGCGGGAAAAGTCCGATTCACCTTTTGTACGGCAGTGTCCGGCATTCCCAGATCGAGGATCACCGCAGCAGAGAGCGGCAGCGGGTCGCTGCTGAAAAAGTTCAACTTCTGCTTTACCCCATCTTCGTAGACCGAAAAATCCTTGGGAAGCAATCCATTGATCAATCGGCCCGAATCGTCCTTGACCAATACAGGGACAACTACCTGATTCACATTGGATACGATTTTGTAGAGCTCGTCCTCCGCGCCCGAACGCGTCTGCGATCTGGGAGGCACGGTTGTCGTCGCCAACGGCTTGGCGTCCGGCGCTGGCTGCGGTTCTGAATCGCGAGATGGTGGCTTTCCAGGATTAGTTTCGCCGGGCGGCTCCTCATTCGCCGGCGGCGCTTCAGGCTCGGCCGTGGGCGGGGTGCTCGGAAAGGGCTGTGGCGGCCGGCTCGCGGAAGGAGCGTCTGGGATATCCTGCTTGGGTTGTTCTTGCTGTTGGGCTCTCGCCCGGCCTGACATCAGGCAGGATAGGAACATAACCAGGCAAACCGCCGTGCCGATACGGATCGCTCGAAACACCGTCTCGCCTCTCTGCCTTGCGGCAAATCAATTGGTGATGGGATGCAAAAACTTCCGGTTTGGTGCATCTAAACCCTAAGGAATAGACTAACAAAAAGAGCGAGAGATTACTTTCATGCGCAAAGTCTTTGCTTTTCTGTCAGTCACACGGCTGCTGTGTCTAGGCTCGCTCACCGCGGCGACTTTTCTTGCTGCGGCACAGCAACTCCCGACGCTGGCCGGTCAGGATCAGCCCAGTTCCAGTCAATCTCAGACTCGCGACGACGCAATGTCCACCCTCAAGGTGAACGTGGACGTAGTCCAACTGTTCTTCAATGTCAAAGATAAAAAAGGCGGATTGATCCCCAATTTGACCAAGAATGACTTCCAGATTTTCGAGGACGGGAAGCCGCAGACCATCAAATATTACGCCGCTGAGTCCAATTTACCGCTCACCCTGGGCATTCTGATCGACGCCAGTGGAAGCCAGGAACGCGTGCTGCCCATGGAAAAAGAAGTTGGCGGCGCTTTCCTCAGCGAAATCCTGCGCGAGAAAGACCTGG
>Ga0209689_1002424_pt1 | contig 13844 bp, 17 predicted proteins | sample GraSoiAngelo_149_FD_187119 | JGI IMG/M metagenome (GOLD analysis project Ga0209689, IMG submission 187119) | Grasslands soil microbial communities from the Angelo Coastal Reserve, California, USA - 14_1009_09_30cm (SPAdes) (version 2) | ecosystem: Environmental > Terrestrial > Soil > Grasslands ...
GATCGATCTAAAAAATCTGCTGACAATCTCTGAAGCAATCACGCATGCCGCGCTAGAACGTAAAGAAAGTCGCGGCGCACAATTCCGCGACGATTACCCCAACAAAGACGACGCCTTCGGCAAAGTGAACACGATTGTTTCAAAAGCATCAGACGGTTCAATGCACGTCCGGCTCGAACCGCTCCCCGAAATGCCGGATTATTTGAAGCAAGTTATCGAGGAGAATAGATGAAAACAGCCACGTTCAAAATCTGGCGCGGCGACGCTAAGAGCGGGACATTTCGGGATTACACTACCGATGTAGCTGAAGGCATGGTTGTGCTCGATGCGGTGCACGATATTCAGCGGACGCAGGCGCCTGATCTTGCGTGCCGATGGAATTGCAAGGCGGGAAAGTGTGGTTCGTGCTCCGCTGAAGTGAACGGGATGCCGAAGCTCATGTGCATGACACGCCTGAGCGAATTGCCATTGGAAAAACCGGTCACGATTGAGCCGATGAAAGCTTTCCCGGTCATCAAAGATTTGGTGACTGATATCTCATGGAATTTTCGGGTGAAGAAAAAGATCAAACCATTCAAGCCGCGGGCACCCGACGCGCCGGACGGTACCTGGCGAATGGAGCAAGAGGATATCGATCGTGTCCAGGAATTCCGGAAATGCATCGAGTGTTATCTTTGTCAGGACGTCTGCCACGTTCTGCGCGACCACCAGATGCATGAAAAATTTATAGGTCCGCGTTTTCTCATTCATGTCGCCGCGCTGGAGATGCATCCGCTGGACACCGAAGATCGCATCGAAGAATTGCGCAACACGCAGGGAATCGGCTACTGCAACATCACGAAGTGCTGCACGAAAGTTTGCCCCGAGAGTATTCAGATTACGGACAACGGCATTATTCCGTTGAAAGAACGCGTGGTGGATGATTTTTACGATCCGCTGGGATGGTTCTGGCGGTGGTTGAAGAAGAAGTTAAAAAGTTGAAAGGTTCAAAAGTGAAACGGTGAAACTGCTCGTGGGCCGGTCCCCTTTTTAACTATGTAACTCTTTTAATGTTTTAACTTTCGCGAAGCGATGCCCGAACTGAAATCACTCCACAAAGACGCCATTCCTGCTGCACTCGAAAAAGCAGAACGCTACCGGCTGCTGAACGAACCCGGTGAAGCCGAGAGCATTTGCCTCGATATACTCCAGGTCGATCCCGAAAATCAACAGGCGATCATTATGCTTTTGCTCGCGTTAACTGATCGATTCGAGAAAGGTTATGGCGTCAGTGATTCACAAACCAAGGAACTGCTGGCCCGACTCAAATCAGACTATGAGCGCGCGTACTATTCCGGAATCGTAGCGGAACGTCGCGCGAAGGTGAAATTGCGGCAGCAGACGCCGGGATGCCGGTTTCAGGCCTACGACCTCTTGCGTGAGGCGATGAGCTGGTTCGAAAGAGCCGAACCGATTCGCCCCCCAGGTCAGGACGACGCAATCCTGCGTTGGAATACCTGTGCTCGAATCATTGAGCGAAATAAGCTCGTCCCGCGTGAGGAAGAAGAACCAATCGAGTTTCCCCTCGAATAGGAGGATACGCTTCCGGCGTGTCTCGGCGGACAGGCATCTTGCCTGTCGAACTCTCCCAGATTCGGCAGGCTGGCAGCCTGCTGCCGGGTCAGGCAAGCTGCCCGACTTCCGTAGCCGCTGCTCTCTGCTTATTTACAAACCGCGCTACGATGATTACAACATCATCGGAATGTCGAAACTTAAAGACGAATTCACACGCTTCGAGCACGCCGGCTGGGAGCGCGTCGCGGATAAATACCATTCAGTGTGGTCATCACTGACGCAGCAGTTTATTCCGCACTTAGTCAGCGCTGCCGAAGTCTCTTCAGGTATGTCAGTATTGGATGTGGCATGCGGCCCAGGTTATGTGTCTGCCGCAGCGAAACAATTGGGCGCTGTTTCAACGGGAATCGATTTCTCGAAGAAAATGATCGGGATCGCGAAACAAACTTTTCCGGGCATTTCATTCCTCCACGGTGATGCTCAGAATTTGCCGTTAGAGAAGGACAGTTTTGATCGGGTTTTGATCAATTTTGGCCTCCTGCACGTTTCACGCCCAGAAAAGGCGTGTGCTGAAGCGTGCCGCGTTTTGAAATCTGGCGGCAGACTTGGTTTCACTGTCTGGGCTGGACCGGAGAAAAATCCCGGCGCCAAAATTGTTAACGATGCGATTGAAGCGCATGCGAACCTGGATGTCGGATTGCCCGAAGGACCGCCTCGCTACTTGTACGGCGAAAGAGAAGAGTGCCGAAAGGTGTTAGAACAAGCCGGATTTGATGGCAACTCGATGAGCTACGAGACACGCGCGGTGGAGTGGCATCTTCCAAGTGCGTCTTATTTTTTCGAAGCTGAACGGGATGCCGGCGTTCGCACCGCCGGGTTGCTGGCGCGCCAGTCGCCAGAAACATTGGACGCTATTCGCAGTGCCATCGAGGACGGACTGGAGAGGCACGCCAGAGGTAACGAACTGGTTTTGCCGATGTCGGCCCATGTGGTTGTCGTGTCGAAAGCCTAGCGGGTTCAACCGTTCATCTTCAGGAGCGTGTGAGTGAGATAGCAGATTCGTTTGACGCTGCTCTGACACCAGGCTCGTCACGGCTGTGGTCGGCACGTGACGTATGGTTAGGACCAATAGCATTTGCCCTTTCGCTTGTGGGCACGGCTCTGTTAGGTAGGGAGGCATCGCAGCCCTGGGCTGTGTTGTTTCTGGTAGTGGCGGGTGCTCTGGCAATTTTGGCTTGGCGTGATAAACCGTGGTCGGCCGCCTTTCCCGCACAGCGCGGCGCTTGCCAGCAGTTGCAAGTAGAAAAGAGGCGTTCCGTCCTGGCGTTGCTCGCTGGAGCGGTGTTGTTAGCAGTATTCTCACATGTAGCCTTCCTTTTGGCACCTCATGAGACATTTGGTGCAGCCGGCTGGTTATGGCTTGCAGGTATCGCGCTAGTCGTAGCTGCAGCCGCAAGGTGGCCCGGAGCGGAACCACATTGCAGTGAAGCCAGTGGTCTGCCGGCGTGGAGACTGTGGGAGGTGGCTTTAGTCGCAGCTATTGCAGTGACGGCGGTGGTCCTCCGCGTCTGGAACTTGAGAGATGTGCCTTTCAACATCTATCCGGACGAGGTCATGACGGGATCCGTGGCCGAGCGAGCTTATCTCAGCGGTCGGACTCACGCGCCTGTGTTTAGCACGTTATGGAGTGACATTGAACTTCCGGCACTATGGTTTGCGCTTGTGGCAGGCGCGCTGAAGCTGGGCGGCATAGACTTGGAAGTCGTTAGGCTACCCTCAGCGCTCTTCGGCGCGGCAACGGTGCTGCCATTCTATGGATTGGTGCGCGGCGTGTGGGGCAGAGCTGCAGCCATCGCAGGCGTGAGCATTATGGCGTTTAGCGCTGCCAACGTGCACTACAGCCGGATGGCACTCAATAATATCACGACGCCGTTCTTCTGGACGTTATGCTTTTTCTTGATCTTGCGCGGACTGCGCAACCGCAAACCCGTAGACTTCGCCTTAGGCGGACTGACTGCAGGTCTAAGCGAACATTTTTACTACGGCACGCGTTTGCTGCCATTCATTTTGTTAGGCTTCGTGATGTATCTTTTCGTGCTCCATTGGCGTGAGGCACGATGTTACTTCCAACACATAGGATGGTTGGTGCTCGGATACCTGATCGGGTTCGGACCGCTGCTGAGTTGCTTCGTCGTGCATCCTGGCTCGTACTATGGACGGGGAGCAAGTCTAATGACTTGGAACCGGATACCGGCGAACTGGCACGATTTGCAACAGATGTGGCACACGCTGTGGCCGATCATCTCCGAGAACCTCCTGGGCATTAGCACTCAGAGTGCGCAGGACATTATGTACTACGCTCCTCTGCTACTGAAGGCAGAGGCCGCGATACTGGTGCTCGGAGTCGCATTTTTGATTTGGCGATGGCAGCATCCAGCAGCGTTTCTAGTGCTGTTGTCTGGCCTGGGGGTACTCTTGGTCGGAGGTACACTGGTACTATATCCGAATAGCTCGCCGCCAATGCTGGCACACTGGACCCCGGCGTTCCCCGCTTTCTACGCGGCGATTGCTGTGCCGATTGGTGCATGGGTAGCATCTGCGCGGGCTTTGCAGCGAATGAAATCGATGTGGATCAGCGCTACTGTCGTGGCCATAGGATTGGCGATCCTCGGATACGCCAACGTTCGGTTCTACTTCTTCAGGTATTACGCGGACCCGGAGAACTTAAGGAGTGACCATTACAAGGCTGCACAGAGATTGTATGAAGTACAGACTGTGCAAAGCCGCTACATGGCTTCGCTGGGGAGTGCTTACCGCGTCGTAGTGGTGGGTAAGTCGCCGTACCCCTACGATGCGGAGATCACACGATATCTCGTGCAGGGTCAGGAGTACATCTTAGCATACGATCCGCAAATAGAGCCGCCTCTGGCTCCCGTCGCCGGCAAGGGAATGGCGTTTCTGTTCTTCGCAGGGAGTGAGCAATACCAGGAGCGAATCCGTGAACTTTACCCAGGCGGGAGAGCAGAGGAGGTGCGCAATCCAGTGGGACGGCATGTGTTCTATGTATACATCGTAGAGCCGAAGCTCACTCCGGCTGACTCTGCAGCGCAGTAACTAAAGGAGAACAGGTCCTCCTGATGGCGAATTACATTTTATACAATCGCGCCGCCGCAGCTTGATCCCGCGCCGGCGGTGCAACCGAAACAATGATTACCGGTCATGACCTCGCGACCTTCGATTTTTGGCGGATCGACGTCCCACAAAAACATCGGTGCACCGTTATTCCACTGCATTCCGAGCTGCTGATTAAAATCGCAATCGTAAACTTCTCCACGCCAGCCGACGCTGATCGTATTGCGGCACATCAAACCGTCAACAGTTGCGGGGTTAAAGGCGTGAATCAGCAGCTCCATGTACTCATTGAGTTTATTGTTATGCCGCAGATAACTCGCGAAACGTCCGATCGGAAGGTTAGTAAGGGTATAGAGATTGTTGAACATGATTCCGAAATGTTTTTTTAGCTCCCTTTTGTAATCGGTCTCAAGCTCGGTTTGCGCCGGCGACAAAAACGCGCCCACTGGATTGTAAACGAGATGCAGCGGCAGCTCGGGATCGATCGCGTAGCCCAACGAGTTGAGCAGTTGCAGAGCAGCGATGCTGCCTTCGAAAACGCCTTCGCCTCGCTGCGCATTGACATTTTTCGATGAATAGCACGGCATCGAGGCAATGATCTCCACCTTGTTTACTGCGAGAAATGCGGCGAGGTCTTCGTGACCTCGCTCCAGTAAGATCGTCAGATTGCAGCGGTCGATGATGTGGCTGCGCGGTTTGAGTGATTTCACTTGCTCAATGAAATATCGAAAATCGGGAATCATCTCCGGCGCGCCGCCTGTGAGATCGATCGTCGGAATATTGGTTCTTCCGAACCAATTAAGAATCCGATCGATTGTTTCGCGCGACATGATTTCCTTCCGTTTCGGCCCGGCGTTCACGTGGCAATGCACGCACGTTAAATTGCAAAGCTTGCCGACGTTCACCTGAAGAATTTCCGGGCGTCCGCGGCAAAGCGAGATTGAGTGCTCCCGTAGCTTTTGCGCGAAGCGGTTCATCGGTGCGGGATGGACACTAATAGTTCTCCGGCTACGAAGCTTTGGCAACGCGCGACAGAACCTTCGCTCTGATGCGATACGCACGATTCCGTTGACGGCTCGTGACTAGGCTTTCAACTTTGATCGATGTCGTGTGTGCGACTCTTCATCGACGAACTGCATTCGTTGGAATGGGTCGGCATTTTTCTGGCGCGTGTCGCCGTTGGTTTGCTGTTCTTTCTTTCCGGACGCGGCAAACTTTTTGTGCCTGAGCGGCGGAAACAAATGCGCCAAACATTAATCGAAGCGCATGTTCCTTTTCCAGAATTCAACGCAGCGTTTGTTTCTGCTGTGGAGTTTATTTGCGGCTTGCTGCTTATCCTTGGAGCACTGACGCCTCTCGCGTGCGCGCTGCTAGCCTTCGTAATGCTTATGGCCATTACGACGACCGCGATTCGAAATATCAAAGCGACATGTCCGCTCGGTTGGGTCTCGGAATTCTTATATTTTCCCGAGGTGCTCTTACTTGTGATCCTGCTGTGGCTTTTTTTCTCTGGCCCAGGCTGGTTCAGCGTTGATCGCTTGATTCTATCGCACGCGTATCTCTAATACACTTTATCCGTTCCGGAATGAATCCGCTGGATGATCGCAACGGACCACATCACCTCGGAGGCATTTAGATGAACATTATCGCGCGCTGGCAGTTGGTATGCATTTGGTCGGCTGTCATCAGTTGCGGTGTTGCCTTGTACGCTCAGGAGGAGACGCAACAGCGTGTAGTAGTCAGCGCGGAATCCGAGGAAGCCGAGCATGACCAATTTACCGAATTGGGCGAATACGCGCAGCCTGCTTGGGCGGAGCGCAGCCGATTTTCTTCGACGACGAGCGTCTATGTGTTGTCGCCATACGAAATGTTTGTCGGGAATATTTGGGAGGCCATTTTTAGACGGCACGGCAAGACACTGCATGACCTAACGCAGGAAGTCGATTTCGGGTTGCCGCACAGGTTCGAGGTCGGTGTAGAGAATGAACTTGGGTTAGTCGGCAGCGACGCGCACGAAACGAGCGTCACTGCGGAAGCACGATATGCTTTTGCGAACTGGAACGCCATTCCGTTGAATCCAGCGATTTCCGCAGAGTACATTTTTGGCGTCGGCAAATCCGTCAAAGACACTGAGAGCGACAAGGACCTGCGCCGACAACCGAACGCAGTCGCCGTTCGGCTTCTTCTCGGCCAAAATTTTGGCGACCATTTTGGCTACGGACTAAATGTCGGGCTACAGCAGGATGTTTCGCGCGACTCTGGCCGCGAGTTCGAGATCAGCCAGTCGGTGGCTTATGGGGCAATGAAGGGTAAGCTCGAATTCGGAGCGGAGATGCGCTATGTGCATAATACGCCGCAGCGGAATCCCGTCGACAGGGACGAGTTCGTGACCGGTCCAACTATCGGATGGAAACCGACGCGACAATTACGAATTAGCTTGGCACCGCTCTTTGGCTGCACCGGCGATTCACCACGTGTAGCGAGCTTTGTTCTCGTCTCTTATGAATTCGGCGGCGCTGAAGCAGTCGTGACACCAATTTCCGGAAATCGTTAATCTCATTTCAGTCGGCGCAAAAGCCCGCGCAGATATTTGTATTCATGCCACGTAAGCGCGATGACGATGACATCTACGACCGTGATCAGCAGGAGCCACGCAGAATGCGTGAAGCCGAAGCGGTACAGCTGATAAACAATGAAGAGGCCAAAGACGAGGATGGCCGTGGGGTAATACCAAAGTTTCTGACGCAGGAGTCCGATGATTAGCCATAGCTTGATGCTGCCATGACCGAGGAGGTAGAGCGCCACGAAAAGTTGTGTGCCGATAGATAGGTTTTGTGCCGAATGCAGCAAATAGTTGGCGATCAAGTCCCGCGGATCCTCGGCAAGTTCTTCCTGCGTTAAAACGCTTACGGTCTTGAGCAAGAAATCCTTGCTGACAAACAACGCGACGATGCCTCCAATGATTTCTCCGAGGGCGAACAAGCCCTTCAGCAAAAGACTTATCTCAAACGCGAGATGTATCTTCTCCTCTTGAGCGAGATTCTTACTCTCAGGCATATTCCTGATGGCCGACTCTGGTGACAATCGCCGCACGCTTACGTGTGCGTGTCGACTATACGTCTGAAGTTCGTTACGCGTGATGACGTCATGGCGAATTTTACTCGGCGAGCTTATCTGCCGGTTGCGGCTCGCGTTCTGGGAGCTCGCCGTTTGGCAGTCGCCAGGGACGTTGCTTACGAAACGGCAGCGCGAGGAGTTTGCCGAGAGTCAGTTCGTGTTCCTCGCGATAGGCAGCAACACCTATGGTTACGGCGTCCTGCGGAATATCGCGGCGCAACGTGCGATGTAGTTTGTCCCACCAGCAAAAGATGGTGCCCCAGTTTGAATTGGTCTCGCGCTGCACGATCGAATGATGAATGCCGTGCATCCGCGGCGTAACCATTACGAGGTTCAAAATCCGTTCGAGCTTAATCGGCAGACGCCAGTTGGAATGATGAAAGAGTGTTGCAGCCTCCAGGGTGATAAAGAACGCGACAAGCATTAACGGTCCAACGCCAAAGATTAGAACCGCGAGCGAAAGAAAGCCGATGGAAAAAATCATTTCACCAAAATGGAATCGCGCGGCCGTGCTTACATCGAGGTCGAGATCGGTGTGGTGCACATTATGAAACCGCCAGAAGATTGGGACCATGTGATTGGCCCAATGCCACCACCAGTAGGCGTAATCCATCAGCAGGAATGTTGCGATGACAGTGGCCCAGGCGGGCAGTGGCAGCCAGTTCAACAAGCCGATCCCTCGATCCTGTGCCCACAATCCAACCGCGATGGGAATTGGCAGCATAGCGAGACGAACGATGGCGAAGCCAGGAATCGAGAGCACGAAGTTGCGCACCAAGCGATGGAGCACGCTGAAATGCTGGCGCCGCAGCGGGAATCTCCACTGGAGCAACAACAGGACGATAAATAGGCAAGCCAGTACCGGCCTGCCGACGTAATCCATTAGAGGAATTTTTTGCACGATACAGGCGCTTTCCGCCGCGAGTTTATAATCGGGTGATGCGCAACAGCAACGCGCGAATGTCAGTTCTTTCGGCAGCAGGTTGCATGGATCACGCCCGCAAATCACAGGGCGGCGAACGCTGGCACTTATATCCGTTCCCAGGTCAGAATGTACTCTAGCGACTCTTGACGAAACAGAATCGGCGGAGTCGATAACACAAGATGAGAACCGTCGATGCGGTAGTATCGAATCTGGTCGTGGCCCATCCAGTTTGGATACGACGCGCCGCGAACGTGGTGGGTCACGGTGCGAGCCGATGGGTCAATCGTGTACGTGCCAAAGTACGACGCGTGCCCTTCGAACGCCGCGCGCACTTCCGCGTCGGTGCCTGCCCCCGAATCATCCGAGGCGAACATCGGGAGATCGACTCTCATTACGTGCGCCGACATGTTTCCGCGCACATCGTAGAAAAGTTGACCCACGACATGCCGGCCCACCGGATACCGAATTTCACCAGACGATGTGCGCGCCTCGTAAGACACGAGTCGCCATGTGCCAGTCAAGTTCGCTAAGGAATCTGCATTCACACCCGCAGATTGTTTCTCGAGAACCAGAAGTCGCAGCCCGAAATTTTTCCTACGCCCCAGTGCGCCGGAAACTGAAAGTGGTCTCGGGTTTTATGTCTTGGCCGTTCATCTCAAGCAGCGGATAGACGAGAAAATTAATCGGTCCGCTTTCCGGTTCCGGATCGACCAACAGATCGCGACCCTTGGTCAGTTCAAAGCGATTAGCCGGATTATGACCAAAATAATAATCAGCGAGTTTCGGGTTCTTCCACGCTTCACTGATATCCACCGGCACCCATTGACCGTCCGCCAGAAATTCGGCCCAGCAATGGTAGCCCTCGATTTTGCCTTCATTCTTGTCGGCTGGAATGGTCGCGCCGATAGCGAAACGCGCCGGTATGTTAATGCTTCGCGCCAGAGCAATGAAATACGCATGGAAATCACTGCAGTTTCCGGTGCGCGCATCGCACGCGTATACCGCGTCGCCGCGACCCCAGCCAGTGCCTGATTTATCGTAGCGCATACGGCTGATGACGTGGTCGTACAGAGCTTTCGCCCGGTCGAGATCATCGGTCTTTCCTGCTGCCGCTTTTTCAGCAAGTGTTTTAAACGTTTCGCTGACCGGCACCAATTTTTCCGGGCGCAAATATCGCGAATTATCGGCGTTGCCAGCAGAGTAAGCAGCTTTTTCCTTGCGCACGACACGGTATCGCACTTCGATCGTTTTGCCGCTGTCGCTCGGTTGCGCATTAAGCACGCAAATGTCGTTGCCGTAATTGCGATCCTGAACCTTGTCCCATTTCGTCGGGATGTTCAGTTCTTCCACGGTAACGTTTTGGAAGGAATCAGTCTTCGCCAACGGTATCCAGACGCGAGCCGCGCCCGTAATTTCTGGAAGTTTCACCCGATAGACGAACTCAAATTCATCCGCCCCTTTGATAATGGCGAGCTCACCGGCGGCACTGACGGTAAGCGCGCCGGCGAGGAACAACGCCGGAGCAGCAACGAAGCGCATCATCAACATGATTATTCGGTTCGCTAACTCACCGGCACCTTGTTCCATTTGCCGTTTTCTTCTTTCCAATTGTAAAGCGGTTTGCCATCGATCTTGTGAACAGAGGTGTCAGTCACTTTCATTTTGCCCGGCTGTCCGGTCAGAAAGAAATCGATGTCGTAAGTTTTTCCATCGGTCCCTTTCATGTCCACGCAGGCGAAATATTTCCCGCCGCCGAGATCGGACAGACGGTCGTCGTGCACTTTAATCAAGTCGAGAGCGAGATCCTGCCCCTCGTGTTTAACATGAAACTTCCCGTCGCCTTTGTTCGTCTCGGTCGTGATATGCTTCTTTATGCCGGCGGAAATGTCACCGGTGCTGACCTGTTTCGCCTCCGCGCCCTTTTTCGGGTGCTCCGTGGTTTTCTTTGGATGCTCCGGATGCTCCTGGGCATAGAGTGCCACTGCCGGGGTGAAGAAAAGCGTGATTGCTGCTGTCAGGATAAGTCTTGAGATCATATGAATTCCTCCGTTTTCTACTTCGTCTGGTCGTAATTGCTTGGATGCCCTGATGAGTTTTACGCACCCACGACTTACGAGCACAAGTGTAGTTATTCAAATGCAGTTTTCGATCATTGTTCCGGTTTTCAATGAGGCACCGTTGATACGTCGGTTTCTTCAGCATCTGCGCGAAAGAGCACCTGACGCTGAGATCATTGTCGCCGACGGCAAAAGCTCTGACGGAACGGCTGATCTCGCAGCAGGCCTTTGCGATCAACTCGTGGTCAGTGAGCCCAACCGGGCCGCGCAAATGAACCTCGGCGCACGCGCCGCGAGCGGCGACGTTCTATGGTTCGTTCATGGTGATGTCGAGGTGCCGCAGGAATCTTTGTCTGAAATTGCCCGCATACTAGCTGAACGGAGCGTTGCCGGCGGCTTTTTCCGGATTCGCCTGCCACCAGACCCCGTGTATCGGCTAACGGACACTTTCGCACATTATGCCGGCTTGCTGCTCCGAATGCGATGCGGCGATCACGGAATGTTCTGTCGGCGAACTGCATTTGTTAATGTTGGCGGATTCCCAGAGGTGCCTCTGATGGAGGACGTGGAATTTTTCCGCCGGCTTCGCCGCTGCGGCCGTATGGTGTGTAGCGACAAGCGAATTGTGATTAGCCCTCGCCGATATGAAGCGATCGGACGCGCACGACTGACGCTTGCCTACGGGTTGATCGCAACACTCTATACTTTGGGCGTCCCATTGTCAGTGCTCGCCCGAATTTACCGACGCACCTGTTGCGGTGCGCGCGAAACAAGATCGGCATCTTAACTTTGTTCCTTTCGGACTTGCCCAAGCGCATCGAGTGAGTCCTATTTGGCGCCGTGAACAGTTTGCGCTTGGGAGTTAACATCGATCACGTGGCCACGTTGCGACAGGCGCGCTACGCCACCATGCCGGAATCAAAGAACGCTGAGCCCGATACATTGACTGCAGCGCGCATGTGCGAACGTGCTGGGGCACAGAGCATCGTCGCCCATTTGCGCAGCGATCGCCGCCACATTCAAGACCGGGATCTGGAACGCCTTCGCCAAAACATCATGACGAAACTCAACCTCGAGATGGGTAACACGCCCGAGATCGTCGATGTCGCCCTGCGCATCAAGCCAGAGGAAGTCTGCCTCGTGCCGGAAAAACGTGAAGAAGTAACGACTGAAGGCGGCCTGGATGTGATCGCTCAGCGCAAAGAACTCGAACCGACTATTAAACGGCTGCACGTTTCCGGAATTCGCGTCAGTTTGTTTATCGACCCTACTTTGGAGCAGGTGGATGCTGCGGCGGAACTTGGCGTGGAAATGGTCGAGCTGCATACCGGCAAACTCGCGAATGCATTTACGGAGAAAATCCAAAAAGAAGAACTGGAACAATTGCGGGCGGCTGCGCGCGCAGCGTCAGAATCAAATCTCCAAGTAAACGCCGGCCACGGCATCAACTACAAAAATATCATGTTGATCAACCAGGTCCCGTGTTTAACCGAACTCAATATTGGCCATTCCATCATCTCGCGCGCAATGTCGGTCGGCCTGGAAACCGCCGTGAAAGAAATGCTCGCTGCAATGGCGAAATACCCCGGATGAGTCCAATTCGGTTGTCATCCCGAGCCGCGCAGACGGCCAGGGACCTCACATCTACGAACCGCGTCACGCTAGTTCAGCGTGACTTCTCATCAAATGTGGGGTCCCTCACTTCGTTCGGGATGACCCGTCAGAGAGAAGTAAAAGATAGTGCTCCACAAGTGCGGAATCGCACTGGCGCGTTCAGATGAGCGTAATTGGCATCGGCGTTGATCTGATCGAGTGCGCACGCATTCAGCATTCCGTCGATCGATTCGGAGATCGCTTTCTGCACCGCGTTTTTACCGATGGCGAGATCGAATATTCGATGTCGATGAAATTCCCGGCGCGTCATCTGGCTGCGCGTTTCGCAGGCAAGGAAGCAGTGGCAAAAGCGTTCGGTACCGGGATCGGCAAAGCGATGGGCTGGCGCAATATCGACATTCGAAAAAAAGAGAGTGGCGAACCGTTTCTGGTTTTTTCGGGACCCGCACAAGAGCTTGCCGTAAAGCGCGGCGTCACCTCGGCGCTGATCACTCTCAGTCACACCGAACATCACGCACTGGCGGCCGTCGTCCTGGAAGGAACGATCGCGCAGCCGGATTAGTCTTGGCGTTCGCGTGATCGGTGACGAAGCATACAAGGCGTCTTCGTGAAACGAACTTTCATCCGCATCACGCTTGTCATCATTCTTTTCACAGGCGCCGTCATTATCGTGATCGGCGCTCTGGTGCGCCACGCGCCAGGGCGCAAGCTGCGCGAGGCGATTCTTGCGGAACTTCAACCGGTTGCTTTGAAGAACTGCACGTTCAAGCGCTTCGGCAGCGCGAACGACGGCGGATACTTAATGTGCGAGAATCTGATTGAGCCGCTCGACACCGCATACTCGTACGGCGTTGGCAGCAACGACGACTGGGCATGCGAGGTGTCCCGCACGTACCACGTCCCGGTGCATCAGTATGATTGTTTTGATCCCGCGCGGCCAACCTGCAACGGCGGCACGTTCGTGTTTCACAACGAATGCGTCGGCGACCAGACCGGCCATAGGGGTTCGCGTTTTTTCGATACGTTGGAGAACCAGATCAGGAGGAACGGCGACACTGGTCGACGACTGATCATCAAGATGGATATCGAGGGCGCAGAATGGGATTCGCTGCTCGCAACGCCCGACGAGTTGCTGGCGTCGATTCCACAGATCACGATGGAAATGCACGGCTACGATGATCCGAAGATTGTCGAGGTGCTCCGGAAGCTGAAGCGGAATTTCTATCTTGTGAACCTCCACTTTAACAACTGGTCGTGCACGTCGAAGGCGGCGCCGCTCCCCGCGTGGGCGTACCAGACGCACTGGGTGAACAAGCACATCGGCGTGCTCGATTCGGCGGCGCCTTTGCCAGCACCGATGAGTCCACTGAACGCGCCCGACTCGCCGACATGGCCCGATTGTCAGTTGCGCACACCGAAGTCGCAGCGCTGATTATTCTTTCAAC